>Ga0163109_10000116_pt1 | contig 63097 bp, 43 predicted proteins | sample CRUFie1St13metaG_FD_108704 | JGI IMG/M metagenome (GOLD analysis project Ga0163109, IMG submission 108704) | Marine microbial communities from the Costa Rica Dome - CRUD Field 142mm St13 metaG | ecosystem: Environmental > Aquatic > Marine > Oceanic > Photic zone | place: Costa Rica: the Eastern...
AACTGTACTTGTTACACGGCGAGTCTCATCGACCGAAACCCACCGGTGTACGTGACGCCTTAGATTTTTAGAAAAAGAATCGGCGCGTTCTAAAACGCGACCAGCAGGCCGGCTGATTGCTGCTCTTCGGTCAGATTGAAGTACGGCGAAATACGGATCTCGAACTCTGTCTCATCCGTCATGGGAGGTTCGTTTGTGACACCGGGCGCATCTCGATAGGCCATCATATAATCGAGCGTGTGACCTGCCAAAACACCCAGGAAAGCCCCAATGATGCCCGTAGCCAAACTATCAACGCCATCCGCGCCTGTCGCGACGATGCCGAGAAATAGTGCGGCAACGGGGAGACCAACGCGCAGCCCAAGGCTCCCAAAAGCACGGCCCCAATAGCCATATTTCGCGTGAACATACATCCCCGAAAATGCCACCCCCAGGCTGCCAAGGCCTGCAATGTACACTCCGGCTTCAGTACCGGTGGCCACGATGACATTCCCCGCGATGCCGAGCAGTAATGAACCGCCGGTCCACCAGAGCATTTCTCCGCCGTACCAGATACGGTTCCTCTCCCCCGAAGCGACCTGTTCAGTTCCCCCGTCGTCCCAGTCGCTCGCGGTATTTACTTCGAGCAAGCGGAAGTTTTCGTCTCCCGCCGTCTTTTGATGCATGGACATATCCAAGTCATCGACCAAATAGAGTTCGCCCGCATTCGCGGAAGTTGCAGTTGCCAAGCAAAGGCCCAGGCCTCCAAGGATGACTAAAGCGGACAGAAAATCACATCGCATGGACAGAGGCTAACCCGTATCTCATACGCCCGCAAAGCGCTTATTTCTGTTCGGGTGGTTCGCGCGAAAATAAGCCATCTTGCCCAGCGATAAATCGCGTGGGGACCGATCCGCTCGGAGCAGTCTGACTATCGACGGGGTTCGAGGTACAAATAGAGAAGCTCAAGTGGACAGCCTGAAAAACACTCCTACGCGGCTGAATTTCATTTCGTTCACTCTTCGCGGTGATTTATTCCTGTGTAATGATTTTCAGACTGTGTTTAAGCGGGGATTTCCTAGAATATTGAGGTTTGAATGTATTGAGTTGAAACACAGAAGCGCCGAAAATCATAGTCGTGGGGAAGCTAAAAACGAGGCTATTGTTAGCGCTCGCTCTTTTCGCTTTTGGGTGTGCTCGCGACAACACGCAACTGGTTGTCGCCGTAGATAGCGATCTGCAACCCAAAGAGCAGCTCGGCGCGGTTCGGATTCGCTTGGTCAACCTAGGGTCAACTCTCGGCGACCAAATTCGAGAACAATCCACTTTCATCATCACCGACAGCCCATCTCCGCAGACCGATGACTACACCCTGCCCCTGTCCTTCGCGGTCGTACCACCAAACGGCAATGCCACCTCGAGTGTGACGCTCGATATCACGGCTTTAGGCGCAGATGGTCAGCGCGAACTTTTCACGAGACGCGTAAGCAGCGGCTTTCGCTCCGGCAAGAGCCTCCTTCTGCCCGTCTATCTTTCGAAAGATTGTCTAACCATTGCGAAGCAATGCCCTGAACAGACCACCTGCACTGAGCTGGGCTGCGAATCGCCCCGAGTGGCCGTCACCAGCCTCAACGAAATTGACCCAGGGCAAGAAACCTCTGCCACGCTCAGGAAACCCGGCGTGAATCCTTATCTCAATCCCGATGCTGGCTCAAAAGGGATGTCGGTGAACAATCCGCCGAGCACGCCTGGCATTGAGTTGTCCGCAACCTCGACCGGAACCCTCGGGAACATCTCAGTGAATATCATCGAACCCGCCACCGACCCCGACAATGATGCCATCTCTTATCGATATCGGTGGTTCAAAAATGGTGAACGACAAGCAGAACTCCTTGCGGCCGAACTCCCCAATTCACAAACCGCCAAAGAGCAAGTGTGGCGAGTCGAAGTATTTGCCAATGATGGAATGCAGGACAGTCTGATGGCGGCCTCCGCCACTGTCACGATCATCAATACTGCGCCCGCGATTACACTCAAAGTGGTCGATGAGCCGGTTCGCTCAGACGAAGACCTGGTCGTGTCGGTAATCGCCTATGACCCCGACAGTGACCTTTTGGACTATCGTCTGTCCGTCCGGCAAAATGGCCGACTTACCCAAACCAGCTCGAACACTCTCCCGCAGTCGGGACAAGTCGAGCTGACCCTGGCACAAAGCGATGAAGTGAGTAAGAGCGACATTTGGGCGGTCGATATTACCGTAAGCGACGGAGAAGAAAGCAGCTCATTACTTAAACAAGATATCGAAATTGTAAGCGCTCCACCGACGGTTGTTTCAGCCACAATACAAGCCTTCACTTCGAGCACATCGACGACCGCAGCGCTTCCTGTGACCACCACCGCGTTCATCCGTTTAGGCAACTATGAAGTCCAAGACCAAGACGTAGGCGATGTTGTATCCTATCTGAACGTCGAATGGCTTGTCGGCGGACAGACTGCCACGGCCGGCAAAAACCTGTTTGCGTTAGACCCTCAATTCACGCGCAAAAACAACGACGTGCTCGCACGAGTCACCGCCGTCGACCAAGACAACGCCGCGAGCGAGCCACAGTCTTCCAACGTCATATCAGTCGTCAATACGCCACCCCAATTCAGAAACGTATACATTGCGCCCGAAGCCAACCCCACCAACCGAAACTGCCAAGGCGTAGGCTTATGCACCGTTGCGGACAACTTTCGCTGTCTGGTCGATGCTGTGGATGTGATTGACCCCGATGGAGACGCCATTGAATTTCGGTATCAATGGTTTCGTAACAGTCTACTGAATCCCCTCGCAAACATTAGCGAGATATACCGAGGCAATCAGGCCGGGCGCTTTTGGGCGCTCGTGTGCGGTATCACGCCTTTTGACGGCGAAGCCGTCGGTGACTTGTCTTCGTCTCCTCCGGTTCTCATCGGCAATGCACCGCCCAGCATCAGTACCGTCGACATTAATCCGAAATATCCTAAAGAGGGTGACATCATTGTCGCCACGGCCACCGGCACCTCGGACCTCGAAAACGATAACGTCACCCTGCGATACGAATGGCTCCAAAACGGAGTCGTCATTGTCGGCCAAACCGGTACCACGCTGAACAGTAACTATTTCGATAAAGACGATCGAATTCAGGTCCGCGTCTTTCCCATCGATGGCTTCGATGTCGGAGACCCGCTGTTGAGCGGTTCAAGCACTGTCGTCAATACGCCACCGAGCATTACCGGCATTCAAATCGCGCCCGATTTTCCCGATACCACCTCGGCCATCGTCGCGATCCCGTTGGGCTGGTCAGACCCTGACCCGGCCGACAAAGAGGATTATCAGTATACGTGGCACTTCGACGCGCGCAACACCTCTACCACCGCTGTCGGCATTCAGCCCGTCGTGGTCAACGACCCGGTCTATCCGCCCGCTTTGACGCTGAGGGATTTGGAACTCTCGGTGACCGTTATTCCCTCTGACAGTGATTCCGATGGTCAACCGGTCCGCTCTGCGACCATCACAATCCGAAACAGTCCGCCCAGCGCGCCCGTCGTAAAAATTTCCCCTGACGCACCCGGACCCAATGACGACCTGGTCTGTGAATTCCAATTTCGAAGTACCGACCCAGACTTCGACCCACTCACGTATGCTTATCAATGGAGTCGAAACAGCCAAACCATGACCAGTCAAACCTCAAGCGTAGTGACTGCTTCAGTGACCCAAGATCAAGACGTATGGAGCTGCCGTATAACACCGAGCGATGGATTGATAGACGGCCCCGCCGGTTTCAGTGCGGTGACCATCGGCACTGGTGGCTCATCATCGAACAGCATTCCCAATGCTCTACACGCTGCCGGGGACGACACCTGCTGGATTCAAGAGGGTAACGCACCGGGTGTGTTGTGCTGGAACAATTCGGCTGTCCAGCGCTTCGCAGGTGTATTTACAAGCTTCATAGATACGCCCAACGCCAACTGTCTCCTTCAAGAACCTGATTTAGTAACCTGCGTGGAGTATGACGAATCGAGAAAGGAGTTTATTTTAGACACATTCGAAGGAAGAGACATTACTCTTACACCCGATCAATACCATTATGTAGGCGGGGATTACGGAGTTTGTTTCCTTGATGGTAGCGGACAGATTCTATGCACAGAGGAAAACGCGCCGCTCTCAAACCTTTCCCAAGAAACTTTCGTCGAAATCATTGGTGGAGATAGGTTTGGTTGCGGTTTACTGGCCAACCAAACGCTGAGATGTTGGGGCGACAACGCCTCCAATCAAGCCACACCTCCCGGGGGCCGATTCATCGATATTCGGAGGCCGTTGGGAGCCCGTTACACGGAGGCGCTTGAGACGACCGGAACCTGGGTCAAATGGGGATTCGGACTCAACTTCAGCCCAACCTTTAGCCAAAATACAAAGGTCCCGCTAGTGACCAATGAAGTCCAGCGAGGCCTCACTACTCGCATCGGTTGTGCCAGAGGCGGAAACGACGGGCTCATTTGCGCAAGTCGAGGTGGATATCATCACGGGGTCGATGCGGTTCCCGACGTGCTTTTTAAGGATTTTGCTATCGGCGCTAATCACGTCTGTGGACTTACGCTGACAAATCAGCCGATTTGTTGGGGCAGCCAAAAGGCGCCTACCCAAGTATCGGGAGGCCAACCAATAAGCTACACGAAGATCGCGGTGGGATATCAGTTCGCCTGTGGTATCGACACCAGCAGGCAACTTCACTGCTGGGGATACACAAACAACGGTCACGCTCCCAACGAAGCTGGCTTACATGCGCTTGGAATCAACGGAGTTTACGTCGACCTTTGGGCGCGCGATACGGAGCTATGTGCTCGACGAAGCAATGGAGATATCGACTGTTTTGGAGAGCGATTCCAAAAAGTTAAGCAAGTGGAACTGTCGAGAGCGGGAAATCCGGGGACCAGTGGAAGGTCTCATGCCGTGTTACTTGAAAGTGGGGCCCGAGTTCGGACGGACTCCTATTACGACCGAATTCGTGCTCAGTGCCAAACGCTCGTGCCCCGAGGTTCGGCTAGTCGAGATGCCTGTATAAGCCCCGGTCTGATCGGGCACATTGGCATTCGCAATCTCGACAGCGCGACCTATTCAGGTATACAAACCATCGCGATAGGCGGTGACTTCGAGTGCATCGTCGATGATTCAACAAACGGCCAGATACTATGCACAGGCTCCGACACGGAGGGCCAAACTACGCCGCCGCAGGGACAATTTACCCAAGTCACTGCTGGAAATGACCACGCCTGCGGACTGACGTCCGACGGGCGAATTTACTGTTGGGGAAACGACACGGATGGACAAGCCACCGCACCAAGCTACAGTGCCGCCAACCCTTTCGCTCAGATTTCTTCAGGATGGAACCATAACTGCGCACTTCGGCAAGACGGCAGCATCGTCTGCTGGGGAAACATCTCGCAAGCACCTCCTTCAGCGCTCGGATTTGCCCAGGTTTCGTCGGGCGATGGTCACAGCTGTGCCTTAGACCAAAACAATCACGTGTATTGTTGGGGTTTAGATTCATGGGGACAATCGTCGCCTCCTCTCACGACTTCAGGGAGCCCAATCGATTTTTCTCACGTTTCCGCCGGCAACGTCGTATCTTGCGGCGTCAAAACAACCGGAGAACTTCTTTGCTGGGGATACTCTCAATATCTAGCTTCAATCTCCCTTCACGGACTCCCACCATCGAGTCACTTCGACAGACTAGTGTTTTCGCCCAAGCACTATTGTGGGATCACCGCCAGTAACGGCACCGTTTCTTGTGTGGGCGCTGATTCTTATGCTGAATCATCACAACCTTCAGCGGTAACCTTGTCAGGAGCGGATTCTTCCATCTTCGTACGGGAGAACCAAACCTGCCTCCTTCAGAGTGCTCATGGAGGACTTGATTGCTATGGAGAGATTCAAGAAGCACCTCCCACTGGTTTCAATTTTATCGAAGCGGGTCTCGCACAAGATCACGGGTGCGGTATTGCGACCAATACTTCGACGACCAATACCAGTACGAATACGGGCGGAATCGTTTGTTGGGGAGTGAACTACGACGGCCGAAGCACGGTTCCCAGCAGTCTCTCGACGCGACATGACTTCGTCGATATCGACTGCGCAGATGAAAACTGTTTAGCCCTCACCCAAAGTGGAGAAGTTTTTGGCTTTGGTAACTCCGTACCGGCCGATGCACCCATCTCAGGCGTCACGACGGGCCTAAACTCAACAATAATTCACCTGGTTTACAACGAAAATGGTGGATGCGTGCTGGATACCGACGGCGCCCCTTACTGCTTCGGGGATCAGTATATCAAACACCTTCCACTCACCTACGAGGAGCTCTAAGTGATGGCGTTGATGAAACCGATGCGAGAACAGACTTCGAAAAATATTCTCAGGAGCATCTCCGCTATCCTAGGATGCGCTTGGCTCGTCTTGATCACCTCTTGTGACGCAGGCAATACCCAGCTTGTGCTTACGGTCGACAGCGATCTTCAACCCATTACTCAGCTCAGTGCCGTCGAGATTCGAATGATTCCGGCTGATGGGCCGGTCCTGAAGTCACAATTTCGATTGGGCGGAGACCAGGCGGACAACAAGACAAGCTTCTCACTTCCACTGTCAGCCGCGGTCGTCCCTCCTGGAGGCGACGCCAGTGCCAAAGTGAATCTCGAGATCGCCGCCCTCGGCCCCAACGGCAACAATGGTGGACTCACCGAATTGTTCACGCGCAGAGTGGAAGTCGGATTCCGAAAAGGCGCATCTCTTTTGCTTCCTATCTATTTGAGTAAAAATTGCCCCGCGCCTCAGGGCTGGGATGCCATATGCACTGATGAACAAACCTGCACCGAAAATGGCTGTGCCTCACCACGGGTAGACGTCACTCAACTCACCGAAATCGGTCCCGGACAAGAAACACGGGTGACCATTAAACAAGCCCCTGCGCCCGGGACAGATGCGGGTATTGTCACGCCCTACGGAAATCTCCCGCCGACGACACCGCAAATAAGTCTCAGCGCCGACCGCGTAGACACACTCACAGCTGTGCAGGTCAAAATCGTCACGGAAGCGACCGACCCAGACAACGACCCGGTGACTTATCGTTATGAGTGGCAAAAAAACGCTACGCCTCAGACCGAATTAGCGACGGAACAACTCGCGCCTCAGTTCACCCGCAAAGGCGAATCATGGACGGTTTTGGTGTACGCCCACGACGGTTACCAACTAAGCCAAGAACCCGCCAGTGCAAACGTCACGATAATCAACACCGCCCCGACCGTCTCGGTCACCCAAACTTCTTCGGTGGTTCGTTCTAGTGACACGCTCAGGTGGGAAATCGAAACCGAGGATGTAGACCTCGAGGCACTCACCATTCAGGTCGCGTGGTCGAAAAACCAAATGCGAACCGAAACCACGACGCTAACACTCAGCCAGCCCGGCATCGCGGCCGCCAGCATCGCCCCCGAAAAACTAATTCGAGGAGATATCTGGTCGGCGCAAATTACCGTGTTCGATTCTGAAGAATCAGTGTCCGTTGAGACGTCCAGTGTCTCAATCAAAAGTGCTCGGCCGATTGTCCGGTCAGCACGGCTGGGCCATTCGGGAGCGCAACCCACGACCACCAGCAGCATTACCCTCACCTATGAAATCGAGGATAAAGATGCGGATGATCGCGTGACCCAAACAGAGATTATTTGGCTCATCGACGGGCAACCGATCGGTGTCTTCAATGAGACCGTTTTAGCACCAAGCTTCACCCACAAGCACCAAAGCGTCACCGCTCGCATTCGCGTCACGGACGCCTATGGCGCTACCAGCCTTTCAGTCGAAACGCCCGTCCTAACAATAAAAAACACTTTGCCCATATTGCTCAGTGTCGATGTGTTTCCGGCGGATGACCCGAGCAATCTCAATTGCCAAAACCAAGCGTGCACGCAAGCCCAAGATTTTGAATGCGTGTATTCAACCATGTTCGATGCCGACGGTGACAGTGTCACGGCTCGATATTCGTGGTTTGAGCGCACCGATTCTCCGACCAGCGTAAATCAGCTCAACGACCTCATGCTGCCGTTTCAACGTATCAGTGGACAACAAGCAGAGCGCGGTAAAAGTTTGGTCTGCGGAGTCCGACCATTCGATGGAGAATCAGAAGGCAGAGTGGTCTACTCCCCAGGCTTTACGCTCGAAAACCAAATCCCGAGTTTTCTCGATGTACAACTCAACCCGCGTTCACCAGCCGAGGGAGATCTGATCCGCGCAACGGGATTCGGTTGGCAAGACACCGACGGGGACATCGAGCGATACCGCTACGAATGGTTCGTCGATGGTGTCCTTCTCCCGGACCAAACCCAACCAACTCTCACCAGTACATCATTCGATAAAGACCAGTCGATTCAGGCGAGACTGACTCCCACCGATGGTTTTGATGATGGATTAAGTCGAACCAGCAGTGCCGTTGTGGCGATCAACAGCCAGCCCACTATCGGACTGATACAATTTTCTCCAGCAAGGCCAACCACCGTACAGGACATCCGAGCATTCGCTCGAGCGCCTTTTGATCCGGACCCCGCAGATAATGCCCTCACCTACACTTTTGAATGGTTCATTGATGGGCAGTCGGTGTCCGTCGTCACCGCAACGACCGTCGTGGAGACCCTTCTGCCTGCAAGTCGCACCCGGCGAGATCAAACCGTACGACTGTCTGTGACGCCTTACGACGGTGAAGAATTCGGGCCATCGACCTCACAAGAATTAACCATCGCCAATAGTCCGCCTCAAGCACCGAGCATCGAAATCCAGCCGAGCGCTCCGTTATCAGAAGATGACCTCACCTGCATCGTTGTTGCCCCGAGCTTCGACGCGGATGGAGACAGCGTATTCTACGAGTACAAGTGGAAAGAGGCGAACAGCGGACGCATCATCCCCAGCCGTTTCTTACCCGCACTTCTTACCCAAACCGATGAAATCTGGACCTGTGAAGTCACACCCGCCGACGGGACCAGTGCGGGGGCAGTGGCCGTGGTCTCCGAAACCATCAGAAAAGAGAGCTGGACCGCGGACGCCATCCACGCGGTCGGTGGCAACACCTGCATCATCCGGCGGTTGCCTCAGCGAGGAATTCAATGCTGGGACGACGAAAGACTCTGGGATTTTCAAACCGGGAACTTCACTGACTTCATTCGTTCGAGCAGTCAGATATGTGCGCGCAGTCATCCCGACATCATCACTTGCTTTAGCGCCAGCACGAGCACCACAAGCCCGGCTACACCTCAGGTCACTACGACCACCATCGATTCAAATTGGCGGAGCGACCAAATTGTCCACAGCAGTGTACACGGGTTTTGTCACTGGGACGCTTCAGGAACGTCTGCAGAAATCGAATGCAAGAACGACCGCCAATTATTTCTTCTCGGAGGTGATAACTTTCAACAGGTTGTCGGCGGACACAGCTTCGTGTGTGGGCTACAAACCGACGGTGCGGTTCAATGCTGGGGGATCTCAGATCCAATTGGAAACACTTATCAGAAACTGGTGGGGGGTTATTCTGGAATCCAAGCCCAGAATAACGACGGCACCTGGACCTACGTGGGTTCAAATATCGCGAGATTAGGCTATAAGTTCCGGCCCGAAGTTCTTCACCCGGTCAAATATAGTATCTCCGAATATGTCAGCTGTGCGCTCGCACAAACGGGCGAAGCGAGCTGCATTTCGTATTTCGGGCAAGAGTACGGAGTAGATGCAGTACCCAATGTGCACTTCTCCGACATCACCGCAGGAACAAGTCATGTATGCGGAATTACAAAGGCGGGCGAGATCCTTTGCTGGGGCAACCGTCAAGCGCCTCGATTATCGTCGCCGAAACTCCGTGATGTCGCTGTCGGACGTGATTTTGCCTGTGGGCTGACTTTCACCGGTCGGCTTGACTGCTGGGGTCTGGCTCAAGTCGGACACCTTCCGAATGCAGGCGGGTTATTCGCGCTGGGCGTCGGCAACATCTACACCGAGGTTTGGGCGAAGCACCAGGATCTTTGCGCCAGAAGAACGAGCGGAGTCATAGACTGTTGGGGAACAACGTTTCAACCCAGTACCGTGTCGATTGCGGGCGGTGGACCACAGATTCAGTGGAACTCAGGAGCATCAGTATTGCCTCACAATTGGGGAAGGTCTGGAATCTCAGTGAATTGCTCGCCGGTGTCTCCTTCGGAATCATACCTTTGTCTGTCTGCAGGCGGAGTATTAAATGGCAGCCATACCTCGGTTACACACTGCGAGCTCAGAAGCGATGGAGCCATCGAATGTTGGGGGCGAGACAATTACGGCCAAGCCACCCCACCACAAAATGAAGCCAGTAATCCGTTCATCGAGCTGCAAACGCAAAGTTACACCAACTGCGCAAGAAGACAAAACGGAGAGATACTCTGTTGGGGGCGAGACAATTACGGCCAAGCCACCGCACCACAAAATGTCGCCAATAATCCGTTCATCGAGCTGCAAACGCAAAGTTACACCAACTGCGCAAGAAGACAAAACGGAGAGATACTCTGTTGGGGACAAGACAATTACGGCCAAGCCACCGCACCACAAAATGTCGCCAATAATCCGTTCATCGAGCTGCAAACGAAAACTTACACCAACTGCGCAAGAAGACAAAACGGAGAGATACTCTGTTGGGGGTATGACTATTATGGCCAAGCCACCCCGCCTCAAAATGACGCCAGCAATCCTTTTATTGAGCTGAAAATGCAATACTCCACCAACTGCGCAAGAAGACAAAACGGAGAAATACTCTGTTGGGGACAAGACGATTATGGCCGAGCCACCGCACCTCAAAATGTCGCAAGCAATCCATTCATTGAAATGCAAATGCAAAGCGACACCAACTGCGCAAGAAGGCAAGACGGAGAAATACTCTGTTGGGGACGAGACAATTATGGCCAAGCCACCCCGCCACAAAATGTCGCCAGCAATCCGTTTACCGAGCTGAAAATGCAAAGCGACACCAACTGCGCAAGAAGGCAAAACGGAGAGATACTCTGTTGGGGACAGGACAATTACGGCCAAGCCACCGCACCACAAAATGTCGCCAGCAATCCATTCATTGAAATCCAAATGCAAAGCTCTTCCAACTGCGCAAGAAGACAAAACGGAGAGATACTCTGTTGGGGACGTTACACCTTCGATGACCCACTCAATTTACCTTTAGAAAACAACCACACCGTGTATGCCTTTGGCGAATCGCATCACTGCAGTTTGCGTCCCAACGGCGCCCCCGCCTGCAAAGGCGATAACCAGTATGGGCAAAGTGCACCGCCGGGGGGCTTCTTCGAAAAGCTCTACGCGCGACGCGGTCAGAGCTGTGGTATCCGCATCGGCGGCATCCTCGAATGCTGGGGACGAAACGACGATCTACAATCATCACCTCCACCCAATCTCAACTACCTGGATGTTGGCCTCGCAGCCAGACACGCTTGCGGGATTGTCAATAACACCGGGCAGAATCAGAACACATTCACTTCGGGGCAGCTCACCTGCTGGGGATACAATGGAGACGGACGAGGGGACCTTGTGGCGGGCTTAGCGAACCGCAGCGACTTTGTCGACGTGGATTGTGCCACAGACCATTGCTGCGCCCTAAGTACGATGGGCGACTTAGAATGTTTTGGTATCAATGTCCCCGCCGATATCCCCGCCGAGTCGGGATATACTCGACTGGTCTATCACGATGACGGAGGCTGCGTGCTCAATGCCCTAGGCGAACCAAGCTGCTGGGGAAGTAACAATACCAATCAATTACGACTCATTATGGGAGGGAATTAGATGCACTCAAAAGAAGGCCTGTTGCTGCACCACCCGCGTACCCCTCGCACCTTTTCACGGATCAGAAGCTTGCGATTCGTGATCTGCGGATTACTCAGCCTACTTTTTGCCGGCTGTGAGGCGTCTAATACCCAGTTGGTGCTCACCGTGGACAGCGATTTAGAAGTAGAAACCCAACTCGGCGGAATTGAAATCCGACGTATGGTCGGGCAACAAATCGCTGAAGATCCAGTTCGCCTTCGAATTGCGAAAAACACGTCGGAAAATCCCAAGAGCTTTGTCTTGCCCTTGTCCTTTGCCGCAGTCCCCCCTGATGGAGATTCCAACCAAACGGTCACCTTTGACGTCGTCGCACTCGGTCCGAATATGAAGCAAGAACTCTTCACCCGAAGAGTGATCAGCGGTTTTCGTGCAGGGGCTCGCTTGCTCGTGCCCGTCTTTCTTTCGAAAGATTGCCTAACCCTCGCCGAACAGTGCTCGCAGGAAATGAGGTGTGACGGCGAGGATTGTCGTCCGATGACCTGCACCGAAAACGGTTGCGCCTCACCTGAGGTAGACGTCAGCCAACTGAGCGAAATCGATCCGGGGCAAGAAACCCAGGCCACTATTAAAGCCCCGACCAATCTGAGACCCGACGCCGCGCCCATGCTTACCAATGAGCCGCCCTCACCGCCTCAAATAAGTTTGTCTTCGACGGTCTCGCGTACCACGGAACCCGTGGATGTCATCATCCAACAGCCAGGCGTCGATCCCGAGAATGCCCCGCTTAACTACCGCTATCGATGGTTCAAAAACGGCGTTTCGCAAGCCGACCCCCAAGGTGCAACCTTACCTCCCACTTTGACCAAAAAAGGAGATACCTGGCGTGTAGACGTTCGGTCGAATGACGGACTTCAAACCAGCCTAGAGGCTTCAACCGCCTCGGTAAGCATTATCAACACAGCGCCGGAGCTCCGGCTTACCTACAGCTCCACCTCGGTTCGAGCCACGGACCGCCTCGCAGTGAACCTTAGCCTGAAAGACGCCGACAATGACCCGCTAGAATTGCACATCCAGTGGTGGCTCAACAACGACCTCCTCAGCTCAAGACGCCGAGTCGGCGTAACGCAAGAAACATTGACGGAGTCACTGAACGGAGTCACGCTCAGTCGTGGGCAAGCCTGGCACGTGAAAATCACTGCGAGCGACGGCACAGAGTCAATGACTGCTCAAACGCCGCCACTTATCATTCAAAGCACTCCACCCGCAGTCACACGAGCATGGCTTCGACCTACGGAAAGTGAGCCCAGAACGACCAGCGATATTGTGCTTGCATATGAGACGGATGACGCTGATTTGGGAGACCGAATCGCTGAGGTCACTATCGATTGGCTAGCAGACGGTCAAAAAATCGTTGCTGCGCCCAACACCCTCATCTTGGATTCGCGTTTCACGCAGAAGCATCAATTGATCCAAGCCGAAGTCACCGTGGTTGACCAAACCGATCAAAGTAGTGGCTCACCGTTTCGCACCGCGCCGTTGCGAATCGAGAACTCGCCGCCGGTTTTATTCCTGACTGATATTGTTCCGGTTCAGAACCCTGCCAACGTCAATTGCAGTCAGGCTCCCTGCACCGCCACCAACGACTTTCGCTGTGAACCAGGTGCCGCCATTGACGCAGACGGCGACCCCGTAGAAGTACGTTTTGAATGGTTTCAGAGCAACGTCTTTAACAATCTCGGTCACCCTTTCCAAACGCTGCTTGGAACTGATGTCGAACGCTCGTGGCAGGTTTTGTGCGGTGCGACGCCATTCGACGGTGAAAACGAAGGGCAAGCGGTTCTTTCTCCTCGTGTAAACATAAGCAACTCCAAGCCCAAGATCTCGACCGTTGAAATCACGCCGTCATCCCCGCGCGAAGAAGACATCATCCGGGCAGAACCACTGGGATGGCAAGATTCCGACGGCGATCCTGAGAGCTACCAATTTGACTGGTATGCCGATGGACAAGCGATTCCTAATGCGAATCAAGACACTTTAGACGGAGATCATTTCGATAAGGGACAATCGATTTCTGTTCGAGTCACGCCATTTGACGGTTTACAGTTCGGGACCCCCGTCCAAAGCAGTACGGTGGTCACAGTCAACACTCAGCCGGTGATCGTGGGATTGAGGCTCTCACCCAACGTGGTGTTCCCCAATTCGCCGGTCACGGTGCAATACGACGAGGTGTACGACCCAGATCCGGCAGATGCCCAATCAGTCAGTGTGACTTACCGGTGGATGGTCGACAACGCACTCGAAAGCCAACTGACCACTGATACTATTCCAGGAAGCTATCTTCTGCGAGACCGAAACATTAGGGCATCCGTCATTCCTTATGACGGCGAAGAAGACGGCCCCACCGCGCAGGTTAGCCTGACAGTAAGAAATACGCCGCCACCACCGCCGCGAGTCACGATACAGCCCGCAGCGCCGCTCGCAGGCGAGCCGCTCACGTGTCAGACGCAGACCTTTTTTGACGATGAGAGCGACGTCGTCAGCGTCGAATACCAGTGGCGTCAAAACGGCGTACTTACCGGGATCACGACGGCCAGTGTAGCCAGCGGAGAGACCAAGCCAAATGACCGTTGGACCTGCGAGAGCAACACCTTTGACGGTAGAGACCGAAGTCGAACCGAAAATGCGTCCGTCATCATACCGGCAGCGGCCAGTCCAACAGTGTATCGTTACATTGCTGCCGCTGAGCGAATGACCTGCGTCATCCAAGAACAACCGGACGGTATATTATGCTGGGACAAAGTTTCTGTTTTGGGATTCTTCCCAGGTTCATTCAAGGGCTTTATCGACGCTGGCCCATCGCAAATTTGTGCTCTCAACCAACGGAACGAAATTTTTTGTGCATCGAGCAATGCCTTTTTCTCGGAAGCAACTTCTCAGCAGATGCCGAACGAATGGCAACTTGCTCAGATTGTGTATGGTGGCTCAAGAATCGGTTTTTGTCACTTGCGGACAGATAACGCAATTGAATGCGTGAACAACCCTCGAACCTACCCGGGCCCATTTTCACAGATCATTGGGGGTGCCAATTTCGTTTGCGGACTCAAACTAAGCGGACGGATTCGGTGTATCGGAAGAACATTTCGACCACCAGCGGGGCAATATACCGAACTCGAAAGCCGGTGGTCTTTCGCTCGCGCGAAGCCCGCATCCTCTGCACCCGTGTACGACGATGACTGGGAAACGTTTCCGTCGATTTCTGATCCAAGGTGGGGCGGCGAGTTTGTTCCCAAAGTCCGAAACAAAAAAAAGCACAGCATAAGCGCATTTAACGCCTGTGCCCTAGATTCAAACGGCAGTGTGTATTGTGCGTCTTTACGGCCCAACCAAACTGGAGTGGAAGCAGTGCCTGATGCCTTGTTCTCCGACATTGCGGTCGGACAGAACTATGCCTGCGGGATCTCTACAGATGGAGAAATTCTTTGCTGGGGAGATAATCAAGCACCGTTGGTCTCTGCACCTGGGACGCCCAGCGGTCTACAATTGAGTAAAGTTGCCGTAGGACAGGGCTTTGCATGTGGGCTCAGCAGCAGCGGACGTCTGAGGTGCTGGGGCTCGACTCATGTGCCTTATTTTCGGGGTCCAACGAAAGCAGGATTGACTGCTTTGGGACACGGCGTCACGTACGTGGATTTATGGGCGAATGACACCGAACTTTGTGCGCGCCGCGAATCGGGTGAAATTGACTGCTTCGGAGACTACTACCAAAGGGTCAAAGCGATTCGCCTATATAAAGATGGTTCCAGTGATTATATGCCATATGCTCCCACGGTGTTGCTTGAAGATGGTCGAGCAAAATCATTGCTGCTGATTTATAACACGAGTCCATTCTTTACCATTCAGGGTTGTGAATTCTTGAGTGAGGCGCACCTGGGCTGCGTTGGACCGGGTCAAATATTGCAGAACCATACCAACATTTTCTTTAATCCCGATAAACACCGAGTACAAAGCAACACTTTAACGAGACCGGAAATCGTGGATTACGCCTGGTACTATAGTACGCCCTATACCTTGCTCGAAGGCAACCGCGCTTTTAATCATCGAAGCGGTGTCACCTATCGTTTTCCATACGCAAATCCATCTGATCCCATTCGACGTCTCTACGCAAGCCACCGGGGATTCCTTGGGATGAGTGAAGGCAGAAGACTCTACGCATTAAGCGGTCCGCCTCGCTATTTTGGAGGTCACCCTTTTCGATATATGACCATCCGCGACATCGAGACTGTTCTTGACTCGGCGGCCACGACTTGCGTGCTTATAGAAACCCAAAACGGATTGGCCGCAGGAGGCCAAGCCTATTGTATCGGCAACGGTTCCCTGCGGCTGCCGCCGTTTCCGCCTCGTTACCCATTAGAAGAATATACAAAAATTGCCGGTAGCTATAACCTCATGTGCGCCGTCACCAATCTGGGTAATTTATACTGCACCGGTAAATACAGTGGTTATCGTTACGACTTATGTAATGAGAATAATTATCCATGTGATGATGTTTCTGCAACGAGTTTAAATAATGGTGAGGTCTGTGCGCTTCGCCGAGATGGCAGTTTTCGATGTACGAATTTTACGCAGTACCACCGCTATTATGGCCAGGTTCTCGACGCAAACAACACCGATTTTATCTTCAATGGGTTGAGGGGGCATTGTGGTCTCGACCAAAGTCTCGGGGTGCAATGTAGTACACCGGACTTCCGCGTAAATCATAGCGAGCGTTTCATCGATTTGAAAATTAAGGGCTACAACTACGAGGTCTGCTCCATTCGGCCAAACGGCAGCGTTTGGTGTTCTCAGACTGATCTGCAACCACCCGTAAACCAGATCTTTTCTCGTATCGCGATGGCCGGTAACCGGGCCTGCGGCATTTCTGTGGATACCTCTACCCAATCTGCTGATTCCAATCGTGGCCGAATCAGCTGTTGGGGTGACCTCACAAACGGCTCTTCTAGCCTTTCTCTCAATATGCAGAACCGCTTCGACTATACTCATATTGGTTGTGAAGTCACGCACTGCTGCGCTCTCAACGGAGATGGCGAGGTCCAATGCTTTGGGAGAAACTTGCCGTCTAATATCCCTTCAGGGCAAGGATACGTCGACTTGGTTTACGGTACAGAGGGTGGCTGCGCGCTTGACAGTGGGGGTCGGCCGCATTGCTTCGGCGAAGCGCCCACCAATTATCCTCCGGTGTATGTTACGCCATAATCATAAATATGACGTCCCCAAAACCGTATTCTTATTTTCTCGATGCTCGAGGTCGCAGATGCGGAAGACGTAGCGCCTATCGTCGTAGAGGCGGCCGAACAGTGTTTTGTTATACCAAAAATGTCTCGTCTGAGATGATTCACGCGTACCGGCTGAGACGAAAGCAAGAACTCATTTGACTAGGCCGCGGTGGCAAACCCAGCCGGAGCCGCGCCCATCCCGATACTGGCCATACGCTGCTGGGCAAGGTCGTTGACCAAGCCCACCGTTTGCGGATTCGCCAGACCAGACTGAAATAGATTGTTTGTCAGTTGACCTCTTGCTTGGACTACAGCTTGTGGGTTGGTCGCATTTGCGAGATTTTGCGCCAACTGCGCGAAAGCGGGCGCCTGACGAGTTGCTGCGCCCTGAGGTCTCGCAGCTCGTGGACAACCTTGAGACGCGCCTCCCTGTTTGAGTTGTTGGAGCAGCTGCTGAAGAAGCTGAATTAGTTGACCCATTTGTCCCTGCGGCCCTCCAGACCCTTGCGGAATCGGAGTACCGCCGGCAGGAGCACATCCTTGTGCACCTCCGGCGGGAGCGGCGCCCTGTTCTCCTCTTTGAGAAGCAGCGCCCTGTGGAGCAATCAAGCCTAATGCCTCTTTGAGTTTCTCAACCACTTGCTCGGGATTTTTGATGCCCTGCTTTTTCAGGGCTTTGACGACTTCCTTGTCTTTTCCTGCCTTCAAGGCTTTTTCGAACTTTCCTGTTCGCTCTTTTCCGAGCTTTCCTTCAAGGCCCTGTTTATCGAGTTGTCCGTTTTGACCCAGCTCTGTCAGCTGATTGAGAAATCCCTCTCCACCGAGGAGTTTCCCAAGTCCGCCCTTGAGCAGGCTTCCAAGACCGCCCTTTCCTCCGAGCAAACCGCCCAGAAGCCCTTTGCCGCCCAAGGCACCACCGAGTGCCTTTCCCGCAATTCCTTTTGCAATGCCACCAAATATCGCTCCAAACATAATCTTCTAATCCTTCTCTTTTGTGCGCCTTCCTAGCGCGGTTATGCAGAGATTCAAGCTGAATCTCGTGATTGTTTTGTCCTGTTCCGACGTTGCGGAGAGGTTCCAATTTTCGACGCCTAGTTGCCCCTTCGTTGATCGACTTTGTTCAAACCTGAATTGACAAACTGGGTAAAGCGCTCGGCGTTCATCATGTTTCCTTTGGAGACAAACGAAGGCACGAGCTTGTCACCGTCTTTTTTGACCGTCGCCATGATGACGGTTGGATACGAACGAACGCCTAGCGCTCTCGCAAGTTTGCTTGCTGCATTTTGCTGAGCGGAAGTATCTCCGCGCCGGTCAACCTCCACGTTTACAAATGTCGCTTTCTTATCAAGCGCCTCTTTTACTTTTGGGTCCTTAAAGGTGGTCGCATTCATCGCTTTACACGGGCCACACCATGAAGCTCCGACTTTAATCACCATCGGTTTTCCGGTCTTGGCTGAATGTTTCATCGCTTCGTTGAAGTTGGTGTGATCAAACTTCGTGGCTTGGCCGCTCGTTGTATTTGTAGACCGATTCGCACCGCTCGTGCGGTTCGCACCGCCGTTATTATTCGTAGTTCTAAAATTGCTAGAGCCAATCCTTGGCAGATCAAATCCTCCTGATGCGTTTGGGAATTGCAAAGCATGGGCCAACTTCAAAACGGGCATTTGAACCCAATTTGCACTTTTCAAGCTTGCACACTTAGAACGTGCACGGGGCAGATCGTCCGTTCGAGATTGCAGTCTCAAGCGCGTCCATCTAAAAACACCGAAAACACTTCTAAAATCAGCAGCTTGCGAAGTCTTCTTACCTAAGCCTTCGGTTTTATTGCTGCACGCACATCACCCGAAGTTCGACCGCGGAGTTAGAAAGACTGATCCAAGCCGTGTTGGCTGACATATGAACCGACCACGCCCGAAGCGGCCCACTGTCACTTTCTGTACTCGTCCAATACGCGCGACCGGCAATGCACGGAAAATCACTCCCCGGCCCCTGACCGTTATTCCTCAGTAAAGAGGTCAGTTGTTCTTTGCTCGGCAGAATCCAATTGGTGCTGCCGGCATATTCGAGGTTGTTGCAATGCGTGATCGCCTGTGGATGATACAGTCCAGTATTGTGTTTCTCACCTTGCCAAGAAAGACCCGTTTGCTGGTCAATCACGACCGCTTCACCTTCAACGTGGACATTCGGTAAATCTGTTGCGGTATCTATCCATCGTGGATTATCCGCGCCACTGTTGCTACAGCGATACGCACCGGAGTCGATGGTCACGCTGAGGACACCAGCGTCCGCCTCATCAATTTGCTCTTCGCTGGGTATCTGAGCAGAAAAACAGCCCATCACCAGCGTAATCGATGCGAGCAACAAAATTTGAAACGGTATCTTTTTCATGGTCAACGCACGCACTTAAAATAACGCGAAGCGCCGCTGTTGCCGCCATCGTAGCTAGCGACGCCGGTCTCGAAGCTTACATGCCAACCGAGTAAACCAGCTAGGTTATCTCTTTTATAAATATCCGCAGACCAGTGGGTCGTCGCCGCAATGCAAGGAAACCCGCTCGCCGGCGATTGATAACGCATATCGACCAGGGTTAGTAATTCATCTTTGCTCGGCAAGCGCCAATCGTTGAATCCGGCGTGTTCGAGATTATTGCAATAGGTCTCGGCCCGGTTTTGGTCCGTCCAAAATTCAAAGGTGCCGTGGACACTCTTCGCGGGGAAAAAGGTCCAAACAAGACCCGTATTTTGATCGCGAATCGCGCCTTCATAGCGACCATCAAAATTGAGTTCTACCCAGCGTGAAGAATCTGCCCCTGGATTGCTGCAACGTGATACGCCCGCATCTACCGACGGCGGATCCGCTGGCACGACACCGCCCGAATTAGGAGATGAAGAGTTCGACGGATTTGTCGGTGAAGTTCCGCCCTGTTCAGAGGGTGGATAGAAAGGCCCACCGCTCGTTACGGCTTCGCCTGAGTCCACGGAATCCAGCTCCGGGATTTGCGCGGAAAAGCAGCCCAGCAGAGATGCGACAAAGTACACAAAAAGTACTCTTATCGAACTCATTGCAGTAGACCCCACAATAGTCCCGCAGAAAGCGTCACTCCACCGCCAATCATCAGCCCATCACTGACCAAGGCCTGCTCGCGCGCTTCAGACTGCGGTAAGGCGCCTGTCTCGTAGCTGTCCACAGCATCAACGCCAAAGAGAACCCCCGCCAGCGTTATAACCGCACCAACCCCGGTCACCAGCCAGGGTGCCACGGATGTCGGTTTTTCTTCTTTGTTCTTCGGCGCAGAGGAATACGACACACGCTCAGCAGCGCTCAGCTCAGCGTCAATTTTTAACGTTTTCTTCGCTTGAATGGCTAAGTTCTGCGACCACGGCTCAAAACCGTCTAAAGAAAGCTTCAGCGCCTTAGCGCACACCGAAGCCGCAATCACCGCTGGCGTCACGCCCTGCTGTTTTCCGTCCAGTTCGATATTGGCGGCCAAGTCGTTACCTTTGGCGTCTCGCGCTGAGATATCGAGGCCACCAATAATCGGCTGCAAGTCAAAGCTCAGGTCCCGCTTTTGATTCCGTGCCAGGCTGATTTCCTTGCCTTGCTCGTAAAAACAATCAGAGAGTACGCGGACCTGATAGGTACCGGGAATGAGCTGATGGTTTTGTAGCGGCGTTGCGCCGACGCGCTCACCATTGATGCTGACGTTTTGTCCTGATGGCTGGGTCACGACATTCAAAAGTCCAAAATCAGCTTCGAGCGCCCAATGAATCGGAGAACCGTCCGTGATCGTAACCTTCTCCTTACGCAGCAAATAGCGCTCCTTTTCCATGCTAATTTCGTGAACCCCGACCTCGACCGCTCGGGCACAGCCTTCATCGGCACTGTTTTGACAGATGAGTTTCCCGTCGACCCGAACCATCGCTCCTGGAGGAGAAGAACTAAACTTCACGACTACTTTTTTGGTGCTCGCTTCGGGACGCCACGCCTCTTGCTTGGGGGTCAAATCTCGATCGCGACCAGTCGTCACTTTCTTTTGACCGCCGCGATGGTCCGCCAACTGTAACCGTACTTTTTCGAAAGCCTTCGCTAAACCAGTTTCGGTGCACGCCGCTGAAATAGTGTTGGAAAATTCGCTGTAGGCCTTGCGGAGGTCGTACAACTTCACCAAAAGCTGACAGGTGCCGCCGACCTGAGTCCAAGTCGCAGACACTGATTTTTGGGCCGCCAATTCTTTGCCGATTTCAATCTGGCAAGACTCATCGTAACAAGCATCAAACGATTCGGCCTTCAACTTTTGGAGCTTGGATTTAATGTCGGAACGAGGCACGGTAGCGTAGCCGCTTTGCGAAACGGCTTGTTCGAGCAAGCGATTGAATTTTTCCATTTTGCCCGACTCGAAGTTAGGCACATCGATCACTTGAATATCAAAAACCGCAACCGGAACAGTATTCGCCGCGGCGGAGGTTGCCTGCCCCCACCCAATCAATCCGACAACTAAGAATACCCCCCAAGGTTTCACGCTGGCGAGTATGCCCTAGCAAAAGCCTTGATTCAAATCGAACTCTGTCGATGAAATCTTGCTTTCACGCCATCAAGCAACCGCATCATCTTCTGCCGCTCAAACCTACACAGCACCTAGCCCATCTCTCACTTTTGGCGTAGACTTTCGAAGTGATCATACCAAGTCTCGGCCTTCTTCTTGTAACCCAAGGACTCATTGTCGACGTATCGGCCGGCTTGCCCGTTTTGGCGAGCGATGAAATTCGACTCAACGGCGATTTAGGACTCGGCTACGAAACCCAAAATTGGGGTCTTGTGGCGAACGGAGCGCTTTCTTATTTCGACGTTGAAAGCGAATTGGGCATTATCGAAAACGTATCCGCCGGCGGCGGACTAGACGCTTGGTATGTGACCGGTGCACCCGCCGACTTGTTTCGGTTCGAAGTCCGAACGGCATTGAGCGGTGGATTGCTCGACAGCCAAGATATCAACGCAACCACGCTTTTCGCGGACCAATCTTCTATTGTCGGCCGCGGCAATCTTTTGCTCGGAGGACGCTTCCAATGGCCTCGCGTTCGTCTCGATTTTCTCGCGGGCGGCGGCGGCCAAGTTGAATCGATCAATGCCCTGACAGTCGATCAAACCATGGACGCCAACGGGAGCACCACCAACGTTTCTATCGAGGATACGGAAAAGTTCACGATTCAGTATGAAGGACGAATCCAGTCTCGCATTCAGCTCGTGTCCGAAGTCCTTAGCCTCCGTCTCAAACTGGACGTGAAACAATATGAGGTCACTCGAGATAACCAATTACTTTCGATAGGACTGGGGCAAATGCCAACGCAAGCTTCAGAGCTACAAGCTACAACGTATTTGGAACTGCGCTCTCGCCTCTTTATAGATGCAGACATACTCTCTTTTGAAGGCTTCGTTCCTGCGCTCTTCGTAGGCCTCGATGTCATTGAAATCAGCTCGGAGCTGGGAACCACGCAATCCAATATTCCAGTCTTCGGAATTGACCTGGGAATAGATTAGCCGGCTTCCCAACGATTGGGATTTTCGATAAGAGACATGTATGAAATTACGAATTTGTGCCGTTTTCGCCCTGGGCGCAGTCCTGGCTTGTTCAAAGACGAACGTCGTAAACACCACAAACAACAACACGTTCAATAACATTACCCAAGTCGTCGGCTCAATGGGCGCAAGACTTGAGAGTCCCGGCGGAGCAATTCTCGATATCCCTCCTGGTGCCGTGGTTGTCGAAACTGAACTCAGCGTGGGAGAAGTCAGCCCAGATGAAATGGGTGTCCCAACAATCCCCGATATGCGGCCCCTTCAAAGTCCAATTTTTGCCCTGGAGCCGCACGGACAGACCTTTGCGGATGACATCACCATCACCTTGCCCCACATGATCACCGACCCGAACAGACTACCCGAAGTTTGGCGGGCCGACCCCGGTGGTACCTGGCAAAAGCTCGAAACATTAGCGACGCCCGCCGGCCGAATCCAAGTTACGTCGCGGACCTTTTCGTATTATGTCGTTCTCGAGTTTGGCTCAGATGACCAGGACGGAGATGGCTACACTGGCGACGATGATTGCGATGAAAATGACCCGCAGAAAAACATCGCAGCTGCGGAGATATGTGATGGACTCGATAATAATTGTAATGGAAGTAGCGACGAAGTTTTCACCGGAGATACGTCTCAACCGCTCCCAATCACCGGCGAGTGGACCGATAACTTTGGCTCAAGCGTCTCAATTACGTCCGAAAATTGGGGAGACCAAGAAATCATTGATTATGACCAAGATTGGATCATCACTAAGAGCGCGATGAGTGACGTTGGCGAAATGGATAATCCTTTCAATCGTATTGTTTGGGTTGAAGAAGTAAATGAACAGGTAGCTGAGGATGGGCGAACAATCATCACGCGCTACCTCTGGTTCTGTACTATCGACTATGGCCTTGCGTATTATTGGAACGCCTTATGCTCAAGCAAAATGGCGGATAGCTCAGATCCAAGTAGTGGCGGCTGCGGAGACTCGCCATGGATCCAAATGACTAAAAACTAAACACCCTTGCCTATCCACCTCTGATTTTTATTTCTCGGTATACGCACAATAATAGTCACCGGATGGAGCCTGCTGACATTCTACCGGGCTCGTTTCAAATCGAAACGTCACCGGGTTAGGACAGAAGCCTGCGTCGGCATCAGGAACATACGGTCGACGGTTCAAACTATCGAGTGGCCGGCCAAGTGGGTCCGCTCGGCAATGACGCGATTGGACCGGAGGTAAGCAGGTTTCGGGCAAAGCGGCAGAAGCGTTCATCCACGCAGTCCAAGCCGGTCCCCCGTTCATAGGGGAAGCGCCCATTGCGACCGGTGATTGGCAAACAGCCATGCATATATTATCCGCGTTCGAACCTTCGTAACATCCACCGTTTTGTTGATCGCAATAGTAACCTTCCGGGCATGTCCACTCGGTTGTGCCTTCTTGGGGCAAGCCACAAGCAACTGGGTCATAATCCCTTTCGGCCATTTTGGGTCGAATTTTTTTAAAGGTGACAAAGTGTTCTTCACAATCAGTGACTCCCGGTGTGCAGCGTGCCATTTCGTGCTCTGCTTCCGTCAGGCGCTGCCAAGCTTCGCGCTCTATTTGCACCAGCGTGCTTGTCTCACAAGCAATGCAACTGGGAAAAACTGCCGCAGGACAAGGGGGCAAGCTACCATCCATGCAACCGCACACGGTGCCTGCTCCGCATTCTTCTTTGCAGTCGAGCGGTGGTTCACTAAACACCGCGTAATAGGAAAAGTTACGAGTCACGACAATGACGCGATTAGTCAGATTTGAGAGGCTCTCAATCGGTTGCCAAGAACCATTGGGTTCAGCACGCCAGACTTGCGGCGTCACGCCCGGCTCGTTTGGAGTATCGACATCGTGCGGGAGCGATATCGTTACTTCGCCAGCAAACACTTGACCGTGTGGCTGCAGCGCAAAAATTGGACTTCGCAAGCGCTGAGCGAGGCCATCGATTTCAGGTAGGCTGGGCACGCCTGCTTCCGTGGGAAGAACCTCACTGATACTTAGTTCGGTCTCCACCGTAAGTGCGTTGGCCGGTATATCCACTGTTGCCCCACTGCTGGATTCTAATCGCGCTCCACTGGCGCCTACAATCATTGTGGAGTTGTTGTAGGTATTATTATTGGTGGTATTCACGACATTCGATTTAGAACACGCGCAACCCAGGCTCAGGCTCAAGGCAAAAATGGTAAACTTGTTCACGTCGAAATTTTACCAATTTTTGAGGCCGCTTGCTATCGCACCGGCTCGAATTTCGGCCCAAAAAAAGCCACGTGAGCGAGTACTCACGTGGCCAAGAATTCTACGATAGTTTCAAAAGAGTGGGTTTATCGCTTCCCAGCCATCAAACTGCGAAGCGCATCTTGCATGCTGGGTGCCTCCGTTGGAACTTCGTGATGTTTCGGACGTGGGTTCGACGTGAGTCGAGCTTTGACCGCTTCTGGATCTGGTTTGCCCGCTCGATAAATCTCAAGGATTTGAGCCGCAGCAGCCCGTACCGACTTTCGAAGCCTCGCTTCGTCTTTCGCCTTCACTTTAGCCCACAACTTGGTGTTCACGCCCATCTTTCCGAGCTTCTTAGACATCGCAACTTTGTCGACCTTGCCGGTCTTTCGGGTGTTAATACTAAATTGGAATTTGCCTCCGCCTTCGCCGACTTTGCTTGTCTTCTCGCCACTCCATAAATCGAGTACGCCAAAGGCCCAGCTGGCTCTTTGCGCTGTGCCAAGACCGGCGGTTTTCGAAACCCCAACCATCCCTTTTTCGGAAATACCAAAGCTCAAAACCAAATCCGCTTTATTGGTAAAGCGATAGTGGGCCAAGACTTCTTCCGCTTGTCTCAAGTCCAAAGGTACCGCAGAAGCGTTCCTGTTATTGATCTTGGCTTTGAGTCGGTGAGGTGTGAACCAGTCATTTCCAGAACGCGCCAATGCGATATCACGCCTTGTAAGTTTGACCTCCTCAAAGTCCAAAGTCTTTGAAAGTTCGTCTCTCACAATCGAAAAGTATTGTGCTTTGAACTGCCCTGGCGAACCTATCGCGTTCCACGAGTGCAGAATAATTCGCGGCTTTGCGACTTCAGTTCGCTGAGGTGCTGAAGAAAGCCACGTATTGAACTCATTTTTCCATCGTGTGTCAGCCGACTGTTCTTTTTTAATCTGTTCTATTTTTTCCGGCGGACCTTTGTAGGTCGCCTGACCGCTCTTCACTTCCTCGCAAAAGCCGTTGTGGCAAATGGTCACGCAACCGCTGCCGTATAAAGCGGTGGATGCGAATAAAGCAAACGTACTGAGTGTTTTTGTATTTATATAAGTAAGCATAAAATTTGTTCTCCCTGGCGAATGATGTTTCGACAAATTTTTCGAGTTGTCTATCAAGCCACCCAGTGTGTGCGCCCGCACTCAGTGTTAATCTGTAAGGCTAGTACTCAATCTGTGAGCAAAATTACAAAGTCCGTAAAGGCGTCAACGGACAGACAATTTAGATAATTAGGCTAAACAGCCGCATCATCTTCTGCGGCTCGGGCCGCCATAACACCATCGGCCATCGCAACTGCAACGTACCACTGCTGAGGGCGACGACTGAGGTCACCGGCAGCGTACAGACCGGGCACCGAAGTTCGGCCCTGATCGTCAATTTTGAGTCGTCCGTCTGAAAGGAATTCAGGTCGCGGATGCACATCGGGAACGACGCGTTGGACACCGATGCGTACGAAAATCTCAGAGACCTCAAGTGACTGGTCCGCGCTCAGTTGGAGCCGCCAAGTGTCGCCGGCTTTCTCCATGGTTGAGACCACTGTGTTTTCTAAAATCTTGATGTCTTCGCGTGCAAGAAGTGGTTCGGCAAATCGAGGCCGAGCACGCAGAGTGGACCGCACCAAGAGATGCACATTCGCTCCAATTTCCGAAAGACAAACGGCCAAATCACTCGCTTCGTCTCCGCCGCCGACGACAGCGACAGCCTGACCGGCAAACTGGGCCAGATCGTCGCGGGCATGTTCGGTGCTTGTCAGCGCTTCGGCACCCTCGACACCCCAAGGTCTGGGGCAAGTTCCGGTAGCGAGCAACACAGACCTTCCCCTGAGAACCGCTCCGTCATCACATTCGACTCGCCAGGCTTCCTCGCCCCTTTCAATCTTGATGACCTGGGTATTACACTTAGTTTCAATCTCTTGACGCACTCGGACCTGGGCTTGAAAGTTTGCTATCAACTCTGGGCCGTTGGAGGCAGGTTGTCCCAAAACATCGAGCACGGGGGCATCAGCCAGATGAATTTGGCCGCCTACAGTGCTTTCCTTCTCGATAACCACGCAAGAAAGGAAGTTACTGGACGCCACGAGGGCCGCGGATAGACCCGCCGGACCACCCCCGACGATGATCAGGTCATATTTTTTGTCGTCATTTATACTCAAACCTAATCCTCGCTATGGCGAATACCCCTTGAGTTCGATAACCTCTCCACAGTTTCGAAAGCAAGTCGAAATCAGAGTGTATCCATATGAGCCAAGTAATTGTTGTTTGTACCGAAGATCCTGTCCTCGACAAGAAGATTCGTTTCCTTATGTCCAGAGATCAGCGACGCGTTGAAGTTGCGAAAAATATCCAAGAAGCCCACGCTTATCTGCGGGAGCACGGCGCCGACCTGGCCGTCTTTGCGCGCGAAATGGCCGGTCAAGATATGATCGCCGGAACTTTACAACTGGATGCGGCGATAGGAATGCCCGTGACGGTTATTTTGGGCGGAACACCAGAAGACACCCCCAACTTTATACGCGTGATTCCAGACCCGGTGGACGCCCAAGAAATCTATCGCATCGCAGACGCGGCGTTGACTGACCTCGAAGGCAGCTATGAACTCAGCGATGAAACAAGCGAATCACCAATCGAGCATACCGTGCTCGGCCCACCCCCGGAAATCGAGGGTGCAGCGGTCGTACCCGGAGCTCAAGAATCCGCTGAAGATTTTGACCTGGATGGCTTTAGCGACATCCTCGCTGCGGCCGCGCGTGATGATGAAGAAGCTTCTAAGCGATCGCAAACGCAAACGACCGATAACAATGAAGTTGCTGTCCCCCTAGGTGGCTCATCACGCCCTGAACCCGCGCCGAGTAAAGGGCGTTTCTCAGCCGTGGAATCTGCTATCGACGATGTCATCGAAGAGCTTCCGCTGGAAGCCTTAGAGGAAATAGATGTCGAAGAACATGACATTCGCGAATCTGAATCGGCCGGGGATGCTCCTCGCGCTCCACGAAGCTCTGTCCCTTTTTCTCCCAACCTCCAAGGAACCACCCAAACGCGCGAGTTCGGCACCGCCCTCTTCCGAATTGCTCGTAAACAACATTCCGGACACCTAAAACTAAAAGGTCCATCTTTTGAAATTAATGTCTCAGTTCGTGACGGATTCATTACTGGGGTAGAAACCAACGAAAAAGGCGAAAGACTTGGTCGCAGATTGGTTGAAGAAGGACGCATTACCGAGTCTCAGTACGCAATGCTGGCCATTGATTGCCTTGAAAACGGTTGTGGATTGGTGGAGGTTCTTCTCGCTCATGGCTTGATGAACCAAGAAGATGTGCAAAAAGAACTCGGACAAAAGGCCTTTGGCCATGTATCTTCTTCATTTAGCGCCGGGCCGAATGGACACTTCGAGTTCGCAAGATGCAAGAGTGCTGAAATTGAACCCGGGGAGTACGAACTGGATTTATTCTCCTTGGTTAGTTACGGAATCACTCAAGCCAATTCTTCCGAAATCGAAGAGATCTATCCAAACATGACCGGTCGGTACTTTCGTTGTTTGGGAACAACTGAAGACTTGGCAGAGCTTTTTGACCTCACTGATCAGGAACAACGGTTTCTCGAATTTTCCGGACGAGCATACAACGCAGCTGATGCCGCTGACCTGACCGGAGTAGCACGGCTGAACGCTCATCGAATACTCGCTTTACTCAGCCTTTGTGAAATGATCGAAGACTTTACGCCGGGCGTCAGTGAGTTTGAAGCACGACTCGCTGAAGAACGAGAACGACAACAACAGCAAAGTATCCCTGCGGGGCCCGTAGAAGACGCTTTCCAAGAGAGTCCATCCAGTTTACCAGCTTCTGAGGTTGAACAGCACTCAGATTCTGCAGAAGGGCCGGCGACCGACGACCCTGAGGCAACGCAAGAGGCGCTCGATTTTGAAGGCCTCATGGATTCGGCGGCAACACCGACACCGACGCCGCCGTTTCAAATCCAAAACGAAGAATCCGAGGACGACAGCGACCTCATTAGTACAGGAGATCTCGATGGTGTCGTCGAAGAGGCCATTGAGTTTGAGGATGCGGAAGACTCACTGCCTGAAAAACCATCGACGGTGGTCTCGCCCAATCAAAAATTAAGTTCACCTCTCGCGGGCCACTCTTTGCCGCCACCGCCTCCTGTAGCCACACAAGTCAACTATGAGCCGCCAAAAACGGAGCAGCGCGCCGAAGCGCCGAGACCTGAGACCAGTCCAGCGGCTGAGCCGCAAGCAATACAAACGCCTGAGCCTACACCGCCTGCGCCTGCACCAAAAGTGGCTAGACCTGCAGCCACGACCCCGTCGCCTGCACCTGCTAAAGATCCTGCGATGCCGAGCAGCCGGCCTGGTGCATCGGGTCAGTTTCTCGCACCTATCTCTTTCGCAGATCCCGCACCTCGCGGACCCACCGGTAAATTGATAGATACACCGGAGCGGCGAAAATCTCGTGAAATTTTTCAGCGTGCCGTTACGCTTCTGGGCAAAGGTAAATTTCTCGAAGCGGAAAAGGCATTCCGTGAGGCAATAATTCTTTGCTCCGACGAACATGTCTACATGGTGGGGCTCGCTAGAGCTTTATACTACAACCCCAACTATGAACGAGCCTCTAAAATTTCAGTGCTCCAGACGGTTATCGCTCGAGCTCGTGGTTTGGCACCTGACGACAAAAGAATTGCCGAACTCCAAAGCTGGGTCGACTCCGCTCGGAACTAACCAGGCTCCCTCATCTTTTTGACAGAGAGGTAGACAGGAACAGAAATTGCGGTGCATCGCACTGCCCTTTTCCTCTCGTACTTCTAAATTGACGCGAGAATCTCACCGCGCTTGGATTGGTACTCTTCTTCACTCAGAACACCGGCAGCCTTCAAAGCATCAAGCTTCTTGAGTCGAGTAACCATATCGTCACCTCCACCGCTTGCTGCTGGAGCTGGAGCTGGAGCCGGGGCCATTCCGGGTTGTTGATACATCATGCCAGGCTGCATCATGCCAGGCTGCATCATGCCAGGCTGCATCATGCCGGGCTGCATCATACCAGGCATCATCATACCGGCCATGTTTCCACCCATCGCCATACCTGCAGCCAGTCCCATCCCTGCTCCCGCCATGCTATTTGGAGCTTTCGCGGCATCTGGTATCGCATTCGCGGTTTGATACGCCGCGTATTCTTGCATGTTTCCAAGAATGCTCATTTCTGATCGACGGTCGAGCATTTCACTCACCTTCGGCGGCAATGAGATATTCTCAATATAGAACATGCTCAGGCTGAGACCCAATGGTTCAAAATCTTCGTCAAGCCGGGGTTTAATTTTGGCAGCCACATCTTCGTAGTTCGCAGCGAGGTCTAATAACGGAATCTTCGCTTGACCCAGTGCCGTGGTGAACTTTGACAAAAGAGCTCGTTTGAGTTGTCCCGAGATCTCATCCATCTCAAAATGACCATCAGTACCGACGACCTCTCGCATGAATTTTGCGGCGTCGCTGATCTTCACCGCAAAGCTTCCAAATGCTCTCAGTCGGACGGGGCCAAATTCAGGATCCCGGAGAGGAATGGGGTTCTGAGTGCCCCATTTTATGTTTGTGACGTTGGTTTTATTAACGAAATAAACCTCCGCTTTGAACGGAGAATTGAAACCGTATTTCCACCCTTTCAGCGTGGCGAGAATTGGCAGGTTCTGAGTCGATAATGTGTATGTACCTGGTTCAAAAACATCGGCGAGTTTCCCTTCATTAATGAAAATAGCGCTTTGGCCTTCGCGCACGACAAGCTTTGCACCATTCTTAATTTCTTGCGCTCGAACCGGGAATCTCCAGACAAGAGTTTCATGGTCATCCTCCATGTACTCAATGATTTCGATTAGTTGCGACTTAATTTTATCCCAAAGACCCATATGCCTACTCCTTAGCAGAATTCATAAAAAAACACACCGAACAAACGTGCGAAAGTTTTGTAATTGTTCTGATACTAAAGTCATAAGCACCAGTTCGTGATAGGAAAGCATTTGTGACGGAAACTGTCGAATTTGGAGCTCTCCAGGCGCAGGGCGGTGCCAAATTACAATTCATCGCCGTGATTCAGGACGATAATGGATCTCATCGTTATCCACTTCGAGGTACGATGTCCTTAGGCAAGAATAGTGATAACGATATCGTTGTTTCTGCCAGTGGTGTTTCCAGATATCATCTTGATCTTCTCGCAGCGCCGAATAAAGTCCATATCCGCGACAACGATTCCAAAAATGGAACCTATTTCAACGGGGCACGAATTACTGAAGCAGAAGTTGGTGCCGGCTCCATCATCCGAATTGGCGGACCTGCCGGAGTTGAACTCAAAATAGAACTTGAAAACCAACCCACCGTTCAGCCGTCGGAGGACACTCGATTTGGTCCTCTCGTTGGCAGCTCGTACGCCATGCGCACCGTATATACAATTCTCGAGCGAACTGCGCCCAGCTCGGCCACAATTCTCGTCACGGGAGAAACAGGAACAGGAAAAGAACTGGTCGCTCAAGCCATCCACGATGCTTCTCCGCGTCGCGATAAACCGCTCATCATCGTCGATTGTGGCTCTATCCCGGGGAACCTCATCGAAAGCGAGTTGTTTGGACATAAACGAGGTGCGTTTACCGACGCTCAAACTGACCGAACCGGTGCGTTCGAGGCCGCAAACGGTGGAACTTTATTCCTTGATGAGATTGGCGAACTGCCCATTGACCTGCAGCCCAAGTTACTTCGTGCCGTCGAAAGTCGCTCGATTCAACGCCTTGGTGAAAATAGCCGCAAAAACATTGATGTTAGACTCATCGCCGCGACCCACCGCAACCTCGAAGATGAAGTCCGTGAGAACCGTTTTAGACAGGATTTGTTCTATCGACTTGCGGTTGTGAGCGTCTCTCTGCCGCCTCTGCGCGAACGCGGCGACGACATCATCACAATTGCAAAACACATCTTAGGACAACTCGGCCAAGCCGATGCGATTGAATTTGATCAAACCATTTCCAACGCTCTGTTGAGTTACAACTGGCCTGGGAATGTTCGAGAACTTCGAAATGCACTTGAAAGAGCGATTCATCTTGGTGCGGAACACGCAATCCCAATGGCAGGGACCGCACCCACTTCACAGAGCGTTCTCCCGGGTGAAGCGCCTGACCTCCCCTTTAAGGAAGCAAAGGAGAAAATCGTAATGAGCTTTGAGCGCGCTTACATTGAACGACTCATGGCGAGACATAAAGGCAATATTAGCGCGGCTTCTCGAGACGCCAGTATCGACCGTAACTACCTCTATCGACTACTCAAGAAACATGAGCTCGAGAAATAACCGCTAACTTCCCATCTTCAGAACAAGCAAAGTCACAAGTTCTCGGGTTGCCTCGCGAATCGCTCTTTCTAATGCCGTTCTTCTCCGACCATCGAGGGCCTCGATATCATCTCCCACCGACAAATTGTCCGACTGACCTGTCACTTTGCGAGATAGCCATATCAGTTTTCCGTCGGCATCTGTCACTGTCGCCTTTATCACGACTGTCGTCCTGTATTGAGCCGCTCGATTGGCTGGGTCAGACATCGGCGTCAGCCCGGCCAGCGTATTCAATAGTTGAACATTAATTTGAGACCTTGCGCTATCAAGTGTGCCGAGAGTGATAGACGGATGCTCCGCTAAGTGAAAGCGTAGTTCTCTCGAAACAAGCGCTGCAACATCAACATCAACACCATCACCCTGGACCGGCCCCACAGCGATGGATTTTAGATGCTCAGGCATCTTAGGATAACCCACGGTATAACCGCAGCTGATCGTCGATACGAAGCAAATTATAGCGCTCAGACGCAACATTTTATGGAGATAAGCCTGTCATAGCACTGAGGAAACATAAAGCCGTGACTGCGACCGAAAGGTATAGCCCCCATTGCGCCCGTTGCTCGAGCACCGGGTTCGGTGCGTATCCGAGACGCCGGTGAAAGAACCCGCCCATCACAAACCCGCCCACGAAACCGATTACGTGTGCGAGAACTGCCACGCTCGCTCCACTGCTACTAATTGGGGTCAAAGCACCCGGCACTAATAACAATAAAACACCGAGCGTCCTGAGTCGTTCCCGCTTGGGAAGCATAACAAGTCGCGAGCGTTCAAGCTGACCCTTGGCCCAGAGTCCAATAAGACCATAATTTCCGGCAGAAGCCCCAGCGACCAAAGCAGCTTCTGTCGAAGTTAACTGACCGAATATACCCAAAACCGATGCCACCAGCCAGGTTGCCATCGTGGCACCAACGCGGTGGGATCCGAACAATACGACACCCATGACTAGGCCAAATAATGCATTATAGAAGTGATGCGAAAAACTGAAATGTATAAATCCAGCAGTCACCAGACGATACCACTGGCTCGGCTCCATACTGTTTGCGGCAAACTGAGCACGGAAGCTTTTCTGACCCAGTAACCCCTCCAAAACGAGCTGCATTCCGATTCCGAATAAAATCGCGAGCAATGCCCACAATACGCGAGATGAAACGGGCCCAGGGTCGGGTAGGCTCTCCCGTATAAAGATTTCTTCTCCCGCGATGTTTTCCCCTGTTTCACGACTTTCCGTTTCGGTTTCATCAATTTGAGGAGGAGACCATCTGCGTGACCACTGCAGCGCCTCAACCGCTTTGCTGCTCGCTCTTGGGTGTTTCGTTCCCTTCTCACGCAGTATTCGGACGGCCTCTTTTTCAAGCGTTGAAGGCACGACGATAAACACAGAGTCAGAGCTTTGTGGTGAAGGAGTCGGTATATTGGGTAAGCCATCCTGACTGGATTGAAGTAAGGCCGGTATTCCATTCGCCTCGAGAATTTCGGCTGCGCTCTGCGCAACCGAACGCTCGAAGGCCTCGCAGACCACGACCATAAACCCGAGGCTTACGGCTCCTTGGCCGCCATGTTCTGTAGGCGCCTGCGACATCTTCCTAGAGAGTACAACTTCGTGACGATAATCCCTAACGTAAATCTTCAAATATCGCTCTCAAAGCATCGGTCTCGTCCTCTGAAGCCTGATCCATCAGGGATTCGACGGTCTTGAGCGCCTCATCTTTCCGTCCATTGTGGGTCATCGCCTGACACCACAAGGAGAGTCCCTCTAGGTCATCAGGTCTTGCCCTTCTCATTGCCTCAGCCTGATTCAGTGCAATTTCCGCTCGACCACCAAGTAAATTCATTCGCACAAGAAGAACATGAGCGAGATAGCGTTGCTCCGGCCGCAATAATTTGTCGCGAATTTCCTCGAGTAACGGAATGGCACGAGCCGTTTGCCCATCTTCGGCGAGCAAAGTTGCGAACTGTAATTTGCAGCTTGCATCTGCCACTCCGGCCTCGACTACGACTTCAAAATGGTGACGCGCCTTTGGTAAATGTCCGACGGCCAAAAAGAGCGCGCCCAATTGTTGGCGAGCCATGTAATTTTTTGGCTCAGTATGTACAATTTTTTCTAGGCGAATGAAGTCTTTCGCCACGGGTGAACACAGCAGCATGGCCCGTGACTGATGCCGCTTCTTCCACCATACCCGGTAGCCCCAGAGTAAAATTGTGGCGTGGAAAAATGCTGCAACGCCGGACGCAACAGGTGTCGCTGAGAAATCATAAATCCTGCGAAAATCACCATTAAAGACGATGCAAATCACTGGGTAAAAGACCAGCACTAAAAACATGGATTGCCGCCCCAACTCAAACAACAGGACATTTCGCGCGGGATGACCAGGAAATCGGAGCGGGATTAGTAATGCAGCCAGCCCGATCAAGTAGCTCACAACATTTCCAGACAATGCGATAACAAAGTCTCCGAAAGGTCCCGCGCTCCCGCTTGGGGCTACCCAGCCCATGTAGCCGAGAAACTGCCAATCCACAACAGTCAGGCCATAGCCCCAAACCGCGACGGCATGACCAAATTCATGCGCAGCTACCGCAGGCGGAATTAACAGGTAAAAAGCGGCCCGGGAAGTAATCGCCAGATCACTCGGCGTGAAATCGTCATCCCAAATACTTTTGTAGTTAGTGAAGAATTGGTACGCGCACCGCAGTCCCACAAAGACGTAGAACAACGCGATAATTTGAAACAACTCGAAAATGGCGGCGTACCCTCAATTCCGTTAGCGAGTCAGTTCAATCGCCGTCGCGACCATGCCAAGTTCAATGGCCTCGCCCGCTTCGTTACGGAGAATTTCAGCACCCTCGTCCGCAAGATGTTTCGCTGTAGACTCATCAAGTTTCCGAGTGTTGACCTGTCCTTCGACCAACGCTTGTGCACCGGCAGAGTCGACTGGAACGAAGAATCCGTAGTCTTTGAATCGAATACGCATGCCTCGGTCAACTCCGTCGGCAGTGAGTTCCATCCAGCAACCTTTCTTCATGCAGCAACGGGCCACCTCGCCTCTTATCTTTACTGTTTTACCTTCAAAGCTTCCTGGCGCCTTGAGTACCTCGGTAAGCATCGTTTCCTTGGCAACAGTAAATTCTGCTCCACGTTTTACCTTACCGCCTTTTGTAGAAGACTGCGACGGTTGAGATGAAGGCATAGATGTTGGTTGGCTTGAAGGCGCAGAAGAGTCTTTTGATTTGGTCTCACTGGCTCTTTGTTGTGCACAAGAAAATGCAAAAAATGCAGACGTGCAAATAATAGTAGTGCAAATGCTCGATCGAAACTTCATACGATTGCGCATACACGATTCGTTCGAATCAGACTACCTCAACATGAATCACGTGCTCAGCTTTCGTGATCTCTTCGATGAGACTCTTTTCTGGCCACTGTTGTAACTGAATTCTCGCACAAGCAGCCATACCGCCTTCAAAAACCAAATTTTCCATTTTTTGCACATTGATCTCTGCCCGTCGAAGACGATCAAGAACTGCAGCCAGCACGCCTACTCGATCAAGATGGCGAACTATTAAAGTCGCAGCAGTTTCAGTTACTTGGCCGAGATTAACAGCGTTGTTAACTTCACCATTTGCGAGAAACTCATACACAATCTCTACCGTAGCATTCGCAATGGCGTTTTGCGCTTGAGTCGTCGATGCGCCGATATGATGGGTTCCAATGACATTATCGAGTTGACCTAAGGGGTCTTCAAATTTCCCTTGTTTTGCCGATGGCTCGTTTTCAAATAAATCTGTGCCAACCCTAATCCGACCAGATTTAGCTGCTTCGAGTAACGCCTCTGGGTCCACCAGCTCTGCTCGCGATGTATTAATAAACATCGCCTGGTCTGCCAGAAGGTCCAGCAAGGATTTATCGACGATTCGCTTTGTCTTTGCATTGAGCGGTAAGTGGATACTTACAATATCGTTTTGGGAGAATATGCGCTCAAGACTTGTCGCTCGCGTCACCCCCGCGGCTTCAGCCTGCTCTTCGGTGAGGCTTCTCGAATACGCACACACCACCATGCCAAAAGCTTTTGCTCTTCGTGCAACAGCTTGAGCAATCGAACCAAATCCGATGAGGCCTAGTTTTTGTCCTTTCAAACCTCGCGCTTTCGAATAACGTTTCTTATCCCATCGGTCATTGCGGAGATCGATCACATTGTTTGGAATATTTCGATCAAGACTAATCATGAGCCCTAATGCCAATTCCGCCACAGCTATGCTGTTTTTACCCGGGCAATTTGCTACAAAAATGCCCTTCGAGTTCGCAGCATGAATATCAATGTTGTTGTATCCACTCCCTGCACGGACGATGAGAGCAAGATGCGATGCTGCATCAATAATCTCTTTTGTAACCTTTGTTGAACGAACAACCAATATTCTTGCACCAGGTATCGCACTGGCTAGAGCGTCACCTGATAAGGTCGGTTGACAATCGATCTCGGCACCGATTGATTCTATTTTTTTGAAGGCTGCTGGATCGAGGGCATCAGCTATTAGAATTCGCGTGGTCATTTTATAAGTGGGAGTATGGAGTGTTCAGGCGCCGCGCAAGCCTGAAAACACGAGACCTCGCCCAAATTGGATTACAAAGGTCGCTTGTCTTTGATCGATTCAGTAACATGACCGAGAAGCTGGGTAGCAAGCGCAATGATTTGATCATCGGTCAAACCCTGGCTCTGCAAATCTTTGAACAGCGTCCGCGATAAAATTTTTAGAGCTCTTGGGTCGGCTTTCGGCGCAAATACTGGAGAATGTTCAGGAGTAGAGTTTACCGCTACATGCATGACGCAGGTCGTATTCAACTCGCGTGCCGGAATCAGAACCACGAAATCACGAAGGTTTCTCCACTCCGAAAACCATGAAACTGTAAACTTTACTTTCCAGTGCGTAGAAACTTACGCAGTAACTGCGTATTGATACGGCGCGTTATTCATGCTCAGTGTACAGGGCTAAAAACAGCTATGAAACCATTTCACACAGAAATTTTTGTCGAACATGATCATGATTTAGATGCGACAAAATTACGACGGGACGTCGCCGAACATCTTGATATCGAGTTGAAGCATGTCCACGAAGTACGAATCGTGAAACAAGCGCTGGATGCCCGAAGACGACATTCAAAGCCAAAGTGGCGACTCAAGGTTCAAGCCCAACTATCCCAAGAACCCGCCAAAAAACAGAGGCTACTGCCCACTCCCAAGGTTCGCAAGCGGCTCGCCTCTCCAACTGCGCCGAAAGATTCCTCTCCTGTGATCATCGTAGGTGCAGGTCCCGCCGGTTTATTCGCAGCTTGGCATCTCGCAGAAAACGGAGCGAAAGTCGTGTTATTTGAACGTGGCAAGCCCGTTGAAACGCGCGCTAGGGATTGCGGCAGGTTTCGCAGCAAAGGAGAATTAGATCTCGAATCCAACCTTTCTTTTGGTGAAGGAGGCGCAGGAACCTATAGTGACGGAAAGCTGTATACTCGGAAAAACAATCCCCTCATTCCAGAGGTTTTAGAACGCCTTGTCGAAGTGGGCGGTCCAGCTCGAATTCTAACCGACGCGAAACCTCACATCGGAACAAATCTCTTGTTCCGGATGTTACAAAACCTGAGAAGCAAACTTATTTCCTATGGAACTGATGTTCGGTTTGAAACAAAGATGGAGCGACTTCACCTCTCCGGAAATACCGTGAGCGGCATTGAAACAGCGGAAGGCGTGCATCACTCAAATCGAGTCATTTTGGCAACTGGGCACTCTGCCAGGGACACGTTTTACACACTTCTTGCGCAAGGAATTCCTATGGAAGCAAAGCCTTTTGCCGTGGGCGTGAGAGCCGAGCACCCACAGTGTATCATCGACGACGCACAATATCGTCAGGGTCGACCCCGGCCACCATCACTGCCTCCGGCTGATTATAGGCTCGCTCACACGGAGCACAATCGAGGCGTTTATTCCTTCTGTATGTGCCCAGGCGGAATGGTTGTGCCCACCGCAACCGAAGCTGAAATGGTCGTCGTGAACGGAATGTCAACGGCGAAAAGGGGGTCACCGTTCGCGAATAGCGGACTCGTCGTCCAGGTTAACGTCGACGATTTCAAGAGCGACCATCCTCTCGCCGGCGTCGAATTTCAACGAAAACTAGAACGCGCTGCGTACGCCGCTGGAGGAAACTCATATGTCGCACCGGCGATACGCATCTCAGACTTCGTCTCAGGACGAAGCGCGGGTGAACTTGCTCGTAGCCACTTTCGCCCTGGCCTTGCCCGAGCGGACCTCAACGAGATATTTCCTGAATTCATCGTCAAAGGGTTGCGGCGCGGACTGAAACATTTCGACTCGCAAATACCGGGCTATGTCACACAAGAAGGCAATTTGATCGGAGCTGAAACACGAACATCCTCTCCGATTCGCATTCCACGGAACAAAGAAACTTTCCAGGTCGAAGGTTTTGATGGGCTGTATGTCGCGGGTGAAGGCCCAGGATATGCGGGCGGAATTATGAGTGCTGCTATCGAGGGACTCAACGTAGCCCATCGAGTACTTAAATCGCTTTAGTGGTGATGACGAGGAATGAGATCTAGCTCGCCGGTCGCTTCAAATTTTTTCCGAATTTTCGGATTCTCATCTAAAAATGCTTGCAGACTCTCTTCGGTGATTTCAACAATAAGATCTTGGTCCGCAAGCTCAGCTTGGCATGACAAACGTGAATTCAGGCGTACATCAAATCCTAGGTCAAGGCGGTCGGCTTCGCGGTCAGACATTTCTTCAAGCGACTCAAATCCTTGCGTGACGTAAACATGACAAGTTGAACAGCCACATACACCACCACAGTTAGACCCGATAGGTACGCCGTAATCTTCAGCAAGATGAAGTAGAGTTTCACCGGGCTCAATTTCGACGACAATATCGTTCTTCATGAGTCTATTCTTTTTGAATATTACCTTTGCCATAGCTATCCTAATGCCTTGCGCTCATCGTACTCGAACTCTGCTACTTCAGATGCGAGAATAGCTGAACCAAAATATGAGTAAATCAGCTCTTTCACACCTGCTTTTTCATCGACTCTCACAGCTACTTCTCGGAAATCAGATGCTCCCTTCAAACCACGCGAATACCAAATAAGGTGCTGTCGAAATTTACGTACAGCTCGAAGCTCGCCCTCGTGATGCAAACAATGTGCTTCAAAATGCTTGGCGATGAGCTCCGCACGCTCATATGGCGTTGGTCCCTTTATTTCTTCTTGTCCCTCGTGTGCAGCACGCAATTGCCGGAAAATCCACGGATTTCCCAATGCCGCACGACCAATCATCACTCCTGCGCAGCCGGTTTGCTCAACAACTCGGTGCGCATCATCTACACTGAAAATATCGCCATTCGCGATGACCGGCACCTGCACGGCGTCAACAAGCTTTTTGATAATCGTCCAGTCCGCTTTACCCGCGTACGCTTGCATACGCGTTCTGGCATGAATGGCGATCGCTGCAACGCCTGCATCTTCTAACGCTCGACCGAAACCTACCGCATTTACACTATCGTCAGCCCATCCGGCCCGAATCTTTGCCATAACGGGCACCTGAGGCCCCACTCTTTGGACCATAGAGCTTACAATTTTTGAGGTCCTTTCTGGGTCACACATGAGTGCGGAGCCAGCCCCTGTCCGCGTAATCTTTTTCACAGGACATCCCATGTTTATATCTAGGATTTTCGCACCACGATTCACTGCCGCTTCAGCGGCAAACGCCATGGCTTCTGGATCCCCGCCGAATAATTGAACCGTGAAGGGCTGCTCAAGCTCGGCGTCATGACGCAGATAAGCTTCAGTGCGAGCATTAAAATACTGAAGTCCTTTGGAGCTGATCAACTCCGTCGGTGCGAGCCCAGCTCCAAAGTCGAGGGCAATCTTACGGTAAGGGGATTCAGACACGGCCGCCATCGGTGCCAAAATGACCGGCGTGTCTATCTGGTACGGTCCAATCTGAATTGGTGCCAGGTTGGTAAAACCCATCGGCGTATCCATACGCCCCTCAACGCAAAATATTCAACGCAAATCGAAACGTCAAAATCAAAAACAGACCAATTGATTAGGCGTGGCAAGGGGTTCTACTCGACTCATCCCGCACATCGAGTGAACTAAGGAGAGCGACGTCTCGGATTTCGTGCAAATGCCGCTGTTTGACGAAGTCCTGAGCGACGAGCCGTCGAAACTGCGAATCTCACGGGAGTGAGGCTGTAAAAGCGTTCTCCATACTTCTGAAGCATTTTTTCGTTAATCTCGATCCCTAATCCAGCTTTCATCAATGGTCTCATGGACCCATCCGCCTCAATTTCAAGAGGAGAAGAAAGTAGAGCATCGCGAAATTGTGGAACCATCGCCGGAGGCTCCCAGGGATACTCCAGCCAAACCTCCTTCGAAGTTTCTGCGTAATTAATCCATGCGGTCGCCAAATGGAGATTCGCCGCCAAGCTCACCCCATCCCCGTAACAGCTTGGAGAGAATGCGATATTTTGACGCTTCGCGGTCATCATCAGTTTTGAGCAAGCATCTAGACCTGAAAATGACACATCAGGCGTCAAAACATTAACCAAGCGACTACGAGCAAGGTATTGCAACACGCTTTGACCATTCGCAATGTCGCCACCCGCTAATGAGATGGGCGCTTCATCGACGAATTGTCTCTGCGCTTCGATGTCGTCCACGTGAAAAGGTTCTTGAAGCCAAAGAAAGTCTCGCTGCGCCGCTTCAGTAGCGAGTCTTCGCGTGCGTTCCGGCGTCCATCGGGGAATATCTTCCAGCAAAGCCACATTCCAAGCCTGATGCGCATGAGCCATCAAAGCAAAGTTCTCTCCGACGCCTTGGCGAGCGGAACGAAGCTGAGCCAGATCTTCAGCTTCATTTTGCCCACGCAACACAATCTTAGCACCCAGAAAGCCCGCTGCTTGAGCTCTCTCCAACGACTCCATCCGCGCGATTGGAGGCCTGTATTCGGCGAAAGATGCGTAGGCATAGACACGAGAAAGCGCGGAGGAAAACGTTGCATTTGAGACGCTTTGTGCGTCTGGGATATGATTCTTAAGCAACTGCCAAACAGGTATTCCCTGCTCTTGAGCGGCGAGGTCCCAAAAAGCAGTCTCCATCCAGTTGTTTCGCCACCCCAGAAAAGAAGCCTCTCTGATTCGCCGAGCAGCGGCTGGAGCATCGGCAGGGTCGAGCCCCAAAAGAAACCGTCCTATGAAGTCCCCAAGACCCTCTCGTTCTTTGCCATAGGCGAGTCCCGTCGCGTGCCCGACGAAACCTTCACGAGTTGTGACTCTTAGCAAAGTGCTATGTCTGTGTGTCTCAGGGAATCCTGGGATCCACGCAGGGTAAAACGGAGTAGGAAGCGGGATGGCGACGTGAAAAAGTTCTATTTTGTCGATCTTATCTGCCAATCTTCCGCACAGCCCCCTTCGACTCACTGCGTTATCGTGCCCCTCTGGTCAATCAAAATTGCGAACAGGATGGACTGAGGCAATTGCACAAGACATCCGTCAAACAAAATACTGCCCTGATACAGGTGCAGTCTGAAAAATCTCACGATTTAATACGTTGTAAATTCGGCACGTTACGAATGGCACACCGAATGCATATTTCAGTGTCGTGACCATGAGCTGTCACACTGCAGAGGAGAGAGGATATGTCTGTAAATTGTGCGACCAACACCACCAACCATACGGTGATTCAACAACAACCAATCAAAGAAGGACCGATTGAGTCGAGCACTACACTGAGTAATCAGCCCCTCAACAAGATTCAAAGTGCTGAACAATTTGCAAAAGAACCGGCCCAACAAGCCGCAGTAAAAGCAGATCAACAGAAGCAAATAAACCCGATGACAGCCCAAAAATACTTCAACATGCAAGCGAACTCACCGCTTCAAAATGTTCAGCAAGCCACCCAAGCGCCACAAAAAGTTTCGAATGGGGGAACAGCGACCAATCAAGCGCAGCAACAAGGCTCAATTCAAGAAACAGGTGGACCTGTTTCAGCACTGCCTACCGAAAATCCTAACCTCGGCCCGGTCTACCTCAAAGACGGACAAATTTATGTACATGGGAGCGAAGGCAACGACACGATTGGCCTGAGTCGCGGCAAAGAAAACGGGTACACAGTTCATTTCAATGGCAAAGATTACAACTTTAGTGATGACGTGACCGGCTTCAATGTTCACGCTAGAGCCGGCGATGACAACATATCCATTGAAGAAGGTCTTTTCAACGTAAAGGTTCACGGTGGCGCCGGCCACGACACCATCGAAAACAAATCAAACCTCGCGAAAATTCATGGAGGAGCGGGGAATGATAAGATCAATAACTCAGCACATGGCACTGACATTCGCGGCGGCCGGGGCGATGATGTCGTTAACAGTCGAGGCCATTCAAATAGCATCAAAACTCAAGCAGGGCGCGACACAGTCAATATTCAGGGGAACTTTAACGCCGTGCACGGAGGCCGTGGACGGGATCAAATTAGTGCGGCAGGTCATCTCAATACCCTCTCAGGAAACAGAGGACATGACACAATCTCGAGCATCGGGAATGGCAACGTTGTCCGCGGTGGGAGAGGACGAGATCGTATAGGAGTTGGTGGCTTCGCAAACCATATTCGTGGGGGAAGAGGCGCCGACAGCATCGCTGTATTTGGCCAAGGAAATCGAGTAAACGGGAATCGCGGGGCTGATGATATCGCGGCCCTTGGCTGGGGAAATCAAGTTCACGGCGGTCGCGGTGCAGACCAAGCATGGGTCAACGGTTTCAATCAGCCCGAAGCTTTGCCCCCCCCAAATTTCGGCGGCATTCCGACCCATCCTATCGGTCGACCGCCCGCAGCTAATGACCCATTTGGTGGTGCCCAACCGATTAATCCGATCGAGCGACCGAATCCTGATACATTCAACATAGACAATATTTTCAATAACTTATTCCAGAACCTTCAACCACAGCAACAACTTCAGCTTCTGGGCTTTTTGTTCCAACTTTTGAACCCATCGCCGCAGTTTGGTCAGACGCCTAACGCCGCTTTCGCTTGAGCCAAAAGATTTCTTCTCGAGACCTCTCGTCGGCGACTTAAGGAGATTCTCGACAATTCGCCAATTCCACCTCGCATTTGATATAAGTCGGAAATGAGTGTTCGTGTTTCTCTTTTCGTCACTGCCGCCCTGATGACGGCGGGAACCTCAATCAGCTCTGCCCAGCACGGAGCGCAAGCGGATAAACTTCTGCAAGATATCTATAAATTCAATAAGTGTTACTCAGCATCAGACTGCAGACTCATCGATATCAATAAGTGCCCGTATGGTTGTCAGATTTTAGTAAACAAACGAGAAGCAAGTAAAATTACTAAGAGAATCAAGGCAATGCCCGCAGAATGTAACCTTACTTGCAGTAAAAAGTCGAGGCGAACGAAGGACCAAGTCGAATGTATCGCACGCCGCTGCCAGTTTCGTAGTCAACGCAATCGCAGCAAGCCGACACCGGAACAAGTTGCCATTCGCAAACAAATTGACAGCGCTCAGGCTCGCGTCCAACTTCTTCGCGACGTACTGAAGAACCAGGGACTGCACGCACAGAGACTAGAAGTGAAGCTACGCAGTTTAATCCAACGACTTAAACGAGGAGAGGCTCCGACGGAAAGAGACTACGTCGTACTCACTCAACTAGAGACACAATACAAGGTGCTCGGCTTAGCTGGAGCTAAACAGACGACAGAGAAATGAGCCTAGTTCTCTGGTGGTGGTATTTCTAGCTTTCTCCCACCGGTCGAGGCAGGATCACCGCTTTCCACAATCGTAAATTCTACCCGGCGATTCAACTCCCACGCGCCTTCATTCGATTCTTCGATCAATGGTCGGAGCTCCCCATAACCGACAGCCTCAATACGCTTCGGATCGACACCGCGCGAGATGATGTATTCCATGACCGATTCAGCCCGTTTCTGAGTCAAAAGTAGATTGTAGTCATCCGAGCCACGTTCATCCGCGTGACCTTCGACTCGAATCTTCTCAATCTGCGGATTCGCCTTCATCGTGAGCGCGACCTGATTCAAAATGAGATAGCTCTCCTCTTCAATTCGTGCAGAATTCAGTTCGAAGAATATCTTTTGGTTGATTCGAATACTCTTCGACGTCACCTCGATGTTGCTCTTACCTTCGTCCGGGCAACCATCATCATCATCAATACCGTTGATGGTCTCTTTTTCCTCTGGGCAACGATCTTGAATATCCGGAATACCATCGGTATCGCTGTCTTCCTCCGGACAGCCGTCTGCGTCTTGGATGCCATCCAGGTCTTCCGGAACATTTGGACATTGATCATTGACATCAAGGACCTTATCTCGGTCATTATCCGGATCCGGACAGCCATCCAAATCTCGAAAGCCATCTTTATCCTCAGGGAAGGTCGGGCATTTATCAGAAACATCGGGAACACCGTCTTTATCGTTGTCTGGGTCGGGGCAGCCGTCTGCATCTTCAAAGCCGTCTTTATCTTCAGGATTCTCGGGACACTGATCTTCGTCATCAAAGAGACCGTCACCGTCTCGGTCAGACAACCAACGTCGATACATCACACCGATCATCCCTTGGTAGTTAGGCGCACCGTAACCGCGGTTAAAGCCCGCACCCACGCCAACATAAGTGACGAGCTGATGACCAAAATCAACATCAATATAGTTTTTGAGGCCTGCTGTGCCCACAACTGGGGAAGTCTCGACGCGGCCCGCAAAATCATTAATCTGCGAGCGACCATATACCTCAGCAACCGCCTCCACTTTTTGGTCTGCTAATTTCAACAAGCCTAAACCAGCTCCAACGCGATACGAAATCTCATTGGATAGGGTCAGGTTGCCTATTTCCACGTCAGGTCGAAATACAGCTCCTGCTACAGCACCAAATCGAAAACCCAGTAACCACGGTGCAGCAACATCGATGACGAGCTGCGGATGTGCGGTAAAACCGCCCTGCCCCATGAACGCCTGGTCATCACCGAGGGGGATGGTAACTTCAGGGACTATCGCAATCCCAAGACCAGAATCTCGTTCTCTGGACAACAGCTGAATCTTCGCGTGGACTCGAGGATCTTGTATCCCGGCCGTCGTCAGTTCACCAATGGCAAGGCCAGGCTCACCACGTTGGTAGCCGGTCATGGGCAAGGCCAACCCAATTTCTAGCCAATTCAGGAGCCCCATTGAGGCAACCAATTCCGCGCCCGCTCGATCGGCGATCGCGGATCCAAGACGGAGACGGTCGGCGTAAACGACCAGCGGATTACGGGTGTAGTGTGCATGAAGCCCTAAGCTCCATTCTTTGAGACGCTGTGCCTGTGATGTAGGAACCGTCATGCCACCCATCGCCCCAGTTGCGACGGAGTAGTGATCCACGTTGAGGTTTCGTCCTGTGTCTGTGGTCGTCGTTTGAAACTGCGCTTGAGCCTTCGGTACGCAATAAAAACAAGAGATCAGCGCCACCAATAACAACCGGGACAAGCTCAGCTCGAACCAATCCCGAGAAATACAGCCATTTTGCCCGGTTTCTGTGGGTAAATCTGACACCTATCAGAGGTTTATACCGCATTGCGGTAACTCGCAAGTTGACCGTTATCTCATGTTCTGAAAGTTTCCTTTCGAACTTATGGCTGGGCAAAAAATCGCCGCTGTTATTCTCGCCGCCGGCAAAGGCACGAGGATGCGCTCAAACTTACCAAAAGTCCTCCACACGATTGGAGGCCTCCCGCTTGTGCACTATCCTGTGAGACACGCGCAAACGTTGAAAGCCGAACGCACTGTCGTCGTGGTCGGTCATGGCGCTGAGCTTGTGCAAAATGACCTGGACGCGGCCTTTTCGTCCGCATGCGTCTATGCCCATCAAACGCAGCAAAGGGGAACGGGTCATGCGCTCATGGTTGGTATGGAAGCTCTAAAACGCTTTTCGGGCCAAGTCTTAGTGTTATCGGGGGACGTCCCCCTGCTGAGACTTTCGACGGTGAAAAAGCTCGTGCGACTCGCAGCCAAAAAAGGCAGCGCAGGCTCCGTTTTGTCCATGATACCCCCCGACCCTACAGGTTACGGTCGAGTCATTCGAAACAAACGTGGGCAGGTGACCGGCATCGTCGAACACAAAGACTGTCAGCCAGAACAACTCGAAATCAACGAGGTAAACGCCGGAATCTACTGCTTTTCCTCGAAATTCCTCAAACGCTCTCTCAAGCGATTAGGCACGAATAACGCCCAAGGAGAATACTATCTCACTGACCTGATAGAGATTGCGGAGCAAGTGGGGCAGACCATGCACGGGCTGGTCGTCGAGGACTCAATCGAAGTTCTCGGCGCGAACAATCGAGCCCAACTTGCTGAACTCGAAGCCGCGCTCAGAGCGCGTCGCTGTGAAGAACTGATGAAGTCTGGTGTGACCATCATTGACCCCGCCACAACGTACATTGGCGTGGACGTGAAGGTTGGACGAGATACAATTATCCAGCCTGGCGTTCACCTTCGTGGACACACAAAAATCGGCAAAGCGTGCGAAATAGATACTGGAAGTGTGATTACCAATGGCACGCTCGCTGATCGGGTGCTCGTCAAACCCCACACAGTGATTGAAGATGCTCGACTTCAAGCAGACGTTCAAATTGGCCCGTTTGCACGACTTCGACCGGGAGCAAAACTGATGAAAGGCTCGAAAGTTGGAAACTTTGTTGAGATGAAGAAAACAACGCTCGGCAAAGGGGCGAAAGCTTCCCACCTCACTTATCTCGGAGACTCTGAGATTGGCGCGGGCGCGAATATAGGCGCTGGAACGATCACCTGTAATTATGACGGTTACGGAAAACACAAAACAGATATCGGAGATGGCGTATTTGTCGGTTCCAATTCCACCCTCGTGGCCCCGCTTAAAATTGGAAAGAACTCCTATGTGGCAGCCGGAAGTACTCTGACCAATGAGGTCAGCAAAGACAGTCTCGTTTTGGGAAGAGCTCGCCAAACAGAGAAAGTGGGTCGAGCCATCCATATTCGAAAACGCGCCAGCGATGCAGCCCAAGCTGCAAAAAAATCCTCTAAGAAATAAGGTATGAAATAACTATGTGTGGAATTGTTGGATATATTGGTCCCCAAGAAGCGACCGACATCATCGTTGAAGGGCTGAGGAAGCTAGAATACCGCGGCTACGATTCCGCGGGCGTGGCAGTACTGGATGAGTCAAATAAGACGCGAATCCGTCGCGCCGTAGGCAAGCTGGCCAACCTCGATAAAGTTCTTCGTGAAAACCCACTTCACGGCAACGCGGGCATCGGGCACACGCGCTGGGCCACCCACGGTCGACCGTCCGAAGAAAACGCTCACCCTCACCACACCGAAGGCGTCACCGTCGTTCACAACGGGATTATCGAAAACTATCTTGAACTTCGTCATCAACTCGAAGCCCTCGGTCACAAGTTCAAAAGCGAAACCGATACCGAAATCATGGCCCACCTGGTGGCGAAGCACTCAAAAACTGCGCCAGATTTTGTGACCGCGGTTCGCAATGCCCTCGCGGAGGTCAAAGGCGCCTACGCTTTCGTCATTCAATCTGAAGCCGAGCCCGAGAAGATCATTACCGCAAAAAGCGCATCTCCGATTGTCCTTGGCGTTGGCGAAGGCGAAGTTTTTGTCGCCTCCGATATCCCCGCTCTTCTCGCCCATACGCGTGATTTTATCTTCATGGAGGACGGACAGATGGCTGTTCTGTCCACCAAGGGTGTCGACATCACCACCATAGCGGAAGGTACTCCCGTGGACCTCAAACCGCGCCGTGTAGATTGGTCTCCGGTCATGGCCGAAAAAGGCGGGCACAAGCACTTCATGCACAAAGAGATTCATGAGCAGCCCGTCGCCATCGCCGATACGATTCGTGGACGCGTTTCAATGGAAGACGCCACCGTCCATCTCGACGGTGTGGAACTCGGTAATCTTGAAAATCTCGACCGCATTATCATCGTGGCCTGCGGTACCAGCTATCATTCCGGACTTTGCGGCAAGATGATGATCGAATCGATCAGCCGCGTACCGGTCGAAGTTGATTTGGCGAGTGAGTTTCGTTACCGCGACCCAATCGTCAATGAGCGTACCGGCATCCTCGCCATATCCCAATCCGGTGAGACGGCAGACACCTTAGCGGCGATCAAAGAAGGAAAACGCCGAGGCGCGACCGTATTCGCAGTGTGCAATGTTATTGAATCTTCCATCGCTCGTGAATGCGCCCAATCAGGCGGCGTGATGTACACCCACGCCGGACCAGAAATCGGGGTCGCATCCACCAAAGCTTTCACCACGCAATTGGTCGCGCTGTATTTAATGGCTCTGTATCTCGGTCGAACCTTGGGTAAAATCGACAAGGACGAAGCCCAAGAGCATCTCAATCATCTGCGTGAAATTCCGAACCAAATCGAAAACGTTCTCGCCCGTGAAGCCGCGCTGATTGCGATCGCCCGAAGATACGCCAAGGCCTCAAACTTTTTATACCTCGGCCGCGGCGGCAACTATCCGATCGCTTTGGAAGGCGCGCTCAAGCTCAAAGAGATTTCTTACATTCACGCCGAAGGCTATTCCGCCGGCGAAATGAAACACGGCCCGATCGCACTGATCGACGAAAACCTGCCGATTGTCGGCATCGTCACCCAAGGGCCCTTTTACGATAAGACGTTCTCCAATCTCGAAGAAGTTCGCGCCCGTGACGGAAAGCTCATCACCATCGCTACCGAAGGTGATTCCAAAGTTGCAAACATCGCGGACGATGTATTCATCGTCCCAGCCAACCATCCCTTGATCGACCCGATCATCACGGTCGTACCTTTGCAGCTCCTCGCCTATCACATCGCGGATATCCGCGGCACCGACGTCGACCAGCCGCGAAACCTCGCGAAGTCGGTCACAGTTGAGTAAGGCCAAATAAGTCAACTCGAGCCCTTGATGCTCTGGGCCTTTGCCCCTTCTGGTGATCTGGTTTCGGTCTGAATCGTTCCAGCCATAGAGAAATTCATCGACGTCCATATTCTTCGTTAAGCCTTCCAGCGCCTCGAATCCATCTTGGGCGTCGACCAATCATTTCAATTCCTCGCAAACGCCTTCCAAAGTCGAGAATTGACCAACGAAGTCTTTCTCTTCCTAAATTTCACACGCAGACACCAGCGCCCCTATACTTGTAACTCGACCGCTTACTCGGGTCAGCCTAATTAGACTTGTTGTCTCCAGCATAGCTCTCATCGACTTATCTCATACTCATGAAAACTCCGTCTCTTTGTTTATAAAAGCACTGTCGTTTGAAGACGGCTAAACTGGATTTTTTCCACCTTTTGTCGACAGTAACATCACCCGGATATTTGGAGACCTTCTCATTTTTAGTGAGTTCTTGTCATACTATTTGAAACGATGGCGAGTGGCGCTCACGCACCCTTACTTTATCTGTTGTTTCGAGAGAGCTAAGAAATCAGAGAAGAGTTAATTCTCATCTATCGCTGAACCCTGATGTTTCGCAGACTGAGGCTTGCCAATTAACAGCTGTTCTCCATCGCGAAATCTTCCGGATAAAATCGCGAAAAGGTCAATCATCATCCAAATCGCATTTAAACTTAGTCCCGCTTTGCGAATCATATCAATTTCAACCAGATACGCCATAGAACCGAACAAAAGCAGAAATATTCCTGTCTGATATTTTCCGACATAAATTCTATGGGCCCCGAGCTGGCCTCCGATAAAACACAACACGAGTGTCAATTACCAGTTTTTATCCGACATTTAGCTCAGGTCCTTTTTCTTTTTTGCGGTCACCAGTACGTAATCCAAATTTTTGTAACCGTCATGTTGGGCGGCCCACATTTTGCGCAGTATCGGATGCGTTCTTCTAACCACTTCCGCATCCTTAGACCGGGTTATGGCAAAATTTTTAAATCCCTGGAAGACATGCTTCGCTATTGAATGCACTTCAACCTCAACAAATCCGGCCGCGCGCATTTTTTCAGCATATTTTTCTGCGTTATACATATTCGCCATTGGTATCTGCCAAAAAGAACGACCGAAGTAGAGTTTCACTCGCTCAAACCAGGAAAAGTCATTTTGCCTTGAAATACAGTCTGCCAGCGCAATCCGCCCTCCGGGTTTGAGGACCCGAAAAGCCTGCGGAAAAAAGTCTTCACGCGTATTGAAGTGAAATGCAGATTCTAAAGCTAAAACTTTATCGAACTGAGCTTCATCGTAAGGCAAATCGATAGCGGAAGCATACTCAAAACTGAGACGCTCGTCCGTAAACCGAGTCCGCGCATGTTCAAGTTGCATTTGAGTCACATTGATCGCAATGACCTGTGCCAAATCGTATTTACTAAGCCAATAGTTGTCTTGATCGCCAAAGCCGCAGCCCACGTCCAAAATCGTTTCGTCTGCATCTAGCGCAGCTACTCGAGCAAGCTCTTCGGCCAAAGCCTGACAGGCTTCGTCGTAACCACTCGCATTTTTCCAATATCCCAGATTGAGATAAAGACTCTCTTCTGCCAAATTATTGTGCTTGCCGAGTAACTCGTACACCGACGATGTTCGGTTTTTACTCGGAAGTAGAAAGAGACTGAGCAAACTCCAAGTCTCTCGAAAAAACCGGGATATCGTAAAATGAGAATTCACTGCAAAACCTCTATAAGTGCCTCAGAAGGCATTTGATGATACAGACTACGAGGTTTGATATCACCCAGTTTCAAGCCCCGGCGTTGTTCTTCTTCCATGAATAAATCTGAGGCATTTTCTGCGACCACCACTCGGCAAGGGCCAAGTTGGCCTAAATGTCGAGCATGTTGATAATGGTGCGCCTGACCAAGTCTCGACTCCAACAAGCTCTCCAATTCTTCGACGCATGTGGTCGTGTCGCTAACCAGCAAAACATAATGATCATGTGGCTTTCGCACCGGTACCAGCGTCGCGAAATCCGGTAAATGATCACGCAGGCTTTGGAGCGTCTCATGCACGAATATTTCACTCAATTTTTCGCCGACCAGATCGGACACCGCATCCGCCCGTCCCACAAAATCTAGGCAAGGTGTTTGATGATAAAAGCCTGTCACTTTGACCAAATCGCCCATGCGGTAGCGACACAGTCCACCTTTTTGCGAAACGACCACTCGATAGATTTCATCTTCTTGTAATTCATGGAGCAAAAGCATTTCTCCCTCCTGGGTCTCAAACTCTAAGAACACTTCATCTAACAGGGGCACAAAGCCTTGGGCCGGTATCCAAGGCATAGTAATTGGCGCTTCGGTGGCCAGTAAACCTTTGCCTTGAATCAAGACTCCCGGAAACTCCTCCTTCAAGCGCTCGGCCAAAGGCGCCGCGCTCGCGCTCGCCCAACACGAAATAAGTTTGAGATTTGGCCATACGTCCTTGGGCTCAAAGTCTGAGGCCAACCCTAGTTCCGTTGAGTTGTCCCGCATATAGGACACAATCATCGTGAGAAAGCTCGGGTTCCAGACCGAAATCACTTCAAGTTCTCGAGCTTTGGTCAACGCTCGTACGAGTTCCCGCTTGAATACTTCGGGATCTTTAAGCGAACTGAGAGATGGGGGAACAGCCAAAAAAGGCTTGAGAAACCAATTCATCCACCCAGAAACATAGTCCGAATCATCATCGAGCCCAACTTGAGTTCCAGCCTCAGTCATTTCTGGCTCACCAAAAAAAGGGGAAATGGAAAAGAATAATTTGGCAGAATGTAAGTCTGGCCCATTTTCCAAAACATCATGCGCCCATAAACCAAACATGCGCGAAAATGATTTCTGAAGCGCCTTTGTATAAGGGATGTATTTCGCCGGACCGGAACTCCCCGATGTCTTTTCGTAGAACTTCGGAGGCTCAGCGGTCAACACTCTGGCTGCACTCGCTTTTTGTCGCTCTACCCACGGTTGTAATGCGCCGTATTCGACCAGTGGCAATTTTTCACGGAAGTCCGACCGGCTTTCAACGCCGTAATTCTTACCGTATTCGGTCTTTGCCACCATCTTCGCGAGTTCGGTCAAGACTTGCTTTTGTGCCGCTTCAGGAGCTGCCAAAGCAGTCTCAAAGCGTCTCACAGAAGAGCGCGTGAGAGCCTTGAACACTGAAAAAGCAATGCGCACTAGGAAGCCTCGGAGTTCGGATAAAGATGAGAACCAATTGCCACAAAAGCTCCATCGTTGACGGTGACACCCGGACCAATTACCGTGCCCGCACCCACAAAAGCCTGTGCACCAATTTGAACCGGTTTGACATACAACAGCAGATTTTTCTTCGTAGGCTTTATCAAATGGGCCACGATGGTCACGCGGTGTCCAAAAATCACGTTGTCACCCACGGTCAATAAACTTCGGTCCGATATTTCGAAATGCGGGGTCCAGTAAATGCCTTTGCCGACCTTCGCGCCCCAAAGCCGGAGCCACAAACTAAAAGCGCCCGGAATGAGTCGAAGAACTCGCTCCAGAATGGGTAAATATAGATAAAGAAGCTGAATCTGATGGCCACCGTACCAGCCCGAATAGCCCTTCCCCACCAGATGACTGCCGCCCATTTTTATTGGCGCAATCAACTGGTGAATCCGAAAACACAGCACTGGTAAAACATATAAGAAGATTACCACCATCCCGAAATAAGTCGTTTCTTTGCACCAAAAGGCAAAACCTAAACTGGTCAAAGCACCAGTCATCATTGCTAAGGGAAATAAGCTGACTAATATGCCTCGAATCGTCATTAGAAAGGCCACACCAATTTGCGGACCAGACTCAAATTGGTGGGCACACCGAGCTTTATAGGAGTCTCATTCGCCGCTCGATACGTCCCGTGAAGGCGATCCCAGAGGTTCAAGTTCGCGCCGTAGTTGCCTGCGCTTTCACTGTCGGAATGGTGCACCGCATGATGAAGAGGCGTAATCAAGACCATACTCAACACGCGGTGCAAACTGCCCGGCCGTTGATTATACAGCTTCGAATGACGCCACATATCCAAACTGGCCGTGAGTGTAATGCTCAAAAGATAAGGCGCCGGGTCCGCAAGCAGGAACAGCATCAAAGAGTTAATCCATACGTAGACGATGAAGAAGCTAGTCCAAAGCGTGTTCCTAGATGTTCCTAGAACATCCATATCAGTCATGGTGTGATGAATCATGTGTAGCGGCCAAAATGGGCTACGATGAAACAGACGATGATTCCAATAATATAAATAGTCGACCGCCACAAAATTGAGCGCGAAGGCCAACCAAAACGGAACTTCAAGCTGTCCTTTGTATAAAGGCATGAGTTTCAGGTAGGTTATGTAGAGTACAGCAGTTTGCACCCAAGGAATCAGTGTACCTTGGACAAACAGGCTGGAACTATCCAAGATCCAATCCGTCATCGGTTTCGCGAGCAAACGCTTACGACTGCTGGGAAGCAACACAGTGACGATCAACAAGACCGTAAATACGCCGAATAAGATGTATTCATTTATACCCAAAACGAAACCGTCACCTCTCGGTTGGGCAAGATTCTGGGGTCTTGGCCCTTCGCAATCGCGTTTCGAATCGACTCTACGAAGACGTGAATAACGTCGGCCGCCGTATTGGCAAAGCTTTCACCGTATTTATTGATCACTTCCATTTGTTCCGCCAAAGCGACCACATCTTGGTCAATCACGTACTGACCTTGCCATCGCAAAATGGGTCCTGCGAAAGGCGTCCAAATGCCGAAATTATAAGTCAAATCGGTATATACAAGAGTATCATCATCCGCGCAGGGCACAGACTGCGAGGTTATGTACAAAGCACGCTCCGGACTAAATCGGTATTCAACACTTGTGATGTTCGGCATGTAAAAATTGTCATAGTGCGCAATCTCTCCGCCACTCGGATTGAGAAACCAAGAAAACCATCCCAAATTATCAGTCTCATTTTTATATGAAACCTCTACACTCCCTTCATTGCGACTGATCACCGCATCGATTTTCTGTTTTTTGTCTGTCCGAAAAACACCGGTATGCACAAAAACCGTGTGCGGAATATCGATGAAATTTTCTGCACAGTTCGTCACGTTATTGTTGAATCGATTTACCAAGCGAATGTGTCGCCATCCTTTTTGCCCATACTGGGGCATAGAAAACGGCTTCACCGTCTTTGCCGCATCCGGATCTAGGCAGACGTATACGTAACCTTCTTGTTCAATGACCGCAAAAGCTTGGACACGTCTAGACTTGGTACACTTGAAGTCTATCGATTCCGAGGGTATCGCTTTGACCTTGCCGCAGCTATCATACTCCCAGCCATGGTAAGGACAGCGTAGATTGTCGACCACGACCATGCCTTTCGACAAGGGTGCATTACGGTGCATGCAGCGATCTCTGAGAGCCGCGGCCTTGCCATCTTTACCGCGAAATACAGCCAGCCATTCACCGAGGACTTTGCGGCGGACGACCTGCCCAGCCTTAAGCTTGTCACTCTCTGCGACAATATACCAAAAGGATTCAAAGCTCATATCAAGCACCTAAAAGGACGATCTTTAAGTTTGACTTCAGTTCAATTTGGCAACACAGCCGCGCATTCGGGTCATCATCGGCGAGTACCTCTAAGACCTCTTGCTCTTCAGCGTCCGGTGGCTCTATCGCCGCAGACGTACTAATTTTCCCCAGACAGGTCCCACAAATTCCAGTGCGACAACCGAATAAGACGGGCGAATTTTCAGCCGTCAAAACCTCGGAAAGATTCGCTCCCTCTGGAAGCTCAACCGGTTCAAAAATCGTCCCCGGGAACTCGACCTTAAATGTGCGGCTCATAGCGGTTGAAACCTCAAGAATTTAGCGTTGGCGGTCTTTAGATATTTCGAGATATCGTTTTTAGCCATCAGAGACATCGATTTGTTGTCTTCGCTGACATAGTCTAAATCGCTGACATATGCGCGATATGATTCTACAGCCGTGCGATGGGTCTTGTAACTCGCCTGAAGACCTTGCGAATCTTCCGTGCAACATTTACGTATCATCTCTCTGGCGTCAGCATCATCCATCCCAAACGCGGGGCTTCGGAACAGCTTATAGATCGTTTGATAAGCTGCAGGGTCGAACCAAAAAATCCCATTAACTAAGACAGAGAAGTTGTAGTGGTCCTGTTGGCAGCCCCTAATTGCTAAATTGGCAACTTTTTTCTCGAACGCGGTGGGTGCTTTTAGATGTTTGATCACATCATGTGAAACAATAGTGGAGCTATTGAAATGATATGACTCATCTAAAAAGTGGTAGTAGCTAATTTTGGACGGTATCGGGGCGTTTTCCTGGTCTTCATGATTCATGTAGTACTGACTCAGCTGATGCTGCACAATTTTTCCATTGAGCGTCCGAATTCCACGAATTCCAAAGTACTGGCTCGCTATAAATGCGTTTCCGGATGACAAGAGTCCAAACGTATTGAGCTGAATCCATTTCCAAAAGCGCTTGACCGCGTTCGTGTCCGGAAATGTCATTGTTTCGGCATAGGGACTCCGCATTGGATATGAAAACAAGCGTTCCCCGAAAACCTCGTCTTCGACCTCACGAGCGACCTTTTGAAAAGCAGCAATATGCGCTCGCTCTTGACTCGATTCAAGGTCCAGCATGTCGCAAATCGTTCGAAAGTCTTCGATTGCATATAACCCAGCCGCACTTGTTTGATTGAAAAAAATGGTCGCAATCTCTGCGGAAATAATTTGGGAATAGTAAGCCACCCAGTACAATTGGTTCAATAATATACGCTGTGATTCCGAGGCCTGCTCCCAAAGCGACGTGCCCCACAACAAAGAGAACTCTTCAGGGTTCCAAAACTCATCGCGACAGTCTTCGTACTTGAAGGCCTTCGCTGCCAAATCAATATTCTCTGTTTGATCTTGATTCTTGTTTCGTTGGTAATTTAACCGAATTTTTCCGCTTATCTTTCTGTCTTGAAGAAATGTGCTCATTGGACGCACTCCTGAGGAGTGTAAGCAGTAAAGCAACCTTTTTGCTCAAGCACTTCGACGATATCTGCAGCCCCACTTTTCAGCATTAAGTTTCTCAGTAAATCTAAGCGTCGCGCACTGTGATTTCTAGCGTTGAGTTCCTCAAATATTTCTACTCGTTGCTCAGTAGAAAGTGGGCCGAGGACGCGGTCAATCGCCGCACACACTGCTTGAGGTCCTAACTGCACCATTTCAAGAAACTTGATCATGACCTCTATGATTTGTTTCGAGACTAATTCGCTGCGCTCCCCTTCCCTGAAAAGGACGATTCCGCTCCCGTGGTGACTGGCTTCATCGCGCACGATTGCGTCAAATACCGTGCGCAAAGGCTCGTCCGTACACCCTTTTGCTAAATCTCTGTAGTACGCAACGCCCCAGCCTTCGAGCACAATTTGAACCACAAACTGAAGAGCCATAGGCTCGCCAACTGCGATAAACCCAGAAAGTAAGGCCAAGAACGGATTTGTTTCACAGTCGACGTCCGCTTCGTTGACAAACCTGCGAATCAATTCGAAGTGAGTGGCTTCGTCTGATGCAAACAGACTATATAGCATCCTTTCCTCTACCGTTTTCGAAAGTAAGACCATCTTCGCGGCAAAGGCCATTCCAGCCTTTTCGATATAATAGGTCTCTTCAAGAACCGAGGCGCTGCAACACGAGACGATTTCATCCTGTTCGCTGTCGGAGGCATTTAGAAAGAATGAACATTGGTCTAATGCAAAAAAATTTGCCGGCCAAAAAGGCCCCTTCGCGGCGCCAGGCAACGTCTTTCGCTTTTTTAGTGTCGACAATAAAACTGATGCAAGCTTGCTGTCTCCCTCGCGAGACGGCAAGCTCATGCCCGTATCAACATGAACAATGGACTCTTTACTCATGTTCCTACACGCCGCTTTACGTTCACCGGGAGTTGAACCAGATTCTCCTCTACCCAACTGCCCCACTCGAGTGCTTTTTGAGCCTCGACATGCTGAATGAACTTGATAATGGAGTAATCCGCCTTCAGCGGTGTTTTGAATTTGAATTTGATCGTTTCGAATACTTTCGTATCTCCATGGGCAAAATAAGTACCAACGACCCATGATAAGAATAAGAGAATCTTATTGAAGGCCCAACCCAAAAGACCAGGGCGTTTTTTGGTCATGAGAATTGTCTGACCTTCTGTTCTGCCCTCCGCATTAAGTCTAAGCGCGAACATGATGTGGAAATGCAAAAAGTCGGGTCCCACCGTCACCGTGCCCGTATTTCCGAACCAATAACTCATCTTATACGTCAACGCATCTTTGTAAAATTGCGAAGCAAAACGCGTAAACATACTGTTGGTAGGCATCTTGGTCGTGTTCTCGAAGGTCATGTTGTTTTCATTGAGCGCATTGCAAGCGAAACTTAGATCTACAGGCAGATGGTGCACTGACGTGAAATGATGGGCATCGATCGCGTTAATCATGACGACGTTTGGGTGACAGCCTTTTTGAAAGTTGGACCCCAAAAAGTAATCTACTTCTTCATTTTCAAGCTCAGGGACATATGGAATCGGGTGCTTAGGTGCCTCACCCGTGTAGATCCAGATAAGGCCGTATTTTTCTTCTACCGGCCAGGAAGTCACCTCCGCTCGCACTGAAGTTTTTGAACAAGGCACATCCTCTACGCAGCCTTGAGCATCGAATTTCCAGTTGTGGAAGAAACAACGGATACCCTCTCCGTCGACCTTACCTTCCGCAAAATGCGCGCCCATGTGAGGGCAATGCGCGTCAAGAGCGACGACCTTCCCAGTCTCGGAACGGTACACCGCAAGGTCACGCCCCAGGACCTCGACCGGTTTGACCTGCTTTTTCTTCAGGTCACCAGCCCGAAGCAGCCAATACCATCCCTCGACCACTCGGTCCGTTTGACCAAACGTTTTCAAGCTCTCAACACCCATAACGACTCAGGGCTCTTTATCGCACTTCGCGCGTATGAGTTGCTTATTTGCCTGCTTGACGCCGGCTATTGACCCTTGCCTTGACCCAGCAACCGGGAAAACCAGCAAAAAACCCTCGATTCACTTGAAGAATCAATCCTTTCTGCGACTTACATGACCTTGGCCGCGACTCAGGCACCCAATTGAGCTTCAATCAAAGCCTTTGATGGCGGTTTAGACACGTACCAAACACGCGGATTACCCTCAAAAAATCGGAGCGGGTCACAGCGAAAAGCATTCGAAACAATAAAACCCGATATCGACGTGTAAGCATTCTGTTCAAGCGGGCCAAATAAGAGCCTATCGGCACCACCAAGTCGATTTGACAAAATGTCAAACGATTCTAAATTTTCCGCCAAATAGTCAATATTCTCGTGCTGGGAACAAGTAAATAAATGAAATGGTTTCAAGGAGTTGACAGAAGTCTAAGACCAATATGAATGGCATGTATGCTGCTTAAGCATCGAAGGACAAATCGTGATTGATACCTACTTCAAGGAGCACTTTTGGACGTTTTACGCCGCGGTGATCATCGTCACAGGGTTTTTGGTTGGTCAGATGATCTCATCGTACGCTCGAGAGCAAATTCGAGCGACCGAATCGCCAGCGAAAACGACCCTGGCCACGCGCGGGAAAAACAAAAAAGACTCAAAGACAAGTGTTGTTCCAACTCGAGCATTTCTCGATCGGAACATTTTCAAGGCCGAGCGTGAAGATCTCGCCCCAGAGCCTGTGGATATGAGTGGTCCCGAGGGCACGAATGCAAGTGCACAAGCATCTATCGACGGCGAGATAAATACCGACAACTGTGAGAAAGCTTCTTTGAATGCAACCCTCGTTGCGACCATTGTTTCGACCGACCCTACTCGCTCTGTTGCAGTATTTGTCGACCCAGCCAAAAAACAGCCCGGAGCCTACCGAATAAAAGAGAAGCTTTTGGATAAAGCAGACATCGTTTCCATTGAATGGCGACGCGTTTTGATCAACAACCAAGGGCGCTGCGAAGCGTTCAGTCTTGAAGAGCCCGGTAAGAAAAAATCACGAAGCTCTTCGGCACCTCCTATGGCCTCGAAATCAAGTTCAAAACCGCCGAAGACCCAAATCGGAAACAACATCAAAAAAATGAGCGATACCGAGTACGAAATACCAAAGGACGAAATCGAGAATGTGCTTGGTAATCTCAATGTCATCGCAACCCAAGCGCGCATTGTACCAAGCTTTCGGAATGGTAAAGCCAATGGCTTCAAACTATTTTCAATTCGACCAGGTAGTCTCTATTCAAAAATTGGAATTCAGAATGGTGACGTTATTCAAAAAATCAACGGCTATGAAATCAATAGCCCAGACAAAGCTCTAGAAATTTACGGCAAACTCAAGGAAGCATCATCGATCACCGTCGACCTCATTAGGCGCGGAAGAACCAAAACGATGAGCTACGGAATTCGCTAATGAAACTGGAAAAATTAATCATGAAAAGAATATTTGCTATCACTTTCGCCGCAGTATTATGCGCCCCTAACGGTGTTCTTGCTCAAGACGGCAACATAGAACCGGGTAATGTATTGGACAAGCGTGCGCTTTCAATTCCCGGTAAGCTTCCGCGAATACAGAGTGCTTTCAATAAAAATAAGCTCAAGAAAGCCAAACCCTCACGGAAGAAATTCCCAAGCTCTAGATCCAGACCGCCCGCAGCTTCAGGCTCCCGAAGCAAACCCGGCTTCGGCGACATCAAGAAGACCTCTGGTTCCAAATGCAAGCCAATGAAGATGTCCGACAAAGTCCAATTCGAGTTCAAGCAAGCGGACATCAAAGACATCGTTACAGCGATTAGTAAAACGATGTGTAAAAACTTCATCATCACCCAAAAGGTCCGGAGTCAAAAATTCGACATCATATCGCCCACCCCGATTACGGTTCGGCAATCATGGCGAGCATTTATGTCTACGCTTGCAGCAAACGATTTCACTCTCGTCAAAACCGGAAAATATTACAAGATTGTCCAGTCTACCGACGGCACACGCTCTCCGGTACCAATGTACAAATCTGACGATTCAACCCCAAGTTTCGACCGAATCATTACGAAGATTTGGAAACTTGAGCATGCGAGCGACATTAATCAAGTGGTCAACTACTTGAATATCTTCAAAAGCTCGAAAGGCCAAATTCACCCGTTTCATCCGACACGCACCATTATCGCAACCGATTATGGGACTTCGATGGTTCGTCTTGAACGTATCCTCAAAGAAATCGACCAACCCGGTATTCTCGAACAAGTTCATCTTGTGCCCGTCGAATTTGCAGAAGCTCGAGAGATCGCCGATATTTTGACCCAGATTTTCGAGCCTCAAAAAACCAAGGGTAAAGGCGCTAAAAAAACAAAAGCGAAAAAGGTGGCAAAAAGATCTAAAGCAGGCGCTACAAGCAGTGCAGCCAGTGGGCCCCTTTCGCTCTCAAAAATCATCGCAGAAGAACGAACAAACAGCTTGATCATCATCGCTTCGGAGCAATCATTTAGAGAAATCATGGAGCTCAAAAAGAAGCTCGATGTTCCTGGTGAAGCAGACGGCCTGGTTCATGTTCTTCGACTTAAACATGCGGACGCGGAAGAACTGGCTTCGACACTTAGCTCTCTCGCTTCTGGAACAGCGAGTAATAAACGGAAAGGCTCAAAACGGTCCTCTAAACGAAAGAAATCTGCGGGAGGCGCATCGGCCGCATTGTTTTCAGGCGAAGTAAAAATCACCGCCGATAAAGCGACAAACAGCCTGGTTATCACTGCATCGAAGCTGGATTTGCAATCCGTGAAAAAAGTTATCGCGCAATTAGATGTCCCTCGTTACCAAGTTTTCGTTGAAGCCGTCATAATGGAAGTTTCAATGAAGAAAGATCGGAACCTTGGCACGAGTTGGCATGGCGGAATTCCAAACGAAGATATCCCGATTATTTTTGGAAGTCAGCATAATGAACTAAACGCACTTCAGTATGCGACCAACCCGCTCGGATTGACGAGTTTGCTTGGGTTTGCTTCCTATGCTCGCGGACCGGAATTGGCTGATTCAACACAACTGGGCCTACCAGGCGGGATTAGCATTCCGAGCGTCGGTGTCGTGCTTCAAGCACTCCAAAGCTCAAACGATATCAACGTAGTCTCAACACCGCACCTATTGACACTCGACAACGAGGAGGCCGAGATTCAGGTCAGTGAGAAACGACCATTCCCTGCAGGTCTCTCCTTAGGAGGCCTCGGCGGTTTAGGTCAGTTCGCCAATCAAGCTGGAATCAATGGTGGTGGAGCAGGTATTGGTGCCCTAGGTAACCTTGGCGGCCTTGGTTTAGGTTCCGTCTCTATCAATCGTGAAGATGTCGGTCTGACCCTAAAGCTCAAGCCACAAATTAATGATGATGAATACGTTCGGCTCGAAATTGACCAAGAGCTGTCCGATGTTGCTGGTCTTGACCAGGTCACTCAGCAAACAATTACCTCGAAACGTTCGGCAAAAACCACAGTCGTTGTCCGCGACCAAGACAGCGTAGTTATTGGTGGACTGGTTCGTGATCGTATTTCAGAAGATGAATCGAAAGTACCCCTTTTCGGTGATTTGCCTTTGATTGGTTGGTTGTTCAAACGTCAAAACCGTATCTCTGAAAAAGTGAATCTTCTTTTGGTCATTACTCCTTACATTATTCGAGGACCTGCGGATTTTTATGAGATTTACTCTCGCAAAATGAAAGAACGGAAAGAGTTCGTAGAACGCTTCTATGGCAACACGAAAGAATACTCTGCTCAAATCGACTGGAAGCGAAAGACAGGACCACTCGCGAAATTCAGACAAGCAGTCAATAGCGAGATGCAAAAATTTGAGAACGGTGGGGACGGAACGGACGGTGAAGAACTCGTTACGCCTGACAATTCAGCAAAAGAATCGTCCAGCGATTCCGACAAGGAAACCTCGGAGCCAAAACGGATAGCACCTATCGCCCCAAAAGAGTCTGAGGATGTGACACCCGACATTGCACCGACTGACGCATCCAACAAACAGTAGGAGTACAATGTGACGGACCTGCAAGAAGAAACCACCGTTATCAGCGAGATGCCTCCTGACTTGAATCGGATTTCCAATTTGGAAATTCGAGCCTCGAACAGACTGGGAGAAATACTCGTCGCTCAAGGATCCTGTTCTGAAGAGGACCTTGAAGCCGCGCTACAGATTCAAATTGAAGACAAGCCGGATCAGCGTATTGGGCAAATCTTGATTGGGCAAAAGGCCGTGGAAGAACTGCATGTTCTCAAGGCTTTAGCGGCTCAATGTGAAATTGAGCTCATTGAGACCGTTCGGATTGATGAGGTTCCCGATGAGCTCATCAAAGACGTCCCCATTAGCTTTGCCAAAGCGAATACGGTTCTTCCCATTGCTCAGGACGATTTTGGTATTACGGCCGTCATCAATGACCCGCTGAACTCTCTCGCGTTAGACGACCTCGGCGTTCTGCTCGGCGAGCGGGTTACTCCACTTCTCGCAAGCAGCGAAATTATCACCCAGGCGATCAACAAAGTGTACGATCGCGCGACAGGGCTTGCTCACGAGGCCGTTCAAGAGCTTCAAAACGACGAAGATGCTGAAGACGATTTGGACGCTATCGACCTTATCGACGAGGCGACAGGTGATGATGCGCCTATTATCAAATTCGTTAATGCTCTCCTCCGCGACGCAGTCAAAGACCGAGTATCCGATATTCATGTCGAGTGTTTTGAAAAGTCGGTCGTGGTGCGAACTCGAATCGATGGCATTCTCTACAAAAAAGTGGAGGCTCCAAAG
>Ga0163109_10000117_pt1 | contig 62834 bp, 38 predicted proteins | sample CRUFie1St13metaG_FD_108704 | JGI IMG/M metagenome (GOLD analysis project Ga0163109, IMG submission 108704) | Marine microbial communities from the Costa Rica Dome - CRUD Field 142mm St13 metaG | ecosystem: Environmental > Aquatic > Marine > Oceanic > Photic zone | place: Costa Rica: the Eastern...
ATATGTCATTATTTTATAATTACAATAAATAAGAAGTAGTTGATTTTGAGACTAGTCAAGGTAAGTATGACGACTTCAACCGCTTCTGCATAGGGTGGCAGCTTAATAGGGACTCAGCACTGCACTTTAAGGAATAAACGTTTATGCTCGAAAGTTCAGGTTTACATGGGATTTATTGATCTGAGAGTTGGGCTTAGAGTCATAAGCATATGAGGTTCGAGCCAGTCCTCCCTATCTTACTCTCTGACTCGCCTTGGTTGTTGGCAGGCTGTATTTTTTGAATCAATTGCCATTATCCTTTGGGGCACATGTCTCAGAGGCGAAAAATGGGATTTTTTGTGCTACTTGTTTTTAAATCGCTTTTTGATTTTTGCTTTGAGTTGTGCTACTATTTCCAGCTGATGTTCCGCGACGTTGCGAGTTTCGCCTTCTAGAGTCCGGTGATCGTATAGCTCGATGTAGCCATCTGTATGAGCGATCATTCGGTGTGTTTTGGTGCGTATGGTATGGCCATAGCCTCTGCTAAAATAACCGAAGGCGTCGTGTCCCGGGGATTCGGGTTTTTCAAGTATGGGTTTCAGGGATACGCCGTCGACGTAATTCGCTTTCGGAATACCAGAGAGTTCGACGAGTGTCGGGAAAACGTCCACGGTCTCGACAATCGAATGACTTAGTATGCCAGGACTGGGGATGCCTGGGTAGCTGATAATAAGTGGTGATCGGAGGGATTCCTCAAAGAGGGAGTGTTTGCCCCATATCGAATGTTCTCCCAGGTGCCATCCGTGATCACCCCAAAGGACAATAATCGTGTTATCGCGGATACCGAGAGAGTCGAGGCGATCGAGTACCCGACCTACTTGTGCATCGGCATAGGTTACGCAGGCTGCATAATGTTTGCGGACTTGCAAAGAGTACTCGGCATTGGTGTTGGGGTCCATACCGTCACGCTTGTACTTATAAAATTCTCCGGACTTGTGCCAGGTTGTACGGTCCTTTGGCTTCTGAGGATGAGGTACTTCCGGGAGTTCAGCGTCTACGTAGAGATCCAGATATTTCTTGGGAGCACCGAAAGGCAAATGTGGTCGGAGGATGCCGAATGCCAGAAAGAAAGGTTTGTCGTTTTCCTTTGTTGCAAGGGATTCCAGCTGCTCGATTGCCTGGTCCGAGCTGATGCCATCTGGGTAGATCTGGTCTGGACCCTCATAAGCTTGAAGTAGATCCATTTGGCTGGCGTCACCTCGAATTTCTCCATGGGCTTGTCCGTGCATCCAGCCTCTGGGGTGTTGCCAGGCACCGGTCCTAAGTAAGTGTCGATCCCAGGAAAGGGGCATTTCCGGAATGGTTAGATCGTCCCAGTCGGGGCCTCCGCGACCGCCAGGGTGATGGGACACTTTTCCTACTGAGACTGTGCGATAGCCATTTTGACGAAACCAAGCGGGCATGCTAGGAGGAGAGGCTTTAGTATCTCTGGCGAGGTCCTCGGCCCGATCAAACAGAGCCGTGTTGCTAGGACCGCCGTACGTTCCGGTTAGTAGTGTGTAGCGCGACGCACCGCAGGTGGGGGCTTGGACGTAATGCTTGTAGAAGGCGCGACCCTCTGCGGCGAGCCTATCGATATTTGGAGAGTGGATGTAGTCGACCCCGAAGCAGTTTAATTCCGGTCTTAAGTCGTCTACGCAAATGAGGAGTACATTCGGCTTATTTTCCGCAGCGAACATACTAAGCGTCGCGCATGCGGCTAGTAGGGATGGAAGACGTTTCATTGAATTTGAGCATTTGTAAGCAGAATCACATTTCAAGCCTGTATGCCGGCCGTACTCGTTTTGGGTGAATCGTGATGAACAGAACACTGCCTGATAAATATTGATTTTGCTGGATTCGCTTCCAGCGACTGTCTTTACTGATTTTTGCTTGTTCAGATGCTCCGGCTGCGGAAACTTTGACGATGGCTTCCAACTCGCCCCAGCCCCAGACTGGGACCGGCATCTCGCGCTGCAAAACCATGTAATCGGAAAACAGGGAGGCTAGCTATAGCTTTGACGTTTCAGCTAGAACCTGAAGGGCCGACAACAGATTGGTTAGGGCCCTTCAAAAGTTCTTTAGTAGCATTTCGATAGTCTTTAGTAATGAAGAGAATTTGCAAGTGGCTCTCCGTTCCGACTGCCGCTCTACCAAGAAATATTTTTTGTGAATTTAGAATTGATTCTAATCGCGATTGTAAAGGATTGGAGGATACGATAGGCTTGACCATTGACCCGATTGAATGTTGTGCCTTAGAGTTCCTTCCTAGTGAAGAAATTAATCATTCCGTTTATAGTCCTCGTCGCAAATTTGGCTTTTGCTGAGCCGACGGATTTTGATCGGCGGTTGTTTCACGCTCCGCCCAAGCCCCTTTCGTCTGAGGCGGTGACTGAAGACTGGCCGCGGTTTTTGGGTCCGCGGCATGATCTGCACTCTAGGGAAACCAAGCTGCTTAAGTCCTGGCCGGCGGACGGGCCTAATCGGATCTGGGAAGTAGAGCGAGGGAACGGGCATGCACCTGCGGTCGTCTCGGGCAACTACTTGGTCATGATCCATGAGTTGAATGGGCGTGAGACAATTGAATGCCTAGAACCCGAAACTGGGAAGCAGCATTGGATGCACGACTATCCAGTTGAATTGGGTTCCAGTTACGGAATTACGGACGCACCGCGTTCTGGACCGGTTATCCATGGTGAGCTCGTTTTCACGGTTGGAGTGAGGGGTGACCTGATCTGTTTTGAATTGGAAACAGGCAATGTGGTTTGGCGCAGGAACCTAGACGAAGCGTATGGACCGGCTCCGCTCTTTTTTGGTCGAGGAAGCTGTCCGGTGGTCCATGGGGAACAGCTGATAGTCAATGTTGGAGGTCAGATGTGTGTCGCCAGTTTTCACAAAAGAACCGGAAAGTTGATCTGGAAAATGAAGCATGAATGGCATGCGAGTTATGCGTCGCCTGTTCCAGCGATACTTCACGGTGAGGATCGGGTTCTCGTATTTGCGGGGGGGATGGTTCGTCCGCCAACAGGTGGTTTGTTGAGTATCAATCCGGATACAGGAACCCTGGACTCCGATTTTCCTTGGAGAGCTCGAATGCATGCCTCGGTTAATGCCGCCTCACCCGTGGTCGTGGGTAACTCGGTCTTCATTACGGAGGGATACTCAGAGGGCGGGGCGCTAATCGATTTTGCACCGGATGGTTCCTCAACGCTTCGCTGGAAGGCGGATCGCTTTGGGGGTCAATTTACAACACCGATTGCTCATGAAGGTTATCTCTATGGTGTCGACGGTACTGTTGGAACGGAAGTGGTGTGCTATGAAATAGCGTCAGGTCGCGAGATGTGGCGTGACGGGATTTATCTTAAGGACGCGCGGCTGGGAAGGGCTAGCCTACTTCGGGTTGATAGTGCGTTCCTTTGTATTGGCGGGCAGGGTACGTTGCTTTGGCTAGATCTAGATTCGAAAGGGCCCAAAATTTTGGCGGAAACGCAGTTGTTTCAGGCCCCGGAGACATGGGGAGTACCGACTGTGAATCGCGGCTTACTCTTTGTGAACCAGAATGCGAAGGGTTCGCGTCTGATTTGCTACGACTTGCGAAAATAAAAAGGGCATCACTCACCAAAAAGGCAACATTTCTCGTTGGTGCCAGAATAGTAATCCTGAATTTCTTAAAATTTAGTTGGATTACCCGCGCTCAACACTTCCCGGCCCCCAAAGAGGTGTGACCAGGTCCGATTCCCAAGCTTCCATTTTAGCTAGGAGTTGCTTGAGAACCATTGGGTTTTTTGGGGCCAAATTTTGGATCTCTCCAATGTTGGTACTTAAATCGTAGAGCTCAGGCGTATTGTCCGTGGAATTGCTCGAGTGGATGCTGAGTCACTGAGCTTGGTAAAAGATTCAGCTTCCTCTCACACGTTTCAGAGCGAATCGATACGACTAGTTTCGTCAAGTTTGGCTCTAGCCGGTGGCTTTTTCGTGACAAGTCTAGGAATCGCTTTAATTCTTTATGTTGTCATGTCTTCGATGAAAAATTGCCCATTTCGATTAATCCTAAACGCGATTACACTGGTCTTTTGTTCCTTCAGTTGTGCCAATCCTGCGAGCGACGGTAATTGGCTATCTTGGCGAGGTCCCAGTGGTGATGGAGTTGCTGCGATGGGACAGAATATTCCGACTAAGTGGTCGGAAACGCAGCATCTTAAATGGAAGGCTCTGGTGCCGGGGCGAGGGCATTCCACGCCTATTGTTGTTGACGATCGCATTTTCCTGACCACAGCCCGCGAAGAAGAGGGATCCCAATCCGCTCTCTGCTATTCATTTTCGACGGGAGATTTGATCTGGGAAAAAGTTCTTTTGGAGGGGCTTTTACCGGTAAAGATTCATCGAAAGAATACCCATGCTTCCCCCAGTGTGGCGAGCGATGGAGAGAAGATATTCGCCCTGTTCTTTGTTGCGGGAGATCGGCTTCGGCTTTTCTCACTGGATTTGAATGGGAATGAATTATGGCAGCTCGACGTAGGACGTTTCTACCCCGAGCAGTCATTTGGTTATGGAACGACTCCCCTTCTAGCTGCAGGGAACGTTGTCGTTGCTGCTGAAAGTCAAGGAGAGGGATATATAGCCGCGTTTGACGCGAGCTCAGGTAAAGAGGTGTGGCGAACCGCACGTAAGGCGGTACGATCGTCCTATGGATCGCCTGTTTTAGCCAACTTTGGAGGTGTAGATCAAATTGTCCTCAATGGAGCCGACCGGGTTGCCAGTTATGATCCGCAAACGGGGTGCGAGTTTTGGTCTGTGGAAGGCGGTGACCCCTTGGTTGCAAATTCGGTGGTTTGGAAAGATGGAGTGGTCTTTGCGTCGGGTGGTTATCCGGGAAGAGAAACTTGGGCCATTGATGTCGCCAGCGGGAAAATCATTTGGAGTTCGCAAGTAAAGTGTTACGAGCAGTCGATGCTCGTGGTGGACGATTATTTGTATGGAGTTGCGGAAGGGGGACTGGTTCATTGCTGGGATCCCAATTCAGGGGAGATCCTTTGGCGTGAGCGATTGCCCAAGGGTCCTGAGTGTGCATCTCCGGTATTGGCAAACGGATACATCTTACACGCTAACGAGGAGGGTAAGGTATTCGTGATCAAACCGAATTCGGAGAAGCTTGAGCTAGTTGCAGAAAACCAATTGGGGGAAGAAATATTTGCGTCTCCCGTTGTATGCCGTGACCGGATTTTAATTCGTTCCGCCAGTTACAATGGCGAGGCCCGAAGTGAGACGCTGTATTCAATCGGTTTTTGAATACGGTAATGTCAGTTTGGTCGCTGAAAAGAATTTGGATTTGAATTACCCGCTGCCTTGAAAACCTTGGAGAGCGGCAATTCCCTAGTATTGTGAAATAAGTGTACTACGAAACTTGTGTCTCAATCTAAAAAACGAGATATCGACGGTATTGATTGACCACTTACGAATCTAAAAATACAATAATATGGTGAAGACTTATATCTTTCCTCTAGTTCTTTTTTCCTCTTGCCGGTCTTGGCCATGAAGTGGCTATCAAGGCACCAGCGGACGAAGACCGGGAGCTTGTTTTCGCCGATGTCAAGGGTTACTTGACGCTCGTATTCGACCCTCGTATGTACTCGGATACTCTTGTATAAGCACTCATGTCCATGGGCTAAGCCCGTTTGCTGTAAACGCGACAAACTATTCTTCCACTTCAACAATCATTTCAATCTCGACCGCAGCCCCTAGGGGCAGGGAGCTGAAGCCGCTGGCGGCCCGTGCGTGTCTGCCTTTTTCGCCGAATACCTCAACCATTAAGTCGGAGCATCCGTTAATGACTTTTGAGTGATCAGTGAAATTGTCGGTGGCATTGACCATGCCGAAAACTTTGGCGATTCCTTTCACCTTAGAAAGTTCTCCGATTTCAGCTTTAAGCGTGGCAAGCAATGCGATCGCTGAGAGGCGTGCTGCTTGATACCCTTCTTCGGTAGTAAGGTCTTTCCCCAGCTTTCCAATGACAACGGATTTATCTTTTCGGATTGGCAGGTGTCCAGAGAGAAAGATCGTGTTGCCTATGCGTCTACCGCCCACGTAGTTGGCAATCGATTTGCTGGGCGTTGGAAGGGCGATGCCTAGTTTTTCTAAGTTAGCCTCTGGATTTGAGCCAGCGTGGTGAGCAGCGAAGCAGGATTGAGAAACGAGGGTCAGGGCGACGGCAGCTATGACGACGGAGCTCAACGAGTAGAATGAAGTTTTCAGCTTTTGCATAAATTTGGAGATATTGGGTTCTGCCAAACTCGCAAGCATCTTACAATTAATGCAAAAAAAACCTCAGTATTGGGGTGAGTGCCCTGCGCTTCTCCCAACATTACTCAATCGTGGCAAACTAACGGCGAAGACTATGCGTGCCACGGTCGATTAAGCCGACTATCTCTATCGCAAAGGAATTCGGCTACCCTTGATGCTCGGTTTTTTTGCCTGTCCATTGGCTCGTTTTCAGTCAACCCGATGTGCAAGTCGATCGTTACCTCAACTTGCACTATGAGGCGGATCTAAAATGGGATGGCACGTTGAATTGTGATGACGGGAAAATAATCGACAAAAGGCGGGGAACCGTGGCAGCGAAATAATATAGAACAATCTGATCCCCCGATGGCGACAACGAGAAGTTCTAACTGTATATTGCGGAGGTTGCCATTTCCGAATCGATTTTACCGATAGGGAAAGTTAAACTGAAATAGCAGAACGGAGTTGGTTAGTTTTTTGTCTACCGAAGCAAGGTGGGCAAAGGAAAACACCCGACCATTCTGTTTTTCCATGACTGGGGAGGATAATCGAATCTGCAGGCCTAGAAAAGCAGTTTGTTCAATCAACCCATACAAACCCGGGATTATCGTTTCAGCCTGCCTGATCAAGCAGGTAGCTGGGTTCGATGTAGGGGTAGTCCGAGTCAAACTTAGTCAAGGGATGGGGGTTTTCCTCAATCCCATGAGGCCGCCGTTCGCTTCCAAGCTTGTTGCGTAACCCGTCACCGATCCGGTCACCCATATCCTCCATGCGTTTTTTGAGTTCCTTCACGATGTCGGGGTGTTGGGCGGCGACATTGTTCTGCTCCGAACAGTCCTTTGACAAATTGAATAGTTCAGGCTTGGACGTATCGACATCTCGTCCTCCAGCGGTGGCGAATCGTAATTTCCAATCCCCTACGCGAACTGCTTGAAGCTGATCGACGAGATAGTAGAAAAAAGCATCGTAGGGGCTATGGGCTCCGGGTTCCCCTCTCCAAATCGGGCTGACATCATGACCGTCGCGGATCGGATCGCCGCTTAGGGGTTGTCCCAAGATAGCTGCTATAGTGGGGTAGAAGTCCATCGCAGTGACGAGCTCTTTGGAAACCGATCCCGCCTCGATTTGCCCGGGCCATTTCATGATACAAGGAACGCGCATGCCGCCTTCCCACGTTTGGCCTTTGGTGCCGCGCAAGGCACCGTTGCTCCCTCCGTGATGGTCGACTCGGCTACCGTTGTCAGAAGTGAAAATAACGATAGTGTTCTTCTCAAGGCCGAGGCGTTTCAATTCGGCAACTATGACCCCAGTACTCCAGTCCACCGCGGCTACCGCGGCACCGTAAATGCCATTGCGGGAAGCCCGGAGAAACGGGTCCATCACGTAGTGCGGTAAATGGACATGCATGTGAGCAAAATAAAGGAAGAAAGGATTCTCTTTGTTCTCCCGAATAAAAGTCACGGCCTCCTCGGTATAGCTTTGGATTAGGGGGGCCTGTTTGGGCTGCTCGGCGATGACCTCCTCATTGCGCAAAAGGGGCAGGGGCGGGCTTTTCGGACGGCGAGGCATGATCGCCATATCATTACTGTAGGGGATCCCGTAATACGAATCGAATCCGTGCCGAGTGGGCAGGTGTTCCAGTTGGTCTCCCAAATGCCATTTCCCCACATGACTGGTCGTGTATCCCTGCAACTTCAAGTACTCTGGTAGCAAGAGCTCATTTGGATGCAGACCTTCGGCGAAGCCCGGAAAAAGGACCCAGCTGGTGCGGCTTTTCTTGAAGGCGTCAAATCCGACTCGACCCGGATACCCACCCGTTAGCAGGGCTGCCCGCGACGGAGTACAGACGGGACTGGCGGAATAATAATCGGTAAAGCGCATGCCGTCCAAAGCTAGCTGATCCACGTGAGGCGTGTCGTTTTTATCCGAGCCGTAGCACCCGAGGTCTCCGTATCCTAGATCGTCTACGTAGATTAAGACAATGTTGGGCTTGCACTCGACTGCAGAACAAAGGGATGAGGGAACAAACAAAGCGAGGAGAATTAAGATGGCGTATGGCATGGGCGTAAACTCGCACTTTCTCCAATAATCGGCAAGTGTGCTTTTAAGATAGCCCCGATAGACTGCTAAAGACGAAATGGGACATTCAAGTTGGCCTTAGCTGGAAGTAGTGCCAGATGCCCTCAAACTCTACTTAGTTTAAAAATCGGAAATGAGTACCTTACTTGTTTCAGTTTGATCCACCTTGGGATCATTGTATAAAAATAGAGTGCGACTAGTAAGTAGGGTTTCATTGATGTTAGGGCTAATTGTCCGCTATGCTGGGATCACGGCCCAAGCCCTAAGGATTTAAAGCTGTTCGTTGATCCGCAGCTTACCAAAGATAGTCAGCCTTACCTCAGAAAACACTTTGTGGTATTCTTTTCAGTGCACACCATTCAAACTTTCTTCAGCTTTCATTCGATCGCGGTGTTGTTTGGGAATATAAAATTGGGATTGGTGAGGATTGAAAAGGGAGTTCTCATTGACAGGTTAGCAAGAGGAGGTGCAGTGTGTTGTTTTGTCTGGCAGGGCAAATTTTGGCGTATGTGAGGATTATTAATGAGATAGTTTTTAAAACCGCGATCGACGAGTACTGACCACAAGAAGGTTGAGTCTGTGCTTGGGCAACGATCTACTCATGACAAACGCTTTATTCTATTCCTGCAGCATACTCTCGGCCGTGTCCTTTTTGTGGTACGCGATCGATTGCCTGACTAGCGTACGAATGAAACTCGAATTTGAGCGGTATGGCCTTGATCGATACAGAATGCTAACCGGCTTCCTTCAAATTTGCGGAGTAATTGGCCTTTGGGTCGGATACGTGTTTCCTATAATAGGTGTTTTAGCTGCCTCAGGTCTCGCAATTCAGATGGTTCTGGCAATAGGCGTTCGGATAAGAATCAAGGATGGGCTTCTGAGATCGCTACCGGCGGTTTTCTATCTAATTCTTAACACAGGATTGGTCTACTTATATTTACAGGGTGTTTGAGCAGAAAGCTAGGAACGCAGTAAGCAGCAAGATGGTGGCGGCAGGCAAGGACTTCGCGGGAGGATCTTTAATTTTTATGTGCCGAGTAACCGCTCCGAGCATCAGGAAGGCCAGTACGAGCGAGGAGGGAAGTATGGCTTGGGGAATGAATAAGCCAACGAGAAGGCCGATCGCGGCACTTACCTTTATAACACCTACCACGGCAACCGACCACGCTGGCAGTCCGTATGCTGCAAATTCTTCCGTCATGTTGATTGCTTGGCCGCCTCGGTAGGGGGAAGGCTTTTTAAACCTTAGCACCCAAACATTGAGGATCCCGAGACCCACTATTATCTGACACGTAATTGTTAAATATTCCATGGCGATTAGTTCCTTTTGAAAGGTATTCGATGAGGTGAGTCGGGTTTCCCCGTCACAGAGTACTACTCTATGCAGGGAGAAATTTGGAGGGTGCTCGCGAATAAGTCAAAGCTTTCAAAGTCCTCAGAAAGATAGATTTTCAACGCTCGGGACTGAAAGAAGGGAGACCCATTAGCCAGCGGTGCGTCAACAAAATGCCTGCTTGATGATCTAGCCGTTCTTTCGGAGGTTTCCTGTTGGCAGTTTGGTTAAATTGCCGAACCTTTCTCTTTCGGCGGCTTCGAGGCTTGTACAGAGGCAATTGGGTCCTAGGGTTCCAATCCTATGAGAGCACACTCCATTTAGCGAGTCGATTGCTTCTTGAGTTTGATCTGAACTTCGATGGAAAGAGTTGTTATCCCCTTTTTGGTTCTGCTGACCGTTTGGACGAATAGTCTGGCTTCAAAGACGCCGGTGGTATTTTGGCCGGGCTGGTTGGGGCCAAATCGGGATGGCCAGGTAGACTATTTTGAGGCACCCACCCAATGGCCGCCAGATTTACAGAGGGTCTGGAGCAAGGAAGTTGGCGAGGGATCGAGTATGCCGATTGTGGTGGCCGGTCGGGTCTATCAGCACGCTCGCCAAAGTGGTGAGGAAGTGGTTTGGTGTTTAAGCTTGGGTAGTGGCGAAGTGCTTTGGCGAAAAAGTGATCGTGTTCCGTATCAGATATCCCATTTCGGGAAGCGTCATGGAGACGGTCCGCTTTCTAATCCAGCTTACGCCAATGGACGCCTCTTCACGCTTAGCGTTACGGGGGTACTCTCTGCTTGGGCGGCGGACTCGGGCGATAGACTATGGCGGCGCGACTATGCGGATCGTTTCGTGCATACACACCCGAAATGGGGGCATTCCACTTCACCGCTTGTGGACGGCGAGCAGGTTGTGGTGCATTTTGGGAATGACGATCATGGCGTACTGGTGGCACTTGACGTCGCAACAGGCGAGGAAGTTTGGACGGAAGGAGAGGACGGAGCCAGTCATGCTTCGCCCATCCTAGTCGAAATCGACGGAGTGCACCAAATTGTGGAATGGAACAGCGAGTCGGTGGTCGGGCTGGAGAGCCAAACGGGGCATCGTTTGTGGACTTACTCATTGCCGCATCGCGGTTCAAACCAAAATTCCCCTACGCCGGTTCATCATCAGGGCTGCTTCATTGTCGGGGGCGAGAACCGGGGAATTCGCAGTCTGGAGCCGATTTTGGAAAACGGAAAATGGCGGGTAGAGGAAAAATGGCATCAGCGGAATGTCTCCCTCAACATGGCCAGCGCCATACTGAGCGAAGGGAGCTTGTACGGATTGTCGCATTTCCGGCAGGGACAGTTTTTCCGGATGGATCCAATGACAGGAGAAGTCATCTGGAATAGTCTGTCGCGAATGGGTGAATACGCGACTTTTCTGGCGATCGCGGGGCATGTTGTTGTTCTCAGAGACGATGCTACTTTGGATCTTCTTGTAGCCGGTGAAAACGAGTATAGGCCGGCCGCATCTTTCGAGGTAGGGGAAAGCCCGACTTGGACCGCACCGGTGTTGTTGCAGAATGGGATCCTGGTTAAGGATCGAAGGAAGCTTTATCGGTGGAAGTTTGCAAAGGATTAAGACGAAAGGTTGAGGGTGTTGTACTGAATATTGAATCGGGGGTTCGTCAGATACCTAGAGGTTAGCTTTACAAGAAAGGTTTGAAAAGCCAGCCTGCTGTAATGGAAGGCAGCTTTGTGAGAGCGATGGGAAGTGGTAAGGCGGCGTTTTCAGATCTGACGCTGCCGGTGGAAGACAATCGATAAATGTGGGGCCCCAGCATTTCCGCGGACTCGTTATGAGTGCCGGGCTAGGAGGTGGTTATCTACAACTTATGGGGCTGGCTTGTGGAAGTTTACGTTAGTGGATGAAAGCAGAGCGTGTGGTCTAAAAACCGATCGAACGTCGGTTTAACGACCGATTAGTCAGTTGTGCAACTAGAGTAACCAGATTGAGGTTTTTTGGGATTTTGATACCCTAAAGGGTCGTTATATCGGCCTAATAAACTAACTAAATAATTGTGCAAGAATCCTGAGGTGTTTATTCGCTGTCAGGTCTGGTCGCTCTTTCAAGCTCTTCTAGCTCGGCCTCTTCCGCGGCGATTCGGGCTTCCTCGGCGGCCTTCTCCTCGGCTTCCCTCGCAGCTCGGAGTTTTTCGGCTTTGGCTTCTTCGCGAGCCATCCGCTTTTCTCGTTTCTTCTGTTCACGCTCGAGGCGCCTGTAGTCTTTGCTAGGTGTCGATGCCATTGTAACTAGGGTTGATAATATTCGTTTGGTGGATTCGCCAGTTGAGTGAAATCAGGCCCAAAACCTAAGCGAATCAAAGCTGTAAGCTTCAAACCCATAGAGGAGGTGGGATGGGATCAAGTAAGAAAATGTTTCTTTAGTGCTTTCCAGTCTCGTATTTGCCCCGGCAAAAAAGGGAACTGTTAGAAGAGAGGGCTTTTTAACGGTGGCGGCAAATGGCTGCTTATCGATACGACCGCTTTTGACTAAAGAGCCATTTCAGGAAATCTGTTTCTGGATCGCAATGGTCACTGCTGAATTGGGTCGTTCCATTGTCGCCGCCTGGAATAATTTTTCCGGCAATATTGTGTCTTTCGCCTTTGAATGTAGTGAACTTCATGTTCCCACCTATTTGTTTCATTTCATTAAACAAATTGAGGTTACGATCGTAGGGACAGGTGGGGTCTAGGTCCCCGTGAAAAGCCCATATTGGGACGTTTTTAATAAGGGTGGCATCGATAAACTGTGCTGTATTCGATAGGCCGGTACCAGCGGAAGGCACTATGGCAGCAAAATATTCGGGATCGAGCTGAACAAGGATATTCGTGCCATGGCCACCCATGGAATGGCCCATCATGTAGATGCGAGCGGTATCCACGGAGGGCAGCCCTGAGATTATCTGCTGTATCTTTTCAAGGTCTGACTTCTGATAAAGTTCGGTAACCTGCGGGGCGAGCACGTAGCAAGGATAATTCCTGCGAACATCCTCATCTGCTAAATGCTGATTCCAGATCTTGAGCTGCCTCCGGTTGTCGGTCCCTCTACCTCCTCCACCGTGCAGAGAAACGATCACCGGATATAAGTGACCGGGTTCGTAATCCATTGGTTTCATTAAGCGATGAATCATGATGGCGTCATCTTGTGGCTCATACAAGTCGATCCAGTCGGTTTGAGTGGGCAAGTAGCTCTCCTGTGCGATGAGAGAGGGAGTGACAACTAACGTAAATAGGTAAGAGGCAATTCTAAGTAGGTTCATCTAATTTTGGGGATGGAGTGGCTGTAACTCGGAAAATTAGGAATGGGCGAAGCCCATTCCGCAAGGCAATATTTGTTTTGCTGGCACTGCTTTTGGTTGATGCTGATTGTAGAGTTGTCTAGCTTTTTTAGGAAATTTATTTGCTTGTTTTAGGAACTGGTCAGCAAACTATTTCATAGCTTAGATCTTTCGGTGTCCATCCTCGGTTGTTCCACACTAAATGAACGAGTAGACCCGTTTTTGGGTGTTTGGAATTATGAAATGTTCAATTTGCCAAGAGTCGAGTAGGTAGGAGACTTATCATTGTCGAAAATCGACGATCAATACAAGCTAGTGCTATCAATTGTTAAGGGGCCATTGGAGGTGTAGAATGTATCTATTGAGGAGGAGCGCATAGTGTGCTGGTAATTCGTTTCCGATGGATATAAAATCGGCTGATGGGCCATTCCGCACAGCAAAAATTCAAAAAGCGTAAGTTACTAACTCTCAAAGGTAGTCACAGCATCATTGGTTCTGAATTATCTCTCGGGCTAACGACGGTTCGAGAATTTGCGGATAGACTTCGATTTTCATCTTGATGCTGATGCTCGGATGTAAGTGTTGCCGTTCAAACAACATTGCCACCAGCGAGTCAGGATAAGATGGACGTCTCAAGATAGTTCTTGAGAGAAACGGTTTGAGCAGTGTATCCAATCAAGCCTTCAAGCCTAGGCCGATGGATTTACAGTAACGGATACTCTTCTCAATTTCAAGCTTCTGGTACTCTTGGGTGGCGAGGTCCTTGTTGTGGTCCGCCCGGTCGGCGTTGGGTCCCACTGGTGCCTTCCACGGCTCCCGAGGGGAGCCTTGGCGGGCCCACTTCAGGTAACGAGATAGAGTAGAGGCTTTCATTTCGGGAAATAGGTCCATGAAGCCTTCTTCCAAGAAGGGAATCTCCCGATTGAATCCGGAAATAGTTTCAATGTGTACGGGAACGTTCGGACAAAGCTCCTTGAACCGGTCGAAATACTTTACCCAATCTACGTTGCCTTTACCCATGGCGGTCCACTGAACAGTGGCTCCTTTCTCCGATGTCCAGATAGCGGAATCCCTTAGACTTGTGGTGACTGCGTAGGGCCCCATGATCTCCAAATTCTCGATAGGGTCTTCCAAAGTCCAGGAGGCATTACCGGCATCGAGGTTGGCGCCCATGTAGGAGGAGCCTCCCGCTTCTTCGATTAGAGTAACGACTTCATGGGCTTGCATGTCACCAGCATGGTTTTCGACAGCAATCTTAATACCTGCATCCATCGCTTGGGTACGGCAGGCACGACAGACTTTTGCGGTGTCTTTGATGCGTGCTATGATGCCACCTTCTGTTCCACGGTCGTCACGGTTCCCAAGGATGACTCTAACGACGGGGGATCCAGTCGCTTCGGCGACTCGAATGGACAGTCGCAAGTGTTCTTCCGCGGTTCCCCACTTGTCCTTGAAGGTTGTCGAGGTCGGGCAAATGCTCCAAGTGCCGATGTGAAGATCGATACCCATGTCATCCGCCTTTTTGCGGACATCACGAAGATAGGGCATCTTGAGGCTCTTGAAATGGTCGAGGTCAGACATGAAAAGCGAGTCGATTCCCAGCTTCTCTGAATATTTCAAGTGCTCTTCCACCATCCAGTTCATGGCTCTAACCGCAAAATTGTCATATCCTAGCTTGACGCGAGTCTTCTCATGATGGGCGGCGAGAACTGAAAGTGGGCTAGCGGCGGCCGCTAGCCCACCAGCGGTTAGGGTTTTGAGAAAGTCCCGACGTGGGTTAGGATGGGTGGGTTGCAATGTTGGCATAACGGAATTCAGTTAGTAAAGTCTCCCCATTTGTTGTTCGGTAGTGCGAGCTATCGCAACCTTTTACTGAAAAAGCATTGCTAAATTCAGCTTTAAGGGAGTCGTCTTTGCTATGCCGCGACTGAGAATAAGGCGACGCGGCACAGTGTGTGTACTGGGCCTAGCAGAAAATGCGGTACAGCCTATGCGGTTATTCATAGAAATTCTCTGGGTGATCTCCTAATGCCCAAAGGACTAGAACTTACATGGACGCTCGTAGATCGTTGCTACCTTGAAGTTCGGTTCGTATCTTCACTCCCGTTCCCATTTTACTGCCCAAGGATCACGGGTTTCTTCCTGAAATTCCCGAAGCCTGACCATGAGTTGATCGCGGGTTTTTCTGTATTTTAGATCGTCGGACAGATTGACCGTTTCGTATGGATCAGATTCAAGATCGTAAAGTTCAAAGCGGGGACGATAGAGGAGGGCTTTGGGAGTGCGCTTTCCGTATAACTCGAGTCCCTGCATTTGCATGGATACCCAGGTGGGCGACTGTAGCAAGTCTTTGGCTAGGGGGAATTCGAGGCCATGGGCGATGTTGAAGATCAGTTTGTACTGACGATTCTTTACGACTCTCATTGGGTAGTACATGGTTACCTCATGGGCGGTGTGGGAAGCGAAGACTTCGTTCCTCCCTCTTAGGTTTCCACTTACCCCTTGTCGAAAGGATCGGCCGTGGGTCTTCATATTCGTAGGGTCGATATCTGCGTAATCGAGTATAGTAGGTGCAAGGTCGACCCAAGAGACAAGAGCATCCTGAGTGCGACTCTTGATTCTCTGGCTCGGCTCTTTGACGATACATGGCAATTTCATTCCGGGTTCGTAGAGCGTGGTTTTGGCCCCTGCAAAAGCGACGCCATTGTCAGAGATGTAGATGATCAAGGTTTGGTCGTATTTCTCCGAACGTTTGAGAATATCGAAGAGATGGGCAATCCCCTGATCGAGTCGAGAGACGGACTGGTAGTACTCTGCCAGCTCCGCCCGACAAGCAAGTGTGTCGGGTAAAAAAGGTGGCACGATCACTTTCTCTGGATCATATGTTACTGGGTTGATTCCTGGATAACCTTTATCACGGTTTCCGAAACGATTGGGCTTAGGATAGGTGTCAAAGGTAGGTAGGCCGTCGGGGGTAAATGCGTTGGATCGATGCGGGTCGTCGGTCGCGTAGAAAAGAAAGAAAGGCTCGGAATCATCACTTTCGATAATCGTGCGGGACTGTTCTGCCATTTCCCAAGGGCTGCGGCCAACAGTCGCAGGATCGTTGGCGGCGCCTGTGGATAAAACGAAATCGAACCGGTAGACCGATTCAGGGGCGACATGAAACTTTCCGATTCGGGCGGTGCGGTAGCCATTTTCTGATAACGCGACCGGTAAGCTCTTGATGTCGTCGAAACTCTGATAGTGATGGAACGTGTGCTGCAAGCCGTATTGCCCATTACGGTGGTTGTGAAGGCCGCTGAGAATGACCGATCGACTGGGGCTGCAGCTCGCCGTGGTGCAATTCGCGTCGGTGAAGATTGTTCCATCGGCTGCGAGGGAGTCCAAGGCCGGTGTCTGAATAATGGGATTTCCGTAGCATCCTAGGGCGTCGGTTCCATGGTCGTCAGAGACGATCAGAACAATATTTGGGCGTGAGGCAAGATTGCCCCCAGCGAGGGTTGTGGTGATCAGAAGAATAGAAAAAAGCCAGAAGCTTTTGAGTTTCATAGGAACACTAGGCTAGATGGTGAAGCGAGTGATGCGAGCCGTTTTTGACAAGGAAAACGATAAACGAGTACGATGGTTTAAATAGGTGTCGCAGGAGTCAGCAGGGATTCTGCTTTGGGGAAGCATGAGATAAGCCTTAGAAGCTTCGGCTGAATAGGGATAGACAGCACTACCTCTATTGTTTAGGGGGTGAGAACTGTGAGGGATTGAAGTTTCCAAATCGTTGCTCTCGCCTATTTGGTCAAAAATGCTTCGCTTTGGGTGATCTGGATAACAAGATCGCGTAGTCCCGAGCCGGAGTCGCTTAGCTGTTCCACGAGATCATCCACCTCGGGCCGATCGGTAAATTCTATGGTTCGTCCCATTGAGTAAGCCAATAGCTTCTCGGTCAAGCAGTGCGCGAATTGCTCTTGGCGATTCGCGAGCACCGACTTGAACGCCTTAATATCTGAGAATTGGTCTCCGTTCGGAAGTTGCCCTGAAGCATCGATCAATGGTCCTTTTGAATTGCCGCGGGGGTAGTGGTCACGCCAGCCACCAATCGGGTCGAAATTCTCAAGTGCGAAGCCGAGGGGATCGATTTTTCGGTGGCACTCGTAACACGTTTCCAACTCTCGATGCTTGTCTAGTTGATCACGAATGGTAGTGCTACCACGGATATCCGGCTCAAGAGGTTCCACATCAGGTGGAGGGGGTGCCGGTGGAGATCCTAGGATATTATCCAAAATCCAGATACCACGAATGATAGGGGAGGTGTCGATACCATTGGCGCTAGCGGTGAGGATGCTTGCTTGTCCCAGCAATCCTCCTCGTTGGGGAAGAGAGGCGAGGGAAACCTTTTGCATCGCGGGACCTGTTACTCCATCGATCCCGTAGAGCCGAGCGAGTCCTCCATCGACAAAAGTAAAATCGGAATCTAGAAAGGAGCTAATGGGGAGATTGTTCTCCAGTATGTATCGGAAGAAAGTCTGCGTTTCCCGCTTCATGGAATCTTCCAGGCCGTCCACGTAATAGGACATGAATTCCTTGTCGCTCGGTGGCATGGTGCCGATCTTATAAAGCTCTAGCCAGCGTGAGGTGAATTGCTCAGTGAAGGCCTGTGATCGTTTGTCATCCAGCATGCGAAGCACTTGCTCTTTCAGTACGTCGGGTCGGGACAACGCTTCCGCTTTGGCGAGTTCTCTTAATGTCTGATCCGGTTGAGTGGACCAAAGAAAATAGCTAAGTCTCGAGGCGAGTGCGTAGTCATCAAGCCGACCTTCCGGCTCTTGCAGGTATATAAAGTCGGGCGAGCACAAGATCGCACGAAAACCGATCTTCAACGATTCGAACGCAGATTTTCCAGATTGATAGGAAGAACGAACGAGTTCGTGCAACACGTCGATTTTCGCGTCATCTGCGGGGCGACGAAATGCGGCGTCAGCAAATTGCTCCAGGATAGGCCGTGCATTTTCTATCGTCGGCTCTTTGTCGCCAAAAAGGGCGCGGTAGCTGGGGGTGGGCCAGTCCTCAAAATAAGGGCCTTCCAGTTCTATCTCGAAAACCCGGATTCGAGGACCTTCGTATCCACGAAAGAAGGCGGCCCAACCATCCCGTCTGTTAAACTTGTTCGAAGTTCCTTGGGTATCCAAAACGCGGCCGACGACGGTTGCGATTTTTTGGGCTTCCGCTTCGATGCGTCGTGCTTCGGCTTCCTCAATCGGGTAGGGGTAGAGCCCGTCGCCTGGTATGGTCCAGTTGTGGATGAATTCTTGGAAGTGCTCTGGGTAGTTGCGGACCAGGGTCTTGCGAATCGGCTTAACTCGATTAGGCCCATTGGGAAAGGTCAGTCGTGGTTGAAATCCCTTATCGAGCCAGATGCGGGATTCGTACCATTCGGGAGATTCGTCGGCTATGATGAAATCGGCAACTTTGCGGTCTGAGGATGTTCTGAATTCGAGTTCACCGTACTCTCGTGAACCCGCTATAACATCAACGCGGAGGGGCTCGCTCTTTCGCGTCCCAACAATTTTTTCCGGATAGGGGTACTCGCGGTTGATGGCCTGAGCCTTGAATCTGAGCTTGTAGTATCCACTTTCTGGAACTCCTTGTTCTAGTCTTTCCAGCCAGAGAAACCCGTCTTGGTCGGTTGTGTTTTTCCGGATATGCTGAAATTCTCCCGCGATATCTTTTCCATCCCAGCGGTTGCGAGCGGTGTAGAAAGGAGCTGGGAAATGGTAGGATTGAACTTCGGGCTCAGGGCCCTGACGCGCGGCCTGTTCGATGTACGAATCTGCCGCATCCAAATAGCCTTGCAGTAGAAAGTCGGAGGTGATGAGGGCGGATCCGATGTTATTGAAATTCTCTTCCGTTTCATCTGGAGGAAAAGACTCCGTAGGGTCGATCAGTAATGGCGAGAGATGGAGAAGATCACGGACGGTACGGTTGTATTCGTATCGATTGAGGCGGCGTAGAACGGTCTTACGATCTGAGCTCTTGTGGTGCTCATACGCGATTGTTAATTCTTTTGTAATCCAATTGATGACAGCCTGACGGTCGTTGGGGCTTGGCTGAGACTCTCCTTCCGGAGGCATTTCTCCCAAATTCAGAAGGTCTGCGATATCCTGCCAGAGTATTAGCTCGTCTTTGTCAAGAAAGTCGTTCTCGAGGTTATCGTAGCGCCGATCGCCTTTCTGCTTCTCCGGACCGTGACATTGTATGCAGTACTCTTCGAGGAAGGGCGCGACCGTGTCGTGGTAAGTGTCCGCGTACGTTCTCAGAGTATTGAGAAACAGCAAGGTAAGAACGATCAGGATCAAGCAAGGTGTTTTGAGCCTACTAGTATGTGATTTGAAAAAAGGCACCAGACAATCTCCGAGGGTCCACAAACCAAGGGTAAAATTGGGTGCTCGGAGGTCGGTCGCTGCCTTCGATATGTCATGGCTCATGCCGTTTCCAAGCCGGTCAAAGTGCCAGTACCCTTATTGAATTGGTCGATTTCCAGTCCGAAACGTTGTAGCATGGATCCATATAAGTTGCATAGAGGAATCCGTTTGTGGTTTTCAGTTGGATACACTTTGTGTTTCCCATGTTTGAATCCGCCACCTGCGAGAAGGAGGGGCAGGTTTTTGTTCGAGTGTGAGCTGCCGTTGCCCATACCGCTTCCCATCAGCACCATGGTTCGATCGAGTAGTGACTGCCCGTCGGGCTCTTTGATCGTCTTAAGCTTGTCCAGAAATCGTCCCATTTGCTCTACTTGGAATTTCTCGATGACAAAGAGTCCTTGTCGCAGCTTTTCGGCTTTTCCGTGATGAGAGAATCCATGGTAGCTACCAACGAGACCGAGGTCGGCGGTATTCACATTTCCGGGAACGCCGAGGGTCGCTACTCGCGTCGAATCGGTTTCCAGTGCGAGAGCCAGCAGATCGTAGAAGGCGGGAACTGTATAGGTGAGATCGCCCTCTCCTGGCTCTCCGATGTCGACTTTGGGTTTTGGCTTGTGCATCCATTCGCGTGACATGCCCAGTTTACGTTCCAACTCGCGAACGGAGTTCAGATATTCGTCGAGTTTCTCCTGGTCCGCTTTGCCCAGTTGCCGACTTAAAATCTTGGCTTGGCTATTCACGGCATCGAGGATGCTTTCGTTCACATCGTAGGCTGACTTGCGCCTAGCGAGGAGTCGGGGATCATCCTGCACAAAGAGTGCTTTGAAAAGGTCGCGTGCGCTTGTGACCGGGGGCACATTGACGCCATTTCGAGTCCAAGAAAGCTTGCATTTCAAGTCGCCGTCACCTTCGCCGGTGGACATCACGAGCGAAGAATAGCGTGTGCTGGTCCCGACGAATTCGGCAGCCCGTTGATCCAAGGATATGTTTCCCTCTGGCCAGTCAGATGCGTCTTGGTCCTTAATGCCGCTAAGAAATGCGTGCACCGCACTATGTCCGCCGGAAATGTCGTGATCGAGGTTTGAGAATATCGTGAAGTCCTTGCGATGGCGACCTATCGGGCGGAGGAGGTCGGAAAGTTCGTAATTAGCCCCTTCGCCTTTCGGGAAAAAGCTGTCAGGCATGAGTCCGAGAGGATTTCCTATGCAAACCATTCTTATCGGAGATCCGGTACTGCTATTTTTGGCTGCCGGTCCAACCGCTTTGGCGGAGAGGGGACCCATGTTCTCGAAGAAGGGGAGAGCCATGGCGACACCGGTGCCTTTCAAAAAAGTGCGACGATCCATTTTTCGTATTTTCATAGAGGAAGTCCAGTAGTTGATAGTGGAGCGAGATGCATATGACTTTAGTTAGTGTGCAAAAACCTCGGTTTAGAACCAGAGGAATGTTGTTGGTCAGTTTGATGCACAAGTATATAGTTTTTGTGTTTAAAATAGGCTAGAAATCTGTTTCTAAACTTCAAGAAGTTCTGTTTTAAAATCGGCCTTTCGGCCCAGTGTACCCGCTTTCCTCTTTTTATAATGGCACCCTGCTGGGTGTTTTGCATGGCCAATGAGTTTCCGCAAAGTGGAAAATGGGCTTACTTCGGAGGCTGTTGGTCGCTCCGTTACTTACTGTTTTAGCGGCCGGTCACCGAGGGCCCATTTAACCCAGAAAATTCATCCTGCCACTAACTGTTAATTCAAACAGGCTTTTCAATCGACTCCGCTCAGGATTGATAAGAGGAGTGGGCGACTCTTTCATTGTGGGCGTTTAGAGATCGCCTGCAGTCATAATACACCGTTGATTTAGATCATTTAGTGCAAAAAGAGTTCGCGCGAAGGCCGAATCAGGCCTTGTATTTGAGTTTATGAGTGCTGAATCGAATTTTGCTAACCTAAATCTAGAGCTCCCGCCCGCCCCAAAGCCAATGGGGGTTTACAAGCCGATCGTCATTCACGAGGGGCTCGCTTACTTATCTGGGCACGGTCCCCAGAAAGCGGATGGGTCGGTTTACACGGGCAGAGTGGGCTTGGATGTGGATCAGGATACGGGTTACGAAGCGGCTCGCCAGACGGGTCTAGCGATGTTGGCTACTTTGCGAGCAAATTTGGGGTCCTTGGACAACGTAAAGCGCGTAGTCAAGATATTGGGAATGGTCAACAGTACAGCTGAGTTCGGGCAACACCCGGCAGTAATCAACGGGTGTAGTGAGCTTTTTGCCCAGGTATTCGGTGAAGAATCGGGAATCGGTGCCCGCAGTGCCGTAGGGATGGGCTCGCTTCCGGGAAATATCAGCGTCGAAATCGAAGGAATTTTTGAGGTGGAAACCAGCTAATCAAAAGCTTTGTTGGCCGCTGTAAGGGACAAAATTCGCAAAATAGATAGGTGTTTAGGCAAGAGACTAGGTGTTGAGGGTGTAGTTTTCTGAAGCGGGGTTTTGTGGTTTCAGGATTATTTTAGTATACGATCTCTGGATACGACTTCCCAGTAGATATTGGATTTCCCTTTGGTCGCGACAACGACCTTATTGTGAAGAGCGACGGTGGGGCAAATGTGTCGAGGTATGCCGTAGATGACGTCACCGACGGAAAGGGTGGCTGCTTTGTCCGTTTCGATGACGAGGTGTTCCTCGCTTTGGGAAACGAAGGCAGCATCTTCCAGTCCCAGTAGGCGGACACGAGGGTGGGGCATTTCGGCGGCGACCGATTTATGGCCAATGTCGAGGCACACAAGGTTTTCTGATGGCTTGCTCAAAACTCGAGTTAGTAGAAAGGCGGCGTGTTGAAAGGGGAGATCTGGAAAGGCGTCACCGTATCCAAAATCCCATAGAATGGTTGTGCCTGGACTAAGGTCAATGCCCTCTCGCCTAGCATGAATTGGAAACGTGGGACTTCCTCCAGCGATGATATCGGGAATTGGAAAGGCGGATTTTTCTAGTGAATCGATGAAGGCGTCAACGGCCTCCCAGTCGTGTCGGCAATTTTCCGTGCGGTCGCCAATGTTCGAATCGCGAATGTGGCCATCATAGACATGAAGGCCACCCAGAACGACCGACTTACTTTGATATACGTTTTGGTAGAGTTTTTTGGCGGCTTCACCTGGAGCAATCCCAGTGCGATTCATGCCACAGTTTATATCCAAGTAGATCCCGAGGTTTGCTCCCGATTGATCGCAAAGTGTCTCGATCGTTTTGAGGGTTTCAGAATTATCTACGAGAGTGGAGAAGCACGTATCCGGATACTCCTTCGACAGCTGGATAAGACTCTCTGTAATCGGGCCAACCGGCTGCATCGCTAGCAAAATGTCTTTGGCCCGGCAGCTGAGAAGCATTTGCATTTCTGCTAGTGTGGCACACTTGAACTTCCGCACTCCTTGTTCCTGCTGTAGTGCGACGACTTCGGCCATTTTGTGGGACTTGACATGCGGCCTGAGTCGTTCGGGTCCAGCCGCGAGTTTGATCATGAGCTTGATGTTAGCCCGGATTTTTTCTGGAAATACTAAGAGTGAGGGTGAGGGGACGCCTTCAATTTGGGAGGGCTCGGGAAACTCGTAGTCATGAGATATTACCATTTTTGATGAAAAGAAAATTGGTGCGAGGTGGGTGTGAAGACCTGTCAAAAAGCGATTTTTCTGGAATATTTTGTGAGGAGATCAGTACCGTCCAAAAAGGTTTTCGGAAATGGGTATAGCTCTATCGGTGTTTAATTCGCCAATAAAAAGTCGTTTTTATACAATGTCGAGATGTCCATTTGCTCAGCAGTTAGAAGAAACTTCTTTCAAAGGGGAGTATGTCGTCCTTAAGGTTATTGATCGATTTACCTTGATTGTGGTCATGTTATTATCGAACCGAAGTTTTCGAAACGTCAGTATCGCCGCTGTTTTATCGGGCCTATCTGGCTCTGCTATATTTGGAAGCTCGTTTTCATACGAGAAGGAGGTTGCCCCAATTTTGGAGAAATATTGCGTGACCTGCCACGGTCCGGATGAGCAGGAAAACAATCTGCGCGTGGACACGCTCAATCGTGATTTTATCAATGGTCGCGACGGGGAAACCTGGCACGATATGTATGATGTCCTGATTCTGGGTGACATGCCGCCGGAGGATGAGCCACAACCCACAGCAACTGAGCGACAGACCATTGTCGATTGGATAACGGCTAGCCTCGAGCATGCATCCGAGGTTAAGCGAGCGACTGGAGGGCGGGGGGTTATCAGGCGGCTTACCCGCTATGAATACAATAATACGCTTTCAGATTTGCTAGGTGTGGAGTTGGACTACGCCAAGAATCTGCCCCCGGAAACTGCAGGGCCGCAAGGGTTTCAAAATGATGGTTCGATTATGGGAATGTCGGGCATGCAGTTGGAGTACTATTTGGAAGCGGCACGAATGGGATTGGATGTTGCTTTAGTCGAAGGTATACAACCAGAACGGTTCTACCACTTTGGCACCTGCAACGTCGACCGACGCTGGAATGCGAAAATCGAGAAGGTTCACACGAACAAGATTCAGCCCGGCAATGCGTTTATGACGCGGATGATGGAGTACCCAACCGAAGGACCGGTCACGGTGCGGGTGAAAGCCCATGCAAGAATACCGGAAGGCAAAGGGCCGCCTCGAATGCGAGTACGCATGGGGCTTCGAGCCGACACCTACATTCCAGGTGGACAAGTAGGAAAGGATATTGATATTTGGGCAACGGAGGAGTCTCCCGGAGTCTATGAGTTTAAGGGACGGCTGGAGCAGTTTAAGAGCGTTCTGGAAACGCCCTCCAATTTTCCGGGACTCATGATTACCGTGCAAAACGTTTACGACGACGGCTCGGACAAAATAGATGTTCTGGACCTTCGGCTCGGAGAGCAGGAGCGCGAGTTAAACAAGCCCGATCCCGAACAACCATGGCTTGTGGTGGACTGGGTGGAATTCGTCGCTCCTGACCATGCTGTTTGGCCCCCTGAGTATCACCAGCAGATCCTTTTTGCCGGAACCGAGGCTCCCAAGGACGAGGTTGCCTACGCGGAGGAAGTGTTACGCCGCTTTATGGGAAGGGCCTATCGGCGACCGGCAACTGATGAGGAGGTCGCTGAGCCACTGCAGTTTTTCAAGGATATACGGAGCCAGTACGGTTCGTTCACCGAATCGATTAAGCAGTCCTTGGCGATGGTGCTTATCTCGCCGCAATTTCTTTATTTAGTGGAGCCCACCGACGAGAATAGGGGAGCCCGATCTTTGACGGCCCATGAAGTAGCGTCGCGAATGTCCTACTTTCTGTGGAGCACGATGCCGGATGAGGCACTTTTCAAATTGGCCGAAAGCGGCCGACTCCTCAAGCCGCGAACCCTAAAGATGGAGGTGCAACGCATGCTAGGCGACCCGCGCTCGGAACGGTTTGTTGGCCAATTCACCGAGCAATGGCTCGATCTGCGGGCCTTAGATCGCGTCGCGGTCAATCCCGAGTTCTATCCGAAATTCAACAGTCGGGTGATGGCGGATATGCGGCGGGAAACCGAAGCGTTTTTCGAAGAGATCCTTCGTAACGATGTTTCGGCGCTCAATTTCCTCGATTCGGAATTTACAATGCTCAACGAACGCTTGGCGAAGCACTATGGGATCGAGGGGGTGGTGGGCACGGAAATGTCGCGGGTACCTCTTCCTGAGAATTCCCGTCGTGGCGGTTTGCTTACTCAAGCGAGCATGTTGGTGGGCAATTCCACAGGTGAGGATTCCCATCCCATTAATCGAGCTGTCTGGATTCTAGAGCGAATCCTAGACGACCCTCCGTCACCCCCTCCTGCTAGCGTGCCAGAGCTAGATCCAGAGACGCCCGGATTCGCTCAACTGCCTTTGAAGGAGCAACTGGCCTTTCATCGTGACAAGACTGCCTGTATCAGCTGCCACAAGAAGATCGACCCGTGGGGGATACCCTTGGAGGAATTCGATGCGACCGGATCATACCGATCGGAATCGCTTCGGCTCACATCCATGGAAAAGGGCGGGACGCGGACTGAAAAAGCATTTGCCCCAGTTAAGGCGTTCGACATGATGCCGGATGGTACCTTAATAGATGGAGCGGAGTCGCTCAAAGCCTATCTCCTAGACCAGCGTCGGCGCGATTTTGCGAGAGCCCTTGTGGTGAAGCTTACCTCTTACGGTTTAGGTAGAACACTTGAATTTACGGATGAGCCCATCGTTGAGGATCTGACCGACCAATTTGAGGAGCGAGATTATCGTCTGGATTATCTCATCGAATCTATTGTACTTTCTGAACTGTTTCTTACTCGTTAGTTATGGAAGGGCGTTATTATGGCAGACAAATCATGGCACATTAATCGTAGAACTTTTCTCAAGGGGACAGGTGTCGCCTTGGCCTTGCCTTTCTTAGACTGTATGCGAACTCCCGCCCACGCGGGGAAATCAGCGGGAGCGGGACTGCCCAAAAGACTCTGTGCGATTCACTTCCCTTACGGTGCCAGCGTGCCCGCTGAAGATCACGTAGATCGCGAATGGGGATGGTTCCCTGTTCGAGAAGGATCCGGATTTCGTTTCACGAAGGTGCTGCAGTCACTGAAGCCTCTTCGTAAGTACACGACCATGATTGGCGGGCTTTCGCATCCGACCGGCCGTCACATTGGCGGGCATGATACAGGCGATATATTTTTGACCGGCGCGGACTTTAGCGGGGCGAATTTCACAAACACGGTTTCGTTCGATCAAATTGCGGCGACCAAGATTGGCCACGAAACACGCTTTGCGTCGCTAGCACTCTCCAGCGATGGGGGCATCGGAATGCCGACGCGTTCTAAGACGCTTTCCTTTACCCAATCGGGCCAGCCGATCCCCGGCTTGGATAAACCACAGCAGATCTTCGACAGTCTCTTCGGAATTGATGGGGGAACGATCGCTGAACAACGACGGCGCCTTCAAACCGAGACAAGCTTGCTGGACCGGGTGTTGGATCAGTCCAAGTCCTTGCGCAACAAGCTGGGCAAGCAAGATCAAGAAAAATATGACGAGTACTTGACCTCCGTTCGCGACATAGAACAGCGGGTGGTTCGAAGTCAGGAGTGGCTGGATATTCCGAAGCCAAAGGTTGATGCGTCTGAGCTCAATCTGGAGGTTACTCAAGAGGCACCTTTGGAGTATATGGAGACCATGTACGATCTCATTTATTTGGCGTTTAGAACCGATTCGACAAGAGCCATTACATATATGCTCGGAGCGATGAACGGCGAAACTTCGAACCAGTTCTCCAAGGCGTTGGGATTGGGCAGTCAGCACGAGCTCGCTCACGGAGCGGGCAAGCCGGGTGGGTTCATCCGCCAGGGTACTTGGAATATCTGTTTAGCCGAAAACCTGGCTCGCTTTCTGCAAAAGATGGCAGACACGCCAGAGGGAGACGGTAGTTTGCTCGACAATACGACGGTACTATTTGGCACTTCCAATAGTCGCACGCACAATAATCACAACTATCCACTTATACTGGCGGGTGGCGGTAATATGGGCTTCAAACACAACCAGTACCTCACCTACGAAAAAGACGGTGATGATGTGGCTATGTCTAACTTGCTCTTTACAATACTTAATCGTATGGATATAACTGATACGGGATTCTCGGATAGCCAGGGTGATTTATCGGAGCTGTACGTTTGAGTTAGCCGTTCTGCATCATTGAGAAAACTAGAATCGGTTCCGAGCGATGATCTGCTTTAGGCTGTCCTTTAAGTCCTCGCCCGTCGGATGCTCTTATTGGCGACGAAGCGGTAATGGACTATTTGGGTTTTGTAACGTAGGCAAGGGATATGGAGATGAAAGTTTTTATGAGAAGACTCATATGCCAGTGCCCCCATTTGTCGGGGCGATATATGATAACAGAATCGCGGCACAAAGCCGCTCCTACAGGAAAAGGCAATGATTTCCACCGTTGGGCCAGTGCTTGCCTAGTAACGCTTATTTGGGTGGATTCAGATAACGCGGCACAATGCAAGCATTGGTCATGTTTAATGGTAGTTTTTTCGCTTTTTTTGGGATTGGCGGTTTTTCCGTTTACATCTTTTGGTTCCGAGATTGTATCGATTGAAAACGATACTTTACGAGTTTCGATTAACTCCCGAGGAGCGGAGCTTTGGAGTATACGTCACAAGGAATCAGATACGGAATACATGTGGCAAGGGGATCCTGATTATTGGGTGAATCGAGCTCCAGTGATGTTTCCTGTAAATGTTCGTTTCAAAGACAACTGTTTCACATACAAGGGAAGTTCCTACGAGATTCCAAAAATGGGGATGGCGGTCTATTCAGACTTTGAGGTTGAGAAAAGTCGGGATGGTAAGTCGGTTGTTTTTTTACTTAGATCGAATGAGGAAACTCATAAGCGATACCCATTTGATTTTGTCTTCAAGGTGATTTACCGATTGAAGGGAAATCGATTGACCAACGAGTTTACTATAGAGAATGAAGGAGGTGATACCATGTACTTTGCTACGGGGGGTCACCCCGGATTTAACTGTCCATTTGTGGATGGCAGGGATCGGAGTGATTATCAGATTAGCTTTTCGAGGAAATTGTCGGTAAAACGTAGTAAAATTGCGGATAGTTTAATTCAGAAAACGGAGGTACCCTTTTTGAATAACGAAGACTCTTTTACTTTGGACGATTCCCGCATCCCCAATGGGGGAATGTTTCAGAAAGATATGAAAGCGAGAAAGATTAGTATCGGGAGGACAGGGGAAGCACCATACCTAACGCTAGATTTGGGTGATTTTCCCAACGTTAATCTCTGGTCCCCTCCAGGGATGCCCTTTGTCTGTATCGAGCCGATGGTGAGCCATCACGATCTGCAGGATTCGCCGATGGACATCGAGGAAAAGTCTTATTTGATTTCCTTAGAGTCGGGAAGAGCAAAACGGTACGCATTCTCGGTGATTGTTAACCACAACGGGACTTTGTAGGGAGTTAGGCTGCCTAGGACCGCCAAGCCCCAGCACGGTAGCAATCGTTAGTGTTTGCCAAGCTAGGGCTTGGCGCTCGCGGGGATCGAGCTATCTTTTAATGCAGGCACGATGCCGCGTTGGTTAAGCTTCTAACGCGGACTTCCGGACCGTCAGCCCCTACCGTGGGTTTTCTCAAAGCTTGCTCTTGCTTGGCAATTTCTGATATCCGTGGCGAGTTCTTTTTTCGCTATGCCCGCTAATGTTGCAGATTCTCTAACACCTGTCCTTGAGATGAAGGAAATCGTGAAGACATTTCCAGGGGTAAAGGCTTTGAAAGCAGTGTCGCTGAAGTTGAAAAAGGGGGAGGCCTTGGGTTTGGTTGGGGAGAATGGAGCGGGAAAAAGTACGCTCATAAAAACGCTCGGTGGCGTGCACTTGCCAGAATCTGGAGAAATAAGAGTAGGGGGGCAATGTGTGTCACTCAACACGCCATCCATTTCTCAGTCGCACGGAATCGCGATCATCTATCAGGAGTTTAATTTAGCCCCAAATCTTACTTCTAGTGAAAACCTTTTTTTAGGCAGAGAAGTGACGCGAAATGGATTTATCAACCACCGTCGTGAGGAGGATCTGACTCGCGAGCTATTTTATCGCTTGGGGATGGATATTGATCCGCGAGCGAAATGTGGGGATCTAACGGTTGCGGAACAGCAGACCGTAGAAATTGCGCGGGCTTTAGCGGCAGATGCTCAGATAATTGTAATGGATGAGCCGACCGCAGCGCTCAGCAAGCAAGAGGTCGACAAGCTTTTAGCTATAATCGAGGATTTAAAGCGGGAGGGAATATCGATCATCTATATTAGCCACCGGCTGGAGGAAGTCTTTGCGATTGCCGATAGAATTACGGTCCTGCGCGATGGTGAGAGCGTTGGTGAATCGGCTACAGCCGATTTATCTAAAAACCAGCTTATTGAATGGATGGTGGGTCGTCCCATGGAGGAGGAGTTCCCGAAGCGAAAAGTAGGCCGGGGACCTGTATGCTTGAAAGTAGAAGGACTGTCACGGGGTTGTGCCGTGCAGGATGTTAGTTTCGAACTCCATGAGGGTGAAGTTTTGGGACTGGCCGGGCTTGTGGGGTCTGGAAGAACCGAAACGGCTCGATTGTTGTTTGGAGCGGATCCGGCAGATTCAGGATCAATCTTCTTGAAGGGGGCTAAAATTGATTTGGGAAATCCGAGGGATTCTATAAGGCGTGGAATCTGTTTGTTGACGGAGGATCGGAAAGAGCAGGGTTTGATTCTTATTCATTCGTCTGTCGAAAATTTTGGACTACCCAATCTCAAAGAGTTCCAAGAAAACGGCTTCATTAGCCAAGGTGCGGAAGTCGAAGCATTCAAGGGCTATGTCAACAGTTTGAAAATCAGGCTATCCAATCCTTCTCGGAAAGTAGTGGAACTCTCTGGAGGAAATCAGCAAAAAGTTGTAATAGCAAAGTGGATACATCGTAATGCGGATATTTTTATTTTCGATGAACCCACACGAGGTATTGACGTTGGGGCCAAATACGAAATTTATCTGTTGATCAACCAACTCGTGAAAGGGGGCAAATCGGTCCTTTTGATAAGCAGCGAACTTCCCGAAGTTATAGGAATGTCTGATCGGATAATCGTGATGAAAGAGGGACGTATTCAGGGTGAAGTTAATGATGCCCAGCGGGCGTCTCAGGAGGAAGTGTTGGAATTGGCTCTAGGAGAACAGGTGCTCGCACGATGAGATTGAAGACTTTAAATTTCGGATTGGGTGAATATGGCATGGTCCTCGCTCTCATAGGGCTCTGCGTCCTGTTTAGCGTGTTGACCCTGAATCGGCAGCCGGGAGAGGGCATTGCGGCTGAAATGGAGCTCACGAAGGTTGTGCTTGATCAGTTTCCAACCGAAGGAGTCGTGCTCGTCGTAGGGGCGGAAAACACGTCTTCGGCTACGATGGCGGAGAACGTGTATGCGAGTGTAGTTTCTGCAAATAGAGAAAATGTCCGAATGGTTGTGGGTGGACCCAGAGACCTGCGCGATGCGCTGGATGGGCTTTTCGCTGAGAGTGGTAGGCTAGCTGGAATTGTTACCGGTGGGGACGCTTCCAAGTGGCTTGTATTGGAACAAATCGACCAAAACTATCCCGCTTTCGAATCCTTTGAGATAGTCGTGCCACGAGAAAAACTTTGGCCTGATTTCCTTAAAGCGTCCAATCTCCTTGCCATTGTAGAGCGGATTGTGGTGATCGCTATCATCGCTATTGGCATGACGATGGTTATAATAACGGCGGGCATCGATCTTTCCGTCGGGAGTTTGATTGCGTTGTCTGCGGTGATTGGAGCCACCGTGGTAAAGCATATGGGTGGCCCTGAAGCTGCGGGCTGGGTCGTCGTTCTTGGTTTTTTTGCCGGAACTATCAGTTGTGGGCTCATCGGCATGTTTGCGGGTGGGCTGGTTTCACGATTCAAGGTAGCCGCGTTTATCGTTACATTGGGTATTATGATGATGGCTCGGGGGCTCGCCTTCATGACGACGGGTGGTTTCTCCATTGATCAAGTGCCGGACTCGTTTGTTTGGCTAGCACAGGGTAAGCTTTGGGGGATTCCAAATACAGTCATTCTTTTGGCATTAGTTTACTCAACCGCCCATGTGTTCATGTCTCACACACGTTATGGACGTTACATATACGCAGTGGGTGGAAATGCGGAAGCAGCACGTTTGACCGGAGTTCCGGTGGGAACGGTGATTGTGCTCGTTTACACCGTAAGTGGATTGACCGCTGGACTAGGAGGGTGCTTACAAGCCTCTCTTGTACGAGCGGCGGCACCCAACATGGCCAATATGTACGAGCTCTATGTTATCGCTGCCGTAGTAGTAGGGGGAACGAGTCTATCGGGAGGTTCGGGTAGAATGTTTGGTACTTTGATTGGTGCGTTCATTATAGCGGTGATTCAAAATGGGATGAACCTGCTCGGTATTAAAAGTTATGCTCAAATGTTTACACTCGGTGCGATTATAGTTCTCGCTGTTCTGCTCGACAAAGCCCGCCAAAATGGAGGGTTTCGGCGGTTGCTTCGAGGAAGGTAGCGATTTGCCCCACAAACCCCAGATTTCCGAGCCAACGCAAAGGCGGAGAGAACGATACTTACACCAAAGCGATTGAGCTGTGACTCTTCCTTTGACCCGGTGCAGGATCGATGAGATAATAACCTCACTTTTAAAGTTTGGAGTCTTGAATTCGTTTAAATCAGTGGAACGGGAAGGTTAATCGCTTGCCAGATCCTCTCAAAAGCGGATCAATGGATATAGTTTAATTTATCCCTAGTATGAATATTCGAAATCTCCTTTCACTTCTTCCTTTGGTCCCTCTGATTTTGCTGGTATCCTGCTTTGACCCCGGGCCAAGAAAGGGATCGCCAGTTACGGATAAAGGGAAGATTGGAATGACCTGCATGGACCTGACCAATCCTTTTTTCAAGCTCATAGCTAATGTGATGGAGGAAGAGGCGTTGAAATATGGATACAGCCTTGTCGCATTGGATGGGGCGAACGATGGGGCGGCTCAAAACTCTCAGCTAGCTGACTTTGTAGCCCAAGGCTACGATGCGATTTTCCTTAATCCTGCCGACTCTAAGGCGGCGGCGGAAGGAGTGCGAAAAGCTCATGCTGCTGGGATTCCCGTTTTCACTTTCGATATCCAGATCGATGATTCAACAGTTGGGGAAATGGTGACTTCCCACATTGGCAGTGACAATTTCCAAGGAGGGCAATTAGCGGGGAAGAGTATGATGAAGGCCACCGGGAATCGTGGAAAGATTGCTATTGTGGGCCTACCCGAAGTGACTTCTTGCATCCTGCGGGTGGAGGGTTTCAAGGACTATCTTAAGAACAACGGGGGAAATCTGGAGATCGTTACGGAGCTCAATGGAAAGGGGAATCGAAATGAAGGTTTCGCGGTAACCACGGACATCTTACAAGCTCACCCGGATATAGTCGGGATTTTCGCGATCAATGATCCATCTGGTTTGGGATCCTACGCTGCAGTAGCTAAGGCGAATCTGACCGACCGCATTACAATCGTCGCCTTCGATGCCTCTCCTGCTGGGAAGCAAGGGGTTTTCGAGAAGAAGCTCTTCGACACGCCTCAGCAATTTCCTAGAAAAATGGCTGAAGGGACAGTCCAGTCATTCATCCGCCATTTGCAAGGGGATGAGGTAGAGAAGAGAATTTTCATACCGTGTTCGCACTACTACTATGAAACAGCGGTTAACGACGAGAGCCGTATTAACGAGCAGTGGTAGTTGAATGCTGGGGTGAGGCTATAAATGTTGTTTAAACCTGCTCTCGCGATGCGAAATCCTGTTCGCCAAGGGCGATCCCGATTTAATACATTTTGAACCCGAGACAAGCGGTTTGTTTTAAGAAAGTTGATACTGCTTATCAGTAGTATTGAGCGATTGGCAGCAGGTTTGGTGTTGAGGGGCTGGCCGGTTTTTCCTTAGTGCTTGCTCCCGTGCCAGGCCACGTTGGTTGAGCTTCTAGCGTGGACTGCCGAGTCGATAGCTCCTACCGTCGGTTAAGTGTAGTCGACGATCGCGTCTACCTTTCTTTTCGGAGATTAGTATACCTGAATTAGCCTTTAGCTGATTCTTTTATTCCCTCTTGCTGAGCGAGCGAACAAAATATTCCGTTTATACGGAAAAAATGTTTTTATATTGATAGATTGGTCGAAATCGAGTTCATATTTAGCTGTCGCTTGTCGAATGAATCGATGGAGCCCAATCGGTATTAAGAATATGAAAAAAAGTCATGCCTTACTCGCTGTGTTCGCAGCGTTCGTCTTCGGTTTAGCCAACGGATTTTCTGCTACTAAGTTCCAGCAAAAGCAATTCGCGGAAGGGGATACCAATGGTGACAAAAGCCTTACTAAAAAAGAGTATGTTGCCGTCAAGTTGGCTTCGGGTAAAAAGTCTGCTCAGAAAAACAATAGGGAGTTTAATGAGGAAAAGGTAGCTACCCGCCAAGCGAAAGCCTTCGGCCGATATGATATAGACGGAAATGGAAAGTTGAGCGAGGAGGAATTCTACGCTTCTTTCCCAGCTAGGAAGAAATAGTTCGGCCGGTTTGATTAATGGCGACTATCTTGGGTTAGTGGATCGATCGCCGATGCGGAGAGTGTGTCCCGAAAGGAGTGCCAATCTACAGTGTAAATGAATTGGCGAGTTAGGGCTGCCTTTCCGTTGGACTAAGCTCACAGCAGAAACCTTAAGCTGCCGAAATAGGACGAACTAATGTGGCTGACTAGAGATAGTTGTCCTTAGCTTTTGGCCTGTTAGACGCTCTCTTCTTTCAGCCAAGAACGCTTGTCGATTCTACTGCAGAGCACCGGCGATTGTTGCACAGCGTCGAGGTCGTTCAATGTAGATTCGGCCTGTTTTGGGGCCTCAATGATCGGTAAACAAGATTTCGCAGGAGGTTTCGTACAGTTGACCTTTCCGTTCATTTTCGAATGCTTGGGTATTCGTAGTATCCATCTATGAAGACTTTGATTGAGGATTCCTGTGCAAAGCTGGACAATGTACGCAATTGCTTATCGCAAGTGATAGTCGGGCAAGAGATATTGATTGAGCGTTTCCTACTCGCCTTGCTTTGCGATGGGCATGTTCTGATCGAAGGAGTCCCCGGAGTCGCCAAAACACTCGTAATCAACATCTTGTCCCGCTCTATGGAAGCGACTTTTAGCCGCGTCCAGTTCACGTCAGATCTGCTGCCGAGTGATTTAATTGGGAGTCTCGCCTACGATCCTAAAGAGCACAGTTTTTCCGCTGAAAAGGGACCTGTATTCGCTAATTTGTTACTAGCTGAAGAAATCAATCGAGCCCCTGCCAAGGTGCAGAGTACCCTGCTTGAGTCTATGCAGGAAAAGCAAGTAACTTTGGGAAAAGAGTCCTTCCCTTTGCCTCATCCACTGGAACGGTAGGTGCGTGAGTAGTTGTAAATTGTGAAAAGGGGAAGAGCTCTCTTTATTGTATGTTTTGGGTGGGTCGTCGCTATTTTTCTTTTCTGGACAACAAGCTCAACATCCTCAGTTTTTACGTTTGCCCATGAATCTACGAATCCAGAAAATCCAGGTTGTGAAAAGGACTGTGATTTGGAGTGTTCTGTTGCTTTGGGGGCTGCTTCCTTCCGGTTTAGTCCATGCTAAAGAGTCAGATGACTTGGTTTCCTTTAATCATGATATACGTCCCATTATGTCGGATACATGTTTCCAATGTCATGGACCCGATAAAAATACTCGGGAAGCAGACTTGCGATTAGATTCAATCGAGGGAGCAACAAAGGACTTGGGAGGATACGCAGCAATTGTTCCAGGTGATCCAGAAGAGAGCGAGCTGATTTGGAGAATTCTCTCGGAAGCTGATTCGGAACGCATGCCTCCAGAGGAGCACCCCCGTCGGTTGACAGACGAGGAAAAGGAGCTTTTTAGAAAATGGGTCGAGCAAGGTGCTAAGTATGATGCCCACTGGGCATTCCTTCCACCGGTGCGAGGGAGGCTTCCTAAGGAAAGGGATCCCGATTGGGAGCGGAACCCGATTGACGCATTCGTTTTTTCCAAATTGAAAGAAAAAGGTCTCACCCCTTCTCCCGAAGCCGATCGTGAGACCCTCATTCGCAGGATCACGTTGGACCTGACTGGACTCGCACCGACCTTGGAGGAGGTCCGAGCGTTTCTTTCGGACCGGTCGCCGGATGCCTATGAGAAGCAGGTTGATCGTCTATTGGCGTCGCCTCGATATGGAGAGCGCATGGTATGGGAATGGCTCGACGCCGCCCGTTATGCTGACAGCAATGGCTATCAGAATGACGACGAGCGGGGTATGTGGCCCTGGCGTGATTGGGCGGTTGACGCACTGAATTCAAATATGCCGTTTGATCAGTTCACCATCGAGCAGCTTGCGGGCGACTTACTACCTCAGCCGACGATAGAGCAGAAGCTGGCCACCGCATTTTTGAGAAACCACATGATCAACGGGGAAGGAGGGCGGTTGCCTGAGGAGAACAGAATCGATTACCTAGTTGATCAGACTGACACAGTATCCACGATTTGGATGGGATTGACCATGGGGTGCGCTCGTTGTCACGATCACAAATACGATCCTATTTCCCAGCGTGAGTATTACCAGCTCATGGCTTTTTTTGACAAGACTGAGGTTACGGGAAAAGGACGCAATCCGCATACCCTTCCAATCCTGGATCTCACTACTGAGGTTCACGAGCAGCGTGTCGAAGAGCTGGAAGGGGCGAAGCGGATCGCAGCGAACCGTTTGGACGAGGTGGAGCGAGCCTTATTCCCCAGGGAAGAGGGATCGCTGGCCATCGAGTCGGAAAAGGCGAAATCGATTACGAACGGAACTATTCAAGGAATTCTCAAGCAACCGGTCATCGAACGAAGGCCCGAGCCTTTGGCAGCGATAATAGCCGTTTATGGCGAAACCGAACCGAAGTATGTGGAGGCGACGCTAAACTATATCGACGCATACAAGGATCTCGACGTCTACAGCAACTCGCGTCCAATCGTTATGATCATGGAGGACACTGTGGAACGGGATACTCACATTCTCGAAAACGGTCTGTACGACCAACCGAGAGAAAAAGTGACGACGGGATTTCCTTCCGCTTTGAATGGTGGTGAGGAAGTGACGGGTGATTTCAATCGTCTTGATTTAGCGGAATGGCTGATATCCGAGGACAATCCCCTCACTGCCCGAGTTACTGTTAACCGGTTTTGGCAGCAGTATTTTGGCAGAGGGATTTTGGAACAGGTTGAGAATTTTGGGGTTCAAAGTAAGCCGCCATTGCATGAAGCCTTGTTGGACTGGCTGGCGGTCGAGTTTCGTGAGAGCAAATGGAATGTGAAGGAGCTTCACAAGTTGATTGTGACGAGTGCGACTTACCGTCAGTCGTCTCGATTGACACCTGAGTTAAGAGAGCGTGATCCGCAAAACGAACTACTTGCACGCGGGCCTCGTTTTCGCATGCCTTCCTGGATGATTCGAGATCAAGCCTTAGCACTAGGAGGTCTTCTGAATGAAACTCAAGGGGGTCCCCCCGTGATGCCTTATCAGCCAGAAGGGATTTGGAAGGAAGCGTCCTTTGGATTTATTGAGTACGAACAGGGAAAAGGAGAAGACCTGTACCGAAGAAGTTTGTATACGTTCTGGAGACGTATCGTGGGGCCACCTCTCTTTTTTGATGCGAATCCACGTCAGGTTTGTGAAGTCAAAGCCAAGCGAACGAATACGCCTTTGCATGCCTTAACCACTCTGAACGATGTCACTTTTTCCGAAGCGGCCCGAGGGTTTGCGGAGCGATTGTTAACGGAGTTAAAGGGAAGTGACGCCAAGCGGTTAGCGACTGGCTTTCGGATGGCGACGGCTAGGGATCCAAGTGAAACGGAAAAGCGGACTCTGAAAGCCGCACTTGAGAAGTACCGTTCCCATTTTGCGGACGACCCGGATGCTGCTCTCAAAGTAGCTAATGCGGGCGAGTCGAAACGAAATAATCAGTTGAATCCGATCGAGCACGCCTCTTGGGCAACGGTTGGTTTAATGCTGCTGAATTTGGATGAGACAATTACCAAGGAATGAGGATCGAATTGTATAATTCACGGATGATGATTAAGGTAAATCAGGTAACGGGCGATCTCCGAGCGCTCATGGATACGTACTGTAATTTTAATGTGGGCAATCGGAGATCGCCCGCTACCTCACAATGAATCCGTTAATTGATTCGAAACGACAGTTCACCCGCAGAGAGTTTTTTGGGAAGACTGCTCAAGGAGTAGGCTCGTTGGCTTTGGGGAGTTTGCTCGATCCGAAAGCATTCTCTCAATCTCCATCTGGCCTCCCAAGTCTCCCTCACTTTGCCCCGAAAGCAAAGCGTATCATTTACTTGCTGCAGAACGGGGCCCCATCGCATGTCGACTTATTTGATCATAAGCCCATGCTGGCAAAGCTAAAAAGGGAGCCGGTTCCCGATTCGGTATTGGGGAACAAGCGCTTTAGCTCCATGACCGATACCAAGGAGAAGCTGCTCTTGCCGAATATTACTGAATTCGCCCAGCATGGAAAAAGTGGTATCACTCTAGGCAGTTTTCTTCCGCATACGGCCGAGATCGTAGACGATTTGTGTTTTATTCGGTCGATGCACACGACATCAGTGAACCATGCTCCGGGTATCAATTATTTCCTTTCCGGAGCGGAGATTCCAGGCAGACCCAGCATGGGAGCCTGGCTTAGCTATGGGCTCGGCTCGGACGCGGAAAACTTACCCTCCTTTGTGGCAATGACCTCTCGGGACAAGGAAGCATCCTGTGGTCAGATCTTCTACGACTTTTATTGGGGTTCCGGTTTCTTGCCCACGAAATATCAAGGCGTGAAATTTCGTGGTAGCGGAAGCCCGGTTCTGTATTTGTCAAACCCCGACGGAGTCAGTCGTGAGCTGCGACGTAGTATGCTAGATGATCTGGAGAAGCTGAACGAGGAGAAGCTCAAAGACTATGGTGATCCGGAAATCGCCACGCGGATCTCTCAATATGAAATGGCTTACCAGATGCAAATGAGTGTTCCCGAACTCACGGACTTTACTAGCGAATCGGAATCGACCCTCTCGATGTACGGTCCAGATGTGCATCGCCAGGGGAGTTTTGCCTACAATTGTCTCATGGCGAGAAGACTGGCGGAACGGGGTACCCGTTTCATCCAGTTGATGCATGCTGGCTGGGACCAGCATAATAATTTGACTAGGCAATTGAAAGTCCAATGTATGGATACGGATCAACCCAGTGCTGCCCTGATTAAAGATTTGAAATCCCGTGGAATGCTGGATGACACCTTGGTGATTTGGGGAGGCGAGTTTGGGCGTACACCCTTCCTGCAGGGAGAGTTTGAGAACTACGCTCGCTGGGGAAGAGATCATCATCCGTATGGGTTCACCGTCTGGATGGCCGGCGGCGGGATAAAGCCAGGGATGGTTCATGGAGCCACAGATGAATTTGGGTTTAATGCCGTGGAGGATCCAGTGCATGTGCACGACTTTCAGGCCACGATCATGCATTTGATGGGGATTGATCACGAACGGTTCACTTACAAATTCCAAGGTCGCAACTATCGCTTAACCGACGTACATGGTCAGGTGGTAAAGCCTATTTTGGCGTGAGTTGGGGTATGGTGTTCTTGAACCACAGATCTACGAGACTAAACAGATGATTTGGAAATCGTTCTAGAGACAAAGGTTAATAGGCAGTTAGTTATAGGGAAGTTAGACGAGTTTCCTCTTGTAGGTCCGGTGCTTGTGCTGTGCCAAGTTGGTTTGGAAGAGGGCGATCTCTGAGTGTCCAACCGATAGAAGACGCAATGGGTGCTTGGAGATCGCCCGCTACATTTTATAACCTTAGAGATGCTTTGTTTCGTAATACAACCGCTTGGACACCGACTACGCGGAACGGTGCAAGCACCGGCCCTTCGTTGAAATGGCTAATGGCTAGTCGTTCGTGAATTTAGTCGCACGACCAGCGACTGGTAGCCGACTTTGCGTTGGTATTGCGCTTCGCGTTCGACGTTTTTATCGAAGTCGATGAGTTCCACGCCGCCAATGTGTTCTGAGAGTTTCTTGAGAAGAGAGCGGATGATTAGGCGGGCGTGGGCTGCTCCTAGGCAAAAGTGAGTGCCGGCTCCGTAGGCGATATGTGGATTGGGTCGGCGATCGAGGCGTACCTCTTCGGGGGAGTCGAATACGGTTTCATCGAAATTGGCGGAGGCCCAGCAAAGAGAGATCCGTTCGTTTGCAGCAACTTTGTAGTCTGCGACCTCTGTATCCACAGGACACTTGCGTCCGATATGAGTCAGGGGAGTGATCACTCGAACAAACTCTTCTGCGGCGCTCGGGATGAGCTTTGGTTCTTTCCGAATCGAATCAAGCTTTTGAATGTGGTAACTGAAGTAGGCGATAATGCCGGTAATGGTATTAATGACGGTATCTCGCCCACCGGCAAAAGTGAGGTTCGCGAAACCCTCCATCTCGTCTCGCACTAGGGATCGACCTTGAAAGGTGGCTTGGGTGAGGGCGCTGAAGAAGTCCTCACTGGGCTCCTTCTCGGCACGATTAAGCTTTTCCTGAATGTAGCTGCCTAGCTGCGATCCTTTCTCACCGGTTTTCGGGTCGCGAAAGACGTGTATTCCCCATCGGATCCAGTGTTCGGCCTCGGACGAGGGAAGATTTAGAAGGATCGCTAGCGCTCGTGACTGGATGGGGAGGGCGAAGTCGCGGACGATTTCAATCGAGTCGCGTGCTACCGCATCTACAAGGGCGTTGCCGATTAGTTGCTCGACCTGTTCGATCATCTCAGGTTTCAGGGCTCGACGAAAAAAAGGCTCCACGATCTTGCGGTACTCCGTGTGTATTGGTGGATCGGTCTCGATAGGCAACTGACGCACACTGCGGACACACTCCTCTTGAGGGATGGGAACATGGAATGGGTCATCTGAGCTGAAGGTTCTCCAGTCTTTCGCCGCTGCTCGTACGTCCTTGTGACGAAGAATCATAGGAATGGTCTCCCCGTCAAAGTCGTTTGGCAGAACTCCTTCGGATTCCCGGGCCTGTTTAAATGGATCGTGGGGACAGAATGCGTCAGTGCTCATAAGTCCTAGATTGGAGAGAAGGTTTGGAAAGGGAAGACGGTTCTTGATTTTATGGGTAGATGTAAATGAGGAAGTTTTCTCCCTGCTGCATTCAATCTGAGAGAGGTTGGTATAATACAATTGAAAGTTTGGTTGGCAAAGCAGACTTGGCTCGGCTTGATTTATGTGGTCGATTGAATTTTGCTCAAACATGGGCCAAATTGGGATAGTTGTCGTCTACTCTTGTCTTAAACGAGTTACATTTGAATGTAGATAAAACTGTATGCGATTGCCCCTCCCTACAGAAACCCTAACGCTGCTATGGGAAGAAAGGAGTACGTTTTTACCATCAAAGAGGTCTAGAATGACCCCTTTTCAATTCGTGTTATGGGCACATAATAGATTGATAATAGCCCTGATATGCGGAATTTGAGGAACGGTTCTAAATGGCGAATCTGCTAAGATTTTAATAATATGCCTATTTTTTGTAAAGTTGGTTTTTTAGGCTTGAATGAATGTCCAGATCTGCTGCGGAAAGAGCTGGACCATTCAGCCTCCCAAAGCGAGCACAATGAACTGCGTTTGCACCGGCGACTTAGGGTTCGACAACTTGGTGCTCGCTACTTCAGTTTTACTATGAGCGACAATCTCTTACAGAAATTACAGTTTATGCGGTGTAGGATGGCTATAGCAACTCTCTCTTTTGCTGCTATCTCAGCATGGGGCAAAGCAATCGACGAGCCCAGCGAGCTAACATCGGGCGTCGAGGAGAGCGATTTTATTGTTAGTGAAAAAAACGAGGTTGAGCTTGTTGAGGACTCTAACATCAGCGAAGCGATTCAGCGACGGCCGGATTTAACCTTTTCAAATGTCACTATTGATGGTGAGGGTTCACTTCAATCGCTAGACAGTATTTCAGCAGATGACGTTACTTCAGTTGAAGTAATGAAAGCGGTGACGCCTGATCAGGATGCTGATTCGCGTGGAGGTTCCATACGATTGAAAACTCGGCCTTCCTACACACAAAAGGAAATTTCGACAAAAATAATGCTCGAGAGCGAATACAACTCTTACATTGAGGAGGGCGGTTATGAGGGCAGTATATCGGTGGGTGGGCCGTTGAACGGGGCAGCGACTATCGGTGGCCGATTGACTTTTAGTTACGAAGATGAACCTGAAGGAAATCAGTACATCAACAAGGACTGGTTTCGTAGAACGGTTGATGGCGAATCTAAGCTTCTACTTAGAGAGTTGAAACTAAATGACATCCGCGAATGGAACAGCGATCGGGATATAACAGCTTCTATGGATTTTAAAGGTGGTGAGTCTCTGCGTTTCTTTTGGAAAGGAAGCCATAGTATAAATCGGAACCGTGAAAGACGCCCTCAGCTTGAGTATCGCTTCAATGAAGGAAGGTATGCGGCCATAAATTCCGATCAGGTAATCATAGATGGTTTCGAGGTTGAGCGAGGGTTATATGAATTCGAAAATGAGATTGAAATAGCGGAAACAACTTTCGGATCCGAATGGGAGTCGTTTAATTGGGAGGCGGATGTCAAATACGTGTATCAGTTAGAGGAATACAAACCAATTGATTATTTCAATGTGGATTTCGTGAAATCTGATGTGGACGCAGTCTACGAACTTGACAGCTATTTGTTCCCCTCAATCGTGATTGAAAATGGTGGCTCCATTGATGATTCTTCCCAATTTGCCCTCGAAGATTTTGCTATTCGCGACAGAAGCCGTGACGAGAGAGACGCTATTGGGTCAGTAAACGTTCGATTAAAGAATGCTTTCGACAATGAGAATTTATCTCTCCGGTTTGGAGTTAAGAGTAGGCGAAGAGATTACGATACTTTTGGTGAAACTGCTTATTTCAGTGCTTCATCCGAACTACCTCTTAATTTAGCAGATGCGGAATTGAGGAATAATGGCATAAGTCTTATAAGCGATCGGTACAGGTATGGGCCGGCTGTAGATAGGACAAAGATTGAAAGCCTCATTGAGGATAATTTTCAAAGCTTCCCTTACGAAGAGAGGAGATCTCGTGAAGTTACTGATTCATCTACCTTCTCAGTTCAAGAGAACCTTGACGCAATTTATGCGATGGGCGATTACAGTGTTGGTAAGTGGAGGGCTCTTGTGGGCCTGCGCCAAGAGAGAACATCAATCGACTTTGATTCAAATGAGGTTATCGTAGGCAAAGACGAACTGGACAAAGATTCGGATGGCAATACCAACGAGATTGTATACCTAGGCACGAGTCCAACATTTGGCTCCAATCAATACAATAATTTATTCCCGAATACCCATTTGCGTTTTCGATTGAATAATTATACGACGTTCATTACATCCTACACCGAAACGATCGATCGTCCTCGATATGCTGACGTTGTCCCATACCGCTTGCTGAAATTAGAGGATCAGGAAATTGAGGAGGGCAATCCGAACTTACGACCGACGCTTTACGCAAATTTAGACTTCTCGGTCGATATGAAAGTAAAGGATGGAGGATTGATTTCATTCGAGTTCTTTGATAGGCAGGTAAAGGACTACATTTTTAGCAACGAAACCATCATAAGCGGCGGCATATACGATGGATTCGAACTGGAAAGGCAGGAAAACGGTTCAAGTGCGTTCCTAAGGGGTGTATCCATGACCTGGAGTCAGCCCATAATTTTACCATTTTTAGAGGAGGGATTCTCGCTTAATGCCAAGTATATAAAACAAGAGTCTGAATTGCAGTATCCGGAGCGTCCAGGAGAAGTCCTTCCGCTACCAATGATGCCGGACAATGAAATGAATGTCTCTTTTACTTACGAAAAGGAGAGGCTATTTGCCCAAGTGAAATTTTGGAATGAGGAGGATAAAGTCTTTAGAGTAGGCAAGGACACCGAAAGCGATCGGTATTTAGGCTCTAAGAGCAGAGTCGATCTTTCGGTGAGCTTTAAGCTGAAAGAGAAGGCTAGGGTTTATGTAGAGTGGGATAATATCACCAACGAGCCTTACGGCAGAATCTACGAAGGAAGTCCACTTTATGCAACGTACTACCGCACGCGCCCTTGGTCCTTAACAACGGGTATGCGGATAGAACTTTAGTTTGTGAGCAATACTATCCTTGGCGGTGAGGTAATTTTTGTTTTAGCTTTGCGAATCGAAAGCTTAGACTCGTGTATAATGTCGTAATTCTTGTTTCAAATGTGCTTCGATGAAGTTGAGTCATCGAGGTTTTTCGAAGATCATTAAATGCTGCCAAGGCAGATCGTTTTTAGTTTTCACCCAATTGAATCCAACAAGGTTCATCTCTTTTTTAGCCTGAGCTTGAGTCATTTTGTGCAGCGGTTTGATGGGCACTTTTGGATCTTCAGCTCGGTATTCCAACAAATAGACGATGCCTCCAGGGCGCAAAGCGTTGAATATGGATGTCATCATTTCATAGGGCTGGGAGAACTCATGGTAGGCATCAACAAATAAGGCCGCATCGACCGTTTCGGGTGGCATTTGGACGCTTTTGATGCTTCCGAGGTGTGGCTTTACATTTATGATCTTTTCCGCGGCCGCTTTATTTGTGATGTAGTTGAGCATCTCCTGCTGGATATCAACTGCGAGTACTTTCGAGCTGGGATACTTCTGAGCGATGCGAAAGCTATAGTAGCCCGATCCCGCCCCGATGTCGGCGATGACGGCATTCGGCTTTAAGTCGAGAAGAGCGATGGCTTTATTCGGAGCCTCTTCGTCCTCGCGATTGTCCCGCTCTAGCCATGAAATGCCTTGGTGGCCCATGACCTGAGCGATCTCACGACCCATATAGTACTTTCCAATACCGTCGCGCGAGCGGGGGCCTTCGGTGTAAAAAACAGTGCCATCGGGAATCGATTGACCCAGCAGCGGGAGGTGTACGCAGATGGCTAAGGCGATTAAAGCAGTTGAGAGCCGCATTCGAAAGGGCATGACAGTGACTCCACAGATATGTTCGGAAAATACAAAAGGAATCGACGAAGTGGATAGTACGTAGCGTAGCAATGACGCGATTGCGATCGAGCCAATCACAGCAACGCAACCTCCGTCAACCATATCGTAGGAGCGGTTTTAGACCGCGATCCTTTTTTATTTCAAGATTGTAGGGGCGGTCGTAGATCGCTCGCTGCTTTCAGCGTATCGTGGGCCAAGTTTGGTTGCCAGATTCGTCGAATTCGATCGGGCGGGGTTCACCGTCTAGAATGATGTCCTCGCGACATTCAATTTCAGGAAGATAGTATGTTGAAACCCAAATCTTTTCGATATCTTTTGTATTGGAAATTTGTATGAGGCGCACGGTTTGATCTGGCCCACTAGTCGCATTGCGACAGGCGATTTCGATCGCTTGGCGATCGGATGAAGCGATTAAAGGAATCTTGGCTCCTACGGGAGTCCGGGCAGTGAGGGCATTGGTGTAGGTAACGGCAAGGTCGATTTTTTCCGCAGCTCTTGAGGTAATGATATCGGCATTACCCATCCCAATGGCGTTACCCTTTGTGGCCTTGCTCAAATCGCGAATAACGATTTGGCCAATATTGGGGGCGTACTCTCTTTGGACGTTGGTGGCCGAGCGGCCGGTCACATTGGAGTCCATGCCGGCCCCGCTAATGTCTTTCCCCATAACATCGACCACTAGGACGTCGATTTCAGAGAGTAAAATTCGCCCGATAAGCGTTTTAGAGTAGGCTAGAAGCTCTTTCTCTTGATCCAGAATCTGGTCTGCAGGAATGGCCTTAACTCTGGCGACCTGATTTGCAGCGTTATCGACGATGGCGATACCAAATAAGATAGGAGCTTTCTCGAGGAATATTTTAGCCGCATCGGGGAGCGCTTTGTGGAAGCGATGAAAACCCAACTTGTGAACTTCGGTCGTGCCTATATGTTTACCTAAGCCAATCATCATCATTTTTAGGAGACCACTTTCGTATTCAGCGGCGAAGGCGGTGTGCGGCTTGATCCGGTTACAAACGATAATACCATCCGACTCGTAAGCCAATCGATCGCAGTAAACGGGAGTCTCTTCCTCGATTTCACCTAGTTTCACAACATCCATTGATGAACGGATAGGAGCGTTCACGGATTCTTCGGTAATACCTAAGTTCTCAAGTACAGCTAGCTGTCCCTCCGCGGTTGCCCCTCCGTGACTGCCCATAGCGGGAACGATAAACGGTTCTGCTCCCTTTTCTTTGAGTTGAGAGACGAGTGAGCGAACAATGGAGATGAAACCATTGATTCCTCTACTTCCAGCGGTGATGGCGATCCGTTTCCCTTTTAAATCCAATCCTGAGAATTGCTGAAGCTGGGCACGCATTTGAGCCTCAATATCGCTAACGGTGTCGGTTGGGAACCGTTGGATTACCGGTACCAGCTTTGGTAAGGTGATGGGAGATTGATCCGCTATAGTCGGGCAGGTATTGCGGACGGTGAGACTAGATGTATAGGGACGGGGGCTCATTTTTAGGTAGACATTAATTACACTTAATAGGTGCTTGTGAGAAATGGTCGAAGGGCTTGCTATTGAACCGCCTTTTGATTCGCTTTTACGAGTTTTTTCATTCCTATGGCGACCATCCCTCCGTCGGATCCGACGGCGAGAAAAGGGAAACTTTTGGCACAAAATTTTGCAATGTCTGGAGAAGCGAAACCGAGAACACCGCTAGCTTTGTTTGGTTTTTAGCGGCTTCGACTGCTTTTTCTGTGGCGGCAATGCAATCCGGATGGTCAAACTGTCGGAGGATTCCCATGCAAATACTAAGATCCATAGGACGAACGAAGAGTACGTCTACACCCTCAACTGCTGCGATCTCCTCTACATTTTCAATTGCGGCAGGAGACTCGATTTGAGTAATAATCAGACTGTTCTCAAGAGACGATTCGAGTCGTTCGTTGAATCCTACCCCATGGTGGGCTCCTCGATTCATAAGGGCGACCCCTCGATTACCGTGCGGAGGATATCGAGAGTAGGATGCGGCAGCTCGTGCCTCGTCGGCGGTATTTACATTCGGCACCATCAAACCATGAGCGCCTAGATCGAGGGCCCGTTTGAAATAGTCGGCCTGATTCGAGTTTAGCCTGATCGCAGGGGCTGTATTGGAGCCCTCTAGGGCGATGAGTTGGTGGGTTAGCATGCGCTAGGAGCCAGAACCATGTTCCGTGTCGAGCAAGTCCCAGTCTAGGCCGGAGCGTCCCGCCAATTCAGCGAGGATCGCTGATTCTGATTTCAAAAAGGATTCCGGGAGTTTGCTTCCCTGCAGGGCCCTTTTTCGTACGGCAATTTCATTCATGGAGCGCGTTTTGAGGGAATGTTTTACGTAGTGGATTGCAGCTACCATCGGGTTGCTTTAAACTTCCATCCTGGCTCGATCTTCTGCATTTCGGCTTCGTCATTCCGGAAAGAGAGGCCTGATTTGAGGTAATTCTGATGAAGCCGGTCCAATTCAGCTCGATTGATAGTGACGCCTAATCCTGGACTATCTGGAACTTGGATGGAACCGTTTTTGAAAGGCAGGCGACCGCCTTCTACGATCTCATCAGACTGCCACGGGTAGTGTGTATCCAAGTCATAGTCGAGTTGAGGGATACAGGCTCCTAGGTGGACCATAGCGGCCAGCGATACACCGAGATGGCTGTTTGAATGCATTGAGATTCCCCGACCAAAGGTCTGGCAGATGCGGCATAATTCAATACAAGGCTTGAGCCCGCCCCAGAAGTGGTGGTCGGTCAAAATAACGTCTTCAGAATGGACCTTAATTGCGTTTGGAAAATCCTCGAATGACGTGGTGCACATATTGGTGGCTAGCGGGGAATCGATTGCTTTGCCCACCTTGGCCATTGCTTTCTGGCCGCGAACCGGGTCTTCTAGGTATTCAAGAACTGAATCCAGTTTCTTACCTATGCGAATTCCGGTTTCGACGGTCCAGACCGCGTTGGGGTCGAGTCGGAGGGGAATGTCAGGGCCAAACGCGTCCCGCAGAGCCAGTATAGCGTCGGCTTCTTCATTCGGTGGAAATACGCCACCTTTGAGTTTGATCGACTTAAAGCCAAACGTATCGATCATGGACTGGGCTTGCTTGACGATGGTATCCGGAGTCTTGGCTACTTGCTGTCGGGTTGCGGCCCAGTCTTTGACGCTTTCGTTCATGCCAAATTTTAGTTCTCCACCGGCGCCCGGTTCCTTGTAAAAAAGATAGGCACCGAATGGAACCTCGTCTCGGACCGCCCCGCCAAGCAAATCACACATCCGGACCTCGAATCGTTTACCTAAGTAGTCGAGGCAGGCGACTTCGAGAGCGCTTCTTAAGTGAACCCAAACTCGATTGTCCCATGGAGTATCGCCGCGCGAGTCGTCGTGAGTCGTGAGCCGTTTACTCGCTTTTTCCAGAAGACGGGTGAGCTGAAGGGGATCGCTGCCCAGCAGTCCTTCGCAAATATGGGTTAGAGAATCGACAACTCCTTCGGTACAAGGGATTTCACTGATCCCCGTGAGACCGTCTTCGCAGGATAGCTCTAGCACTACTCGAAGCGCGTACGGGGCATGTAATCCGGATGCGGCACGGAGTGGGGGATCAATTGTAGCTATAGGGGTTATTCGATAATGAGAGATCTTCATAGAGGAACTAAAAAGAGGGATTTGTTGGCTACTGATAAGTGAGTAGAATCGGGATTTCTCTGAATTACAAACCGATCATTTAGATTGCACGAAGAAAGGGACTGGTTTTCCTCGTATACTATATGAAGCGATTAATTTTTGCCCCGATGTTCTTAATGCTGTCTCTGTCTTTGGAAATCGGTTTGGGAAAATCTCCCAACATTATATTTTTCATATCCGATGATGTCAGTTGGAACGACTACGGTTGCTACGGGAACGCGGGGGCACGGACGCCCCACATCGATCGACTGGCTGCGAATGGAATGCAGTTTACGAATGCCTATTTGACGGCGAGCAGCTGCAGTCCGAGCCGTGCCAGCATCGTCACTGGAAGGTACCCGCACAACAACGGCAAAGCCGCGGAGCTTCATTTGCCGATTGCGGATCATTTGCCTTGGCTTCCTGAGGTATTAAGAGAAAAAGGTTACTATACAGCGCTTTCCGGGAAGAACCACATGAAGCGGGAGAATCCTCTAGAAACGCCACCCTTTGATGATATAAGTTCAGGCAGAGTCGAAGGGAACCGAGGGGGACATGCAAACTGGCTTAGGGTGACGCAAGAGCGCCCGATCGACCAGCCCTTTTTCTTCTGGTTTGCTTCGAATGATGCCCATCGCGCTTGGGAAGCAGACAATGAGTGGGACGATGCACTCTACGGTCCCAAAATCGACCCTGCAGCTGTTGTAGTACCTCCTTTTCTTATAGATTCGGATAAGACAAGGGGAGATCTGGCGTCCTACTACAATGAAGTGACGCGTTTCGACCATTTCATTGGTGTGGTTGTCGAGGAACTTAAGGCCCAGGGCGTTTTGGACGATACGCTAATTTTTGTTCTCTCAGACAACGGGCGGCCTTTTCCGCGAGCTAAGACTCGCATGCATGACTCGGGGATGAAGACGGCACTGGTTGCTCATTGGCCAAACGGGATCAGCGATGGTGGTGTTAGCGATCGACTGGTCAGCGTGATAGACCTTGCCCCGACAGCAATTGAAGTGGCCGGGGGGAAGGCGGGGGCCACTTTTCAGGGAGTGAGCTTGGTGCCACTTTTCTCCAATCGGGAGAAGAGCATTCGGAATTACGCTTTTTCAGAACACAATTGGCATGACTATGAGGCGTTGGGACGTAGTGTACGGTCGGAGACGCATTTGTATATAGTCAATGATCGTCCTGAGAAAGCCTGGCAGGGACCGGCTGATTCTGTGCGGTCAGACTCGCATCTGGAATTACAGCGAGCCTTGAGGGAGCAAGCTTTGAATAATGCCCAGAACGATGTTTTTCTCGCACCACGGCCGTGGGTAGAATTCTATGACACAAAGAAAGATCCTCACCAGCTCAACAATCTAGCGGGAAATTCGAAATTATCGAAAACTGAAGCGAAATTAGCCGCGATACTTAAGAAGTGGAGGCTGCAAACCGGGGACAGTATTCCTGAGCATATTTCGACTGACGAATTTCATCGGGAAACTGGGGTGCGTGTTTTGCAGAATGGTGCTTTTAGAGGAGAGACTCCTGGGGAATCGAAAGGAGCCTCCAGCATTAATCGGAGTGGACCGAGATGACATTGGAATTTGTGAAGAGTGCTTTTTATGGGCTTCTTTTGATCCTAGGCGGGGTCAATGTTGCTTTAGCATTACCTCCGTACGTGGCTCGGGATGCAGAGCCGCTCTATAAAAATTTTCTGGATACGGACTTTCCGTTTGTCGAAGCGACGGTGGACATGCGAGGCGTGGCTCCTGCGGGAACGGATGACAATTTGATTCCTCGGGCAATCGTGATTCCACTAGAGCACGACGTATTCGTTTGCTTTGATACAGAGTTGCTGAGGGTGGCAGGAATATGGCAGGGAGGCTATCTCTCGCCGAACGGATTGGCAATGTTGTCTTATCCGGTGCCTCTTCGGAAGATGGGGCCTGGGCAGTCGAAACTCCCGCAACCCCTGGGTCAGGTCGTGTTTTCAACCGGGCTTTATCCCGGTTGGCAGGCCGGTCAGTTGAGTTTCGAGGATCCAAGACCAAGAGGGGTCGATCCGAAAGAGCTAGGACGCGGCCCGCTGGATCCAACGACAGGAGAATGGCTGGGGATGGAAGATGCCGGAAACCAAGCGGTGTTGCACTATCGAATCCTCGATGGCAAGGTTAGGGAGCGATTTCAAGCCAAGGAGATTGACGGTGATCTCGTGGTTCTGCGTACGATTGAAGTCAATGGTTTGAGTGAAGAGATTCGATTGATCCTGGCGGAACGAGGCGACGGTAAAGCAATTAATCGAGGAAGTGATCTGGAAGCTGATCCTGAGGGAAATCGAATTTTCCATCGTCTTGTGGCGAGTGGGAATCCTCAGGTGCTATCGGTTGGCTACAACTTTAGCAAAATTGGTGTCTTTTTAGTTTCTTCCAAAGAAAGTGAGTTGGTAGCAGGGAGGAAAGCGAGCTCTCGATGGTCGCATACTATAGTGGCGGGGATAGAATTGGGAGAGCCTCAAGGCTCCTATGTCGTCGACGAAGCGATTCTTCCTTATCCTAATCCATGGAAACGTCGCATTCGACCGGTAGCGATTGATTTTTCTTCGGATGGCGAGGCGTTTTTAGTGACTTTTGACGGAGACGTATATCGGATCTCAGGGCTGGGGAGTGCAGACAATCAGATCAAGTGGAAGCGAATTGCGGCGGGATTTAATGAGCCGCAATCGATTCGGATACGAGGTGATGAGGTTTTTGTATTTAGCCGATTAGGAATTACCCGGCTTGTTGACAATGACAACGATGGGGAAACGGATTTCTATGAAATGTTCAGTAATCGGTTTAATCAAAGTGCGGATACAAGAGACTACCCACTTAGCTTGGCGTTGAGACCTGATGGAAGTTTTATTATTGTGAAGGGTGGTCAACAGGCCTCGGCGAAATCTGTTCATAGCGGCCGGGTCATGTCGATTTCGGCTGATGGGAGAAAAGTGGAATACTTTGGGTATGGACTCCGCAATGGATATATCTCGGGCCACCCGACCAAGGATATTATAACTGCGAGCGACCAGCAAGGAAACTGGGTACCCTCTACTCCTTTCCATATCGTTCGGAAAGGAAGTTATCTCGGCTACCAACCTGGTGCGCCCTCTAAGGGCTACGCGGAGATTCAGTCCCCCGCTCTATGGATTCCACATCGCGTTGCCCAGTCGGGAATTGAGCAGATATGGCCAGTGGATGAGCGAATGGGCGACCTAAATGGTTCGATACTTTATATTGAGTACAAGAAACCGAGCCTATTTAGGATTTATGTCCCAGAAGATCCTAGATTTGTTCAGACAGCTGGATCTCAGTTGCCGATCGAATTTGAGACGCCTCTGTTGAAAGGTGCGATGAACCCAGTGGATGGTAGCGCCTATTTCGTCGGATTTCAGATCTGGGATTCTATTGCTCCTAGACTAGAAGGCTTATGTCGATTGAGGGTTCTTCCGCACGAGAGTGTATTGCCTCGTAGTGTAGAAGTTTATAAGGATGGTGTCCGACTTTCGTTCGAACAGACATTGGTACCCGAACTCGCAAGGGATCCTTCCAACTACCAGGTGAGTAGTTGGAATTATGTGCGAACAGAGGAATACGGTTCGCCTCAATTTAGGGGCGATGGAGAACCCGGAGTGGATGAGTGGATGGTACACTCAGTATTGCTTTCAAAGGACCGAAAGTCCGTATTTCTGGCGATCGCCGATGTTCGTGAAACAATGCAGTTAGAAGTCCAATACAACTTGTTCGGGGAATGGCAGCCACTCTACTTCACTATAAATGAGCTAAACCGAACTCGGTTGAAAGACTATAAATTCGAGTCGATTAACTTTTCAAAGTTGTTTGCATCTAAATCGGTTCCTCGCGTCGTGAAAACCAGTCAGAAAATTGTATCAGTTGCTAGAGGACAGCAGCTCTACAGCCAGATGGGCTGTGTTGGGTGTCACTCGATAGATGGGTCTACGGAAGGCCGTAGTGGGCCGACTTGGCTAGGTGCTTATAAAAGTCGCCGCAAATTGAAGAGCGGTGGTAGCGTGAGAGTGGACGAAGAGTATTTGAGAAATTCGATTCTGGATCCTGCAGTGGTTATTACGGAGGGTTTCGATGGGCAAGAGGCCGGTATGCCTTCTTACAAGGGGATTTTGAGCGACGAGGACGTAGAATCTCTAGTGATGTTTATCCGATCTTTGAAATGAGACAGAGTATCTGATTTCTCAGTATGCGCGGGAGTGGCATGATCTCGTCCGCATACGAGGGTGCCTCCGATGCTGACGGAAAAAATTGGTTTGCCCTTGGCGGGGAATTGAAGAGCAATTAGGTCGCTTGGAACTCGTCAGGCCCTAATTCCTTCACCTCATCCTCAACATGAAAATTTACTGTATTTCCCTGTTTGCAAGTTTCGTTGTCGTAGTGGTTTCGTTCGGTCAGACATCTATGGGCCCTTTCATGGCCAATGGAATCAAGATTGGAGAGGTGGATCAGAACTCAGCAACTGTCTGGATGCGCTTAACGAAGGATCAAACTTATCGACTTGATGGGGAAACCTGGCAAAACGATGACGAAGCCGTCCCGGAGGGAAAGACCTTGGGCGATATGCAATACAGTGCCATTGGAGCAACTGGAGAGGTTCGCATTTCCTACTGGCCGAACCGTAATCGATCTAAGCGGATAACGCTGGACTGGGTGCCTGTGACTGCAAAGCGAAATTACAGTGTTGCCGTAAATGTCGAAGGGCTCTCGCCATGGACGCGATACAACCTTAAGGTAGAGGGCCGAGGATTGGGAAAAACGCGTCCTAGCGTGGAGTTGATGGGGTTTTTTAGGACTGCTCCCGATCGGGACAGGGCGGAAAATGTAAGCTTTGCGTTGGTGACCTGCCATGACTTCCCGAGGAGGGATGACCTTGTGAACGGGCACTATATTTATCCTGCAATCTTGGATACGGTGCAGCCAGATTTTCTCGTTAATGCGGGAGACATAGAGTACTACGACAAACCTGGGCCTTGGGCGAAAACGGAGGAGCTCGCCTACTACAAATGGAATCGTCTGTTTGGATTGCCAAACTTTCGAGAGTTCTATCGCCAGGTTCCTGCGTACTTCATGAAAGATGATCACGATTTACTAAAGAATGACTGCGGACCTGGAGACACTTATGGCGAGCTGACATGGGATCGGGGAATTGAAATTTTTAATGAGATCTTCCCAATGGGGGAAAAGCCCTATCGGACCGTTCGATGGGGCAAGGACTTGCAGGTTTGGATGATGGAAGGGCGAGACTACCGGAGCCGTAACGAAGCTCCGGATGGGCCAAACAAAACTATTTGGGGCGAAGTTCAGAAAGCATGGTTCTACAAAACCTTTTCCGAGTCTGATGCGGCGTTCCGAATCCTGATTAATCCAAACCCCATAGTCGGGCCGGATCGGGTGAAAAAAAAGGATAATCATTCCAACAAAAACTTCACATATGAAGGCGATGAGATCCGAGCATTTATGGGGAAGCAAAAGAACGCGTTCATCCTTAACGGGGACCGCCACTGGCAATATGTGTCGGTAGATCGTGAGACGGGTGCACGCGAGTATTCTTGCGGGGCGGGGTCAGACACGCACGCAGGCGGATTTAAGCAAGAGCTGCGGACCGACGAGCATCGGTTTCTGCGCATTAAGGGAGGCTTTCTAAGCGTGAGTGTGGATCGTGACAGCGGTGAGCCCCGAATTGCATTGCGGCACCATGACGTGCATGGTGAAATTATGAATGAGGACCTTTTTTGGGGTGATTAGGCCGATTCCTATCTGTAGTCATCGCGATTAAGTGTGCTTGGATTGCGGAGATTTATGATGTTTTGCCTGTCCAATTATAGACCAACAGGCCACAATTACGTATAGATTAGAAAGATTGAACGCTAACCGAAAAATACATTTATATGAATCGAAGATCATTTGTTAAGAGTGGCGCCGCCAGTACCGGATTTATGATCCTTCCTAATTGGGTCATCGGAAAGTCTCCTTCCCCAAATGGAAAGTTGAGAATCGCTCAAATAGGAGTGGGTGGCCGTGGAGCTTCGCACATCGAAGGCTATAAATCGGAGAACATTGTCGCATTTTGTGATGTGGACGACGCAAGAGCAGCGAATTCATACGAAAAGTACCCCAAAGTTCCCCGATTCAAGGACTACCGGAAGATGTTCGACAAAATGGCAGGAAAGCTAGACGCTGTCTCGATCGCCATTCCGGATCACATGCACTACCCTGTCGCACTTTGGTCACTGAAGCAGGGAATAAACGTCTATTGTGAAAAACCGCTTGTGCGAACCATTTGGGAAGCACGAGAACTGAAGAAGGTGGCGGCAAAGGCGGGAGTGATTACGCAAATGGGAAATCAAGGTCATACCCACGAAGGGCTCCGTTACATCAAGGAATGGACCTCAGCCGGGGTGATTGGAGACGTCGCTGAGGTATTGCACTGGACCAACCGCCCGATCTGGCCACAAGGGGAGATAAAGCGTCAAAATCTACCTGTTCCCACAACATTGGACTATGACCTATGGCTCGGAGTGGCACCGAAGAAGTCTTTTGACGACAAAATTGTCCCGTTTGCTTGGCGGGGCTGGAAGGACTATGGTTGTGGAGCAGTAGGCGATATGGCCTGCCATATCATGGACTCCTCCTTCTCTGGGCTAGATCTGGGGATACCAGTGGAAGTAGAAGCGAAAGCTTCCGGGTGCCATGAAGAAACTTTCCCGATGGCGTCCACCATCAATTTCACTTTTGCCGATCGAAAGGGCAAAAGTGCCCCGAAGGTTACTTGGTATGATGGTGATCGAGTTCCTGATGTAAGCAAAATTAAAGGATTAGAAGCGGACTTCTTTGCGGTGGATGAAGATTCCAGAGGAAGGAAACGCCAAAAGAATCCGAACGGCACTTTCATCATTGGCACAAAAGGAACGATCTGGACGGATACCTACAGCTCATCGATACGAGTTTATCCTGACGGTTTCTTTCAAGAAGTAAAATCAAGTGGCAGTTTGCCCCCGAAAACACTCGATCGAGTTAAGGGTGGGCCTTTTAAAGAGTTCATCGATTCTATAAAAGCAGGAAAGAAGGCAGGATCGGATTTTAGCTACGCGGCTGACTTTACGGAAACGGCCTTGCTCGGTCTGGTTGCGATTCAAGCGGGTACTCGAATCAAATACAACGCCAATAAAATGCGTATAACCAACAACAAAGAAGCGAATAGATACTTAACTAGTGAATACGATTACAAGAGTAGTTTTATTCCTTCTTGAGCATAGTCTCTTATCGAAGAATTTGAGTCGGAGAATCCTTGTGGCATCTTCGGCTTTTTTGTGCCATCGATGTAGATTGGCTTAAGGAGCGATTCGTAAAAGCGGTCGGTTGCGACAACCTTCGCTTTTTAGGATGCAATGGGAAGCACCTTTAGTCAACTACTGTCCATCGAAAGCTCAGAATGAAGTAATCTCCTTAATCATACAGCCTAATTCGAAAATTACGGGTAGTTTCTATGGCGATCTTTGCGAAGCACAAGGACTCCTTATGGGTTCTGCAATCGAATCAGAGGGAGGTTTAGCTTTAGCGAAAATTTAATTTCAAGCTAGAATTTGATTTACGACTCGAGCGTCTTCAACACCGGTCAGTCTTAAGTCCAGACCTTGGTGTTTGAACGAAAGCTGCTGATGGTCGATTCCAAAACGATTTAAAATCGTAGCATTTAGGTCGCGAATATGGACTGGGTCTTTGACGATATTGTATCCAAAATCGTCCGTTTCTCCATAAATAGTGCCACCTTTGACACCAGCACCCGCAATCCACTTTGTGTAGCATTTGGGGTGGTGGTCTCTGCCGTAGTTTGTTTTAGAGAGTGCACCTTGGCAGTAAAGAGTTCTGCCGAACTCGCCCCCCCAGATGACGAGGGTGTCATCTAGCATTCCGCGTTGTTTTAGGTCAGTGATCAACGCATAGCTCGCTTGGTCGACGTCTTTGCACTGGTTCGGCAAGTCTTTCGGCAGTGCTCCGTGCTGGTCCCATCCGCGGTGAAATATTTGCGAGAAGCGAACTCCTTTTTCGGCGAGTCGGCGTGCCATGAGACAATTGTAGGCGAACGTACCCGGAACTTTTGCGTCAGGGCCGTACAAGCTAAAAATATAGTCAGGTTCGTCGGAAAGATCGGTGAGGTCCGGGACGCTGCTTTGCATGCGAAACGCCATCTCATATTGGGAAATGCGAGCATGTGTTTCAGGATCTCCAAACTCATGATACAAGTCCTCGTTGATCTCATTGACACCGTCGAGCATGTCGCGCCGGGTCTCACGGCTGATCCCATTTGGGTCAGTCAAATACAGGACGGGGTCACCCTTGGACCGAAGGCTTACCCCCTGATGCTCTGAGGGAAGAGGTCCGGCACCCCACAAACGGGAAAAGAGCGCCTGTGCTGTTTTACGCCCGGTCCATGTGGAATTCAATACTACAAAGGTGGGCAGATTATCATTCAAGCTACCCAATCCGTAGCTTAACCATGCTCCTAGGCTGGGTCGGCCAGGTATCTGGTTGCCTGTCTGAATATAGGTTATGGCTGGATCGTGATTGATCGCGTCGGTCCATATCGACTTTACAATAGCAATATCGTCGACGATCTTTTTGGTATAGGGAAGTAGCTCACTGATCCAAGCCCCTGAATTCCCAACTCGTTCAAAGTTGAATATGCTTGGAGCTATAGGGAACCTCGCCTGTCCCGACGTCATCGTAGTAAGGCGTTGACCGCGACGGACCGAATCGGGCAGATCTTTATCGAACATCGACTGCATCTCCGGCTTGTAATCGTACATGTCTAGCTGGGAAGGGGCACCGGACATGAAAAGATAAATACCACGCTTGGCTTTTCCTGGGAAATGAGTCATGCCTAGAGCACCAGGCCCAAAACCTAGGGATTGACGGGCACCGCCATTCAGACCAGGTCCAACGATGGAAGCCAATGCGGCGATGCCAAGACCTTTGGCAGCTTTGCCGAGGAATTGCCGACGGGTTTCAAAGGATAGGTATTCGTCGATTGGGTTCATATTAGGAGTCTAGTACTTAGTGATAAAGGAATCGAGATTCATTATCTGATTGGCAATCATGGTATAGGAAGCAAGTTCTACAAGATCGTGGCCGGAGTTAGGAACTGAGTCCCCGATTTTTACGAAGGCTTTGGCATCGGATCTTCCTTCAATGAAAGAGGATTGGAATTTTCGGTAAGATCGCTCAAGGATTTTTTTGTGTTTGTCTTTAGGCATATTTCCGAATGCGTACGCGTACATTTTAGAAATACGTTCGCCGACTGAGCCACCATGATGCGTCAATACGCGTTCCGCCAATTGTCGGGCGGCTTCGACGAACTGAGGATCGTTCATGAGGGTGAGTGCCTGCAATGGTGTGTTGGTTCTCTCGCGCCTAACATTACAATTTTCTCTAGAAGGTACGTCGAACACGACCATATTGGGAGGTGGTGCGGTACGTTTCCAGAAAGTGTACAAGCTTCTTCGATACAAGGCCCCTCCCGAATCCCGAAAGAAATGGGCGGTGTTGCTATCGGAATAGGCCACTGCATTCCAAATCCCCTCGGGCTGGTAGGGCTTAACAGGTGGACCTCCTATGGCAGAATTGAGACTTCCGCTAACAAATAGAACCTTGTCACGTAAAATTTCCCCATCCAGCCGGTATCTCGGCCCTCTTGCAAGATACCTATTGTCGCGATCAATCTCTAGTTCCTCTGGTGTGATCGTCGATTCTTGCTGGTAAGCGGCACTCATTACCAAGGTTTTGAAAAAGGACTTCACATCCCAGTTATCTTCCTGAAAGTGGATGGCCAGCCAATCGAGGAGCTCCGGGTGAGTCGGATTTTCTCCCATAATCCCAAAGTCTTCCGATGTAGCGACAATACCCGTACCGAAGAAGTTCTGCCAAAAGCGGTTGACGGTTACTCTAGCGGTAAGCGGATTTCGCGGATCAACGAGCCAGTTGGCGAGACCCAGCCGGTTTTTTGTCGCATTAGGCGGAAGTCCGCCGAGAAATTCAGGTACATCTGCGAAAACCTCTTTTCCCGGTTTGTCGTACTCGCCTCTCTCTAGAATCCTTGCGGTGGGAGGCGAGTCCTTTTCTTCCATGACAAGCGAGATTGTTGCCTGATCGTAGATATGGTTGTAGCCCTTTTCATTGATCGCTTGCTTATGCTTCAGCTCCCGATATTCAGGAACGAAATTTGTAAAGTAATATTCTTCTATCTGATTTTTATCTCTGCTCCGTCGACGTTCCTCGGGAGTATTCAAGAGTTCTTTGATCCTTTTCACGGTATCCCCAATTCCAAATTGGAAGGGATATATTGGACGGTCGAAGATCTTAAGGGAATTGATGCTACCTGTCTTTGGACCGTCACTGGTTTTGTCGTAATAGCCAGTTTTATAGCTCTTGGCAGCTAGTCCCGGGTCGATCAGTCCTGTTGTGAAGTTTCCGATTTGCAGTGGAGATTCTACTTTGGCACTTCCCGAAAGATTGTCGATCACCTTGCTGTAATCGAACGGCTGGCGAGATTCGGTACGTATAGAGAGGCCAGCTACCGAGCCTGATCCATCATAGGTAACATGTATTATGGTGTTGCTAAACTCCCTTGGATTGAAGCGTTGTGCCTTGGTAGTGGCCGAAATCATATTGCCGTCCTCGAGGGAATGAACCAAATCAAACGTAATCTGATAGCGATTGGGAAATGAGGGGTTGGAGTTTGCTACCGCAAGCCGCCAGCCTCGGTTACCATCAAATTGTCTCACCACAGGAATACGGCCTTGTTTCTCTCCCTCCTCAACAGGCAGTTTCAAATTGCAAGAAATGGTGAACGGTCTATCGGGGTTGAATTCGAACCCCTGTCGCGCCAGATCAATTTGATCGCCCATCGAAATATCCAATGTCGGGTGGGTTGGTTTCCTCGGATCGCTTTCAGGCTCTCTATTATTGATTTTGAGTAGCAGCTCGAATGAAGGTTTGAAGTCAGGCGTGAATATTTTGTACTCGCGACCCTCGTCTTTTATCCATGCGGTTAAGGAAGCGGCTTTGTTTTCCTTGAGCTTTTTCACTGCTTCGCTCAATGCTTCTCGTTCACCGGAAACTTGTATCCAATCATTGGTGTGTTCAGGTTTAGGAATTGTCACGACGGGTCTTGTATCATAGACATTTCCGTCCATAATAGGTCCGTCAAAATTGTTAAAAAAGGCGGAGAAGCGGTAAAAATCCGTCATGGTGATCGGATCAAATTTATGGTCGTGGCAAGAGGCACAACCCATGGTCAATCCCATAAAAACAGTAGCTGTGGTCTCCACGCGGTCCTTTGCGTAGATCGCTCGGTATTCTTCGTCGATGGCCCCGCCTTCGCTGGTGGTGGGGTTGCATCGATTAAATCCAGTAGCAAGCCGCTGATCGAGGGTGGGTTTTGGCAGCAAATCGCCCGCGATTTGCTCGACAGTGAACTGGTCGAAAGGCTTGTTTTCGTTGAATGCTTTTACGACCCAGTCGCGATAGGGCCATATTTCGCGATAGTTGTCCAAGTGGAGGCCGTGCGTGTCTGCGTAGCGAGCAGCGTCGAGCCAGATACGAGCTTGGTGCTCGCCGTAGGTATTGCTATCCAGCAACCGGTCCACGAGTCGCTCGTAGGCGTTGGGTGAATTATCTTTCACGAATTGCTTAACCAGTTCAGGGGTTGGGGGAAGACCTGTTAAATCGAGGGACAAACGTCGAGCGAGGGTGGGGCGATCTGCTTTATCGTTAGGTTCAAGACCTTTGGTTAACATGGCTTCATGTAGAAAAGCGTCGATTTCGTTGTTGCCCCAAGTGGCATTGGGTACTTCTGGCTTTTCGGGCTGGCCGAAAGCCCAGTGTCCCTCCCATTTGGCCCCTTCCTCGATCCATTTAGCGACAAGCTCTATTTCCGATTCTTTGAGAATCTTGTGCGAATCTGGTGGCGGCATTTTATCATCCTCGTCTGAGGTTGTAATTCGCTGATAGAGGGGGCTCTCGTATGGGTTTCCGCGCACAATCGCTGGATCGTACTTGCCATGCGATTGGAAAGCGTGGGCTTCGATATCAAGTCTGAGGTTGGCCTTGCGCGACTCCGCGTCGGGCCCATGGCAAGCGTAGCAGTTTTCAGATAGAATAGGACGAATGTCCTTGTTGAAACTAACGGTTCTGGCCCCAATGTTGGCGGCAAGGAACTGAACCACGGCGATATAGGCAAGGGATCTTACTAAGAACGGGTTGTTTCTACGATTCATGGTAGCTTTAAAGCGTGCGAATAGAAGGTTCATTTCTAAACGGTAACCGGTCGTGGGGCTAAAGAAACATAACCCATTCCGACAGTTTGATTCAGCCAGTCGGATTGAGTCAAGTTAGAGTTTTTATCTGCACATTTGTAAGAGTACCTATTGAATAGCCAAGTTGATTTAGAAACTGCTTGGCTAGTTTTGAGTCAACTCGAGACGCTGATTGCTTGGTGGTAAGGTTTTTATTTCTTCTTTTGATAAGTAATGGGGTCCAAGCAAGGGTAACAAACTAGGGGCTTTTCTAGTGGATTTTTTCCTTTAGATTGTCGGGAAGAAGGGAATATAAATGAGTGTCGGTTTCCCAAATAACCACCCATTTTTTTTGGAATTGCAGGTGCTGGCACATTATTAGTGAACAGGAGCTTGAGTTACTGCCAGATGGACATTCGTAGATAGACTAGTTGTAATGTTGCTAGGAGGAGCCGCTTTACTCCGCGACCATGCGCAGGTTTTTGCAGTGCGAAGGCACCTCTCGCAGAGAACTAGTCATGCGAGAATATCATTGACGACACGAGCCTCCTCTACGCCGGTCAGTTTCTGGTCGAGACCTTGGTGGGGAAATACCAGCTTGTTGTGGTCGATACCTAGTTGGTGGAACATGGTGGCATGCAGATCGCGGACATGTACCGGATTTTTGACGACGTTATAGCAGAAATCATCCGTCTGACCGTAGCTGATTCCGCCTTTGATTCCACCGCCGGCCATCCAAGTTGTGAAGCAACGAGGATGATGGTCGCGGCCATAGTTTCCTCTGTCACCAGGTGTGAGGTTCTGTGCAAAGGTCGTTCGACCAAATTCACCGGCAAACACGACCAGAGTATCTTTTAGCAAGCCTCTTTGCTTCAGATCAGTTAGCAATCCAGATATCGGCTGATCAATGTCGCGAGCCTGTCCTCGCAAATGCAGAGGAAGCTGTCGGTGGTGATCCCACCCACGATGGAAAAGTTGAATGAAACGTACGTCCCGCTCCGCCATGCGACGGGCTAGTAAACAATTGCGTGCGAAAGATCCGGACTGATGTACCTCAGGGCCGTACATGCCGAGCGTTTCCTCACTTTCTTGAGTCAGGTCAGTAAGCTTTGGCACAGAGGCTTGCATACGGAAAGCCATTTCTTGCTGAGCAATGGATGTTTGGATTTCCGGATCTCCGGTCACAAGTTGCTGCTCGGCGTTGACTTTGCTAACAAAATCGAGCATCTTGTTGCGTGCTTTTCGATCGACGCCTTTGGGATTCGAAAGAAATAACACGGGATCACCGACCGATTGGAACGCAATGCCCTGGTGCTTGCCGGGAAGAAAACCGGTGCCCCAAAGGCGGCTGTAAAGAGCTTGAACATTCGTCTTTCCAGACCAAAAGGCGGACGACAAAACCACAAAATCCGGCAGATCACGATTTAAGGTTCCCAGTCCATAACTAAGCCACGATCCCATGCTCGCCCTACCGGGCATCTCAGATCCGGTACAGAAAAATGTCTTGGCTGGGTCGTGATTGATCGCCTCCGTATGAGTGGATTTGATCATGCAAATATCATCTGCATGTTTAGACAGGTGCGGTAGAAGCTCGCTCATTACCAATCCGCTTTCCCCTTGTGGTGCAAACTTGAAAATCGAAGCACAGATTTCTTGTTTCTTGCCACGAGTCATTGTAGTGACCCGTTGTCCACGACTGATTTCAGGTGGAAGTGACTGTCCGTGCAGTTTTTCCAATCCGGGCTTGTAATCGAATAGGTCAAGCTGACTAGGTGCTCCGGCCATGAAGAGGAAAATAACCCGCTTTGCCTTGGCCGTATGATGCAGACCTGGCTGAGCGGCAGCTACGAGGGGAGTCATCGATCCGCCTATTGCAGCGACGCCCAAGCCAACTGAGGCCCGCTTGATAAATTGCCGTCGATTGAGTTGGTCGCAAAATGACTGAAATTGGTCCATGGCTATCGTCTTACTTTGGCGAGTTCGAGATTAAGAAGGCTGTGAGTCATCATCGTCCAAGCAGCGAACTCCACACGTTTGCTAAAATCGGTGCCGTCTAACTCGGGTGTAAGGGCCTTGGTTAGCACTGCGTCATTTTGGTAAATTTCAGAAAACTCCACGAAGGTTTTCTTCATGAGTTCGAGACGGTCTTTCGCGGGCAAATGGGAAGTAATCTTTTCGTAAGTTAGGCGTAGCCGGCTTTCCAGACCATCGGTTTCCTCAAGCGTCTTTTTCGCGCAGGTCTTGGCCGCTTTGAAGTACTCTTCCTCATTCATCATGAGCAGAGCCTGAAGGGAGGTATTCGTACGTTCTCGCCTGGGTAGACAAAATTCCCGCGATGGAGCGTTCATGATTGTCATTTGCGGTGGGGGAATGGCACGTCTCCAAAAAGTGTAAAGGCTCCGACGATAGATGTTATCATCGCTATCAGGTACATAAGGCCGATTTGCCACCATGTTCACCATTTCCCATAAGCCCGGTGGCTGGGGTGGCCTAACACTTTTACCGTACATGGTATTATTGAGCTGGCCGCTCACCGCCAAGATTTGATCACGAATCACCTCCGCATCTAGACGGTAGCGAGAGGCTCGTGCCAGTTGCCGGTTCTCCGGATCTTTTTTGTAGGCTTTAGGATCGGCGTCAGAACTTTGTTTGTAGGTCCTAGAAAGTAGAATCGACCGAAATAGTTTTTTAACGTCCCACCCGGTTTCCATAAAGGTGACCGCTAACTCAT
>Ga0163109_10000118_pt1 | contig 62754 bp, 49 predicted proteins | sample CRUFie1St13metaG_FD_108704 | JGI IMG/M metagenome (GOLD analysis project Ga0163109, IMG submission 108704) | Marine microbial communities from the Costa Rica Dome - CRUD Field 142mm St13 metaG | ecosystem: Environmental > Aquatic > Marine > Oceanic > Photic zone | place: Costa Rica: the Eastern...
TATAAGCACACTTACAGGCAGTGTTAATATTAATCATGCAGGTGGTCCAGGTAGTGGAGTAGTTACAGGTGGTATCAAAACACAAACTGTAGAAATAGGTGACAACTTTATTGGAACTTATGACACTAATGCAAGTGTTGATATTGTTCCAAGCGGTACAGGAACTGTAGAACTAATAACAGCAGGTAAAACAGTAAACGTTGATGGTAATGTACACGCAACAGGCAATATTACATTTGATGGAAATATTTTTATAGGTGGATCGGGTGCAGAAGATAATGTAAGATTCCTTGGAGATATTGATTCTGATCTAATGCCTGACATTGATGGTACTTACAACATTGGAACAAATGAGAAAAGATTTGATTACCAAACAGAAAATTTATCTGTAGACAGTGTAATTAATGCAGAAAATGTAACTATTGATGGTATTGAAGTTACACTTTCACAAGGTAACATTTTTTATGTTTCTGTAAATGGTAATGATAGCAAACGTGGTACTAACCCACAAGGACCTTTAGGAACAATTAAAGAAGCGTTGCGTCAAGCAACTGCTGGTGATACAGTATACATATATGCTGGCGACTATGAAGAAGTATTTCCTTTAGAAGTACCGGCTGGTGTAACAGTAAAAGGTCAAGACTTACGTAATGTAGAAATACGTCCTACAACAGATAATCAAAGTGAAGATGCATTTTTACTTAACGGCGAAAGTACAGTTGAAAATTTAACAATTAAAAACTTCTTTTATGACAATGCAAATAACAAAGGACACGCATTTAGATTTGCAGGAGATTCTAAAGTAACAACACGTAGTCCTTATATTAGAAATGTTACAGTCATAACACAAGGTAGTGCAACAAGTGCAAGTGATCCAAGAGGCTTTGCAAGTGGTGACGCGGGACGCGGTGCGTACATAGACGGAAGTGTAATGGACCACGATACTAATGAAGCAAGTATGCTTTTCCATAGTGTTACATTTATTTGTCCAGGCGTTGATGCTGTGACAATGACTAACGGTGTAAGAGTAGAATGGTTAAACAGTTTTACATATTTTGCAAATAGATCATATCATATTATTAATGGTCCAGGTAGATGGAGATCAGATAGTGTTTTAATTAAAGGTGGAGAATTACGTTCAATTGGATCAGCAAGTGTATATGGAAATTATGGTATTGTAGCAGATGGTAATGAAACACTTGCATATTTGATATCACATAACTTTGCCTATGTTGGTACAGGAAAAGATGTTACAAATGATAACACATTAACAGTTGAAGCACAAGAAGTACAAAAATTAAATGGAGGTACAGTACATTTCCAATCACAAGATCAACGTGGACGTTTTAAAGTTGGTGATAATTTCTTTGTAAACTTAGAAGACGGCACAACAAGTATTGATGCTGATGCAGTTGATGCAGTAGGTGTATCAAGTTTACGTGTTACAACTAATAATCAGATTTCATTTATCAATGGTGAAACAATGGAAACTGGAGCATTAAGAATTTTACCACGTAAAATTAAAAGTGTTGCAGGTCCTATTAACTTTAATAGTCCAAGTAAAGTACATAACTTATTGACAAATACAAGAATGGCAGAATTAAGTCTACAAGGAAATTTAGCACTTGGCGGTTCTTTAATTACTTTAGGTGATCAACCAAGCGACACTGTAGATTTTACAACTTCATTTGCACAAGATTTATATCCAGATACAACAAACACTTACGACTTAGGTACAAATAGTTTACGTTGGAGAAAAGGATATTTTAACGAATTAGCATTAGATAGTTTTAATTTTAATGATAATATTATACAAACAAATAATACAAATGAAGATTTAGAATTAAGAGCAAGTGGCAGTGCTAATGTTGTATTTGATAATGTTACTGCCAGATCAAACATATTAGGCTCATACAATGATGATTTAACATTAAGTCCTGCTACAAATTTAAATATGTCAGCAACTAATAATTTAGGACTACCGGTAGGTACAAATGTACAACGTAAAGACAATGTAGGTGATTTACGTTACAATACTGATATAGGAATATTTGAAGGTTACAGCGGCGGTAATGTAAGTTTTGACGGTTCTGTATATGATACAGATAGAGATACATATATCGACTTATCAAATAATCAATTTGAATTAGTTACAGGTAATGCACGTAACACATTATTCAATGGTGATATATTTCAAACTACAAGACTTGATTCACAAAACAGTTTATCTATAGACGGAAACACAATAACAAGTGCTACTCCAAATGCAGATATTCAGTTTTTATCTAATGGATTAGGATCTATTGGGCAAGAAGATTTAGTGTTTAAAAACAGCACAATCACTAATACACTTAATACACCGTTTACATTTAGTCTTGCTGACATTTATTCTTATTTGAAATTCGATCAAACTATGGGTATTGTTGTACCGTTTGGTGATGATAGTACAAGACCAGGCAGTCCAGAACAAGGTACTTTACGTTTCAATACACAGCGAGGATATCTTGAAAGTTGGAACGGAACACAGTGGGTATTAGCGGCAGGTGGTGGTGAATCTGTTACAGAAGAATACGCTGAAAACGTCAACTTCCTTTGGAACGTTATATTAGGCTAATAACCAAAATCATATAAATACTATTAATGCAACAATGGCTGGCCAAGCCGTTGCAGGACAAACCGTGGTTAACCAGCGATAGAGACACAAAGTCTGAACAGGTTAGAGGCACAGGATGCCCGTTTATAGGAGAAGAAAGTGGCAGTTGGTCGTATATCTGGTCCGCTTTTAAAGTCAAATTTGCTACGTCAAGGCGTAGATTTGGCATTTGAGACGGATCTACTCTACTTAGATGTAAGTAATAGCCGTATTGGGGTGAAAAACGCTACACCTTCTGTAGAATTAGATGTAAACGGGTCAGTAAGAATTCAAACATTAGATATATTAGACACTACCTTACCAATCGGTAATGTAACTATAGACGGCAATACTAATACAATATCTACAACAGCAAATCAGTTTAACATTGCAACACCAAACTCTGTTATCTATCAAGATAGATTACAAGTAGATGACATTGAGATTGATGGTGCAACTATTCGTGCATTAGGAACTAACCAAGATTTAACTTTCCGTCCAAACGGAACAGGAACTATTAATTTCCAAGGTAGCACAAATATCACAGGTAACTTACACGCAACTGGTAACATCAGTGCAGACGGCGATATTAACATCGGTGATGATGATACAGACAGCATTACAATTAACGCAGATATAGCAAGTAATTTAACACCAGATGTAACTAATACATATTCAATTGGTAGTGCTACTAAAAAATGGTCGCAGGGTTACTTTAATAATTTAACTGCAACAAGCATTACAACACAAGGTTTATCCGTTGGTGATTTAGATTTGACTGCGTATCCAGGTAATATTTTATATGTTGCTAAAAATGGTGATGATACACACTCAGGACAACACCCACAAGATCCTTTCTTAACAGTTGCTAAGGCTTTAAGTGTTGCAACTACAGGTGATACAATTCACATATATCCAGGAGAGTATGAAGAAGTATTTCCTTTAAACGTGCCTGTAGGTGTTGCTGTAATGGGTGCAGGATTAAGATCTGTTAATATTAAACCTACAGCAGGAACAAACAATAATAATGCATTTGTTTTACAAGGTGAAACAAGTGTTATGGATCTTACACTTAAAGATTTTTATTATGATAGTATTAATGATACAGGGTACGGATTTAGTTTTGCAAACAATTTTGAAGTTACGTCAAGATCACCATATATTAAAAACGTAACTGTAATCACAAAAGGTAGTGTAACAAGTGCAAGTGATCCAAGAGGTTTTGATCAAGGAGATGCTGGTAAAGGTGCTTATGTAGACGGATCATTAGCAACTGCAAATTCAAGAGAAGCAAGTATGCTATTCCATGCAGTAACTTTTATTACACCTGGTGTAGATGCTTTGACAACTACTAACGGTGCAAGGATTGAATGGTTAAATTCATTTACATATTTTGCTAACAGAGGATTGTATGCAATCAACGGAACAACAGGATTAAAAGGTACAGGTAGTACAAGAATTAAATTAAGTGGACTTGTTGGTACTCCAACAATAGGAGAAACGTTTCAATATGTTGATAGCAATGGTCAAAATGTAAATGCTGTTGTAAACAACGTTGACGGTGACTATATTAAACTTAACGGAAATGTTTCCGGCATTGAAACTAAATTTCAACGTGGTGGTAAAACTGTAGTTGCAGAAGGCAACGCACAAATAGATACTGCAATTAAGAAATTTGGTACAGGATCTTTACTTTTAGACGGGACAGGAGATTATATTGCTGTTGCTAATGATCCAGACTTTGGTTTTGGAACAGGAACCTTTACTATTGAAGGTTGGGTATACGCAAACAATGTTTCAGGTACACACGCTTTTGTTGACATGAGATCAGGCACTGCAACAGATTCAGGATTGTATGTGTATGTACAAGCAGGTACAGTTTATGTTTACCATAACGGAGCAAATCTATTAAGTGGCGGAACATTATCTACAACAACATGGACACATATTGCAGTTTCAAGAACAGGAACAACAATTAATTTATATGTAAACGGAGCGAGAGTTGACTCTAATAATTCATTTAACAATGACTTAGGTTTGACAAAACCTCTTAAAATAGGTTCAGCATATGATGCATCTAATTTTTGGAACGGTCATATTGATGACTTTAGAATTTCTACAGTTGCAAGATATACAACAGGAACTTATACTCCTCCATTAAATGAAACTGCAAACGATTCAGATACAGAAATACTATTAAGATTTAACGGTGTAGATAGTTCAAGCACATTTATAGATGAAACTTTTGTTTTACAAAATATTGGATTCGGCGGTGGAGCATATGCAACAGGAATTGAACTTGCAGATTTTACAGACTTTGGTTGTGAAATAAGATCAATTGGTAGTGCTTGTGTTTATGGTAATTATGGAATCTATGGAGATGGTAATGGTGTTACTATGTACCTTATCTCACACAACCTTGCATACATTGGTAACGGAAAAGAAGTTGACAACGATTCAACAACAGTTATACAAAGTCAAGAAGTAACAAAACTTAATAGTGCAAAAGTATTTTTTAGTTCAGTTGACCACAAAGGGGATTTTAGAGTTGGAGATATTTTCCATGTAGATCAAGCAGACGGAACTGTTAACTTTACAAATGCAAACTTTAACATTGACACACTTGAAAGTGTTAGATTTAGCACAGGTGCAAGTACAACAATTATTGACGGAGAAAAATTACAAACAGGAAATATTAAATTCAGCGGAAACACTGTTGAAAGTTTAAGTGGAGATTTAAATGTTGATAGTGCTGATGGTATAATTAATTTTACTGACGATGTAAACATTACAGGAAACTTAGACGTCACAGGTGATGTAACAATAGGTGGTAACATTACTATTGGTGATGATGCAAGTGATAGCATTAACATTGTTGCAGGAATTGCAAGTAATCTTGTACCAAGTGAAGATGGAACTTTTGACTTAGGTATTGCAAGTAAAGAATGGAAAAAAGTTTACACAGGCGAAGCACAAATAGATGATATTAATATTAATACAAATGTAATTCAAACAACAAACACTAACCAAGATTTAGAGTTACGTGCAAGTGGTACAGGAAGTATTAAAGTAGATGATTTAAGTTTCAAAGCAAATATTATTAACGCACCAGGAGATATAATTCTTGATCCAGGTAGCGAAACAGTAAAAATTGATTCGACAGGATCACTAACATTACCGAAAGGTACAACAGCACAACGTCCAAGTACAGCAGTAAATGGTATGATTCGTTACAACACAGATACAGATGTGTTTGAAGGATACGACGGAAATTGGATAACTTTAAATGGTGTACGTGATGTTGACCAGGACACTTATATTCTTGCAGAACAAACTCCTGGGTCAGACGATGATACACTGTATTTTTATGCAGGTGGATCACAAGTAGCAGATATTAACTCAACACGCTTTAATGTAAACAAAATTGCAGTAGATGACATTGAAATCGAAGGAAATACTGTAAGAACTGTTACAACTAACGCAGATTTGAACTTAGAAGCGAACGGAACTGGTAAAGTTATTGTAGAAAATTTTGGATTCAATCAAAATTCGATAACTAATACTGTAGCAGGTGCGGTTACTACTCTTGCTCAAACTGGTACAGGTTACTTCAAAATTGAAGGAACAGGTGGATTTGTTATTCCAGTTGGTACGTTGTCAAATAGACATCCTACACCAGAAACAGGAATGATGCGTTTTAACACCCAGGATGACAGAGTTGAAATTTACGATCAAGCAGGTCAGTGGGTTTCAGTTGCAGGTAGTTCAGGTGCAGTATCTGCACAGGACGCGGAAGAAATTGCAATTAGAATGGCGGTTACGATAGGATAAATTAATGGCAACATTTTTTAAAAATAAAGTAGTAAAAGAAATAGGAAAAGTTGATGTACCGATCTATGAAGTAGGTCCGAGTGCAAGAGCAACAGTTATTGGATTAAGTTTAGCAAACTTAACAGAGTCAGTAGTTAGTGCCAATGTTAAAATTGCAGACGATACATCTGTAACAGGTTTCTATTTAAAAGACGTACTTATTCCACCGAACTCAACAATGAAAGTTTTAAACGGTGGTGAAAAAATTATACTTGCGCCAACAAATATTTTGTTCGCAAGTTCAGACATTGATGCAAGTTTAGATTGCATCTTAAGTTTTGTGGAGATAGTGTAATATGTCTAACTTCTATGCAGGACAAACTATTAAAGATACAATCATCGATAATCTCGGTGAAAGATATTTTTATGGATTGAGACGCACAGATGCTGGTGAATTATTTTTAGGAAAACTTGACCAATTAAGTTTGAATGATACAATTCAAATTAACAAAGAAGGTGATGTTGTAGATAACTTTACTGACTTTGATGAAGGATCAGAGTTTTTTGAAGGTAGAGATTCTGCACACAACTTAACTTATAAAAATTTAAATTATGAACAATTTCGTTGGGATGATGCAAACTTATTTTATTACGTAAATGAAGAAGGCGAACTTGTTGTAAGAATTAACCAAGGTCCAAATGATGGTGCTGTAACATATGCTGGAGATACTATTACAATTATCGACAGTGATAAAGAATGGGATAACACCAATCTTACGTTGGACAATAACAATATTACATTCGACCAAACATAGGAGAGTAGGAGTAGGATATGACAAAACAAACAGTAAACGTAGGTGTTTTGCCCAACGACGGTCAAGGTGATAACCTTAGGGCAGGTGCTACGAAAATCAATAATAACTTTAACGAGTTATATACAGCATTAGGAGATGGAGACCAATTAAGTCTTGTAAGTCTTGATGGTATTTTTAATTCGTTTCCAGCAACAGCAACTGGTAGTAACAAAATTACATTTTTATACAACACATTCGGATCGTTACCAAATCCTACTACGTACGATGGAATGTTTGCAAAAGTTACTGCTGATGATGCTACTTACTATGCTCATAACAATGCTTGGGTCAAACTACTCGACACTACTTCTCCGTTATCGTCATTAGGAAATGTTTCAGCAACATCTCCAAGTGATGGACAAGCACTTGTTTATAGTTCAAGCAGTAGTTCATGGGGACCAGGAACAGTAGCAGGCGGTGGAGGAGGATCCACAACATTTGGTGGACTTACAGATACTCCAACTAACTTTGCAGGTGCAGGCGGAAATCTTGTAAGAGTTAATTCAGGTGCAACAGCATTAGAATTTTCAACAACTATTACAGCGGCTGAAGTTGCTAATATTCCAGTAACAGCATTAAGCAATGTTTCTTCAACTGCTCCAAGTACAGGTGATGTACTTAAATGGGACGGTTCACAATGGGCACCAGGTACTGATATTGCGTCAGGTGGTGCAGGACTTGATGCAGACACACTTGATGGTTTTGACTCTGCACACTTTTTAGATTATACAAACTTTACAAACACTCCAACATTATTTGGCGGAGCGTTCTTAAACTTAACAGACACACCAAGTGCATTTACTGGAGCGGCAAATAGATTTGTTAAAGTTAATAGTGCAGGAAATGCATTAGAATTTGTTGTTGATCAATCAACAGACCAAAACTTGTTTGCAACAGTAGCAGGTGACTCAGGTTCAACAACTGCAAGTGGTTTAACAGACACATTGACTATTGCAGGTGGTACAGATATTGTAACTGAAATGGTTGCTGGAACACTTACAGTAAACTTTAATGGTACAGTTGGTGCGACAAACTTAAACGGATTATCAGATGTATCTACTGCAAATGCTAAAGTAGGTAGTGTGCCGAAATTCAATGGCACAAGTTTTGCAATGGACAGTGATGCAAGTATTACATGGACAATTGGTGCTAATGGTGCAAGTGATTACACATTCAGTGGACCAGGTTTTCCAAGTACAACAAATGATCCAGTTTTATATTTAATGAGAGGAATGACATATTACTTTATTAATAACAGTGGAGGAAGTCACCCATTTGAAATAAGAGTATCAAATGGTGGCGGTGCATACAACACTGGAGTTTCAAATAACAATGCGGCAACAGGTGTAATTAAGTTTGTTGTACCAATGGCGGCTCCAAGCACATTATATTATCAATGTACTGCACACAGTAATATGGGGAACACAATTAACATTGTAACATAGGAAACAGATTATGGCAACATTTTATCAAGGAACAGACGTAGGAACAATTCTTAAATCCGTAAAAGGTAGTAGATTCTTTTATGGCTTACGTAGAACAAATGAAGGTGATTTGTATTTGATAAAATCAGATCAAATGAAAAGTACTGACGGTGTACAAGTTAACAAACCAGGTGATCCTACAGAAAATTATCCAGATTTTCAAAGAGGCATTGAATTTTTTGAAGGAAGAGATGAAGAACATAACACGTCTTATGCTAATTTAAGATATGAACAATTTAGATGGGACGATAGAAATTTAATTTACTATGTTGACGAGCAAGGTAACTTGGTTGTACGTATTAACCAGAATTATGATTTTCCAGAAGGGGTGTCTCCATAATGGTTAAATACAATAGTAACGCAAGAAACGAGAGAATAAATGGCTGAATTTAAGATTGATCGAATTAGGTTTAGATGGACAGGCAATTGGCAAACCGCTAAACAATACATCAAAGACGACATAGTTGCGTATGGTGGTAAAACATTTGTTTGTTTAAATGGACATACTTCTGATCCAGATTTTTACATTGATTACTTAAACGCAAGTTTACCTAAATGGACACAGATGACAGATGGTTATCAGTGGGTAGATCAATGGACACCAGGAACTTATTACAAAGTAAATGATATTGTACGTTATGGTGGACAAGTTTATTCAGCAATCGTAGGACATTCAGCAGACAATTATTCACCACCTTCATCAATTACAGAATATGCTGTAACTATTGGTTATGACAGTGGTGCAGTTACTGATACAGGTTTTGCACAATCACCAACAGGTGCAATTTTCCTTAATGGTACAGAAAGAAATATTGTTACTTTAAGAAGAGGACATACTTACGATTTTGATCAAGGTGATGCAACTAACGTAAACTTTGGTGGACAAGAACACCCATTAGCATTTAGTAAGTATGAAGATGGTGACAAACACGAAACTCCGCTAATTGATTATTACACAGACGGACTTACATATTACTTAGACGGTATTGAGACTACTGAAGCAGTTTACCTAAGTACATTTTCAGCGGCATCAGATAGAAAAATTAGATGGACAATTCCGCAAAATGCACCAGATAAGATTTGGTATTTTGACAGAACTCCAAATAGTAAAGACAAAGGAAATTATTTAAACATTGAAGATGGTGGAGCAATTGGTACAACTGATTTCGGAAACTGGAAACTTGTTGCAACAGATAATAACTGGAGATTTGATTGGCATCCACAAGTAATTTATAGAATTGGTGATGTTGTCAAATACGGCGGTATACTTTATCGTTGTTTGACAGAACACACTTCTTCTACTACAGTTGCAGGACTTGAACTAAATCTTTCAAACTGGACCGTTGTTACAAGATCGGATCAATGGTTAGGTGATTGGCAACCACGTACAAGATATAAAGCAGATGATGTTGTAAGGTATGGCGGTATTACATATCGTTGTATTACAGGACATTTAAGTTCTAATGATGATGCACTTGGCTTAGAAGAAGATAGTACAAGTTGGGAAATTTTTGTTAGTGGTATAGAATATAAAGAACACTGGATTCCAAGTAGAGACATGAGTGTTGAAACAATTAGTGGCGGTGTTGTAACTATTTCTAATCATGCACTATCAAATGGTGATTTAATTCAATATACTACTGATGGTACAGCAGGCACAGGTTTAACAGACAATAATTATTATTATGCAAGACTTGTTGACGGCAACACTTTTAAATTATATCGTAAAAAAGTAGAAGCACTTGCAGATAGAAATAATTTAAATGTTGAAGGTGGAACAGGCAACGAAATTTTCATTAAAAAAGAAAAATACAAAAAAGGTGACATTGTAAGATATGGTCCAAGTATGTGGTATTGTGATACAGGTCACAATTCAACAACTACTTTTGCTGAAAGTTTCTTTTCAATTTGGTTACCAGGTTACGAATACGAACAACAATGGACAGAATTAGAAACATATCAACCGGGTGATATTGTTAAGTATGGTGGATACAGTTATACTGCATTAACAATTAATACAAATAGTGCGCCAAGTGTAAATGGTATTACACAAGACACAGGTGATTGGGAACTTACTACTCAAGGTTATAGAATGGGTGGACAGGTTAACCAAAATCCAGACTTACAAGAAGAAGCATCATATTGGGATATTAGCACAGCATATTTGACTGGTGATGTTGTAAGATTTGGTGGATACCTATACATTGCTTTACGTGATAACACAGGCAGTGAGCCAGATGATCAATTACAAACAGTTCAAGTACAAATTACTGTTGGTAATTCAGGATCAGGTAACAAATATTATGTTGATGGAGTTGAAAACGGAAGCATTAGTATTAATGAAGGTAACACTTATAGATTTATTCAAGATGATGCAAGTAACGTAACACATCCGTTGTATCTAAGTACAACAAGAAACGGACATCATGATGGCGGTAATTACAATTACGTTGAAAACGGTTTATCATATTGGTTAGATGGTGTACAGGTTGCAGACTTTGCGGCATATGTTTCAGGATTTAATGCGGCTACTTCAAGATATGTACAATGGATTGTACCAAGAGATGCATATAAAGCAAATTACTTTGTATGTGCTAATCATAATGCAATGTACAACCTTGGAACTATTACAACTGTATATTCAAATAACTATTGGCAAATTTTAATTGACGGTGATAGATTTAGAGGTAACTGGTCAGAAACAGTAATTGTTAATGCATCTCCTGTAACAAATAATTATTACTTAGGTGATATTGTTACATACGCTGGTACATTATATCGTTGTATAAAAAGACATCCTGCATCAAATTCAGGATCACGTCCAGACTTAGATCCAGCATACACAAATGAAGATTTTTGGCAAGTAGTCATTCAAGGTGGTAACAATAACGTATTACACTACGAAGGTGATATTAGAACACACGATGGTACAGATCATGTAAGACTTGGTATAGGTAATCCAGGTGACGCATTAAAAGTAATGGCAAATGATGACCTTAACTGGGAATCATTAGAAAAAACAGATAAAGTTTATTTTGTATCTCCAGATGGTATTGATGCAAACACAGCAGGTAGAGGACTATCACAAACATCACCATTTAAAACAATCAAGTATGCTTGTAACTACATTTTAGAAGATCAAGGAACAAGAGCACCTGCAACAATTCTTGTTAAGACAGGACGCTACCAAGAAATTTGTCCTATAAGTGTACCGGCAAATGTTGCTATTGTTGGAGACGAATTACGTTCAACTTTTGTAGAACCTACACCAGAAACTAAAGGTAACGATATGTTCCGAGTACGTAATGGTTGTGGTATTAGAAATATGACGTTGTCAGGATTACAAGGTGAGTTTACTGAGCCAGATCAATATTTAATAAAAAGAGTTACTCCAGGAAATGCTTTCGTTGCACTTGATCCAGGTACAGGACCAGACGATACAAGTGTTTGGGTAACAAGTAAATCAACTTATGTACAAAACGTTTCAACATTTGGTAACAAATGTGTAGGTATGAAAGTTGATGGAACATTACACAATGGCGGTAATAAATCAATTGTTGCAAACGACTTTACACAAATTATTCAAGATGGTATAGGTTACTGGTGTAACGCAGATGGCTTATCAGAACTTGTATCGGTGTTTACATATTATTGTTACATAGGTTATCTATGTACTGACGGTGGTAAAGTTAGAGCAACAAACGGTAACAACTCTTATGGTGAATATGGTTCTGTTGCAATAGGTTACAACTTAGATGAAACTCCTATTTCTGCAAAAATAGACAACTATAGTAAAGAAGCCGAAGTAGCAAAAGTTTACAACGATGAAAACAAATTATTTGCTGTAGGATACAGCAACACTGGTACACATTACACAACTGGTACTGTAAATATTACAGGTTCAGGACAAAACGCCGCGGCCAAATTAACAGAATTTAGAAATGGTTCGGTTACTGAAATTAGAATTACAGATCCAGGTGACTCTTCAAGTGCAGGTGGAGACAATTACACTTACGCAAATAACAGAGCACAAGGTGGTAATGAAACAAGTATTCAAATTGCTAACCAAGATGTAAACACTGATGTTTACTATCAAGACAAATTAATTACAATTATTGAAGGTGAAGGTCGAGGACAATATGCTAAGATTGACACATATGATTGGAACAACGGTGGCGTATTAGGTGTAGCAGTTACAAGTGGAGATGATGCTACATTAACTGAAGGTACATATGCTGATATTACACCAACAAGTAGTAGAGCAGATGCAACTGAGCCAACACTTACTATTTCAATTGATGCTTTAGGTGTTGTTACACCAACAATTACAAATGAAGGTACAGGAAACCAAGAATTAGATACATTAACTATTCAACCAAGCCAAGTAGGTAACACAGGTAATCCGATTGTTTTAAACATTACAGCAGTAAGTGCTGGTGACAAAACTGTTACTGTAAAAAGATTAATTGATAATCAACCAGGATGGGAACATTTATTACCAGGTGAACCAATAAAAACTGTGCTTGATGAAACTACACGTTATGAAATTACATCAAGATTAGAGTTTACTGCTCCAGCATATAGTACAGGTAATGCTACATTACCAACAGGAAGTGCTATTGAAGATACAGCGACAAGAATTGTTAATAATAATTATAGAACAGTAATTGTTGGACAAAATACTATTGCATGGACAGAAGATGGTGGAACATTTACTGAAGCAACAAGTTATCAAGATTTAAATTATGTTGCAGTGTCAAGTGGACAATCACAGTATATGGCAATGGACGCAAATGGTAGACTAAAACAATCTAATGATGCTTTATCATGGGGCGATGCGGCATCTAACTTATTAAGTTATGGACATACCTTTGTAGACTTAGAATGGGGTAATGGTGTACACATTGCTATTGCATCTGGTACACAAAACATTTACAGATCAACTAATGAAGCAACAGGTTGGACAGAAGTAAACGCTGGTGTAAGTAATGCAAAATTTATTGCATATGGAAACGGCAAATGGATTGTTGCAAACGAAGCAGGCGATACTTGGGAAAGTATTGATGATGGAGCAACTTGGGCATCAGGTGCAGACATTGGTGGTGTACAACATGACGTACATGACTTATGTTTTGGTGCAGGAAGATTTGTTGCGTCAACATTTGATTCACCAAACGATTTATCAACTGTAAATAATAAATTCTTTTACAGTTTCACAGATGCAAGTACAGCGGCAAACAATAGTGTTTGGTATGCAGGTTCAGATACAAACGTTGCTGACGCAGTATATATTGATTACTCCATGGGTGTGTTTGTTGGTATTACTGAGTCAGGTAATATTATACAATCAGCAGACGGATTGTATTGGGAATCAAAAGGAACACTTGGCGGATCATTTAATGGATTAGCCGCAGGATCATATGGCGATGGACCAGTATTCTTTCCGTTACAATCAGGATCAGTATCAAGCATTAACACAATCAAGACAGGTGCTAAGACAAGAGCAACTATGGACATTGGCGGTGGTAGAGTAGGTGGATTTATTATTCAAGAGCCTGGATCAGGTTACGGTTCTAATCCTCCAACTATGACAATCATTGACAATGATAATACAAGAAATGTAACTTATGATATAAGAATGGCTAACGGAACTGTTGGTCCGATTGAATTTACAAACAGAGGTACAGGTTACCTTAACATTGGTGTTACAGTTACTGGTGACGGTTATGCAGACTTGTATCAACTTGGTGATAAAATTGTTGTTAAAGAATTATCAAGAGAACCAGGACCTGGTGATAACTTATACATCACAGGTATTAATGATATCTATTATGCTGTACAAGGTGTAACTAACTTAACAGGTAGTGCTCCTAACTTCCAAGCAACACTAACTATTACACCAACAATTGATAGAGCAGAATCACCTGAACACGAAACTAATTTAATTATTAGACAAAAATATTCACAGGTTAGATTAACAGGACATGATTTCTTAGAAATTGGTAAAGGTAATTTATATACTTCACAGTATCCGTTGCTTACACCAATTGAAGGTTATGACATTAGAGAGTTCCAAGAAACAGAGAACGGTGGTGGTGGTAGAGTATTCTACACAAGTACAGACCAAGATGGTAACTTTAGAGTAGGTGAACTATTTAAAGTTGAACAGTCAACTGGTATTGTTTCACTAAATGCAAGTTACTTTGAATTAGATGGACTATCAGAATTAAGATTAGGTGGTGTAACACTTGGTGGAACAAACGCTGTTATTAGAGAATTTTCAGTAGATCCTACATTTACTGCAAATAGTAATGAAATTGTACCAACACAAAGGGCTATTGCAGGATATATTGACAGTAGAATTAGTGGTGGTGGTACAAACGTTAACGTTAACGCTGTAATCGCTGGTGAAGTAAGAATACAAGGTAACAATATTACTTCAGAAGCAAACAGAAAGATTAACATTACTACACAAATGAACTTCGAAAAACCAGTAGATGGCGATATGGCGGCATTTACGTATTTCGTACAAGGTACGAACTTTGGATTAGTAGATGAGGGAGATCCTACGACTCCACAAGAGTTCGGGTATGGGAAATAAACATAATGATAAATAGTATTATAATAATGTTAGGAAGCAAAAATGGCTGAATTTAAACTCGGTAGAATTAGATTTATTTGGAAAGGTGCTTGGACATCTGCCAAAGAATACTTCAAAGATGACGTAATCCGCTATGGTGGTAGAACTTATATTGTTCAAACAGGCCACATCAGTGGAAATTCTTTCGATGCACAAATCAGCAACTTCAATCTGTTAGCAGATGGTACAGAATGGAAAGGTACTTGGGCATTATCAACAGTTTATAAACCAAACGATGTTGTTAAGTACGGCGGTCTTCTATACATTGCAAACACAGGACACACTTCAGCATCACTTGCCAGTGACGGACTTGAATTAGATCAAACTAAATGGGATTTATTTGCAGAAGGTTTTGATTGGAAAGGCGAGTGGGGAGTTTCAGCAAGATACAAAGTAAATGACATTGTACGTTATGGCGGTGTTATGTATCTTTGTACAGAAGAACATACATCGGCGGCAAACCTTGCAGATGGTTTAGAATTAGATTCAACTAAATGGGATTTATTTGCAAACGGTTTGACATGGAGAGGTATATGGACAGCAACTACAAGATATAGAGTTGGTGACACAGTACGTTATGGTGGTCAGGTTTATGTTTGTAACACAGGACATACTGCTGGTGCAACAGACGCAGATGGACTTGAAGCAGATCAAGCAAAGTGGGATTACTTACACAAAGGTATTGAATACAAAAACGATTGGAACACAGGCGTAAGATACAAAGTAAATGATATCGTCAAGTATGGCGCAGACATTTGGATTTGTACAGCATTCCATACATCAGGTGCAACACTTGCGGCTGATGAAAGCAACTGGGCAATTTTTGTTCCAGGATTAGAATTTGAAGATAGTTGGCAGAACAATGTAAACTATCAACCAGGTGATGTTGTAACTTATGGAGGTTACAGTTATATTGCAATTACAAATAACTATGGAGAAACTCCTTACAACAATGCAACGAACTGGGAATTATTTACAACAGGATTTACTTTCCGTGGAAACTATGACAATGCATTTGCTTACAAAGTAGGTGACGTTATACGTTTAGGCGGTTGGACTTACATTGCACTTGCAGACGGTACAGGTAACAGACCACCAGACAATGTGTACTGGGATAAACTTAACGAAGGTTTGTTCTGGAAAAGCACATGGCAAGATAATGTTTACTACGACAAAGGTGATGTTGTTAGAGGAATCAACAATGTTAACTCTTATGTTTGTGTAGCGGCACATACATCAGAAGATACAGGCGCTGGACAAAATAGACCAGACCAAGATACTGCTGGTAACTTTTGGAATTTATTAGCAGGTGGTGCTGAAGTAGGTAACTTAACTACACGTGGTGACCTTGTTTACTACGGTGGTTCAGGTCCAACAAGATTACCAGTTGGTGCACCAGGACAAGTATTAAAAGTTAACGAAGCAGGTACGGATCCAGAGTGGGCATACTTTGGTCAAATTGATGCAGTGTATTATACAGCACTTGACGGTGTTGATGCAGAAGTACCAGCGGCAGGTGTAACACTTGATAAACCTTTTAGAACAGTAAACTTTGGTTTACGTAATATTGAAGAAGGTGCAAGAAAACCTTATGCAACAAAATTATTAAAAAGAAACAAAGCGTTTATCCAAGACGAAACTATTAGTTGGATTGACACACAAATTGTAAATTCAAGTTCACCTTTTACAGGTTCATTTACTTACACAGCGGCAAATTGGCGTAGAGATTTAGGTACATTTATTGATGCACTTATTTGGGATTTGTCACATGGTGGAAACAGAAAAACAAGAAAAGAAGCACTTGCATATTTTGATGCCGCGGCAGATCAATATTATGTAAGTAACGATGGTGTCACAGCAGAATTTGCGGCGGCACTTACTTTTATTACAACTTTAATTGACGATGTAATTACACAAGATGCTCCTGCAACAGATTATCAAGCATTGAGAAGTGTTGCAACACCAACTTTAAGAGTTACAGATGCTACACTTACAGAAGAATATGATGCACAACAAATACTTGTAAGTCTACGAACTATTGCAACAGCGGCACTAACAGCAGGAAATACAAGCGGTGTACCAGCAGAAATAATTGCTAACGACACATTGTTTGTAAAAACAGGATCATTTGCAGAAGTACTTCCAATGGTAATACCAGAAAGTTGTGCAGTTGTGGGTGACGAACTACGTTCTACAAAAATTACACCAGCAGGACAATTAACAGGCTCAAGTGATAATACATATTCAATGGCAGGTATTGTACACGCGGCAAGTATTGTAGATGATATTATTACAAACACTGCAATTACAAGACAAACAGGTAACACAATTACACAAAACGTAGCGGCACCGGCAGGTTCATCGGCGGCTGGAACATATGCGGCAAATGTTTTAACAGGAATAAAAAATAAAATTGACTTTGTATTAAATGCAAATGGTTCAGATGTAGCCATGACAGGATCTAATACACCAAATAAAACAGCAGGATTTACAGATGCTGTTTTAAGAATTGAAGAAAACAAAGAATTAATTGCAGAAGATGTTAACAGATTTATTATTGCTACATATCCTGCTTACACAGATTATATTTCAGGACCAAATGCAAGTACTTTACAGGCGGCTTGTAAAAGAGACGTAAGAAGATATTTAGAAGCAGTACAGCATGACTTGATTTATACTGGTAACTACAAAGCACAGAGAGCGGCAGAGCAGTACATTAGAAGTGTAAATGGTTCTACACTTAACGATATGTTCTATGTACGTAACGGAACAGGCTTACGTAACTGTACAGTACAAGGATTAAATGGTACACTTGGTTCAGTAAACACTTATGGAACTAAACGTCCTACAGCAGGTGCTTATGTATCGTTGGATCCAGGTTGGGGAACAGCACACGAAGATGTGTGGGTTAAAAACAAATCATGTTATGTACAAAACGTAACAACATTTGGAACAGGATGTATTGGATTAAAAATTGACGGTGACTTACACGCAGGTGGTAACGATTCTATTGTTGCTAACGACTTTACACAGGTACTATCAGATGGTATTGGTGTATGGTGTACAAACTTAGGTAGAACAGAACTTGTTTCCGTGTTCTCATACTACGGACACATTGGATACCTTGCAGAGAACGGCGGTAAGATACGTGCTACTAACGGTAACAGTTCATATGGTGAATTTGGTTGTGTATCAGAAGGTGTTGATGCAACTGAAGTTCCAATTATTGCATATGCAGATAACAAAGATAAACAAGCACAGGTTGGTAAAATTTTAACAGACGGTGATAGAATTCTTGCATTAGAATATATCAACGCTGGTAGAGAATACGACACTAATGGCGGTAATGCAGTCATTAATATTACTGGCGACGGTTATGGTTTAGGAACTGTAACACCAACATACAGAACAGCAGGTGTTATGGAAGTAAGATTGCTTAACACTAATGATGAATTTGGTGGAGAAGATTATAAAACAGCAGGTAACGCCGCACAGATTGGTAATGCAACACAGATTACAATTTCAAACACTGACACTGCAAGTTCAGGTGAATATGTAGGAATGGCAATTTGGATTGAAGCAGGACTTGGTGCTGGACAATATGGTTACATTGACACATTCAACTCTGGTACAAAAGTTGCTACTATAAGAAAATATTCAGATGGTACAGCAGGTTGGGATCATGTATTAGGTGAAAGTATTTTAAGTTTACTTGACAGTACAACAACTTATGTTATTGAACCAAGACTAACATTTAGTACACCAACAGGTGACGGTTCAAGTACAAGTGTACAAGCGATTGCAAGAGCAAGAGTACAAGACGGAAAAATTAATCAAATTAGAATTATTGAACCAGGACAAGGTTATGATAATTCAGTAACAGTTACTATTACAGATCCAAACAATACAACAGAAGCACCTGTACAAGTAAGAATAGGTGATGGTGTATTAGGACAACCAACTTTTGCTGGAGCAAATAACAACGGTAGAGGTATTGGTTATGAAACTGCAACTGCACTTGTTACAGCAACACAAATAGAAGCAAACGTTACAGCAATTACAAAAGCAAATCCTTGTGTAGTAACTTGTGGTGCTGGACATAATATTACACTTGATGGTACAAAAGTAAATATTTCAGAAGTGTTAGGTATGACACGTTTCTTTGATCCAACAACTTTCTTTGCAAAAGTTGTAGATGCAAATAACATAGAACTATACGAAGATCCTAACTTATCAGTTGCAATTGATACAACAGCACAAGGAAATTATACAACAGGCGGTAAAGTCAAACACGGTGGTGGACATATGGATAACTTACAAAGTGGTAAGTTTGTACAAGTGTCCGGTTTACGTAACAAACCAAGAGCAGGTTCAAACGTAGAATTTACAAATCAACCAAACGTATTTTACAAACTTGTTGCAGTTACAAATTTATTAGGTGGAGCAGATGGTCCATTTACAGCACAGTTACAAGTATCACCAGATATTCCAGTAGACAATGCTCCTGCACATTTTGAAAGTGCAGAAGTTAGAATTAGATATTCACAAGTACGTCTAACTGGACATGACTTCCTGGACATTGGTACAGGTAACTTTACACAAACGAATTATCCAAACCTTCCACTTCAAGATCCACAACCGGATAATGAAACACAAGAAGGTGGTGGCGGTAGAGTATTCTTTACATCCACTGACCAAGATGGTAACTTTAGAGTTGGTGGCTTGTTTAACGTTGAACAGTCCACTGGTGTTGCGACATTGAATGCAGATGCATTTAATATTTCAGGACTACAAGAACTATCTTTGGGTAATATTGCACTTGGTAACACAGGCGCAACAATCAACGAATTTAGCACCGATGGTACATTCTCCGCAAATAGCGATAGTATTGTACCAACACAAAGAGCAATTAGAACATATATCACGTCACAGATTGGTGGTGGTGCAAGTACACTTAACGTTAACCAAATTATTGCTGGTTTAGTACAAATTTCCGGTCAGGAAATTACTACAACAACAGTAGTTCCGATTAATGTTAAAGCCCAATTCAACTTCGTTAAAGGAATTGATGGGGCACCTGTGGCGCTAAATATGTTTTTGATGGGATAAAGGAGAAACAACTATGGCATCAGGCAGATTGGGAGCATCAGACTTAACTGGAGCAACTGACACCACCGTTTATGAAGTGCCAACTGACAACTATGCAGTTGTTACATTATCGGTGTGTAATAGAGGAAATCAAGCAATTGGCGTTAGAGTCGCTGTTGCGGCCGCAAGTACCCCTACAGCGGCAGAATACATTGAGTGGGAGACAGAAGTTCTTGCACACGGTGTACTTGAGAGATCGGGGATAGTAATGGACGCAGGAAAGAAACTTGTAGTTTACTCAAGTTCTGGAAATGTGAGTGCAGTCGCGTTCGGTATTGAGACTGCGGCATAAATACAATAGAAGGATAACACAATGCGAAGATACATAACAACAACTGGAACCGCTGGTACTGTGTTAAGAAGCACAGGAACAAGTATCACAGCCAATGTGAACGATAGAGTATTATGTACATCAGGAGGTATTACAATTACACTTCCTTTAAGTACAAGTCTTTTAGAAAATGACCATATTCAAATCGTTGACGTAACGGGAGCGTTTGCAAGTTCAAACGTAACTGTGGCACGTAACGGGGCGAAAATCCAGAATTTATCAGAAGATTTAACATTAGATATTAATAACACAGCGGTAACACTTGTGTATACAGGTGCAACATACGGCTGGATTATTAGCGGAACGTAAAATAGGAAAAGCGAATGTCATCACTTAGAAGTTTACTCAGCGACATTGAACCGGCAAAGTCAGGCGTACAGCGTCAATTTTGGGTTTGGAACGACAGTACAGGTATTGGAAACGGCGGACGATGCTGTTTATGGACTGTACCGGCAAACACGGTCAATGCCACATTTGAGCTCTGGGGCGGTGGTGGCGGTGGCCATGGAGGTTGCTGTTGTCAATTCCCAAATAGACCAGCGGCTGGAGGCTCATACGCAATTAGAACGATTCAAACAACGGCGGGATGTCAATATACAGTCTGTTCAGGCGGTTCAACAGTTTGTTGCTGTTTCGGATGTATAGGAGGAAATGGATATCCAAGTTTTGTAACTGGATCGAGCATTCCAACAACTTGTGCACCAGGTGGTTGTGCTGGTAAGGCTTGTTGCTTTACTGACTCATACACTTGTCACCCAAGTTTTGTTTGGCAATGTGGAACAGGTGACTGGGGACTACCTCAGGTATCTGGAAGTGCAAAAAGATCTCAATATTGTCATAATCAAATGTGGGCCTTTATGGGCGGTACACCATTGTTTGGTCATGCAAGAAGAGGTAGAGACTGGTGTGCAGGTAACTTTACCAACACTGGATCTTGTTTCCAATGTTTAGCGGAATTCCCTGGAGGGGGAGGCGGCGGCGGAGCGGCCTGCGGAGAACCATGCTGTTGGGGCGGCTGGGGAATGTCAGGTGCGGTAAAAGTTAGTTATAGTTAAAGGAATATGGAGAAAAAATAATGGCAAACACATTAATTGAAAAAGACTTTACATATGATCTTCCAGATGACTATCTTGCCCAAACAAATGCAGACGGCAAAACCGCAAATGCGAAATATAACGGGCCAGATAAGATTTGGATTTTTATAGATAAAGACACAGGACGTAGTGATACATCACGTCTTGTACTAACAGAAGAAGAAAATGGTGCAGACTTTCCTGTACCAGAAGATCAATACAAAGTTGAAGTAGACTGTGCAAAGGATCCAGTGATTTGTTCACTGTTTGATGCAAAAGTTGAATGGGATACAGTAATTGGTCAAACAAATATTGTTGTTAATCTACCAGATGGTACAACATACGAAAGACCAGATCCAACTGATGTTGATCACACTTACGAATTAGATGAGTGTGCTTACAACAAAGATGGAACATTAGATGCTACAACAGGCAAGTACACAGGTGGTACTTGGACAATGAAATGGAAGCAACCGTGGACATCATGGGATCAGTTAATTATTGTAAGAAACAATATGTTAGCAGGTTCAGATAGCAAAATTGCAGATGATATGCCGGATGCTACCAAGCAAATTTGGTTAGATTACAGACAAGCATTACGTGATTTACCAGCAACATTTAAGCATGGTACAGCAGATGAAATTCCAGCATACATGGTGAATTTTCCAGTTGAACCAGGCGCAGATATTGCAACAGTAGAGGACGACGAATAAGATGTCAAGTTTAAGAACCCTATTACAATACGGAACTTCTGCTTCAGGTTCAACACCGTTAAGAAGTTTGAGAGTTTATAACACGAATATTACTTCACAAAACAACGGCGGAAGTTGTTGTGTGTGGACAGTACCGGCAGGCGCTGACTGGGCTTCATTTGAAGTGTGGGGCGGCGGTGGACCAGGTGCTGGTGTGTGTTGTTGCCAACAAGGTTGGTCCGGCGGTTCGGGTTCTTATGGTAGACGAATTATTGAAACGTCAGCAGGCGAACAATTTACAATTTGTGCAGGTGGTACTACTTGTTGTCATTCAAGATGTTATTCTTGTAAAGGATTTCCAAGTTATGTATGTGGACCAAACGGATTTTGTATGTGTTCATCAGGTGGATCAGAAGCGGCTTCAAAATGTTTTTGGAGTCAAAACTGTTCATACAGCGGATGTCAAATGTTTAACTGCGGATGTGTTAATGGAGCAACTTTAGCAATTTGTGGTACAACTGGAGGCGGACATGGATCTGCTCACTGTGCAAGTGATATGCACCAGTTTATACCAAGTGCACCATTTACATCACATACACGTATGTCAAGAAGCGGTTGTTATAAAACGGATGGTCAAGGACAAGGTGACCATGGTGTGTTCCCAGGAGGCGGTGGCGCTTCAGGTGTAACGCATAACGAAACTTGTTATTGTGGAGCAAAAGGAATGGGCGGGTTAGTAACAGTTTACTACACGTCAACATAGGAGTTATAGGATAGTATGTCAACATTAAGAGATTTTTTATTCGGTTACGATGATCCAAAGGCAATTCCAAGAGAGTTTGCGGTTTATAATACATCTACAACTTCTCCAAACAACGGTGGAAGATGTTGTTTATGGACTGTTCCAGCAGGAAGTGCATATGCGGTTTTTGAAATTTGGGGTGGTGGCGCCGCTGGTGACGGTGGATGTTGTTGCCAAATGGGATATCCATCATCAGGTGGAAGTTATGGACAACGTGCATTAGACGTAAGTCCAGGACAACAATACACAATTTGTGCGGCAGGTTCAACTTGCTGTAGACAAAAAGGAAACTGTCAAATAGGTTGTGACTCATACGTATGTAGATCAGGTAACTGGTGTGCAAGAGCGTGTGGAGGTAGAGTTTTAAGAACAGAATGTTTCATGTATAGAACGTGTTATTCATGTTGTAGAATGAGATATTGTGTACACGGACACAGTGGTATGGACTTTGGAGTTGGATTAACACAAGCGACTTCACAGTTAAGTCAATACTGTCATGATAGAGGTAATATGATGACAACTGGTTCTTATGGTAACCCAGGATTTAGAAACGGACCTAACGGTTGTTGTGCTTGGGGTGGATCACAAGGCTTTGGACTATTTCCAGGTGGTGGCGGAATGTCAGCACAGGCATATGGTGAAGTTTGTTGTTGTGGATCTCCAGGTGCAGGTGGATTAGTATACGTGGTCTACTATTAAGAGGAAGAATATAATGGCATATATTAGAAAACAATTTAACTATCCTAAACCAGACGAATACCTTGGACAGTTCGATAACGAACAACTTGAAGGAACTCATACATATGAAGGTCCTGAAACAATGTGGGTATTCATTGACAATGCAACTAACAGAATTGCTCCAACAGGATACATGGAAGAAGAAGATGGATTAGACTTTAATCCACCAATTAACTTAAGAAAAGTTTTAGTAGACTGTAATGAAAATCCAATTATTTGTTCTTTAATGGAACAAGATCATGATGATGAAGAGCATGAAACAATTTCTGAAACATTGCCAAATGGTGTAGAGTATGTTACATACGCTGATCCTCCACCAGATCATACATATGAAAAATTTGACATTGAATGTAATTCAAATAACGAATTTATTAAAGTAAAGAGTAGCACAAAAGGTGGAACTCCACACTATCCATGGAAACAGCCACATATTAAATGGCCACACTTACGTAGACACAGAACTTCACTATTAGGTTGGAGTGATGATAAAATGAATGCAGATATGCCTGCAGATTTATTAACTGCTTGGAAAGATTATAGACAAGCATTAAGAGATATTCCAGTAAGTTATGGAGACAGTTTTGCTGTTGATATTACTGCTGGTGGTTCTAACTACGAAGTAGGTGACAAAATTAAATTTGCAAAAGCAACTTTAGATAATTTTATAATTGCTGACGAACTTATTGCTACTGTAAGCACAGTAAACAGTGGTGCTATTACTGCAATCACTTTAAGCAGTAACCAAGCAATTAATGATGGTGCAGACATTGTGATGGGTAGAGAAGCAAAAGAATTTGCTGATGCTACATACACATACGAAGCAAAAGACGGCGGTGCTGACGCAGGTACAGGTGCTAAATTTAAAGTACACAAATGTCAGCGTTATGCGGCTTGGAAAGTAGACGTTCCACGCTCACCTTGCGGTACTGCATAAGCATTCAATTCTAAGAAAATTTTACACTCGCATACTTAAATAATTGCATGAGCAATACAGTTAGGTTTGCGGGTGCTCAAACTCCCGTTACACAAGATTTAAACAAAAATGTCACAGCAATTAAGACAGCAATTGACTGGGCCGGCGATAATAAGTGCGACTGGTTAATAACACCTGAAGGTTCACTTACCGGCTACTTTCCTACATTTGATTTAACTCCAACTAACGGTATGGCAGACATTGCTAAAGCGGCATACGAAGTAATCTCATATGCAAACACAAAAGGTTTGGGATTAGCATTAGGCACATTGTGGACAGATACAGAACATAGAGGCACAATTAGAAGAAACCAAATTAGATATTATGACAAACAAGGCGAATTTTTAGGTGCAACAAATAAGCAGTATATTGTAGGTGGAGAAGATAGTCCATCACATAGTTGGGATCAAGTATTAGCAGATCCTCCAGGAACAATTAAAACACATTATCTTGACGGTGTTAGAACAACGGGTATGATTTGTAATGATTTTTGGGGGAATGGATTTAGATTCAACGCTCCAAGTTTACCTTTATTAGCAAGTGTACATCAATGTTCTGTAATTTTACATAGTACAAATGGCGATAGAGGCAATGATGCTGATCAGTTATGGATGGATTGGCACGATGTACATTTACGAATGATGAGTCATGTGTATAGAATTCCTATTATTACTGTTGATAGTTGTTGTGATAAGTTTGGTGAGAACGAACATTTACCTACAAGTTCACAAAGCGGAGTTTTGGTAAACGGCGAATACGTGGTCAAAGTACCAAGAACAGGACAACAACATTTTTATTGGGATTATTTCAAGAATGAAATTGATCTTAAGGACACACAATAAGTAATTAAAACAAAGGATTAACAAACACAATGTCAAAAAGAAACACAGCCTTTTTTATTAATGGTGGAGCAGGTAGAGTTATTACTTCAATTCCTGCACTGGAAAAGTATCACGAAGAAAACCCAGATGATAATTTTATTTTAGTATGCGAAGGTGGAACTGATTTTTACAAAGGTCATCCTGTGCTACACAAAAAAGCATATGATGTATGGCACAAAAACTTATTTGAAGATAAGTTAAAAGATATGAATCTTGTAACACCAGAACCATATAGAGTATTTGAATATTATAATCAACAAGCAAGTTTAGCACAATGCTATGACATTGAAATAAACAAAAAAGGTGTGCGTGAACTTCCAAGGCCAACATTAAAGTTAAGTTCACAAGAATTAATGACTGGTCAAAAGTTAATCCAAGAAGTAAAAGAAAAAACTAAAAAAGATAAAGTAATTGTATTTCAAGCATTTGGTAGAGGAACTATTCACGAAAACGGAATGATTATTGATCCAAGTGGAAGAAGTTTTGAAGCAGAAAATGCAGTTAACATTATTAAAGAATTATCTAAAACATATGGCATTATCTTTATGAGTGAGATTGCTATTGAGTTTCAAAAGCACGGAGTGAAGCAACCTGTTGCTATTCCACAAAACATTGAATTAAGATTCTGGGCAGGTATTATGCAGGCGGCAGATCACTTCCTTGGTTGTGATAGTGTTGGACAGCATATGATCTATGCACTTGATAAAACTGCAACAGTAGTTATTGGCTCTACATTTAAAGAAAATATTTCATATCCAAACGATGAAAAGTTTGACATTCTTGATATGGGCGAAGGTGCAAGAGTATATTCTCCTATTAGAATTACTCATGATGAATTGTCTGATAGAACTAACGAAGGTATTATGTTTATGAACGACAAGATTGAAGAAGTTGTTTGTAATTCAGTACATAAGATGATTAAGAATGGAAAACGAGATCCTGAAGACAAAGAAAAAGAATAGACTTTTTACCTTTGGCTGTAGTTTTACAATGTATGCTTGGCCAACATATGCAGATATTCTCGGTTCATATTTTGAAGTATATGAAAACTGGGCCTTTCCTGGATTAGGCAATCGTGCTATAGCAGAACGTGTTGCTGAGTGTCATTTAAAAAATAACTTTACTAAAGACGATGTAGTACTTGTACAATGGAGTACACACGTTAGAAATGACTATCATACTTTCGTTCCTATGGAATACGATCCTAAAAGTTTTTTACACGTTTGGTTTAGACGCAATAATCAAATTGGTTGGAAGACACAAGGTAGTATTTTTAATTCTAATAATAGGCAACACATATACAATGATAATTGGTGTAATATATTCTGGGACGAACACAGTTATATGATGTATAGTCTAAATGATATGATGCTTACACAAGGCTTACTTGATAGCACAGGTTGTATATGGCGTATGACAAGCATAGGTGACTTTGCAAAAATGTGCAGTGATATTCCAGATGCACATGACGAAGATATATCAGATCAACAAAATATATTTGACAGCAAGAAAGAATTTGAAATTTATAAAAATGTTTTAGAACATCCTAATTGGTTAGAACCAATTGGTACATATAGTTGGAAAAATAAAGAAAATAGTTATACCTTTGAAGGTGACAAAGGACCTTGGTTAGAAATACATCCAAGTCATAAACAGCATTTAGATTATGCAGAGAATATTTTAAATTTAGGTATTGACTTATCAGATTATAAAATAAATGTAAGCGAAAAGATAGAAGAAATTAAATTAAATGAGTCTAACTTCTTAAGTTTTCAAGAAAAGGTTAGTAAAGCAGTACACCACGAACCAACATATAGGGGCTTTTAATGAAAAGATTATTTGCATTTGGTTGTAGTTTTACGATGTACGCTTGGCCTACTTACGCAGATTATGTAGGTTATGAATTTGACCATTATGAGAACTGGGGATTTCCTGGTTTAGGTAATAGGGCAATAGCACAAAGAGTTGCTGAATGTCATGCTAAAAATAAATTTACAAAAGATGATACAATTATTGTACAATGGAGTACACATATTAGAAACGATTGGCATACATTTAGAACTGTAGAGTTCAAAGGCAAAAGAGGTGATGCAATTAGAAATACAGATGAAATAGGTTGGAAAACAAAAGGTAGTATTTTTAATTACATGAATAGAGAAGTGTGTTATGATGATCATTGGATAGAAACTTTCTGGAATGAAGCAAGTTATTTTATGCATGGTCAAAACAATATTATACAAGTACAAGGACTATTAGATAGCATAGGTTGTACATATAGAATGACAACTATAGGAGAAATGAATAGACTTGGTACTGATATGCCAGACGCTCCACAATATGGAGAAACTACACAAGAAAAAGTAGACATATATGTTGACTTTCCGGCAATGAAAGTATATAATAACACAAATAAAAATTGGTTAGAACCTTTAGGATTGTTTAGTTGGAAACGTAAAGACGACACATATACATTTTACGATCCTAAAACAAAAAATTACTGGACTGAATTTCATCCAAGTCATTGGCAACATTTTGCTTATGCCAACGAAATACTCCGTCCAAGTTTGGGGTTACCAAAACAAAATAACGATAAACAAATACATACAATGGAAAAACTTAATCACTTAAAAGATACTAAACACGATTTAATTTCTTTTGAAGATGCAATACTTGAAGAAATTGTTGATTATAAACACATTGGGTATATAGGATTTTAAAATGAAAAAACCAGACTTATGGATTGCCGCAATAGCAAGAGGACACAATGCAGGTGTTTGTCTTTTAAAAAACGGTGAAGTAGTATTTTCAATTGAAGAAGAACGTTTAAGTCGTCACAAGTATGACGGCGGACCTTTTGCTTCAATGATGAAAATTTTAGAATATACAAATAAATTAGATTATCTTGTAGTAGCACATACGCAAAGTTTGGAAGATACCGCAGGTAAAGTAGACTTTACAGGTGATGATGTTTACACAGGACTTGCTCGTAAACTTGGTTTAATAAGTCAAGATGCAAAACACTTACCTAAACATCCTCAAGTAATTGATTTAAGTTACTATCATCATAAACTACACGCGGCTTTGGCTTTTTACAATTCAGGATTTAATGATGCAGTTGCAGTAATTGTAGATGGAGCAGGTACATTCTTCTCTGCACAGTTACAAGGAGAGCAAGGACCATCAACTACACTATGGGAAACAGAAACAATTTTTGACTGTGAATATCCTATAAACTTTAAAACATTATACAAACACTTAGGTACAACTGGTCCATTGACTGGTGCAGAGATGCTTGACTTTAATGCAGACTTTTTTGGTGAAGAAGGTAAAGTTCCTAAAGTTGTATTAACAGAAACAGCAGGAATTGTTAAAACATATGAAGCAGTAACAGACTACTGTGGTTTTAGTTTTATTGAAGCAGGAAAAACAATGGGATTATTTCCTTATGGTAAAGAAAACAAAGAAAATATTCCACAGTTGTTTACAAGTAATCAAACAAGTCCGTTGTCTAATAGAAATATTATTATTCCTAACTATCCAAACGGTGCTTTTGTAAATAGAAATTATTTTGATTACTTACGTGATAAATTTGATCAAGAAGAAGATGTTACAAAATTAGATAATAGAAGAGATATGGCTTATGCTGTGCAAACACAAACACAAAAACAAGTTGCAGATTTAATTAGACAAGCAGTTGCAATGAGTGGCAAGAAAAATGTTGTGTTAAGTGGAGGATATGGTTTAAACTGTGTGGCAAATTATTGGTATCTTGAAGAATTAAAAGACGAAGGTATAAATTTATACGTTGAGCCAGTCAGTAATGATGCAGGTACAGCAATGGGTGCGGCTATGTTACAGCACAGAGCAATTACAAAAGACATGACTGTACATCCACAAAAAGAAACATTATATAACGGACCGCAGTACTATTATGAATCTAATGAAATAGAAGAGATAGCAAACAAATACAATGGTACAGTAAGTCATGCAGAAAGCGAAGAAGTAGTAGACTTACTTACAAAAAGAAATATAGTTGCTATATTTCAAGGACAATCAGAAAACGGTCCAAGAGCATTAGGTAACAGAAGTTTCTTATATGATCCGACAGATCCAGATGGCAAAGATCATGTCAATAAAGTTAAACGTAGAGAATATTTTAGACCATTTGCAGGAACAATTCTTGAAGAAGATGTACATGAATGGTTTGATTTGCGTGGTATGAAAAGTTCTCCAACAATGATGTATGCTGTAAACTGTCAACCAGGTATTGAAGAAAAGATTCCTGCTATTATTCATGTTGATGGAACTTGCAGAATACAAACAGTAAGTGAAGAACAGAACCCACATTACTATAGTTTAATCCAAGCATTCAAAGAAAAGACAGGCGTACCTATGGTGTTTAATACAAGTTTTAATTTAGGTGGCGATCCTTTAGTAGAAACGCTGGATCATGCTGTTGCAACACTGGCTAAATCCGACGTAGAATACCTATATTTGCCTGAATACTCCACACTTATCACTGTGAAAAATTAAATCTACATAAGCGATAAATATACTAAAGAGGACTATTATGTTTGATATTGGTAAATTTTTCGGTAAAGGGTTAAAGAACACAGTGCTTATGAAAAACGGCACTAATCTAAGTTACCACGGACCATGGAGAAAGATTACAGAGGATACTCTTGTAGATCGTTGGTTAGTGGGAGATTTTTGTGCGGCAGAATACACTATTGTTGCTGACTTAGGTACATTTGAAAAAGAAATTATTAAATGTTTAGTAGTTGCGGGACCAAGTACTGCGGAATTAGTTGTTTATGGTAGATCAAATTTAGGTAATCAAATTATTGATTTGACTGCTACAGTAAACGACAGTTATGTTAATATTATTGCCAATGCTAAACCATTAGACGACTCTGCTCCAGGACGTGGTGCGAAGTTAGTGTTTAGTGCAAATTATTACCAAACGCAAAACGTTTTGGTGCCAGCATAAGGTAAGATAAATATGCATAGTTGGAGTAAACAATGGCAGTAACTTATAACCCGTTCGAATCAGAGCAAGGCTTTAAAAGTCCTGGGTTCACAGTCGATAACGAAGGTAATGTTACACTAAAAAGTCTGACATATCTTGATCCTGAAGAAACAATCGTAACAGACAGATTATATTTTAACCAATCAGGTACAGGTGAAAGTGCAAACTTTACACAGGATGGTGTTTTTTCAGAAGGATCATCAGTATTACGAGAAAATCCACCACTTTCGTTAGTGCGTGGTACAACTTACAGTTTCAATTTAAATAATTTTGCATTCCTTACTTGGAATATTTTTCAAGTAGATTTAACAGGTAATAGTGCAATACAAATTAATGGTATTCCTGTAGTTACTTATAATGATGGTGTAACTTATAAAACAAGTGATACATCTGAAGAAGTACTATCTGGAGAACAAGCACAAGGTAAAACTACTGGTGTATTTTTCTTTGAAGTACCTGCGTTAGCACCAGACACATTGTATTATGCAACAGGTGACGGAACAGTTTATGGTACTATTACAACTGCTGATCCAACTATAACAGGTATTGGTAGTTTTAGCAGTTTAAATGTTATTGGTGATGTTACTTTTACAGGACAAGATGCAGATTTAGTTTTAGCACCACAAGGTGCATATGGTACAGTAACTATAAATCCAGCAGGACAAGGTACATTAAGCAATATGTATGTAAATGCATTAACGCTTAATGCAACAGATACAGTTAATTTAAGTCCAATTGATGATAATGTTACTATTAGTCCAAGCGGCACAGGACAACTTACATTAAACAGTGGTGTACAAGGTACAATAAATAATATGTCAATAGGACAAACCACTGCAAGAGATGGATCGTTCTTAGCGTTAAATGCTGAAAATGGGTTAAATAATACAGTGATAGGAAACGTTACTCCTAAGGATGCAACGTTTAATCAAGCAACAGGAAGAAATGCACCAGTGACAAGTCAACATTTAACAAACAAAAAATACGTAGACAATACGGCAACAGCATTAGCAGTTGCATTAGGAGTATAAAATAAATGGCAAAGCGTAAGATTAACGATTATATATTCCATACAGGTATTCCTTACAGTGAAAATCGCCGACCTAATGCATATTATTTGATTCAAAACAACGTTGAATTTCTTAAAGATGAAACAAGAGCATACATTAATGCAGAAATTGCTATTGCTGTACAATATACTCCAACAGGTGCAGTATACGAACCAACTACAGGTGACTTGACAATTACCCTTGGATCAGGACATAATTTAAATCCTGGATCTTTTATAAAAATTTCCGATGGTGCATTAACATTTACGCCTGCTTTAAATATTCCAGCAACTAAAATTTGGCTTGTTAAAAGTGTAACAGCAGATAGTGTTACAATTAATATTCCACCAAATGATGTTACTGCAAGAACATTTAGCAGTGCGGCAAGTAATGGTGTTGAAAATGTATTTTACAATTACACAAATGACAGTAATGACAAGTGTGAAAGAGATATGGGATACAACCTTATTGGTGGCGATCCTAAAAATCCTGTTCAAGACCAACCAGGCGGTTTACTATTTGATCTAAGATACAACGGTAACGAACAAGCACGTTATCTTGCTTCTACATATTGGGACGGTGCTATTCCGCAAATTGATGGTGACAGAAATCCAGAAAGAGCGGCAAAACAATTTTGTGCTTGGTTGATTAAAAATTATATTTTAGATAATGTAGCATATACAACAAAACAATCACCAGTAGTAACAACACAACATATTAATACAGAATATGTTGCTGAATCTTCAGCAGATGCACAGGTTGATAAAGTTTTAACAGATACTATCGGTGAAGTAATTTACTTTGGTACTGATGTGATGCCAGATTTTCATCGTGCAGAAATAAGTAGAGCAATTTTTCCAACAAAAGTTACACAAGATAATTTACTTTTAATTACAGATACAACTGTTAATTCAGTTTTGTTTAACTTTAGTGATGGAAGTAAAGGTGCTGATGTAAAATACGCTTATGAATCAGTTGAATTTACACCAACATACTTTTACTTTCAAAAATTTCTTGAAACAACTGATACAATTACACAAGTATTATTTGATACAAGTACAGAAACAGAAGAATTTCTTCAAAACGCAAGAACATTACTTTCAAACAACAAAGAATTTGTAAAAGATGAAGTACGTGCTTGGGTTGCAGATCAAGTTACAAATGCATCAGCAGGGAGTATCTGGCAAGGATACACTTATAGTGGACCTGCTGTTGAAAGAGATACAGGATTAAATGTAGATAATATTATTGCAGATATGCAATATGGCGGAAATAAAAATGTAAGATTGAAAGCGGCACAATATTGGAAGGGTCCTACTCCACAAATTACAGGTTCACGTGAACCAGAAATTGCATATAATAATTTCATGCGTGATTTAATTAATAATTACATTCTTAAAAAATTAGTTTATCCTACCAAACAAACAGGTACTCCAGAAACTACACAATACTTTTTAGGATTTGACAGTGAATTAGGAGCAGACACTCGTGTAACAGAATCTGTCAAAATTATAACAGATGTAATTCAAAATGGATTAGAATTTTTACCATCAGAAAATGCTCCGATTGTTTGGAACGAAAATGATACACTACAAATTTTTGTAGATCAAGGTGATCTAAAAACAAGACCTTATGATTTTGGTACTGATGCAATTGAAAGACAAAGAGTTGCAAACTCTTTATCCATGCTTGATGCTGACTTTGAATATGGTTTACAGCCTACGAAGTGGCAAGCCATTGGTACAATGCGTGGATATCCATCGACATATGAAGTACCAGGTACAGATACAGCAGTTGCAAGTGTAACTACAGATGCATCAACAGGCAGTAGCGGAGTTGGTCAATCATTAATTAGTGTTACTACAGTTGGACCACATGGTGTTGAAGCAGGTAACCCAATAACAATTAGAGGATTAGATGGTTCTGTTGCAGGTAACGGTCGTGCTGAAGGTACATTTATTGTTAATACAGTACAGGATAATACAACTTTCACTTACTATGCAAAAGCAAAAGTTGGTGTAAGTGCAGGAACAACGTTACAAACATTTTATACTATTTTAAGACAAGCGGCATTTTACACAGGTGCGGCAATACAAGGTGACACACCTTCATTTGCAATTACTACACAAGGTTCGTCAGGTTCATTTACACTTGCACTTGGAGTAGACACTGGTGAAGATAGATTAGCATTTACAGGTACTGCACCAAACATAGGTGCTCCACTACAAGCAGTAGGTGGTGGTATTCCTCTTGGTTCTCAGGTAACTGGTATAACTGGCACAGGTTCTATTATTACAACGCCTGTTCTTACATCAGACATTGCACAAGGATCATTTACAGTAGCAGTAGAAGACAGTGCGGCAGTACAAGTAGGTAGTGCTATTGATAGAGGTGACGGTGTAGCGGCATTCGTTACAAATGTTGTAGGAAATGATCTTACAATTAGTAGTGCAACTTCAAGAACACTTGTAGGTAACACAGTTCTTTATCAAGGACTAACAGGTACCAATGACACTTCAATTGGTAATGGAGCAAGTTTTGATGTTACAAGAACAAACGGTGTATATTCAACAGTATTAAATGCTTCAGGACAAGATTACAAAGTTGGTGACAGAATTATTATTAGTGGTGGTCAACTTGGTGGGTTAGACACAACAAACGATTTAAAAATTTTAGTAGACACTGTTGATACAGGTGGTGAAATAACTGGATTCACTGAGTCAGGTACTGGGTTTGATGGTACTGGATCGTTCTTTGGCTTATCAGGCGAACTACAAGGTAACATTGGTGCAAATCCTGTATTTGATATTACATATACAAACAATGCATATACAGTTTCTGTTGCATCTCCAGACACATCACAAAACTATACAGTAGGTGATAGAATTAAAATTGACGGATTTGAATTAGGCGGACAAAGTGTAACTAATGATTGTTTCGTAACTGTGACAGGTGTTGGTGCTGGTGGAGCAATTACTTCTGTAACAAGTTCAGGAACAGCAGTTGATGCTGATGTATCTTATTCATCTCCACCTAAGACTACAACAACAGTAAGTGGTGTTGATGCAGACTTTAACATACAAAGAATTGGTACAGCCTATACAATTAACTTAACAAATGCAGGATCAGGATATCTTGCTTCAGAAACATTCACAGTATTAGGTTCTGATGTAGGTGGTGTTGACGGTGTAAACAATGTTACAATACAAATTACAACAGTTGACGCTGGAGGAGCAATTACAGGTACAAATGTTACAGGAACAGCAAATAACTCTAAAACTTATGGTTATGTTAATTTAGGAACAAATGTTATTGGTAGTGGTGCACAGTTTCAGATTGATTTAGCAACAGGAACATATACAATTAATATTGAAAGTGCTGGTAGCAATTATGGTGTAGACCAAGAAATTTTAGTAAGAGGTACAGATGTAAGTGGAGCAAGTCCAGACAACGATATTACTATAACAATTACAAGTGTAAATCCAAGTGATAACGGAATATCAGGTATATCATTTACAGGAACAGGAGCAACAGGTAGTGGAAGTTACGTAAATATTCAAGGTAATAATGATAGTAATAGCGGTAGTAACGCAACGTTTGATATTACACGTTCAGGCGGCACATATAGTTTAGTAGTTGCAACCGACGATGGTTCAAGTTATCAAGTTGGTGATAGAATTGTTATTCCAGGAGACCAGTTAGGTGGCCAAACTCCTACAAATGATTTAGTATTAAGAACTACATTAGAATCTACTGAAGGTAATTTTATAGGCATTGATGCACAAGGAACAGCAGTTGCTGGTGAAACATTGAACTTATACAGTGCATTAACAATGACAGAAGAAACTACATCAGCAATAAATCAAGCAACAGTAATTACTTACAGTGCATTAGCAAGTGTTAGAGTAACATTTGGTACACCACATGGACTTGTACCAGGAGATAGTTTTGCAATTACTATTTCATCAGACGATGGTGTAAACAATCACGCACTTGCGGCAGGACCATTTAGTGCTACAGCAGTACCTTCAGCAACACAACTTGAATATCAGTGTAGATCACCAGGATTTATTGATACAACATCAGATCAGCAAATTACTGGTAACGTGTATCCAAGACCAGATTCGTTCTTTATACACAGACCATATGATGGTGGTGTGCAGTTAGGAACAGGCGGTCCACAACACGGTGCTCAAGCAATTAGACAGAGTAAAAAATATATTAGATATCAATCAGGTAAAGGTATCATGTATACAACTGGTGCTTTATTTGCTCCAAGTTATAACATTTTAACTATTACAGCAGACGGTAACACACCAGGTAGTATTATTACTGTAACAACTGACGAAACAGAACACGGTTTACAAGTAGGAGGCGGTATTAAACTTATTGGTATTGACACTGTAGGATATAATGGAGATTATATTGTTTCTGATGTTAACGATGAAAACACATTTGAAGTAGTTGCAAGTACAGCATTAGGTTCACTTACTCCAGAAATAAGTTCAGAAGCACAAGTTTCATTAAGAACGTTTCATGGTGCAACAGTACGTTCGGGTGCATTTGATGATCAAAACGGTATTTTCTTTGAATATGATGGTACACAATTCAGTGCTGTACAAAGAACTGCAACTTTACAATTAGCAGGTGTTGTTGACATTGATGTTGACTCTAATACTTGTACAGGTGTAGGAACAAGATTTAGAGAACAATTAAAAGCAGGTGATAGAATTGTGCTTAAAGGAATGACACACGTTGTAACGACAGTTGTGTCTAATACATCAATGTATCTTGCACCTGACTTCCGTGGTGTTACAGACGTAAGAGCAAGTAAAATTTGTTTAGTAAGAGATAAAAAGACAGAACAAAAAGACTTTAACAGAGATAGAGGTGACGGTACAGGACCAAGTGGATACAACATTGACATTAGTAAGATGCAGATGGTTGGAATTCAGTACAGTTGGTACGGTGCTGGATTTATTGACTATATGCTTAGAGGAGCAGATGGTAACTTTGTGTTCATGCATAGAATGAGAAACTCAAACGTTAACACAGAAGCATTTATGAGAACTGGTAATATGCCGGTTAGATATGAAATTACAAACGAAGGTCCTGTTGGTAAACTTGCAAAAGACATTACAAGCACAGATACTACTATACCACTACAAGATGCTTCATTCTTCCCACCAGAAGGAGGAACAGTTTACATTGATGCAGAAATGATACGTTTCACAGGCATTGATGGTAAAAATTTAACTGGTTGTACAAGACAAACAACTATGACAAACTTTGCCGCTGGTGCTACAAGAACATACACTGGTGGTACAGCAGACTCACATACAAGAAATACTGGGGTGGTATTAATTAGTAATACTGCTTCACCAAACATATCACACTGGGGTTCAGCATTTATTACAGACGGTGGTTTTGATTCAGATCGTGGATATTTGTTTAGTTACAAATCAACTGGTGTTGAGGTAAGTACTACAAGAAACAGTTCATTCTTATTAAGACTTGCACCGTCGGTATCCAACGCACTTGTTGGTGACTTAGGTGAACGTGAACTTTTAAACAGAGCACAGTTACTACTTGAAGGTCTTGAAATTACAACTGATCCACCTCAAGCAAGTGATACAGGTGGTATTATTGTTGAAGGAATATTAAATCCTCAAAACTATCCATTAAATCCAAATGATGTTGGTTGGCAGGGACTGTCCGGCCTTGCACAAGGTGGCCAACCAAGTTTTGCACAGATTGCTCCGGGCGGATCTGTTAACTGGAACTCAGGTGATGTTCCAGTTACGGCTCAAGTAACTACTCAAGCACCTATTACTGCAAACGTTATTGCAAAAGATAGAGGTTATAGCGCCAGCAATAGATATTGGGATAACGGTTTAACAAATGGTAGAAATAGATTCTTTGTACTTGATAGTTTCTATCAAGCAAATCAAGCACTATTTGAACCCGGTATTGGAGTACAAAGTGCTTCAGGAAATTATTTTCCAGCAGGTACTACAATAACTTCAATATCAAGTTACACATGGAGCTCAAATGGTTTCGGCAATGTAAGACACATCTTTACTTCTTCTGCTCCTACTTCAAACGTAACAGGTGATGTTCCAATAGTGCTTTCAAAAACATTTAAAGGTGCACCTACTAATAATATTTTCTTTGAAAAAACCGATTATGATAGTGCTGGTGTTGTACAAGGTACAGTTGTTAGTGATTCAAGATTCCCTGCAGGAACACAGGTTTCTACAGTATCATTAAGGACTTATGGTGCTACACAATATTATGATGTTACATTTAACCAGTCAACAGATAACCAAGCAATAACCGCTGGTACTACAGACATAGAATTTGAGTTTGTGCAACCTCCATATGCACAACCAGGAGAAACTATCTTCTCATTTATTGCACAGCCTGGAGAAAGATCAACATTGGATCTTGCATTTATTAAAGAATTAACAAATACTACCTTAGGTGGTAGAGGTACTTTCCCGAATGGACCAGACGTATTAGCAATTAACGTTTATAAAACAAGTGGTTTAGATATTAACGCCAATATTGTTTTAAGATGGTCAGAAGCACAGGCTTAATTTTCTATTAAGCCATACATCGAAAGGATATCCAATGCGTAGAGGACAAGGTAAAGACGTCGCGGAATATATCGAAGTACGTATTCAACAAATCAAAGAAGATATGGACAAAGCAACAGATCCATATGATAAACAATGGTATAATAGAATTATATCTGAATTAAATTGGGCAAGAAGTCCACATCACAACTGTTATATTGAATACGAACGTTAATCAAGTTTAACGTCTGATGGAATATCTGGAGCCTTTGGCTTTTCTTTGGATTTTTGACTGTCACCTGGAATAATCCTGTAATTATCTTCCACAGAATCAGGCGTACTTACTTCACTTACACTGCTGTTATCAACTAATGCTGTAAGTTGATGTGGTTGTAATGGAGGATTGTGCCAAACATCACCAACATTCAACTCTTTCTGATAAAGTACAGCGTCTTTTGTGTCAATCCATGCTACTTGAAACTTACCTGCATTGACAAACCAAGTTTCATCCTTCTCTTTATGGAAATGCATGGAGAATTTATTGCCTGCTTTTTCAAATACCATAATTTTTCCACAATATTTGTCGTTGGTTGCCCATATTAATTCGTAACCCCAACCTTTATCAACTTTACCTTCAAGTCGGCTCATTTTTTACTCCATTTATCTTTAAATTTTTTATATGCGCCTCTAAATTTACTTTGAAAAATCATATTACTAACAAAACTTGCACGATATTTGTCTTCGTCCTCGTCTTGCACAGTAGTTTCCAAGTCTGTAAGTTTAATTGGAACATACATTGCCAAAGGTGTACCTTTTTCAATTAAAAATTCACCTTCTTTTTTAATTAGCAGTTGTTGATTAATCTGATGACTCCATTCGGTATGTGTTACACCAGGCATACATTCAAATATTTCATTAAATTCATAAAACATTGGTAATTGCATCATTGCCCAACCTGGACTTGTACGCACACGCCAAGGACAATCAGTTTTTGCAACCACTAAAAACTTATTTTTCACATTTTCAGGTAAATGATCTCTAAACTGATTACCATAATGTAAACTCATTGTAAAATCTTCATTGCTTGAATGCCATGCAAAGTTTTCTTTATCTATTTTTAAATGAAAATCACACCACATAGTAACAACATAGGCATTTTTATAGTAATCAACAAAGCCTGGACAATTTTTTAAGGTGCCTTTATCTTTGAAGTTGTCTTCCTCGAGAAATTTAGGCATATCTTTAAACCATGTAGGTATAAATTTGGTTGCATTCTGTACTGGCTCTACTTTTGCCAGTCCGGGCACTACACTCCACCATTCAACTTTACAATTATTTTGACTCATGTATCCATTCTTGTGGTCTTATAAAACTGTGATCTATGTGATCCAGTAATTTTTTATTGTTACTGCAAGTATATGCTTGGTAATGACTTTTTAAGTTGTCTGGCATTGGAATAATTTCTATAGTTGCATTGTATTTTTTTGCAACAGTATCTGCAATAGTTTTAAAACTGGTTGCGGTGCCAGTTCCTAAGTTAAAAATACCACTTACGTCTTGTTCTAACATTTTTTCATGCACCAAACATACGTCTTGTACACTTATAAAATCACGTAGATAGTTTTCGCTATTCTCAAACAATTTTATTACGCCTGTTTCTTTTGCTTGTTTGGTAAATTTAGTAATTGGACTTGCTTGATTACCTTTATGGTCTTCATAATTACCATATACATTGAAATAACGGAAACCTTGTATGTTAATTTTAAAGTCATTAGCATAATCTCTAACCCATCTATCAATAAGGTACTTACTCCAAGCATAAGCATTCATAGGATAACACATACTGTCCTCAGAAAAGCCGTCTGTACCATGTCCATACACACTTGCCGAACTTGAGAACTGCAAACTGGTACCCATCATGTCACAAATTTCAATTAATTTCATTGTCCATTCGTAATTTTGTTTCAGTATTTTTTCAACATCTGTTTCTGTTGTGCTTGAAATAGCACCACAGTGAATAACACGGTCATATTTTTGTGCATCTGGAAATCTGTTTTCTTGCCATTCCCAACCTTCAACTTCGTGTCCTTTGTATTGTAGATAAGAGGCAATATTTTTGCCAATAAATCCTTCATGTCCTGTAACTAATATTTTCATACTTGCTTTTGTTTCTTTATTTCATCAATTAATTGTGTTGTTGATACATTTTCTATATATGGAAAAATTTTAGTTGGAAATAATTCATGTCCTACTACAGTATCAATTGTATAATCACCACCTTTTATTACCAAACCAGGATTTACTTTTTTAAGTGCTTCTAATGGAGTGTCTTCATCGAATATGATTACTTCATCAACCCATGGTAATAACTCTAAATTCATTTTTCTTTGTAGTTGTGTGTTTATAGGTCTGTCTTCGCCCTTCAATCTTTTAGTACTTGCATCACTGTTTATACCTACTACTAATTTTTGTCCTTGTTGGCTTGCAAATTTAAGTAATTTAAAATGTCCTTCATGTAAAATATCAAACACACCATTAGTCCAAACAACTTTAGGCTTTAAATCTTCTTGTGTTATTGTAACAACACCTCTACGTTCAACACTTCTTGCCGCGGCGTAACAAGCAAGTTTACAGGTTTCAAAAATATTCCAACCTTGTTCTACACCATATGCGATCACAGCAAGTACAGTATCTCCTGCACCTGTAACATCTGCAACTTCTTTTACTTCTTCTTTAAAATGTTGGTATTCTCCAGCAATGTTTAAAACGTGCATTCCGTTTTTACCATCAGTAACTACTAACCATTTCCAATCATGTTCTTTCATTGCAAATAAAGCAACTTCCCTGTTAAATTTTCCAAACCATTCTTTATATTCTTTCATGTTAGGTTTTACAAGAAATGCACCTTTGTAAAATTCTGATTCTTGTTTAGGATCTACTAAAACTGTTGGGGTTTTTTCAAGTATTTTTGCTACTGTATCTTTGCGAACAGTGCCTTTATTGTAATCACTTACACAAACAATATCATCTTCTTTTAAACTTGTAACTAATCTTTCTTGTGCTGAAGTCCATTTGTATTTTTCTTCTCTATCCCACCTCATAATATGTTGACCACCTTGACCAACAAGTCTTGTTTTTGTTGTGGTAACATTTGCGTCAGAAGTAGTGCTTACATTAAGTTTGGTTTTTTCTAAAATTTCAAGAAGTTTGTAACCGTCTTTATCTTGTCCTATTGCACCATATAAATCTACTTCTCCGTTGACAGAAGAAATGTTTAGTGCAAGATTACCTGCACCACCTACACTGTATTTTTGACCTTTTTCTTTAAGAATTGGAACTGGTGCTTCTGGACTTATTCTTTTAGCGGAACCATAAATCCAGCGATCTAACATTATGTCGCCATACACTTTGATCATTTTATTCCTCTAATAAGTTAACTAACTCAAATACTGTTTCTAATTTTGTAATGTTGGTTTTATTTTGCAAAGTGTTACGTAATCCTTGGTGTAAAGGCTTTGGCCATTTACCAAAACTTGCCCAAGCATAACCATCATGTTCTTCGTTAAGGTCTGGTAAAAATTCATCTTTTACTACAACAAGGTATGTGTGAAAATTAAACTTCTCGTCTGAACTTATGAAAGTTTCTAATGGAATGTGTTTTACAATATTTGGTACTTCACCAATTTCTTCTTTGATTTCTCTGCTTAATGCAGAGAACGGTGTTTCATTGGTCGTATTTTTACCACCAACTAATCCCCAAACATTGTTTTGTTTGGTTTGTGTTCTATGTAAGAATAGAAATCTTCGAGTTTTAAGGGCGTAGAATAGTGCGCCACTACACGTAATCTTCTGCATACATATAATTATTTAAAATTGTATGCGCCAGGTTCCGTTTCGATATTCACCTTCAAAGGAAAGTATCCATTCACTGCCTGTCCATTTATATTGAACACCAGTATTTAGATTGGTTGTGTATTTGACTTCTTTTTCTGTACTTGCATCAAATAGAATAACCCATTTAGAGCCATCCCATTCAACAATATCATTTTCACTTGCAACAAAGTCAGTATTGTCAGAAGCCTTCCAAGCATCAGCACCATCTACGTTGTTAATATCACCAATACCGCCTGTTAGTAAAATTCTTGTACCTTGTTTTTTCACTGTTGTTGGATTAAATGTTTTAGGATCTATGATAAAATCAATTTTATTTCTATCACCTGTTGAACCATTTATAATTGTATCACTTGGAATAGTGTCTTGATCCCAAGTTATAGATAATTTTGTTTCGTCAGTTGCGTTGACTGCAACTGCACCATTTATACTTTGTGGTAAGTCTTGTCTTACAAGTTGTAGTTGACTTAACCCTGCACTAAAATCTCCAGGTAGTGCTTCTAAGAATCCATTCCAGTTAGTGTTACCAACGACACCTTTGTGTATTAGTTGTGCCTCATTACCTAACACAAGTAAATCATAGTCGTTGTATGCTGTAATAGATAAACCTGCTGTATCGGCTTTATCAGCAGTTTTGTCTTTGTCTTTTTGGTATGGACGTTCTCCATGTTCGTCGTTGTATGCTTTAAGTTCTGGAAAACTTTTTCCTAAGTCGATAGTTCCTGTTTCTTCATTAAAAATACTCATTATTACACTTGTAATTACACCAAGTTTTTTAACCTTTGCAGGAGGACTTATAAAGATAGGTGTTTTAAATCCTAATGTTGCTACATCTATTTCTGATTCTGTACCAACTGGTATACTTCTTCCACTAAAGTTAACAGTTTCTAATTCAACTACACTTAAACTTGTCCAGTCTACGTAGTTGTCTGTTGTTTGTATTTCTAAACTTGGATTAAACAGCATTAATATCTGTTCCATAATTTGTAATTTTTGATCTGTGTTAGTTGACCATATATCAGCATTGACTGTAAGCGAATATGGTGTAGGTGCTAAACGTTCTACAGTAACATTTTTACCTTGTGTGTTTAAATATTCTTTGCCGGTATCATCGTATGCACGTTCACGTAAATGTACTTTACCTGTGTAAGTAGCATCCATAAGTCTATCACGATCCATTTCTAATCCAGTCATGTATACTGCAATACGTGGGGCACTCGGAACTTTGTTTTCTGAATTGTCCCTCATTATGTGTCCTACTTGTCTTGTAATGTCTCCATACATCACAGGTATTTGCACAAGTTTACCATCACCGTCTTTATAAGAAAAATTACTCATCAGTCTTATCAACTGAGTAATATATCTTCTTATTTGTCCGTCATAAAAATGTTGCATTATTTTTTACACCCACAATCATTAAGGAAGAAATGTACAACTGCCATTGTAAACCACATCCATGTCATTTCACTAATACCAAATAAACTATTTCCATGCATACCCATATCTTTTGCTAAAAAAATTACGCCAAAAATTCCAAAAATTAATCCTGCTATATTGTGTTTCATTAATTATCCGCCTTAGGTTTTAGTGCTTGACTTAAACTTTGTCTTTCTTTAATAGTTTCACCACCAATAGTAGTTGATGTTGTATTATTAATATGTGATGTTTTGTAAGTTTGTCTATCGTTTGTATTAGTCATAGTCATACGTACATTGTCTTCTTGTTTGACCCAACGTGTACCGTCGTATCTAAATAATCTATTTGGCATAAAATCTGTCCTTAAGAAAAAATCTCCTTTTGCCTGTGATAAAGGAAATGAACTACCAAAGCCAAATTCTTCACCGTTAGCAGGAATACCATCACCTATTAAGTAACCTTGATAACCTTCTCTTTCAGGCGTTTGATTTACTCTACTTGCATCTAAGTTTCCGCTGTTTACACTTGCATCAATTTGAGTTTCATCAGCAGTAACAAGTTCTGGTTTGCCTTCTTTGTCAACTTGCAGTGTATATAGATGTGAAGTATCATAACCTGACTTAGGTGCATCTGCTTCTGCTTGTTGTATAATAGCATTATTAACTTGCATTTCTTTTTCGTAGTTAGAAAGCACATCACGTAGTGTTTGTGAACTGCCTTCTTCTGCCGGTAAATCAAGTATTTCTTTGAATTCTTGTGAGTCAACTATTTGTTTAAGTTTTACTCTATATAAGTGCGGATACCAACTTTGTGAAAATCCTTCTGCCGCTCTGTTTACATCTTCAACTACATAAAATCTCTTAAGTGCAACGTTATGATCATTCAATGCGTGTTCATCTATTAAGTGTGGTAATTCAAATACATCACCTGCCATTACTTTTCTACCAAGAGTGTTAACACTATAGTTGATAGGTATTGTCATAAACAATGTATCATTTGTAAGAAACAGTCCAAATTGACTCATATCAAAGTCAACATCTTGTACGTTGTAGATTCCGCGTAATACGTAAATGTCTGGATCATACTTTCTATCACGGTTTTCCATGAAAAGCATATCCTGAATATTAGTTTCTTTTACAGCATCGTATTTTGGCTGAGTAGGAGTTGCGTCTGCTTCATCAGGATTTTTTGGTCCTAAATACTTGTGTACAAATACGTCTGTTCCGCCCACAGTGAACATTTCCGTGATAGTTTTATCAAGGAATCTGTAGTCTTCGCCTCTCTCTGGCTTATATAAACTGATTCTCGGCATAGTACTTGTATTTATCGTTCGCATAAATACTAATGGAGACGTTGAAATATGGCAAGTTTACAAACACAAAAGCAAGAAATATTCGATTACGTAAGTGCTATGCTTGGCGGTGGTATGGTAGATGTGGAGTTAGATCCACAGCACTACGAAATAGCACTGAAATCAAGTTTAGACAAATTTCGTCAGAGAAGTGATAATTCAGTAGAAGAAAGTTATGCATTCTTAGAAACAGTAATTGATCAGAACGATTATACGCTGGATGAAAATATTGTTGAAGTAAGACAAATTTTTAGACGCTCAATAGGTTCACGTACAGGTGGAGGAGATGGCGGAACATTGTTTGAACCATTCAACCTTGCTTACACAAACACTTATCTTTTATCAAGTTCTAACATGGGCGGACTTGCAACATACAATTTATTTGCAGGATACCAAGAACTTGTAGGACGTATGTTTGGATCATTTATGGAATTTAAATGGAACACAACAACAAAGCAACTTACAATTCTACAACGTCCAAGAGCAGAAGAAAATCTACTTCTTTACGTATATAATCACAGACCAGATTCAGAACTTTTCAAAGATTATCTTGCAAAACAATGGATCAAAGATTATACACTTGCAAAGTGTAAGTTTATGTTAGGCGAAGCACGTAGTAAATTTGCTACTATTGCTGGCCCACAAGGTGGATCAACTCTTAATGGTGATGCACTAAAAGCAGAAGCAACCGCTGAAATGGACAAACTTGAAGAAGATCTTAAAATGCAAGTAGCAGGCGGTGTAGGCTACGGCTTTACAATTGGCTAAAAATCACTTGACATCACAGTAAAAAGATCATATACTATATACTTCAATTAAGGAATAGTATTATGGTAATAGGTATTTGTGGTTTAATCGGTAGTGGTAAAGACACTGTTGCACAATTTTTAATAAACAATCATAACTTTGTAAAAATTAGTTTTGCGGATAAACTTAAAGACGCAGTTGCTACAATGTTTAATTGGAATAGAGAATTGCTTGATGGTAAAACTGATAAATCAAGAGCATGGCGTGAGCAAATAGATCCATATTGGACAGCAGAAACTGGCAGAGAAATAACTCCAAGACTTGTATTACAAGAATTTGGAACAGAATGTATGCGTGAAGGCTTTTTTGATGGTATTTGGGTAAGCATTACTAAAAAGCATATAATTGACAATCCTAATACTAACTTTGTTATTCCTGATGTACGTTTTCCAAATGAAGCAAAAATGCTATATGAAATTGGAGGCGAAGTTTGGCGTGTAAAACGTGGGCAAGATCCAGTTTGGTTTAGAATATATCAAGATGTTGGTGTAGAACCTAAAGATGTACATTCAAGCGAATGGGCATGGGCTCATACAAAGTTTACAAATACAATCGAAAATAACGGAACACTTGAACAACTTAAAAATCAGGTTCAAGATCACCTTGTTTCCAACGGGCGCCTACTCGCTGGATAGCAATTTGGCAATTAGCACATATAGTTTTTAAATTATTAGGGCGACAGTTCTGTAAATCCCCATCTATATGATACACCCGCAACTGTTCCTTGTATGATGCTTTAAAATTACATTTTTCACAATGATCTTTTTGTCTATATCCTGCCAAGTACCAACTTGGTTTACCTCGTTCTTTGCCTTTGTTACGTAAGCAAGTGTCACACTGAGTCCTATAAAAGGTTTTATTACCTTTCTTATAATTAACCGCTACAGGGCGTTTACCGCATTTACATAAAGGACGCATACTGTATTTACCATACCTTTTTTTGCCCTTTTAACCTTATTATTTTGGTGTGAATATATTAGTTCTGTATAAATACATATAATAAGTTCAACAGGAGAACACAAGATGGCAAACTTAATATCACCAGGTGTACAAGTCAGCGTAATAGACGAAAGTTTTTACACACCCGCTGAACCAGGTACTACCCCAATGGTTTTTGTTGCTACTGCACAAGACAAAGCAAACGCAAGTGGCACAGGAACAGCAAGAGGAACTACAAAAGCAAACGCTGGCGTACCGTTCTTATTAACTTCACAAAGAGATCTTTCAGAAACATTTGGAGATCCATTATTTTATACAGATTCAAACAACAATCCGATACACGGTGGCGAATTAAACGAATATGGTTTACAAGCGGCTTACAGTTACTTAGGTGTTAGTAACAGAGCATTCGTTGTTAGAGCGGATATTGACTTAGGCGAACTACAAGCAACTGCTAACGCACCAGCGGCGAATCCAGCAGATGGCACATACTGGTTCGATACACAAGTTTCAAGAGTTGGTATTTTTGAATGGAACGGCAATGCTGTTACAGCAACAGGCGGACAAACATTCACTAACAAAATTCCAACTGTAATTACAGATGCAACAAAATTAGTAGGCGGACAAGCAACTGGCGCACCAAAATCTTCTGTTGGCGCAGTAGGCGATTACGTCGTTGTTGCAACTACAACAATTAACAAAGTATTCTACAAGAATGCCTCAGGAACATGGGTCAAAGTAGGTACAGACGCTTGGGTTTCATCTTGGCCTACAGTAGTTGGTACTGCAAGTAATCCAACAGTAACTGGTGGACAAACTATAGTAATTAATAGTCAAACTATTACTTTCTCAGGTACTTCATTAGCAGACGTAGTAAGTGATATTACATCAGGCACACCAGCAGGTATTACAGCAGAAGCAGTAGACGCAAAATTACACATTAAGTCTACAGGTGCTCAAGTTGTTATTGCGGCAGGTACTGCAAACTTGGATGACTTAGGTTTAACAGCAGGAACTTTTAATGCTCCAGCATTAAGCGTTGGTCCACATACAAGTATTCCAGAGTTTAAATCAACAGACACTAATCCAAGACCAACAGGTTCAATTTGGTTTAAAACTACAGATTCAAACTTAGGTGCTAAACTTTCAGTTAAAGAGTGGAACGCAGAAACTAACTTATGGGACAAGAAAAATGTTCCAATTTACGAAAACAATGCAACTGCACTGAAGAACTTAGATTCAACAGGCGGTGGTATTAACTTATCAGTTGATACTTACTATGCACAGTCAAACGTAACTGAAGCATCAGACAAAGAGTTTGATTTTAAAATATTCAAACGTGTTAACACAGGTGCAACTAATATTGTATCAGGAATAATTGGCTTAGGTACTATTGCAGGTGGTTCATACAATTTCACATTAAGTGAAAGTACTACAAACTCAGCAACAATGAGTGCACCAGTACAAGTTACATTTACAGCGGCAGGCGATGACACAGATGCTGACACTATTGCAGGTGCAATTAACAGTGCAGGCTTTACAAACATTGTAGCAAGTGTAGACGCAAGTAACAGAATTGTAATTTCACACAATGACGGTGGAGAAATTAGAATTGTTGATACAAGTGGAGCACTTACATTAGCAGGTTACACTCCTTACGTAGATGCTAACACTGGTACAGGTAACTTATACTTTGTTCCAGGAACAGACAATAACACTAATCCTAAACAGTATATGGCTTCAAATTGGCAAGTACTATCATACACTGCAAGTGACGATGCACCAAGTGCATTAGCATTAGACGGTCAACTATGGTACAATTCAATTGTTGACGAGTGTGATATTTTAATTCACAACGGTACTGACTTTGTAGGTTATCAAAACTATGTATCAGGAAGTGTAAACTTTAGCAATACAGATCCAAATGGTCCAATTGTTTCAGCAACTGAGCCAACTGTACAATCAGATGGCACAGGACTTGTAACAGGTGATCTTTGGGTTTCAACAGCAGACTTAGAGAACTATCCAGCAATTTATCAATACAACGATACTACAAAAGAATGGGTATTAAGAGATAGTTCAGATCAATCAACAGACAATGGTGTATTGTTTGCAGATGCAAGATACAATACAGCAGGTGCTAATAGCGGTACAGCAGGTTCAATCAAAGACTTACTTGCAAGTAACTATAAAGACCCGGATGCTCCAGATCCAGCATTATATCCAAAAGGTATGTTGCTATGGAACTTAAGACGTTCTGGCTTTAATGTTAAGAAATTTGTACGTAACTATGTTAACCTTGCAAATGACAACATCAGAAACGGTGACGAGTCAATGGCGGCATACTATCCACACAGATGGGTAACTGAAAGTGCTAACCAAGAAGACGGTTCAGGTACATTCGGTCGTAAGGCTCAGCGTAAAGTTGTTGTACAGGCTTTACAAGCATTAATGAATAGCAACCAAGACATTAGAGATAATGAATCAAGAATCTTTAACTTACTTGCTACACCAGGTTATCCAGAACTAATTGGAGAAATGGTATCCTTGAACAATGATAGAGGCTTAACAGCATTTATCGTTGGTGATAGTCCAATGAGATTAGCAAGTGATGCTACAGGAATCAATAACTGGGCAACAAACGTAAACGGTGCAGTAGAAGATAATGATAACGGCTTGGTAACAGCAGATGAATACTTGGGTGTGTTTTATCCACAATTATTCACAAGTGATAACGCAGGTAACAATGTAGTTGTTCCAGCATCACATGGTATACTTAGAACGATTGCATTAAGTGATCAAGTATCGTTTCCATGGTTTGCTCCAGCAGGTACAAGACGTGGTGGTATTACTAACGCTTCAAGTGCAGGCTTCATTAACGCAGAAGGCGAATTTAAAACTGTAGCACTTAACGAAGGTCAAAGAGACACATTATACAGCAACAAAGTAAATCCGATTACGTTTTTAACTGGTGCTGGACTTGTAAACTTTGGTCAAAAAACAAGAGCGAAAAACGCAAGTTCTTTAGATAGAATTAACGTTGCAAGATTGGTGATTTACTTAAGATCACAATTAAACAAACTTGCTAAACCTTATATCTTTGAACCAAATGACAAGATCACAAGAGATGAGATTAAACAACAAGCAGATAGTTTAATGTTAGAACTTGTTGGTCAAAGAGCGTTATATGATTTCTTAGTAGTGTGTGATGAATCAAACAACACACCTTCAAGAATTGATAGAAACGAGTTATACGTAGACATAGCGATTGAACCAGTGAAAGCAGTAGAATTTATTTACATTCCACTAAGACTTAAAAACACTGGAGAAATAGCGGGCCTATAATATGATAAATAAAAGTAATAGGAGCACATAATGGCAATTTCATCACTCTCAAGATTAACAGTGCCTTTGGACAGCAACGCAAGTGCAAGTTCACAAGGTTTGTTAATGCCAAAACTGCAATACCGCTTTAGGGTATCGCTGGAAAATTTTGGTGTATCAACACCAACTACTGAACTAACAAAACAAGTAGTTGACGTAACCAGACCCAATGTAACATTTGAACAAATTACTCTTGATGTTTACAACTCAAAAGTATATTTGGCAGGTAAACATACTTGGGAACCAATCACACTTAACTTACGTGAAGACGTATCCAACAATGTACAAAAACTTGTTGGCGAACAGTTACAGAAACAGTTCGACTTCTTCGAACAGTCAAGTGCGGCAAGTGGCGCGGACTACAAATTCGTTACAAGAATCGAAATTTTAGACGGTGGTAACGGAAATAACACAGCAGGTGTATTAGAGACTTTTGAATTGTACGGTTGTTATCTTGAGAGTGCAAACTACAATACATTAGCATATGCAACATCAGATGCTGTTACTGTTAACCTCAACATTAGATACGACAACGCAATTCAAACACCACAAGGAACAGGAATTGGTACTGCTGTAGGCAGAACTGTAAACACTCTTGTAACTGGTGGCGGTGCTGTATAACAATTAGTTTAGTTTATAAACATGGAAAAGGCGCTTCGGCGCCTTTTTTATTATCTACCCATATATTAATATAGATAAATATTAGTATGGCAAATAAGTTAACTCCATTCCTTAATAATTTAGTACAAGGTGCTTTGAATCCTAAAGGCAACCTTGGTGATTACCAACACGCGGCACGTTTATATGTAGATGACGCATTTAAGTATGCACCAAAGGTAAAGTTTCTTTATCATGTTGCATTTAATATAAATCCAAACGCGGCGGCAGTAATACCACAACTTACAACCAAGCATCAAAACACAATCAATATGCTTGTTAAAAGTGTTGACTTACCTAAGTATGATATTACAACAGAAGTCAAACACGCATACAATAGAAAAAGATTGTTACAAAAACGTATTGACTACAGTCCATGTAATATTACTTTCCATGATGACAACTATGGTGTAACAACTGCGATGTGGGAAGCATACTATAGATATTATTACAGAGATGGAAACTATGCAAGTGTTGACCAAGCAGGTTCACCTAATCCCAGTGAAGTGAAACCTTATAACAGAGCAAACATATATGGTAAAGATGAACAAAACAAAAACAGATATGGTTTTGACAATGACAGTTACGAACCATTCTTTAATAACATTATCATTTATCAAATGTCAAGAAAACGTTACACTGCTTACACACTTGTAAATCCTTTGATACAAAGTTGGCAACATGATACAATGGATCAAGCGACAAGTGAAGTTGTACAAAGTACAATGCAAGTTGGTTTCGAAACTGTGTTCTATTCAAGAGGACCAGTTACAGAAGGTTCAGCACCAAAAGGATTTGCAACAGAACATTATGATAAAACACCAAGTCCATTATCATTAGGTGGTGGAGGAACATCAAGTTTATTTGGTGTTGGCGGTGTTGCTTCAGGAGCCGCAGATGTGTTTGGTGATATTACAAGCGGTAATGCATTTAAATCTCCAGGAGCATTGTTAGGTACAGTTTTAAAAGCGGCCAACACAGCAACAAATGCAAAAAGTTTAAGTTCAGCAGGTTTAAGACAAGAAGGCTTTGGAATAGTCAAAGGTGCTTTAGGAGATGTAGGAGGACTTAATGTTGGCGGAGTAGCAAATAGTTTGTTTCCTAAGAATGGAGGCAACGGCGGATTAAGTAGTATTACAAAAGCAGTAGCAGGTGTTAGTGCTGTAGCAACTGTACAAAAATTAGCAAACAGCACAAGTGTTTCAGATGTTAGAAAAACATTAGAGAATGATCAAGACGCATTAGATTCACTTACAAAATCAACAACGTTTAAAAAAGATCATTTAACATCAGGCGGTGATGCAAGTGTTAATGCAATTAACCAAGCCTGGGATAATGCAAGTTCTGCGGCTAAGGCGGCGGCTAATAGTAAAACATTAGATGACTTGCCAAACATATTGAGTACATAACATGAGTAATATTCCATCAGTATCAGCAGGCGATAGCACACAAGAAGTAAAAGAATTTTTTGATCAATATTTTACAAAAAAAATTAGTTTTCCTTCTAACCAAGTAGATGCTGTTGTTGGCTTTTTTGAATCAAGAGGCTTTGCAAGAAGTTCTGCAATAAGTGTAGGAACTGTTTTAATGCAACAAGCAAGATTAGATGACGTAAATGTTTTTCAATTGCTTGACACGTTAAAGAAACAAGACAACATTCAGTTAAGTAATGTTGTAACAGAAGTTTTAAATTATAATAGACAAAAAATATCTACATTAGGTTACAAAGTTTCAAACACAGAGAATAGAATAGAAGCAAGAAACATAGAGGTGTAACATGGCCAAGTTTGCCCAAGGACGTTACAATCTTAAACATCCTGACAAATATATAGGAAGAAAAACTCCACTGTATAGAAGCAGTTGGGAATTTGCTTTCATGAAATTTTGTGATGAAAATCCTAATGTTGCAAAGTGGGCCAGTGAATCTGTAAAGATTCCTTATAGAAATCCTTTAACAGGAAAAGCAACTGTATATGTTCCTGATTTTTTCATTTCATATGCTGATAGAAACGGTAAACAACGAGCAGAACTAATAGAAGTAAAACCAGATAACCAAACTACATTAGAGAGTGCAGGTCGTAACAAATATAAACAAGCACAAGTAGTACTGAATATGGCAAAATGGGAGGCCGCAAAGAAGTGGTGTAAAGACAAAGGCCTATATTTTAGGGTGGTTACAGAGAAAGACATTTTTCATTCCGGCAAAAGAAAATAAGATAAATAATATTAGCAGTTAATAGAGATATACATGACTAAGAAATTAGAAGAATTACTGAATATGCCAGAGAGTCAAGAGATTATCGAAGCAGAGAAAAAAGACTCTAAAAAAGAGGCTAAAAAATCTGCTATTGTAGAACAAGAAGAAACTTCACGTAATATAGCAGAACTTGATAAGATTACAGCCGCTTTACCACAAGTAAAAGGCTTGGGTGAAATGGCAGATAAAGAACTTAATGAAGTATCAGATAAAGCAATGCAGGCTTATGAAGATTTAATGGATTTAGGTATGAATGTAGAATCGCGTTACAGTGGTAGAATATTTGAAGTAGCAGGTAATATGCTAAAAACTAATTTAGATGCCAAAACTGCTAAATTGGATAAGAAATTAAAGATGGTAGAACTGCAACTTAAGAAAGAAAAAGCAGATAAAGACGCAGGAAACGATGATAATGTAATGTCTGGGGACGGATATGTTGTTACAGATCGTAATAGTTTACTTGAAAAATTGAAAAACATGGATAAATAAGTACAGTAGGATGAGTAATATGAAATTTAACGAATATTTAACTGAAGCATATAACAACAAGCAATACGAATTTAAGATTGGTGTTGCTGGCGATAATGAAGGTCTTGCAGATAAGATGGAAACTGCTCTAAGAAAGTTTGGATTAGTAAATCTTACTCCTGGTAAAAAGACACCTATTCAAGAACGCCCACTGGATTTTCCACAGTTACAAAATATGGAAGTAACTTATTACGAAGCAACGATTACATATCCTACACACGCAGAATCATTGCAGGAATATTTAGGTTATAACATAGGAAAATCACAATCACACATTATGGTACGTAACATGAACGCTCCGCAAGAAGCATATCAAGAAGTAAAAGACAATGCACCATATGATATCAAACTTACAAAAGAAGATATGGGTGGTGAGTCTGCACAGAAAGATGTTGCGGGAACAAGAGTTATGGACCTTCTTAAAGAATTAGAATCTGTACGTAGTGAGCGTACTAACAGTCCAGTAGAGAGTGTTAAAGCAGATGCTGAACAAAAGCAAATGGATGCTACTGCTGAAATAGGAACAAAAAGTCCAATAGGGAGTTAATTATGAAATTAGAAGAAATCTACAAAAAAATAGAGGCGTTGGACGAAGCATTAAAAGAAACGGCATCAGCGTCTATTAACATGAGCGGTGACACTGCTGAAGACGTAATGAAGTTGATGAATGCATTAAAAGGCGAGAGCCCTGCAAAAGATATTGCAGACATTCCTACAACAATCAAAAAACTTGAACCAATGGATAAACCAATGGGACCTCCAATGGATCCACATGATAACATGGTATCAATGATGGATATTGTTAAAGACAAACCGGAGCCAATGGATATGCCAATGCCAGGCTGTGAAGACGAAGTTGCTCAAGAAGCAGACTACGAAAACGAGCCAGATGAAAAATATCAAGACCAACACTACATGACTAAAGATTTATCAGGTGGTAGTGAAATGGGTCAAAAGAAATCATTTCCAAAAGTTGCAGGCGGAGATAATCCAATGGCACTTGAAGATGAAATTAAAGCAGAACTTTCAAGCAAGTTAGCAGAATTCATGAAAGAAGCAGTTTGCGATAAATGTGATGACGATGACTGTGAAGGTGACTGCGATGAAGATAGAGCAGATGAAGGCAAAATGCCAGCGGGATTAAAAGCATATCACGATAAGAAAAAAGGCAAAAAGTCTGACGATAAAGAAGACAAAGAAAAAACAAACGAAGCAAAAAAAGACGACAAGGGTAAAAAAGTACAATTACCAAGCGGTAAAGAAATGAAAAAATGCAAAGACGACGGAATGTCTAAAGCAGAAATCATGAAGAAATATACAGAGATGGGTTGTGAAGGAAAACAACTTGAAAAACTGTATGCCGCTCATTGTATGTAGGCTTCTACTATCCAAAACAATACTTTAATCAAGTACAACTCAAATAGGCCCTCAGGGGCCTATTTTTTTGAGTAAATAGTTTACAATGGCAAATAAAAGTTTAGATGGCGTATTAACCAAAAAAGCACATACACGTGAACAGTTTACCAATGAACAAATTGGAGACTTGTCTAATTGTATGGATCCGCATGAAGGTTATTTAAATTTTGCAAAAACATTTGCGTACATTCAACATCCTGTAAAAGGCAAGTTGTTGTTTGAACCATATGACTATCAAGTAGAATTAATGAAAAGTTATCATGACCATAGATTTAATGTTAATATGCTTCCAAGACAAACAGGTAAAACAACTTGTGCCGCAGTTTATCTAACTTGGTACGCTATGTTTCATCCAGACCAGACTATACTTATTGCGGCTCACAAGTATTCAGGCGCACAAGAAATTATGCAACGTATAAGATATGTTTATGAAATGTGTCCTGATCATGTTAGAGCAGGTGTTATAAATTATAACAAAGGTTCAATAGAATTTGAAAATGGTAGTAGAATTGTAAGTGCAACTACAACAGGTAACACTGGTAGAGGTATGTCTATATCATTACTATACTGTGATGAGTTTGCATTTGTTAATCCTAATATAGCAGAAGAATTTTGGACTTCTATATCTCCTACACTTGCAACAGGTGGTCGTGCTATTATTACAAGTACACCAAACTCAGACGAAGATACATTTGCAGTTATCTGGAAAGAGTCGCAAAATAAATTTGATGCTAACGGTAACGAACAAGAGTTAGGTTCAAACGGATTTCATGGATACACTGTAGGCTGGGAAGCACACCCAGATAGAGATGAAGAATGGAAAGAAACAGAAATAGGACGTATTGGCGAAGAAAGATTTAGACGTGAGTATGGTTGTGAATTCCTTGTATTCGATGAAACACTTATTAATAGTATAAAACTTGCTTCACTGCAAGGTGTTGATCCAATGGAGAATATGGGACAAACACGTTGGTATAAAAAATTAGATAAAAAAATGACATACAGCATTTCACTTGATCCTGCAATGGGTACAGGTGGAGACTATGCCGCAATCCAAGTATTTGAATTACCAAGTTATTCACAAGTTGCAGAATGGCGACACAATCAAACAGCAATACCAGGACAAGTAAGAATATTAAAAGACATTGCAAATTATATTAATGATTTTTGTCAAGCACCTGCGGCAAACAATATATACTGGAGTGTTGAAAACAATAGTATTGGTGAAGCAGTACTAATTGTAATAAATGATGTAGGCGAAGAAAATATACCAGGATTATTTGTAAGTGAGCCTATTAGAAAAGGACATATTAGAAAATTTAGGAAAGGATTTAATACAACGCATAGAACAAAAATTAGTGCTTGTTCAAAACTTAAAAACATGATTGAAAATGACAAAATGTCTATCAAAAGTAAAGCACTAATATCAGAACTTAAGGCATTTGTAGCAAGTGGTACTGGATATAAAGCAAAAACAGGCGAAACAGATGATCTTGTTAGTGCTGTGCTGTTGAATATTCGCATGATGGGCGTTTTAAAGGATTGGGATCCACGGGTTTACAACTCTTTTCGCTCAACTGACGGTGATGATGACGATTATGACCCACCTATGCCAATATTTGTAACAGGCGTTTATTAGATAAATATTAATATGATAAACTTGGAGAAAATTGCAGAAGAACTGTTTAACAAGATTCGTGGACGTTATCCGTCAATTACCATTGGTGATGATGAATCTACTATTACTAATGTTCCTTCTAAAGCACGATTTTTTGACTTTGACTTTAAAGAAGGAGTTAAAGTAAGTGTAACATTAGACGAAAACAGTTTAACAATGCTATATAACAACGACTTAATTGAAAAGAGCGAAGATACTGTAAGAAGTAACTGGTACAATTTTATGAAAGAAATGCGTACATTTGCAAAGAAGCGTATGTTAAATTTTGACACAAGAGATATAACAAAATCAAATTTAGATAAAAGAGATTATCAATATCTATCTACAAACAGACCCGGAGAAAATACAATGAGTGAAAGTAAAATGTACGGAACTTCGAAAACAAGTTTCCAAGACATTGGTAATGCAAAGTTGATTGTTAAGCATAGAGGCCCAGTTGACTTTGAAAATCCAGCAGGAAGAACACATAACATAGACAGCATTTATATAGAAAGTGCTGAAGGAGAAAGATACAAGTATCCTTACAGACATCTTAATGGTGCAAGAGCAATGGCTACACACGTAAGTGAAGGCGGAAAACAGTATGACGATTTTGGAAAGCACATCGTATCACTCAGCGAAGAACTTTCTAAATTACGTACATTTAAAACTTACATGAATCGTTCAGCAGTAATGGCAGAGGGTCTTGCCGGATACATGGACATTGTGAACAATAGAATTGATACAGTAAAAGAAACAGTTCATAAATTACAAAGAGAAAACTTTTATAAAGAAGCATTTGAAAACTTTGAATCTAAAGTGCTTGAAGAAGTTCCAGAAGATGTAAGTTCTAATTGGATTGATGAATTAACTATCAAACAATTTAACGAAGATTTAAAAAGTGTATTTCCTTACATTTACAATCTTGTTAAAGAGAACACAAAGACTACACAAGTTTCACCAGAAGATTTATTAGGTGAAGATGAAATAGAAGAAGGTGCAGTCAAAAGAGCAATGGAAGATGATGCTGAAAGCATGAGTAAAGAAGAGTTTATGAAAAAGCATGGTGGACCAAACGCAGACGATGAAGGCGCATCTGAATTCTACGACAACTATAATGGCACTGAAGACGAAAGTCTTGATATGGAAAATAACTTTGCTTCACACTTAGACAATGTAATTGCAACGTCTAAACATGAGCAAGGTCCAAACGAAGTATCAAGCATGGGTATGAACAAATACGGACTTGCGGCTAAAAAAGAAGGCGGTAAATTTATTTCTTACAAAGATGGTGAAGTAACAGGTGAGTTTGATTCAATGGAAGAACTTGCTAAACATCAACAAGAACTAATACAAGATGAGTCAGCAACTTTTGAAGGAAATGAGTTTGCACAAAAAGTACGTGAACTTAAAGCCAAAGGTGCAAAGCCAGGAACTAAATTTAAAACATCAGATGGTGAAGAACACACATTAGAATCAGCAATTGAAGCGGCTGGTTTAGATATTTTAGAATTTTGGTCAGAAGACGAACTTGAAGAAAGTGGCATTATGTACAAAGCAGGCGTTAAAAAATATGGCAAGGACGGAATGAAAAAGATCCAAAGTGCCGCTGGTAAAGGTGCAAGTGCAGAAGAAATTGGCAAAATTAAAGATCAACATAATAAGAAAAAAGAATCTGATGATGACACAATGGATGTCAAAATGACACCAGACGGAGGCATTCAGAAAGTAGATGCACAGGACAAGTTACATCAAAAGGAAGAAGAATTACCTTTAGAAGAGTTTATCAAAGGACACTTTGATTACACTACTAATCAATTCCCTAAAGGTGAAACGGCTGTAATGACAGCAGTTGAAAAGAAGTATGGTGAAGAAGCAATTAGAAATGCAACTGAAATCATGCAGGAGTTGGTTACAAATCAAGACGAAGAGATGAATAGAATCAAAACTTTAGCAGGTTTGGAATACTAATTCACTTTTTTGATAAAGTTTCACTTGACTTTATAAGTAAGTTTGTGTATAGTATATATTATGTGCTACACACAATCAAGGCACACAACAGCCAAAGGCAAATATAGGAGGCTTAATTATGGCAACACTCGCAGAAATTAGAGCGAAACTTAAAGAACAGGAATCACGCACAGGTGGTTCTGATAATCGAAGCGGCGGCGACAACGCAATTTACCCATTTTGGAACTTGAAGGAAGGCGAACAGTCAACTGTACGTTTCTTACCTGATGGTGACACAAGTGCGGATTTCTTTTGGAAAGAACGTTTGATGATCAAACTTCCTTTCGCAGGAATCAAGGGTGAAACTGACAGCAGACCAGTTCAAGTACAAGTACCATGTATGGAAATGTATGGTGATTCTTGTCCAATCTTGAGCGAAGTACGTGGTTGGTTTAAAGATCCATCACTTGAAGATATGGGAAGAAAGTATTGGAAGAAAAGAAGTTACATCTTCCAAGGCTTTGTAACAGAGAATGGTCTTAACGAAGACTCTACTCCAGAAAATCCAATTCGTAGATTTATTATTGGTCCACAAATTTTCCAACTTATTAAATCTGCATTAATGGATCCAGATATGGAGGAACTACCAACAGATTACACTTCAGGTGTAGACTTTAGAATTATTAAAACTTCTAAAGGTGGTTATGCAGACTATTCAACTTCTAACTGGGCTCGTAGAGAGCGTCCACTTACAGACGAAGAAAAAGCATCAGTTGACAAGCATGGCTTGTTTAACTTGAATGACTTCCTTCCGAAGAAGCCAGGTGATGTTGAAGTAAAAGTTATGCAGGATATGTTCCAAGCATCCGTAGATGGTGAGGCATATGATGCAGAACGTTTTGGTCAGTATTTCCGTCCAGCGGGAATGGCGGCAAGAACAGGTGATCCAAATGCGGCGGCAAGTAAAAATGCAACTGCAACAAGTCAAAGTGCTCCGGCAACTGAGACTGCTCCTGCTCCAGCGGCAACTGAGGCTCCAGTAGCACAGGCAGAAACTGCTCCGGCGGCAACTGCAACGGCGGCTCCAGCAACTGACAACAAAGCGGAAGACATTTTAGCAATGATCCGCAATCGTCAAAACGGTTAATAGAAGTGTAGTAGGGGTGTAACAGCCCCTACTTAATATTAAGGAGATACAATGGCTAATAAAGCATTTGACGTTTCTAAGTTTCGTAAAAACTTAACTAAATCGATCACAGGAATGAGTGCAGGATTTAATGATCCGACTGATTGGATTAGTACAGGAAACTATGCACTCAATTATCTTGTAAGTGGTGACTTCCATAAAGGTGTTCCGCTTGGTAAGGTAACAGTATTTGCAGGCGAATCAGGCGCAGGTAAATCTTATATTTGTGCAGGTAACATTGTTAAGGCCGCACAAGAACAAGGTATCTTTGTAGTACTTGTTGACTCAGAGAATGCCCTTGATGAAAGTTGGCTACACGCATTAGGTGTTGACACAAGTGAAAGTAAATTACTTAAACTTAATATGTCAATGATTGATGATGTTGCAAAAACAGTTTCAACATTTATGGATGATTACAAAGCAATGGACGAACAAGAACGTCCTAAAGTATTGTTTGTAATTGACTCATTGGGTATGTTGTTGACTCCAACAGACGTTGACCAGTTTAATAAAGGTGATATGAAGGGTGACATGGGTAGAAAACCTAAGGCACTTACTGCACTTGTAAGAAACTGTGTTAATATGTTTGGTTCACACAACGTAGGACTTGTAGCAACTAATCATACATATGCATCGCAGGATATGTTTGATCCAGATGATAAGATTAGTGGTGGACAAGGATTTATATATGCTTCAAGTATTGTAGTAGCAATGAAAAAATTGAAACTAAAAGAAGATGAAGCAGGTAATAAGATTAGCGAAGTGCGTGGTATCAGAGCAGGTTGTAAAGTAATGAAGACTCGTTATGCAAAACCTTTTGAAGGCGTACAAGTTAAAATTCCTTATGAAACAGGTATGAACCCTTATAGTGGACTTGTTGATTTGTTTGAAAAGAAAAATATGCTTGTCAAAGATGGTAACAGACTAAAATATGTTTCAAGTGCTGGCGAAGAAATTAAAGAATATCGCAAGGCATGGGAAGCAGGCGGTGACCTACTTGACAAAGTCATGATTGACTTTGCTAAACAATCCGATGAGGTAACTACAGAAGAAGACACACCTGTCGAAGAAGTAGAACCAGTTACTGAGGAGTAGTATATATGGACAGTTCACAAGTTGTAGATACATGGAATCTTTTTAAAGAGCATACAGACAAAAAACATCTTGAAACACTTGCAGAAAGATATATTGATCTTTTGGCAGACTATGGTGTAAGTGATGAGGCTCTGAAAGAATCTTTAGGAACGTGTGATCATTTAGATGCGGCAATTAATTACTATCTGGATATCGACGAAGAATTAACTGCCGACGATGACGACTGGGATTAATTATGTGGTATAGTAAAATATCAAAAGATATTAGCCATATACCAGATGCAGTCAAATACTATGAAGACGAATTGGTTGAAGCGAAGAAGGAAGTTCGAATCTATGGTAACATAGAAAAGGCGGCGGCAACAATGCCTGGACTTGTTGAGCATCGCTTCAACCAACTTCAAGAGTTAGAAGCAATATTAGAATATCTTAATATTGAACTAAGAAGATTAAGAAGCAGTTTTTTTAAAAAGTATCTTGAAAATTATCAACGTGCATTGAGTAGCAGAGACGTAGAAAAGTATGTAGACGGCGAAGCAGATGTAGTTGATTATGAAAAAATTATTAATGAGTTTGCTCTTATGCGTAACAAGTATTTAGGTATTTGTAAAGGACTTGATCAAAAGCAATGGCAAATTACTAATATTACAAAACTAAGAGTAGCAGGAATGGAAGACGCATCAGTATGAAGCAGTTAAACAATGGTTGGTGGGTTCCGGACAGTGAAATAAAAATCACAAGTCATGTTGCTGATAACGAAGATCAAAATAACCCAACCTATGAACAACGTGTAAGAGACAAAGTAAAAGATAACATTACAGAATTTAAAACTTTTGTTGACGTTGGTGCTAATATTGGTATCTGGGCATATCCATTTAAAGATTTATTTGAAAACGTAATTTGTTATGAACCAAGTCCACGTAATTTAGAGTGTCTACGCAAAAATATGCAAGGCACTGTTGACATACGTGAATATGGTCTTGGTAATGAAAACAAAGAGGCAGAATTTGTAGATAGTGCAGACAACTGCGGTAATGCACATATTGTAGACAAAAAGAAAAAACATTCATATACAATTAGAGTAAAAAAATTAGATGACGAAAATTTACAGTCATGTAGTTTAATTAAAATTGATGTGCAAGGCTATGAATGGCCTGTGATACAAGGTGCAAAAAACACAATAGAAAAGTTTAGACCATGGGTAGTGTTTGAACCTAATCAAGACGTAAATGAAATGATTGCTTACTTTCATAGTTTAAGATATCATCCTATTTTAGTAAAAAGCAAAACGTGTTATATATTTGCTCCAGAAGAAAATACTGCACAGGACATTGTAGGTCTTAATGCATATCAACAAAAAATTGATGTCATTAGAGAACTATACAATGAGTATTAAACACGAAGCAACACATTGGCACAAAAAGAAGTTAGGTACTTGGCCTGACATAGATAATCCAAAAACATTCAATGAAAAAATTGCTTGGTTGAAAATCTACGATCAAGACAA
>Ga0163109_10000119_pt1 | contig 62642 bp, 32 predicted proteins | sample CRUFie1St13metaG_FD_108704 | JGI IMG/M metagenome (GOLD analysis project Ga0163109, IMG submission 108704) | Marine microbial communities from the Costa Rica Dome - CRUD Field 142mm St13 metaG | ecosystem: Environmental > Aquatic > Marine > Oceanic > Photic zone | place: Costa Rica: the Eastern...
CGCTTCGGGCGTTCATCAGTATTTCGCTCCTGAACGCAGTTCGTATCCGACTTTCCGTCCCCAAGGGCGTGCGCGACCCATCGACAGCGTAGATTGCTATGCACCCGGTGCCACCGACTTTTCGAAGTTTTTGGGTACCCCGAACCCTCATGCACCGGTCCCCGAAACACCATCCACGCGAGGGAACACTGAAACTTTTGGCCGAGAAAGCTTCCAGGCCGCAGCCAAAACCGGTCGCAAGAATTTTTGTCAGACCGATTTTCGTCAGGCGGACCTGAGCGGACTGGACCTGAGCAAGTACGATTTTCGAGCGGCAAACTTCGAAGGCGCAAATTTGCAAGGCGCTAATTTTCAGGACGCTCGCTTAGATTACGCGAAATTCGGCGGGCAAACGACAGACCTGAGCTCGGCAAACTTTAACGGAGCCGAACTCCACGCCGCAGATTTTACAAAAAGCGAATTAGCGGGAGCGAGCTTTATCCGAGCAGATGCGAGAAACGCCTGTTTTGAAAACGCCTATCTCGCTGATGCTGAATTCAAGCAAGCTGAACTCCAAGGGGCAGACTTCAACGGCGCTCAGCTCAAAGAAGCAGACTTTCGTGAAGCAAAGGCAGACAATGCTCAATTTTTCGGCGCTAAAACGCGCAAAGTTCTCTGGTCAGGCGCCAGCTTACAAAGCGCTAAAGGCCTTGAGAAATAAACAACATCGAGAGCGCATGCTTCACTTAAATGTATAGCTTTCCCTCGTAAGCCTAGTGTTTACGTTCTAAATCCTGTGGCTCTCTCGCGTGTTGTCCCTTGCTGGTTCGCTTCTGAAAGCCAATTGCATTACGGTGTTCTCTAATCGTGATGCTCGATATTCTGAAAAGCAAAACCGCCAAACTTGCGCTCGCTGCCGCAGTCAGCGTTTGTGGCTGTTCGGCAGATACCAAAGTTCAAAACCGACCTCCGAGAATCTCACCGAATTGTGAGGACAGTACAACGAGAGTTGGGCAAACGCCGTGCGGCTTCAACGGCGAAGGCTTCTTCGAGCAAATCTGTCAAAACGGAGAGTGGATGGATAATTCATCTTCGTGCACCGGAACCGACGTCTGCAAAAATGAAAGTGAAGAATCACAAGCATGTAACACTTCGGGAACGCAAGTCCGAACCTGCACCGAGGGACAATGGGGCGACTGGGGTGAATGCCTTATCGGTGGCTGCACCGATAACGAAGCGCTCAACTTCAATGCGAACGCGACTCAAGATGACGGGAGCTGCCGGTATGCCCGCAGTTCCGACATCTTTCTCGATTACGCTAAGACTCACTATATTCCCGGCAGATTCCCGGCCTCCGCCTGCGATAATATCAATGCCCATCATGAATGCGTGAGTACCGAAGGTTGTAATTGGCTACGAACCATAAAGAACAACGGCGTCTGCCGAGAAGACCCGGTTACTCGGTGTCTCAAATCTGGAGAATGTGTGTGTCGACCTCACGATTTTCATGGCGACGCGAGCCACGACAATGACCTCGAACTCTTCGTTCCTTTGAGTCTGACCTGGGCCAACCTCGCCCCTCGCACCTCTGCATTCGGTGGAAATTCTTCGCTGTACTCGACGCACATCGATATGGCCGAAATCGTCAATGAGTCCTTGGCCAACTTCACGAGCCGCACCGATTTCAGTCTGAAGACTTTATCCATCCGCCCGACTTCGCCAAACTCGACGAATGCTTTGAGCCAATCGAACTCGATGAACATCGCCCTGAAGTTCATGCACGTTTGGGATAAAGACCCGGCCGAAATGAGTGGCGTTCTCTTTGATGGATTAGGATTACAGGTGACTCTAGAAAACGACCAACTGTATCTCGAAGCAAACGGGAGCAAGACACCCATTACCGGAGAAACGGCCTTCAGCGGTCTTATAAAGGACTATCAATGCAATCAACTGATTGTCAGCGTGTCGGGCAATGACTCGGCGAAAGTATATTTAGGAGATACCGAAACGACAGTATCCGGCCTCAATATGGCGAATGTGCAAAGTTATCTGAATAATCTCAATTCTAATGATGACGTCGTGCAGGTAGGTCCCATCAACGCAAAGATCTGGGATCTCAAAGTGTTTGGTAATAATCGACAGTTGTCCGCACGAGAAAGACGAGAGCTGGGCAAACGATGCTCAAATGCAGGAAGCTACCCGATACCTGAAGGCTATCCAGATTCCAATCGCCGATATTCCTGGGGCATGGGCGGGTATGACATCGTGCTCAACCACGAAACCCAAAGCTATTCAAGCGGAGTGTATGTCACCATGCGAATTCCGGAACCCGACGTCTTCCCACCGATCAATGAAAACGACAAACAAAATCTAAAGCGCATGATTGGCTTTTGGGACCGTTGGCAGGAACAAATGTTTTTTGAGATGGACTTGATACCGTTCATCGATACGAGACAGCTCTCACCCGCGGACTCGCTCAATACCTATCGAAAATTTTCCGAAAGAGACAATCTCGGTGAAGGCATTTCAGGTTCGCAAGAACCAGCAAACTTCAAGAATCCATGCCGATACATGACGGACCTGTTCCAGGGCTTCAACTGGTTACCAGAAGACTTTCCGAATGAACCAACATCTGCTGACCACCGCAAAATTGCCGAACGTGGGGGCTGGACTCGTTGGGATTCACATAACCCAGACCAGTACGGTTCCTGGCAACGACCGGTGCACGAACATGGGCATACCGCGCATTTCACTCTGATGCGGACTTACCGAAAAGTGCATCACTATATCCGCGGCATTTCGGGCGAATCTTTTGCAGAAGTGATGTCCAATTATGTACTCACCGGTCTCAAGTCATGGATGAACAACGCCCTCACCTACTATCCCAATATCCCGTTGGCCTTTGAAGGGCGCTGGGACCCGTCGCAAGAGAAGCATATTTTCAAATCCTCGCAGCCGTACCAAGAAAAGAATATTGATGATCTCGGTTTGGGTGCACGCTTCTACGGACTAGGAACCTGGTGGTACTACGTGAGCCACTACGCAGCTAAGCCTTACCTCATTGGTTGGATTTCCGGGGACAACGACGAAACACCGGGAACCACGCTGCAAAAAACACGATTCTATCTCAGCCAAGAAGGCCTCGACTTTGGCGAATTGTTTGGGAACTTCGCTGCCCACGTTGCGACCTGGGACCTGCCCTATACCGGTCATCACTTCCACGCACAGGAGCAAGCACCTTTTCAGGGTATCGAAAGTTGGTGTACTCGCAATAGCGGCCCAGACTGCACGGTGGACAGTCTCAAGATACAAGCGGATGTCGACCCGACGGTTGGCACAGAAGAGGAATGGGTCGATGGACCTACCGGTATGAACCCAGGCGGTTTTGCGTACAACATGATTCGATTAAAGGACGTAGCCCCCGGTTCATTGTACGAAATCAGTCTTGAGTTCGACGTACCATCCAAGATTTACGCGGACGAAGAGTTTCATATTCGTATGACTCCTCAGTGTAAAAATGACCCACGTCTTTTTTCGTCGAGAATTGTTGTGGCGGAAACGGGAGCCGCAGGAAAAGCCACGAGAGCAAAAAGACCTGAATATTACAAAATCCCGGGGCGAAGTGTGAATAACTTCGTCATCGAAACGCCTTCTGATCAAACCTCCGATATTTTTTTGCTACCTATTCCCACTCCCCCCTTCGAACTCGAAGATGTGAGGCCTTTTGTCAGCGGATACAGCATCACGTGGCCTTACAAATATAAAATCAAGAAGTTAGCCGAGCTTCCGACGGGCGCAAATACACAGACGCCGATCATTCTAGAAAACGACGAAATGCTAAGTCTCAGTCCGGTTGTGGGAAACGGTTTTACTCATGACTGCTTCAACGCGCAATAAAACTATTAGTTGAGACTTGTGCCTGAGGCATAATGTCGGATTGCACAACCGCTCGTTTTGTCGACCACAACGACATCCCATTCACAACGCTTGATGTCGTCCTCAGGATCCATCGAAATACTGTCTGTCTGGCAAGGAACCCATTCAGAAATGTCCCCTTCAGGTGACATTGAGAGCCCCACCACATAATCTACGTAACTAGGGATACGTGGGCCTTCGAGATTCTCAAAGCTCTGTAGATCGCTCTGATGAAAATAGAATTGATAGTCTCCGCTTCCGCCTGTGACGTTGACCGCTAAATTCTCTCGATAAATACTGTCGCAGTTGAATGCCCCGTTTGAAGGGGTGAGTCCATCAGCCCAACAGCTTGTCGTCCTTAGCATCGGACACGAGGTCATTCGATCATCATCTTGAATGTGAATTTGGGTTGAAATCGGCGTGTAGGATGCATAATCACCGGTTACCGAATCACCGAATCCCGCATTGTTCATCTCACGAATATTGATAACGGCTGCCGAATCAGTCACATCCATGTCCTGGGCGGCCGTCAGCGTAATTGATTTGGTCATTCCCTCAGAGCGAGCAGGAAAAACAATCGTAGAGGCAGAGAGTGTAATCAGTGGATTATTGCTCGTGACCTCAAAGGTCAGAGGCGCGTTGAAATACCCAGCGGTGATTTCTAGGCGAATGGTGTCACCTTCTGAAATGGCCGCTTCGCTGGGATAAAGTTGGTTATTGGCATCATCGTACAAAGCATACGGCACTTCTTGACGGTGCCGAAAATGAAACGTCTTAGTCGCCGTCGCGATAAGCGGCATCGCACGAGCGTCATTGATAAAGATTGTTGGGACAGTTCTCGTCGAAGGTGCGACTTGGGAAAGAATCCCAGTAATTCCGCCGCCGGTCGTAAATAGAACGCCATCGAATGAAGGAGAAACGGGCGTCAGATTCCCCATGGCTGGCCCACGAGCGTCCCACCACTCGCACGTCATACCACTTGCACTAGAGCAATTAGACGCAATCTCAATATTTTCTTCCGGAAACTCGAGCGTAAGATTGGTCTTCACGCCGGGGAGCCCACCGAACTGAGATAAGTCAGTATTGAGCGAATCCGCGTCACCATATTGCAAGCGTGTTTCAATCCAGTCCTGGCCAGACGAGTCGATCAGAAAAGTCGTTCGTGGCGCATCAAGAATAAATCGCTGCTGTGCTGCTTCGAGCTCCACAGTGTCCGAATACTGGCAGAGCCCATCAATAACAATGAACTCAAGGCTATGACTGCCGCGAGTCATTGGCGTTAGATACGCGTTGGCACCAAAAACGACGCCTGATTGATTCTCAAATGTTTCAACCATTAGAGCTTCTTGAGCCCCGTTGGGCTTTGTCCATCGCCATTGATACATTTCGTTGCCTGAAGGATCATCATAGGTTGCGCTGACAACGGTTTGTTGTCCCACCTGAACTTTGGTCGGCATCGTCACGAGAGTCACCGACGAAGTGCATTCCTCACGTGCCTCAAGCGTAAAGCTCGAACTCGCCTTGCACGAACCCTGGGTTGCTTCGACATCAAGTCCGTATTCTCCGCTCACATCAGGTGTAAATTCTAAGTTTGACTTCTCCGCATTGATTGTCCCCATGAGCATAGTTCCCGGCGCCGCACTGGATCCCATAGGGCTCGATTGTACGGTCCAGTTAAACTGCGTCGCGTTCGAAGCCGAGTTCACAGAGGCCATCGCCACCAGCGAAGCCGGCGACATCGTGTCAACCAAGGCATCGCCTGTCACCGTGACGCTGAAACTCGTCATATTTGAAAAGACAACCATCTTCTCCGCCGCGTTTCCTGCGCTGTCCGTTACGGACACCGTCATTGCCCAGCTCCCTACGACACCACCAACATTGACCGATATTTTGTAAGCACCTGCCATATCCAACTCGGCGACTGCATTGAGTTCCATCGGCGCACTGAATGAATATTGGTATGGAGGGACACCACCAGATGCTTGGTATTCGTAGTCTGAGTCAGAGCAAGGCGCCGAATCAACGCTCACATTTCCTTCTGCGCCCGCCAATGTAAGGGAGGTGGACATCATAGAGCTCGGCATCATAGGGTCCGGCATCTGAGGCTCGTCCATCATTGTGTTCTCACCATTCAAAAGACTACAGCCCGTGAGAGTACCGAGGAGAATGACTAAACTCGTAATGCGCTTCATAATCTCTGACATACCAAGAAAACCCTTTAAGGCAAGAAAGAACATGGATGCCTGCAACAATCTCGAAGCGTTTTGGCGCTTGAGGTCAAGTCGGTAGTCGTCAGGCTGTCGCTAATCTCAATCAATGCCCGGAGCAGGAAAAAGCGCTTCCCCACACGTTATAACCCAGCGTTTTTGGCGTACCTGGCAGGTACATTTCCATAAACTCCGGAACTTCAAAGCCAGCATCTCGAATCAGAGACACAATGGGCATATCAATACGGCATCCACCAGCAAACCTTGTCCATATCGGGTTGATTCTTTTTTGCCATCTTGCGACGTCTTCATCCGGCGCGAGTCCGTGCTCACAAAAGATGAGTTTACCACCGGGCTTTAGTACCCGTTTCATTTGAGAAAGCGCAGCGGGTCTGTCTGGTATCGTGCAAAGAGTGTAGGTAAGCAGGACAGTATCTACCGATTGTTCAGGGAGTGGAATCTCTTCTCCCGGCAGATTAATCCATTCAACATGGAGGTCACTTTTTTCCAAAGCAGGTCTGGCAAGCTTGCGCATTCCTTCGGAGGGTTCAAGCCCATAAATCATCTCGACTTTATTTGGGTCGTAGTGCGGTAAATTCTCACCGCTGCCCATGCCCACTTCGAGCACCACACCTTCGGCTTCAGGCACAACCCTTTGTCTTTGTTTGCAGATGGATTTACTGCCGCAAGCGCAGCGAATACAGTGCGGGAGAATATAGCGATCGTATAAGCTGGTCATAGTGCCCCTTTTTCTGACGGTTCCTAGTTCAAAGTAATACGAATCATGATCTCTCAGCAAGCTTCTATCGACCCAGGTCTCAATGAGCTTATATTGTCGTTGGAGATGCTCGTTGAGAAGCGAGGCTCTTCAAACCACCTATATACTCAAGGCAAACCGTTCTGGGGCATGTGGAACTCTGGTCTATTCCTTTCGTCGTTTCGCGGCTTACGGAAAAATCCGTGTAGCGCTCGCTTGTCTACAAATCAAGAACGCTTATTCAGTCTCGCGTTCGGTGTCTAAACCAGAACATTAGCCCCAATAAAATAAGAAGCGGTGATGCATCCGATGAGAAGACCGTAGCACAAGAAGAACTATCAACCGCAGGAGGAACACTGCGGTTATCTTCTCCGTTCGTCGAGACAGATTGGGCATCGGCAGTCGATGACATTATACCGCTATCCATCATCCTCGAAGAACTCGCGTCAGTCATGGGTGACGCAACTCCCGCGTCAGCAGAGTCCACGGAACCATCTTCGGCACCTGCATCAGGCTCTTCCGTATTCGGAGCTCCGGAGTCAATGGTGACACCTGCATCAGGTGCCGCGAAGCCCGCATCCGGATTCGACATTCCACAATCTGGTGGAGGTACCGGATTACCTAAAGTACCATCATTACAAACGCGGATAAAATTCGTGCAATTCGAAGAAGTATTCGGTGGAACAGGAACATCAATGTGATCTCCGTGCCTCATGTAGCTTCCATTTCCGTCGTCACAAGCGCGGTAATTGTCTAAGAGGATGGTCCTTAGATGTTCGTCTGGAATAAGTGCTAATCGATTTGGAAAGGTCTCGCCCTGCGGACTGTGAAAGGAATTGTTCGAAATATTGGTATCGAGAATCGGCTTATTTTGAAGTCGGGCACGAAAAGGGGCCCCAACAAAAATATAATCAAAATCACCTATAAACAAATTTCCAGTGACTTCCGTTTCATCATCCTCAACGCGAATTCCACCACGACTATGCTCCTCGAAGAGATTGTTTTGAATGACATTTTCCTCAGCAAAATCCGGCCAAATGGAGACGTTATAAAACGAGAACACATAGCCTTCAGTGTACGCAGATGGATAACTTGAATAGGTAGAATGAAAAACAGAATTGGTTCGAATCGGATTATTGTAGGGCGTAGAATCACCGCAGTTCATTTGGCGTAAGTCTCGAGATTGTCGAGACGCAACCCATACCCCAAACGGTTGGTCACCCAATCGATTGTTACGAATAAGGTTGTTGCTCGCGTGCTCCGTTCTTGGGCGACTACCTGGATTGTCTGCGGCGTGCTCCCAGCAGTTCTTATAAAGCAAAATTCCACCAAAAGCGTTTCCGGTAATATCGTTGTTCTCGATGAGGTGTTCTGAACTCCCGTCGATTGCGATACCTTCTCGACGGTACCAGCCGATTCTGGGAACCCCATCGGGTTTGGTGTGACCATTATTCGATATCTCATTATTGATAATGCGATGGTTTTTTCCGTAAGGAGACATGTAGATGCCGGAACTGCTATTCCCAGTGAGTATCGAGTTTCTCACCGTCACGCCTACCGTGTGTGGTAACAAGTGAACGCCAACATGTTCGTCGCTGCTGATGTACAAATGTTCTAGTACGACGTCAGAAGCTGCGAGCGCTCGGACATCCTCGGGTGTTTCTCCATTTCGCGCCGTATTACGAGTTCTTACGGCTATTCCACGACTGCCAATGACGTAACAATTTCGAACGATTGCGCGGTCAGCATTTTTCTTGATATTGACACTGTACTCACCCGAAACCCGCAGCTCTGCTCCGTCGCAGTCAAGTGTCGTGTCAGGCTCATCAATTTCGAACGACTGTTCGTAGTAGCAACCACGCTGTAAAATTACGGTTCCTCGCAATTCAGTCGTAGGATGGTTACATCTCATTGGCGATTGAGTGCGAGCCACACTGGGTCCTCTGTTAGACGACTGGGCGGAAACCGCCGACGCACCGACCGCCAAAAATAGACACGTCAAAGCCAAAGAATGAGATTGAAACATTATGTTGTTCTGTAAAAGAATTTTCCAATTCACGGCAACATGAACTTGGGCCAAGAATCGAAATTGGACCTCGGAACTCATCTGTACAGCCTGACCATCGGTCCAGGATATCACCATCCTGACAAGAAAAAGCTCAAATGAACCCCGGGGTGTTCTCGAGGGTTAGGTTATTAACCACAGCAGGTCATACAACGCATACGCACACCAGAATTCACGTTCAGCGCATTCGCACCACCAGAACTATACCAGGTAGATTCAGAGCCACAGATCGGACCACCATGACCCACAGATTGTAGAAGCTGGTACGCCCACCCATAGAAGACATTTTGAAAATTGTTCGCACAGTTCAAAGTTCCGTCCGCTCCATAAATCGTATAGCAGCCTCCGCCGCTACTGCCGCCCGTGTTTCCACCTGGATTAGAATTGTTGAACGTTGCACAAACCCAACCGTTCGCACTTCGCTGTAGAACCTGCCCAGTAACACACGCGGTCAAAGTACTGGTCTTCACGAAATTGTTTTGGGCCATAATATTAGAAATGGATGCCGGATTGACAGAAATGGTCTGGCCAACAACGTTGATGCCGTTGCCGCCGTTATAGTTCGTTTGGTTATCGACGCCGTCATAAAATCCCGCGGGGATATTGCGAATGTCTGTCCAGTCGGGGCGGTAAGATTGGGATAAGTAGTTATCGTCGAGCAATACGGTCATTTCGGCTTCAGTATCTATCGCTGCCCCTTTCGCCCAATTTTCCACCGTAGACTGGTCAAGGTTAAAACTCGCCCCATCGAGATTAATCCCAGTTCCACCCGAATAGACAGTGTCATTATCGACATTGTCCGCAAAACTCGGAGGCATACCGGTGAGGCTAGACCAATCAGGTGTATACGCAGAAGACATGTAATTATCATCGAGCTGCGCAGTAAGTTCTTGTTCGGTGTCAAAACAAGCTGCTCTAGACCATTGTTCTACAGTGCTCCTATCCAGACCGATATTCGTCCCATCAAGGCTTAATCCATTCGTCGCTGTAAAAGTTACGTCACTCTTAAGCGCGAATTCCTCAAAGTTTCGACCTGCGAGCTTGGCCGAGTCACTGGCATACTTCGTATAGGCGGCATATGAGGCCGAGGCCATGAGAACGCGAGGACGCATTTCCGTATCGTCCGCAACGGTCATGCCCAGATAGACCGCTGAATGCTTCCAGAAAATCGAAAGATCAAGCTGACCTCCATCGCCAATATATGCGGTAAAATGACCTTTTATAAATTCAACAGGCCGCGTTTCTTGGTACAGTGGCTCGCCTCCAATCGCACCACTGTACAGAGCAAACCGAATCGATATTTCGCCCTCGAGAGCTTGGTCGTTTGAATCCAAGATATGTCCCTGCACCGGTAAGAGCTTAGGTACCTCAATTTCGTCTTGGGCAAGTGCCGTATTCGCGGCCAAAGCGAGACCCATGGTGAGAAGCATACTGCGCATCATTATTTGTCTCCCATCCCAATCGCATTCTTGGGATAAATTAACGTGCTGACACTACAATTTGATCAAGCGAAGCAGATGTCAAAAACGGCACTCTAAGTTATTGAATTAAGGTTATTTGGTCATCAGATGACACGGCGATAATCCGACGTTCACCCAAATGCTTGCTCTTCTTTCAATGAATTTCTGAGGACGACCTCAAAAAGCTAAGAGTTTTCAATTGTGATCCTCAGCACACGAAAACCTGTAACCTATTGCTTTCAATGCACTTTCAGGCCGAATACGCACATGGCACTTCATTTGCTTACTTAGACCTACACAGGGGAGAAAGACAATGCCTTCAACATGCACCAACCCACAGAAACCTCGCAGGAAAAGACGAACAGAGCGACTACCGATACTTGGTGGATTTGGTCTACCGCTCACCCTCGCAGTTGGACTCGGAGCCTGCGGAGCGCCGATGGACTTCGATGAAGAGACTTTAGAAACCGAGTCGACCCTCATCGCTGAAGAAGAAGCGGCGCGACAACGGGATTTCATAAACGATCGATGCACCACGGTAAATCCGGGGCGCGAACTCGTGATTCGTGCCCTGCCCGTCGTGAACGACCGAGTCAGAACCCGTTGGACCGGTTCCAGAACGAATCCGGCGGATGGTGCGTGGCACTTCGGAAAACTGATGACCAACATGGCGGGAAAGAAAAATCCGTCAGACTTCACCCGGAGCCTTTTTGCGAAATGGGCTCGACCTCAACGCGTCAACGGCCAAACCATTCCTGCGCGAACCGAAATCAATCGCTTACTTCAAGCGTGGCCCAAACTCCGTAACGGAAAACTCGATCTCACGAAAGCGCCACTTCGGCTGCTTTCGATTGTGAACCGAATGGACTTACGAAAACTATCGCAAGGCAATGCCGGTGAAGGCCGATTCGTATTCGGTGTCTTGATGCCAGGCTCTTCTGGTCCAGTCGGACCTCAGTCACTGACAAAAGTGAGTGAACTTGAGCCTCGACACGAACCCGAACCCAACAATAACTTTCGGCAGAGTCCGTTCACCATCATTTTAGAATACAAGCTTCCTGCAAACAATCGCGCGGACGTTCAGCGATGGGCACGAGACTGGCATGGACTTGGCAATTTGCCGCCCACTTCCGCTGCGTACCGTAACAAACTCCAAACGATCACCAACAGATTCACCCGACGAAATGCATTTCCTGGGAAACCCAACGGAAGTGCAATCGGTCAAATTCGGTCGAATGAAAACGCACTGCATCCAACTTGGGAACTCAGAGAATTTCGCTTAAATGGCCGTGGACAAATCGTTCAAAGCACAGTGGAAAATACACCCGCTAACCGATGGAACGAAACGCAAACCTTCGCCACGTGGACTAACCGAAACCAGCGTAACATACGCCGCGGTAAACATCGGGTACCCTTACGTTTTCGTATAAACAAAAGGACGGTGAACTTTCGCGGAGGCGCAGTCACAAACGAAGGCGCCGATATTTGGACCGCAAGTGAAATCAGGGACCCAGTCGCCCGTCATAAGTTATCGCTCAACACCTGCAACGGATGCCATGGCGGAGAAACAAACACCTTCTTTCTTCACATGGCGCCTCGTGAACAAAATCAACCCGCTGCGCTTTCAGCCTTCATGACCGGCGTGAACGTGAATGACCCAGTGACCGGAGCCCGCCGGCGTTTCAACGAATTCGCCCGTCGTTCCGCTGACCTTCGCCGACTGATTTGCCGTCCTCAAACGGCACCGACGGAAGGCACTCTCCAGCGCGTCCACTAAAGGTTCAACCGAATTTACATTCGCAGTCTTTTGATGTTCACTCGGGACTCAGGTGATGAGTCCCGAGAATTTATCTATCATTTGTAGCGGTACATTCCTGCTTACCGGATTGATGACCGGCGTTTGGAAATTTAGGCAAGTTCGGGCTTATGCTGACCATCAAGCCCATCCTTACGTCGATATCGCCCATCGCGCAGCACTGATGTACTCCTTCGCCTGCATTGTTCTGGCCGAATTTGCAAAGCGAAGTCCTTTGTCTGATTTTATCACCCTGCTCTGCGTGCTCGCGCCGATTGTCTTTTTTGCAGTCGCTATTGCGGCTTATATTTATCACGGTCTCAAACAGGATACTGAAAATCAATTCGCTAATCCGAAGCCACTGACGATAAACAAAATGTACACACTCATTATCACGGAGATTGGCGAGTTCAGAATTTTATTCCCTGCTGTTACTTGGAACACGATTTGTATTTCTCAGTGAGTATTCTGACATTGGCCCAAAAATGTCGCGAGAACGTAGAATCCTTAGACCTATAACGAGCCCCATACGTTCAAATCTGAGGCGTGATAAGAGTAAAGATTTTCGAAAAAGAGCTCACTGAGGGGAATATTTCGCGAGGAAGCAGCCATTCTTACTCGTAAGCAAACGCTCCCTACAAGTTATACGTGGCGTTCAATATAATTATTCAAAATTTTCGGCCACCTACATTGACTTAGATAAGAAAAAGGCGACCCCATGTGTATAATTCTTATGAAAACCAACAAAGCCTTGCGATTCATCTTATTTTCCGTCAGCACATTTTTGCTCGCAAACACAGTCGCACACGCTCAGACTCCACCTTTGACTGTTCCCGAACCGCTTACTCCGTGGGTGGAATGGGTCAAATATGAACTTTCAGATATCGACTGTGCACGTATCGACGGGGGTGGTAGAGAATGTGTCTGGCCTGGAGAGCTCAAGCTCGAAGTCAAAGAAACGTCCGCCTTGTTCCGGCTCACGGCCTCTTTGGATAAAACGGCCTTTCTTAGACTGCCGGGCGATGCATCCTATTGGCCCCAAAAGGTCAAAAACGATCGAGGTCAACCGCTTTTAGTACGGAAGCATGGCGATACACCTGGTGTTGTACTGCCAGCAGGAAACCATATCATTGAAGGAACTTTCGCATGGCCGAGCACGCCAGAATTTCTCAAAATCTCACCCCATACCGGACAACTTCGTGTAACTTTTCTCGGACGTGAACTTCCGTCTCCTCGAATCGACGTAGAAGGAAGACTTTGGCTTCAGGACGGCACCAGCACCAACACGGAAGCACTGGAAACAGACTCGCTCAAAGTCGCTATTTATAGAAAGATCGAAGATGGGATTCCGCTTCGTATTGTGACTCGCTTAGATCTCAAAGTTTCGGGACGGGCTCGTGACGTCAACCTGAGGCAAATACTACTTCCAGGAGGCCGACCCATCGCAATTAAGAGCCAGCTTCCTACGCAAATGCTGACTGAGGGGTCTCTTAAAGTCTACGCAAAACCGGGAACACATACGGTTGAAATAACGTCTATCAGTACGGATAACGCACTGACTTGGACCGTTCCCAAGCATGACGAAGAGGTGTTTGAGCCTCAAGAGATTTGGCTATGGATTCCCAACGAAAAATTTCGGTCGGTTGAATACTCGGGCCTGCAAGTCGTCGATCCAGAACGAACGTCACTGCCGAGAGAATGGTACGGAAACACGACATTCTTGGCAGAGGCCGGTGCCACCCTCAAGCTCACTGAAACGCGGCGGGGAGAAGCTGAATATGCTCCGAACGAGCTCAATTTGCAGCGAGAATTTTGGCTGGACATAGATGGAACCGGTTACACCGTACGAGATAAAATCCGCGGCACCATGAATCAAAAATGGAGACTCGATTACTCTGATAACGGAGAGCTTGGAAGAGTGAGTGATAAAGGTTCAGACTTGCTAATTACGAAGAACGACCAATCCAAGAAGAATGGTGTCGAAATTCGCAATTCTAAGCTTCACCTCCTCGCTGATCTCCGTATAAACAACTCACAAAAACGCCTCAAGATTGTGGGATGGGAGCACGATGTACAGAGCCTCAAAGCGATCATCAACTTACCGCCAGGCTGGACTCTTCTCGGAGCCAGTGGCGTGGACAGTATGAGCGGTGGCTGGCTTTCTTCTTGGACCTTATTCGACTTTTTCATGGTCCTTATGGTTGCGCTCGCAGTTGGCAAGCTCTGTGGATGGCCTTGGATGATCGTAGCAATCCTTGGCCTCGGTCTGAGTCACGATCAACCCATGGTCCCGAAACAAACCTGGGTTCATGTCGTGGCAAGCTTGGCGCTTCTTCGCGTGGTACCGGACGGTGTTTTTCGGCAGTTCGCACTCGGCTATCGAGCATTATCATTATTCTGTCTTGTTGTATTGCTCGGCGACTTTAGCAAACCTCAACTTCGCTTCGCGTTGTTCCCGCAGGCATCGAGTGCCGGTACTACACGAGTATATCCTCAGGCAGAGCCTTATACATTCACGAACGCAGAAGAGGACGGATTTGTCGACCTAGGAGCTAAAGGAACAGGATCCGGAGACGGAGGACTCATTGGTGCGCTTGCTCCGCAAAAAGAAAGCAAGCGAAGTATGTCAGTCAAAAGGTCGAAAAGAGGCAGATATACCGATTACAATGTCCGTAAATATCAAATTCAACAAGTCGACCCCAATGCAATCGTGCAGACAGGCCCAGGTGTCCCTCGATGGTCTTGGAAATCCTGGCATCTTTTTTGGTCTGGACCCGTACAAAAAGATCACGAGGTCGAACTATGGCTGCTCTCTCCTATCGTTAGTCGAGTACTCAGCGTGGTCCGGGTCTTTCTGCTGCTTTTACTCGCAGGAATTCTATTCCGTATTCGTGAAATGGGTCTGAAAGCCAACGAACCCTTTCAAATTGAAAATTTTTTAGGGTCGTCAACCTCTAGTGTTCTGGTCTTGATGCTTGCTGGTGGCCTCTTCTTTTCAAAAGAAGCCCAGGCAGAACCATTCCCACTCCAAAACCAAGAAAATGTGGAGCACATTCAGCCGACAAATCGGCCTCATAGTCTCGAACCTATGCTTGACGAACTAAAACGTAGGATTCTTGTCGACAGCGAATGTCGAGGGGCATGCGTTGTCGCGAATCAAATGGAGATTAATGTGGCAGGTGCACAGTGGAGCATGACCGTCGAGCTTCATGCACAAAAGGATAGCCTTTGGCGCTTACCTGGCCCGAGTCAAGCATTGTTACCTCGTCGAATTTTACTCAACGATAAAGAGACAAAACAGATTCGACGTGACGCCGGCGGACTCTTCGTACTTCGGCTTCCAGAGGGAACCCACAAGGTCTCCGTGGAGGCTCAGCTTCCAAACAAGAATGTGATTACTGTTCAACTAGATAATCAGACTCCGCCTCAATTCGTACGCTTTACCAGCGAAGATTGGAGTGTCGACGGAATTAGTGAAACCGGTATTCCAGATAATTCTCTTCAGCTCACGCGAAAGACGCAAACCAACGAGACAGATAAGCAATCCGCGAGTGGAACGGAGTTACCACCATGGTTTACGATTGATCGAGATCTGGCACTCGGTCTGCCTTGGCAAATCACAACGATAGTAAGGCGTCTCGATGCCGAACGACCACAGCTTCTCAAAGTACCTCTCATCGCAGATGAAAAAATCATCAGTGAACAAACGCGCGTAGAGGACGGTTTGGTTCTGGTTGATTTCCCGCGCGGTGTTTATCAGGTCGAATACGTCAGCGAGCTACCGATCACACCCCAGATCAGCCTTAAGATGCCATCTGAAAAACCATGGTCCGAAACTTGGAGAGTCGAATGCAGTCGCATTTGGCGATGTAATTTTGAAGGTATCGCCTCCATACGCTCTATTGATAACCAGAAAAATTACCATCGGATGTACAAGCCTTGGCCAAGTGAAAGCTTGACCATCGATATTCTCCGTCCCTCGGGCGCCCCTGGACAAGGGTCCACTGTTGATGAAGTACGGTACGATATTGTTCCCGGCAAAAGACTCCTGGAAGGAAAGCTATCGCTGAGTATTCGGGCATCTCAGGGAGGTTGGCAAAAAGTCACGCTTCCCAAAGGTGCACAACTTCAGACGGTCACCGAGTCAGATAATGTGCGGAATATTCGACCCCAAAATGGAATCGTGAACTTACCGCTCAAACCAGGGAAACAAACCTATGTGCTCCGATGGCAACAGAAGTGGGATCGTAACTTCGGAGAATCGATGCCTGAGATCGATATTGGCTCAGACGCGGTCAATAGCAATCTCACCATAACCGTTGGACCAGATCGCTGGTTGCTCTGGACCAACGGGCCGGACTGGGGGCCCGCCGTTCTATTTTGGAGTTACCTCGTCTTTTTACTCATTTGCGCCATCATCCTGGGGCAACTCAGACAGCTGCCCATTAAACACTACGAATGGTTTCTTTTGTTGTTGGGTCTTTCTCAACTCAGTTTCGTATCCTTGTTTCCGATTCTTGGATGGTTTGCCTTGCTTGCTTGGAGGCGAACAATTCCCACGAAGAGTGCTTGGAAGGCCAATTTTTTACAGTTGGTGATTTGCGGCGCGAGTTTCGTAGCCTTGGCTATTCTATTCCATGCAGTGCGCTCGAACTTAATATTTAATGTCGATATGCAAGTCGTGGGTGCCCAATCTACGAGCGAGACGCTTCGTTGGTACTCCGACAAAGTCGGCTCAACGCTACCTAACGCTCAGATTTATTCCGTACCTGTACTTGCTTGGCGCTTGGTGATGCTTGGATGGGCGCTCTGGCTGGCGAACAAGTTTCTAAAATGGATTCCTTGGGCTTGGTCGTGCTTCAGTTCAGGCGGTATCTGGCAAAAACAGCCTGTCAAATCGCAAAAACCGAGCCAGACACAAGCTAAGATGGATCCCGTCAATGTGAATGACGAAGCCGATGATATTCTCATCGAAGACGTTGGATTGCCGCCTAACCCACCAAATATAGAGAAATAAGGCTTTCGATGCCCCTTTATATTGCGTGGACCTATTCGCTCATAAGCTAGTTAATACCCTCAATTCTCAAGCGAACGAGTCCCTGGGGCTGCAGAGAGCGAATGAATCCATCGAAGTTATGACGATTCGTACAGTTTTTTGAGGCATTTACAGGCGAACAGTTGCTCGAAACACCTAGACTTTCAATCCGGATTATTGAATGTATAGCGCGTGATTCACAGCCGACATCTCCAAGCGGCCAAAATAGGACTCTCGGTTCTATTCAGCTTGCTATTGTGTTGGCAAAGTTTGGTACCGCTCAGTGCAGGCTATGCTCACGCGTCGAGCGCTCGCATCGAGCGCCATGAAACCATTCAGTCTGAGACCCAAAACCGATCGACGCTCTGTGCGGACACCTACGGACAAAAGAGCGAGTCGAGTGAGTCGTCGGCACCTGCTCAACCCTCGCACGAAAGTGAAAGTGAGCTCGAGGAAAAAAGCGAAAAGGAACTCGAAGATGACAATGAGGAACTCGCCAACGTCCTCGGTGCTTTTCACGTCCTTCGCGCGAAGTACTATCAGTCGTCCGTAAGTGTCGGCAAAGGTACCGTCAGCGACGTACCTACTCCACCCCCAAATCGTTAATAGATCTGGCTCAGCGGAAGCTGGAGCCCCATTGCACTAATTTCATTCAAATCATTGAATGACTAAAAAATGACAATGTAAGTCAGGAAATTTTAGGAGAACAATATGAATTCTTCAACTTCAGAAGCAAAAAATTTAGGCATGTTTAGCAGCCTGAAAAGTGATGTCCCGGCCTCGATCGTAGTTTTCTTGGTCGCCGTGCCCCTTTGTCTGGGTATTGCACTCGCATCCGGTGCCCCACTCTTTTCCGGAATCATTTCCGGTATTGTCGGCGGTATCGTCGTCGGTCTTCTCAGTGGGTCGCCACTGGGCGTGAGTGGTCCCGCGGCGGGTCTCGCGGTCATCGTTCTATCCGCCATTCAAGACCTCGGAGCTTTCGATATCTTTTTGTCCGCGGTTGTCATTGGTGGCGTTATTCAATTGATTCTCGGTTTCGCTAACGCGGGTATCGTTGGCTACTTCTTCCCGAACTCTGTTATCAAGGGAATGCTTTCTGCGATTGGTATTATCATTTTCATGAAGCAAATTCCGCATGCTTTTGGATACGATAAGAGCCTAGGGCTCACTCAAGTATCGGCCATCATGGAAAGCGTGACGACAGGACCAATTATCATCACGTCGGTATCAATGGTGATTCTCATTTTGTGGGAACGGCCGTTCATGAAGGCGATTAAGGCGTTTCAATTGATTCAAGGTCCTCTGGTGGTCGTATCGCTTGGTATCGTTTTCAATCTTTTCTTTCAAAGCAACCCAGACCTCGCTTTGAAGCCAAGCCAAGTTGTTGCGATTCCAGTCGCTGAAGACTTCGCCGGATTCTTCAAACTGTTCACCTTCCCTAATTTCGACCGCATCCTTGACCCAGCCATCTGGATCACGGGCGCAACCATTGCCGTTGTCGCAAGTTTAGAAACGCTCCTTTGTCTTGAAGCAACGGATAAACTTGACCCACTGAAACGAGTTTCACCACCAAACCAAGAGCTGAAAGCTCAAGGCGTCGGTAACCTGCTCTCTGGTCTCATCGGCGGACTCCCTGTCACACAAGTGATTGTTCGTTCATCTACCAACATTCAATCCGGTGGCCGGACCAAAATGTCCGCAATCTTGCACGGTATTATCATGCTCGCCTGCGCGATGACTGTTCCGCATATTTTGAACATGATTCCTCTCGCAAGTTTGGCGTCTATTCTTTTCATCGTCGGTTACAAGCTGGCCAAGCCTGCCCTGTTCAAAGAGATGTATGGCCTCGGCAAGCAAAGCTTCATTCCTTTCATGACCACCGTGATCGGAATTATTGCCACAGACCTGCTCATGGGAATCATTCTTGGTGTTGTGGTCGCGGTGGTTGAGATTCTCATCAACAACTACAAAAAACCATTCATCTTCAACGCCGCGGAGGACCTAAAAGACGGAAAGATTCGTTTGGCTCTCGCAGAAGACGTCACCTTCCTCAACAAAGCCTCAATTCAGAGCAGCTTGGGCCAAATCCCAGATGGAAGCTCAGTCATTATCGATGGTTCGAAAACAGTGCATATCAATTACGACGTACAAGAAATCATTCGAACCTTTGAGGCAAATGCGAAAGAGCGAAATATCACGGTGGAAATCGTCAATATTGAGCCAGAACCATTTACAAATCAACTCAAAGTTATTGGGCCTGAGCTCAAAAAACTTAGCACTTAGACGAGGAGAAATATCTCTGTTGAGGTGACATTATTTGTATCAAATTCCGAGGAAAGATGACTAATCCTAGACATAGTTTAGCTATCGATTCCGAATGAAAAACAATCCTTCTTTGTGAATCCTCGATAAGGATAAGCAAAGACTGAAAAACAAATTATCTTTCGAGATAAACGAGGAGAAACAATGATTACTAAGGAACAAATCCAAGACGCTCAAAAACAATGGGGAGACGGCATCGTCGCAATCGCGGCTGCGCACACGTCTGGAGGAGACTACACGCAAGTAGCTCACGATCACGTAACGAATCTATATGCGTACGGAATGACCCCTGTTTTATTCAAACCTACGCTCGCAGCTGAGCAGCAGTTTCGTTCGACTTTCGACGATGCACTTTCATATTTCGTTGCTTCCAACAACGCGTGCCCCGAAGACAAAGGTTTTGCCATCAAAGGTTGGACAGCAGTTCGTTTTGAGAACGTCGACATCCTGACCGAAGGCAAAGTAGGCATGGCTATGGGTAACTACTTCTTCACGACCCCGGAAGGCGACGAAGTCAAAGTAGAATACTCGTTTGGCTATTTCTTAGATGACGAAGGGAAGGTCCGAATTAACCTTCATCACTCTTCAATGCCCTACGCGCCATAAGTTTCAACACGATTCGGCTGTTCAGTCAGTCCGCTCGTTTTGAAGAAGCAAAAAGCGGCGGTCACTATTGTGGTGACGGCCGCTTTTTTTATCCGCAAAAGAGAGCTCTTCCTTACATGTTGCTCTCGCAAGCCTTCGGAAGGACCGAGAGGAGATACATATCGTTATTCTTGAAACGAAAGTTGAATTCTTTTGGCTGTCGTCTGAATTGAATTGGTTTGCGGAATAAGCTCACGGCCGTCTCCAATTTGCCCCTCAGAGCCCTCGCCCCAACAAAAAACATAGTCTCGATCGGCTTCACCACAATCAACACTCAGCCCCGACCCACTTATTTGCCCGATTGCACAAGTGTGATTCTCACCCACGGCAAAATCACGTACACAGCTGAGAACTCGATTATTTATGTCTTTCACCGCAACTGGACTGGAAGGAGTAGGATCCATCATGCAACCCGAACTCTCACCGATTCCCCTGAGGTCTTGCCGGCCCCAACAAGAGATCTTCGGTTCCGTCTCCATCGACATCATGGTCGAAGACTCTGAGCGGCAGCTGAAGCCTCGGCCGGCTTGTATATCCAGGATCTGAGTTCCCATGAAAGCGTCGCTAATAACGTGATCATTATTCGAAAGTGTGGAATCACTCGAATAACCGAGTTGCCCGCAGTCCCAGTTCCCCCAGCATTCCGCAACGCCTTGAGAGGCTGAGTTTTCGAACAAACACGCGTGGGTAAAAGCTTTGCTGCCCAGCTTAGAAGAAGTAAGATCGGCACCTAAGCCTTCCACGACATCTCCACCAAAAGATTCGTCTGGAAGCATAGGAGAAGATATCCCAAGTGACTGAGATGTGAAACATTGACGAGAAGCGCAGCTACCCCAGCATTGAATAGCCATAGCATTGTCGACGAAGGTTTTTGCACAAGAATACTCGTCACCGACTGTGAGGGCAGAGATTGTCGTAGGGATAGAAACCAATGGCCAGTCTACGGGCTTCGGTCGGAAGCCCGGCCCATTAACCGTTGCTTTGTTTTCTAATGTCTTATTGTATCTCGCATCACCCCAACATTCTAGAATCCGCTGCGGCATGGAGCCTTGCGTCTCTCGCAACCAACAAGCGTGTGCGCGTCCGAGACCAAAATCGAGAATCGAAGAAGTATTGTCATTCGCATCGAATTGCAATGGCTTTTCAGAACCAGAGGCACGAGGAGGAAAATGTATGGTGAATCCATCTGTGCCATTGCTTCCGGCCGCCGACGTTACGGTTCGGCCGGTGTCATCTAGCCCAAATTGAAAAGTTCCTGAAAAATGGCCCGCAGCATACACACCATTACTTGGTGTTGACGTTGTCGAATACTTTGTCGCGAGCTTTGGTCCAAAGAAGTTCCCAGAACTTCTCGGCGTATCCGTCGCAAGTACGTCCCGTTGCAAGACCCAATCTTCATCAAACTCCGCGAGAAAATGATTACGATTACCTGAAGACGATGCAGAGACAATTCGACCACCCGTTGTCGTAAAATCAAAATCCTCACCAAAAAAGTCTCCCGTTACGATGATTCGTTGAGTATGCGAATCATAAGCAAGGTCGCTCAAATAAAGATTGTTACCCGTTATCGGGTCCGCTTGGAATTTTATGAACCTTCGCCCGTCAGTTGGAAAATCTAAAGAATTATTCTGAAATATTATCGATTCAAGGTAGAGACCGTAGCCTTTGTAAAGATTTGCGGGAGAAGCAGACACTTGATTCCTCTCAAAATTGCCATAACCGGAGACCGCCAGAAAAACTCGAGGAAAAGACGCGCTAGGATCATCGACCACGACTCGAGCGGCGAGCGTCTCATATTGCGCCGTTCCATTAGTAAGCGAAATTTTTTCATGATAATTCAACTGCACTCCAAGACTAGAAAAGTTGCGAAGGCCAGCGTTCATAGGTTCAGTAATCGCGACAATGTGGGCGCGTTCCTGGAACTGCGCCGAGGAGTCCTGACACGACATCGAGACTTTCCGTCTAACACCATTCTGACGATCTTCTACATACAGGCATCCAATACCGATGCCCGCGACAACGACTGTTGGAGTTGACGAGGCCACGTCCCGAAGAACTGCTACAGAACTAAACTTCGTCGGCATGTCAGTAGAGTTCAACATCGGATCACCCCAAGACGGGTCAGAATTAAAAAACACGGCCGTCACGGAGGAAGTATTGATTTGTGAGATCTCCGGCGTTTTCTCGATGGCCATCACGAAGCCGCTGGCCTCCTGTTCGTCCTGATTTTGATTTTGTCGGACCGGGATTTCGTAAATGTTCCCCAGCAGATCCGCATTATTATGAACGTATCCCACAGCGTAAAGGGCATGTGACAGTCCTGAGCGGTCAACAACCAAGTCTTCCAAGAAAACGCCCGAAGGAGATATCGCCATCGGAAATCCTGCGTCATCGAACTTATCGAGCAACACACTCACTTCGCATCGCGTTCCATCTTTCTTAAATTGCGCGAGCACTGCATTGTTGGAATTAGGCCGCAAATCATTATTATTATAAGGGCCGCCACCAAAGGTACAATCCGAAGACGTTTGACCACCCGTTCCGACTGCGGGGCCGAGCGTCACTGGTCCCCCATTGACACCACCCGCGACGTTTCCTCCGACTACGACATGGTCGCCGCCCAGCGCTATGCTCGTCGGTAAGAAGGCTTCGTGAGCGAAAGACGATCTAAATATGACGAACCAATCTACTGCACCTCGTCCTTGGTCAATATGGCGGTTAATGAGGAAACCCGTCGCTTGATTCGCATTTTGAGGCATGCCCTTGAGCGTAATCTCCCCTTGAAAGTTTCCAACAATATATTGCTCACCGTCTTCATCAACGACAATGTCTGTAATTTTCACGGTTGAATCCAACGCGTTGGATGTGTCCCGAAGATTAAAGTCGAGGTCAGCGTGAGACTCTGTGCTAAACACATTTCCCTCATTGTCTCCCCAACAATGAACTCTCAGATCATCTCGATTCCCGGTGACAGGCTCACTCGTCACACAGGTCTTGTTTCCGCCGGCAAAAATATCACGGATTTTGTAGAGGGCCGACCTAGAAGTCGGTTGCTTGATCAACGAAATATCAATTTTTTGCGGAGTCGACTCGTTTACCAGTCCACCGACGGCGTCGTTCCACAACGAGCCCCAACACTGAACTTGCTGTTCCTCCGGGTTACTTGCCAATTCACCTAACACACAGGAATGTGCGTGACCCGACGCAATTTTTTTGGGGATAAAGTCACTCATCGTCAGGCCAATGCTGCTCTGGCGAAATAAGGTGAGCGTTGCGGTTTTCGTCGCGGAATCTCGACGAAACTGGATAACCAGCGTTGCGCTCCGGTCTCCCCCGCCATCTCCTGCTCTAAGCACAATCGTCTTTTCTTTGTCCTGAGCAGTCGATGAGGTCACTTCAAAATCGTCACCATTGTCATTATTGAGCGCAACATCATTTATCTGCCAGTTGCTTACTACTCGAAAACTTCGGGGTATTTGTTCTGTAAATTGTACCGTCTGCGTGAAATCAGCCGCAGTCATACTGTCATCAATAAACACATCCGCCCAAAATTCAGGTGTATAGATCCGTGAAATTTCAATCTTGTGAATTTCCGTTTCAGCAGCATCTTGAATAGGAAAAGAAGTACGATAAACGAGCTCGTCTGTCGTAGAACGTTTATCCGTCTGTGGAACTGTATGGGTTAAGACAAATTCAAACTTCTCTCCTGGTCGCAACACAATTGAAGGCATCGTCGAGGTGAGTACCTGCGAAAATCCGTCACTGAGCATTGCAAGCTCGGTGCTGATTTCAATATCAACATTGCCGCAAGACTCGACAAGAAGAGGGATCAAGACCTGATCGGCGTTGGTTGCCGTATCGACCTCAAGGTTGGGCGGTGAAACGGAGTTGGGTGCACGAATGAAGTTGGTCCCGAGGCCCGTCAGACAAAGTTCCTGCACATCGTTGAAAACCGGTGTCTCCAAATCGACCATTCGAGATTCGGCGCCTTGGTCTTCATCAGGAGGCGGCGGCGGCTCGATTAGGCTCGGTCCAGACACCGTGCGACGACGTTGCCCTTGAGTGCTTGAATCTTCTCCTCCTATGGCCTGTCCTGATTGGCCCGCATTATTGAGTCCCCAGCAACGGATATCACCTTGACGATCAATGACGCAGGCATGTTCGCTTCCCACCGCGAGTTGTTCAGCCAAAAAGTCTCCCTCACTGTCGTCACCTCCAATGATTTTGGGCTCGTGTCGAGAGTCGAAGCTATCATCACCAAGTTGCGCGCTGTCATTGTTCCCCCAGCAATACACACTCCCGCTTTTGAGAAGCGCGCAGGTGCTCAATCCTCCCGTCGCAACAGCTTTGACAGAAGCTGGCGTCGGCAAAACATAGGGCTCAGACTGAGCGATAGGAGCCCCCGTTGCTAATCCCAATTGACCGTCCGAATTGCTGCCCCAACAGGCGACTAACTCGTCAATGAGCGCACAGGTGTGCTCACGTCCGAGGCTGAGTCCAGATATACCAGACGAAAAGCTATACAATTGCGGGATATGCCACTGACTCTGAGAAACGGTTTCGTTTCTCAAAGTCTTCCCAGAACTGGCCTGACCCCAGCAACTCACAAAGTCGTCTTGTCCAGCGCAGGTATGATTAGACCCCAAGCTCATACGGGTCGCGTCGACCATAGGAAGTTTCTCTGGCGGCCTCCACAAGGTGGGAGAGTTCGATTTCTTTCCCGACTGTCCGTAAGTGCTGTCACCCCAACACCATACTTCAGCGGACTCAGACAAAGCACAGGTGTGCTTGCCTCCCGCATAGACGCGCGCCCACTTCGTACCATCTGTTCCAGGGACTAAAACAGGCTTTCGCGTAAATCCGTTGTTCACGCTCGGGTCGTGACCCAACTGACCAAACAGATTCGCGCCCCAGCAATACACTTTGCCATTATCAATCGCGCAGGTGTGCGACGCGCCCGCCGAAAGATCACTCACCGAAGACAAGCCGAAGACTCTCTTCGGAATGTGTGAAAACGGAGCATTAAAGTCATCATTGATGCCGAGTTGTCCGAATTGATTGTCACCCCAACACCAAGCGGTGTTCTGTGAGCCACCTCGTTGTCCTCGAATCACGCAGGTATGCGCGTCGCCCGCCACAATACCAACAGGGTCATCACAGACGCCGTCGGCCGTTTCGCCCCAGCGACACTTCAGTTTTGCCGGTGGTTCGGAATAATCATCAGAAACGAAGCACGCAGACGAGAAGATGAAACAGCCAAGAGCAAGACCGACTCGGAACTTATAGGTACTCATTCCCATTGCAGAGAGTATAATCGACTCCTACGAACATCCCAAGCAAGCTCGCACTCGAAACACCGCAAAATCCAATAACTTTGCCTAAATCTTGAGTCTAATGGTTCGAGAACTAGAGTGAAAACGGAACACAAGTACCTTGTTGGCAAAACAGAGGGGAACAACAATCATCGTTGTTGCGACAATTGCCGCACTGCCCTGCGATACACGCCTGATTCAGACAGTCACGGCATGATTCACATTCATTGGTATTACCATTATCGGGGCAGCTTTTTCCTTTGTTGAGAACTCCTTTGTCGTAATGAATGTTGACCGGGCTGGAGGTATTGAGACGCCGCAAGAAAAGTGAACCAAAGACCTCTAATATTCCGCTGGTCACGAGTTCAGCTTCAGGGGCGTAAACATTGGCAGAGATGACCGAGTTTGAACTGAGTTGAAAACTGCCCTTCCCGCCCAGATAAATCCGGGTGCTCGAGGGGTAAGCTGGATTTCCAACAACCACCCTTTTCGAACTCACGAGATGGCCTTCGATAAACAAATCCAGCTCTGCATCTGGCCCCAGAGCAATCGAAAATCCATCTGGAAGATTGACTTCTCCAGATACAAATATTGCAGCCCGACCAGAAACGTTTATATGTAGAGGACCATTGCCAAAAATTCGGGAGAAATGGATACGCCCGCAATCAATGCTGATCGTAGTCGTTTCTGTAAAACCATCGAGCGCGTCCTTCGAAATCCCAGCCATATCGTTATCGTTATTATCCGCGTGATATTGAACATAGCCCGCGATATCTACCAATTGCTCGGGCTCACAATCACAGGGAGGCTCTACTTGTACTGGCTCTCTTCGAAAACTTTGATAGGAAAAATTTCCTGTGACGTTCACATTCTCAGATTGTGGAACGGTCAAAGTGCTTCCAACGACCAAGTCACGCAATTCTACTGGCCCACCAATTTTGGCATTATTCCCTACTGTCAAATCGGATTGTCCGCTCATCGGACCCTGATTATTGAGGTCAGCCAGAATGCTCATTGGCAAGTTACTTGTAATGCCGCCGCTACTGGATACCCACAGCGAACCTGTCGCGGAATAACCGGCATTCGATTGGATTCGACCATTAACGCCAATAGAGCCACCCAATTCGGGACCAGAAAATAATCCCTGTGTGCTATCGAAGGCGTCAACGCTCACCGAGGCAGAAGCTGTATGACCATCGCAGAGGCAAAGTGCATAACGAAACGTGGTTACAGCCAATTGATTGCTACAAACTTCTGTCGTGTCTCCAACAAAAATAGGTGGGCCAGAACCTTCACAATAATCGGTGCCCGCATCAGTAACCCTTCCAGCATCAAGTTCGTCAATGTCTCCAGGCAAAGCATCCGCAGAACCAGCATCCGTGTTATCGGTTGCGTCCTCGCCTGTCATTTCCGCGTCTTCGACTGATTTCGCCACATCCAATCCGATTGTGGCGACGACACGCTCTTGATGGCAACTGAGCATTACCCCCAAAATCATGAGAATGAACCAATGCGTCACATTTGCTCCAATCTATGTTTTGCTAAAGCCGCGAATGGCGAGTGCTCGTGATCTGATAGTAATCGCTGAAGCACCGTGCGCTCATCATTGACTGCATCCATGGTTCGGTAGACGCGACTTAGACCAAATAAAATTTCAGCCTCCAGAATCCCCGAAGGTCGAAGTTCTAAGGCCTTCGAATAGCATGCTTTGGCTCTTTGTACTTCGCCGAGCTGACTTAAACGAATCTCGGCTTCAGAAACTAAAGCCACATACTCAGAATCACTCTCGGGAAACTGACGGCTCACTCTCGCATATGCCCGCGCTGCCCGTTGCCAATCTTGAACTCTGCGTAATCCGTTCGCTTGTTTGAGAAGATCTTCTGCTTTTGGTTTCCTTCTGATCGCGCGTTTTTTCGTTGGAACATCAGGCTTAATCAACTCAGGAGTGGCAACTTCCACCTCTGGAGCTGGCTCTTCAATCTCCTCAAACACTGTTTCGTCTGGTTGCGACTGGGCGACCACGACGCTCGCGGGCGTCTTTTGTGGTGCTCTCGCGGTTGGTCGTTCGTAGAACATCCACGCAGCCGTCGCTGCACTTGATGAAGCAAAGATCAACGCCAAGACATAGGATGCAGCTTTCGGCCACACGCGGCTTTGAATTCTTTCAACAGAGTCTGACTCATCCCATTCTGTCATTACGGACGACAAGAGCGCATCCATATCGCTATTCGAGATCACATTGGCTGGTCCCAAATCCCCATCGAGGCTAAGGAGATCTTCATCACGTTTCATGCCGTAACTCCCTTAGCTTCTTCATGCCTAAGCGCAGCCGACTTTTCGCCGTCTCAAACGGAATCTTGAGATGTTCTGATAGCTCTGGAACGGTCATTCCGACCACGTGATGGAGTACGACGACGTTCCTCTGAGCCTCTGGGAGCTGATCTAAACGCCGCGCCAAGTCTCTACGCGCCATATACTCGCTTCGCGCTGAAGTATTTTCTTGAAGAACTGATAAGTCTTCCTGATAGGCGTGGAGCTTCCGCTGAGAATTTCGTTTCTTCTTTTGATAAGCGAGCGCCTCACGAGCTGTGATTCGGTCTACCCAAGACAACCATTTGCCCTCCGCTCGGAAGGTTGGCAGGCCACGAAGCACAGCCAGCAGAGCTTGCTGCGTCATATCATCGACGTCTACGTCACCTCTTACCAAGTAGCGCACTAAGTTCCTCACGCGAGGCAGGATATCCTTGAGCAACTGCTGAGCCGCAACCTTATCACCGGCGGTTGCCTTCGCTATCCTCGGATCAATAAACACAACGAGCTTTGCCTGTTCATTGCCACTCATCGATCTCATTCTCGTCCTTTACTCATAAGGAGTATGCCACTCACTCTTTCGGGTCAAAGTTAGTTGTTTTTTTCCGGTACGAAATTCCCACACTCAATTGAGGCTGGAAAACCCACACCTCGTTTCGAGCGACGACGGTATCTCGGAATTGATATCTATACTGCGGAGCCCCCGCAACGAAGCCAAGGTCAAAGCCCAAGCGCACACCCCAGCCTTCAGGTAAGTCATTGAAATAGCTCGTCCATGCCGCTCCGACTGCGCTGCTCAAAGCCCAGACAGGCGATACTTCACCGGTTCGAACCGTCTCTAGCGCTGTCTCTACCCGGCTGACATACACTTGGGGGCCCGATTGAATAGCCAGCGATATCGAATGGCTCGAGCTCGTATAAGGAATCCATTCGGCCCCGAGCTGCGCCTGGGCCGACCAAATGAAGAGCTTCGAATAGTCATCCGAGAGCTCGACCGGAGAAACCCAGGCACTTTTGAGGGCCAACCCCCATCGTTCTTGTCCCCAAGCGAGATCGAACTGAATTCCAACATTCCTAAGCGACTCGCTACTTTGCAAAATATAGAGCGGCGCTACTCGCGTTTCCCAATAGGTTAAACGAGGCACAACCGTCTTCGGACGACCTTTAGGCTTATCAACTCGAACCTCTATAGGCTTCGGAGGCGACAAGGAGACCATCTGCCTGCGCAAGTCAAAGGCCTGAAGATGACCTCGAAGCGCCAGGGCCAAAGCTTCATACTTCGCTGAACGTTTTGCCGCTGTAAGCTTTATAGCCTCGCTCATCGCACGTACTTTGAGTTGACCTGTCAATGGTTCATAAATCGAAAGACTGGCGATATTCTGTGTGCTTGTCTCGACCCAAACCGCGATATCGACGGTGATGGACGCCGTTCTCGATTGAATGCTCACCCAAGGTTTTGCAGCTGATTCTGGAGTTGGCGGCAGCTGAGTGACCTGCCAATTGAGGTCACTGACTTGGCCTTGGATCCGCTCGACCATCTCTTGAGGTATCGGCGCCAAAAGAACTAGATTTGCGGCCATCACGATTCCGCCCAAACTCGTCAATAGACCAACCACTCATCAACAAGTGTACGCAAATTGAAGAAATGAAGAAAATCGTTCATTGGTCTGACCCGAATCGCTTGCAGACCTCCTCTATAAGGATGAACAGTCGCTATTACTTTCAAAAAACTAATACTTACGGAGGCTTATATATTTATGGCGCGCCTTAAACCGATCGATCGACGAAACTTTCTCAAGAGTCTCTCCGGAGCATTTTTGGGATTGCCCGCGCTCACGCGACGCGGATTTGCCCAAACACAACCCGTCGCTAAACGTCTCGTTATCTTTTTTAGCCCGAATGGAACCTCTCACCAATATTGGCGCCCCACCGGCACAGAAACAAACTTTCGGTTTGGGGCGGGCTCGATTCTGGAACCACTATCCTCACACAAATCTGACTTACTCATTTTAGACGGTATCGATTTTCACAATGCAACCAATCACGAAGGCGGCATGGCAGCGATGTTGACCGGTGGTGGTGGAACCTCAACTATGACCGGTGGCGCATCTGTCGACCAATACATTGCGGCTGCGGTCGGACAACAAAGCCGATTCTCCTCGTTAGAGTTTGGAGTGCACACCAGCGCTTGGGGCGGCAGCACGCAAACGAGAATGTCCTATAGCACGAGCGGCCAAATGGTTCCGCCAGATGACAATCCAGACAGTTGCTTTCGGCGCTTATTCGGCAATGTCAGCCAAACAGACAGTGAACGAACCCGACTCATGATGCGAAAACAAAGCATCATCGACCTCGTCCGCGGCGAAGTAGAGGATCTTAAATCTCGGCTTGGGCAAATCGAAACAAATAAACTCAATCTTCATCTCGAAGCCATTCGCGATATGGAACTGAATCTCAACACGAGCAACGAAGCACCAACAACCGGGTGCTCCGTACCCATGATTAACAGCACTGCGCGTACAGCGAATGATAGTTTTCCAGACGTCGGGCGCGCCCAAATGGACATGCTCGTCGCCGCCCTCGCCTGTGACATGACCAAAGTCGCCTCGATTCAATGGTCGCATACCGTAAGCCCAACCGTATTTAGCTGGCTAGGACTCAGTGAAGGCCATCATGCACTCTCGCATATTCGCGACAGCAATTCAGCTGGAATCCTTGATTTTGTGGCCACCGAGAGATGGTTCGCCCAGCAATTCGCATACCTCATTGATCGCCTCAAAACTCTTCCAGAACCGGGTGGAACGGGAACAATGCTCGAAAACTCCGTTGTCATTTGGACCAAAGAAATGGGTGACCCACGCATGCACGATTGCTTGTCTGTCCCTTTCATTATCGCGGGACAAGGTAATGGGTATTTCTCTACGGGACGATATCTCCAATACGATCACGCACCTCACCAAAAACTACTCGTTTCCCTTTGCCAATCAATGGGATTGAACAATCCGACGTTTGGAGAGCCTTCATTTGGAACCGGCGCTTTAGAACACTTACGAGCATAGAGAATAATGAAAAATAAATTATTCTGTCTCGTATTTATCAGTGCTTTTTTATTCGCTTGCTCCAAAGAGGTGCCGAGTGCGGTGCCTCCCTTACAAACACCCGAAGGTCCTATGACACCATCAACGTCGATGCCACCTGCAACCCCGGACCCGATGAATCCTAAACCACCAGTAAAGGGTGCCCCCTGCGACAAAGAGATGAAGTTCTTTGAAGAACAAATTTGGCAACCCATCCTGTCACTTCAGTGCGTAGGCTGCCACAATGCATCAGGCACAGCTCAATCCACCCGATTGGTTCTTAATCATGCGGACCGACTAGAATCATATCAAGCACTCAAGGATGTTGCTTTGGAAGAGCTTGCGGGAACTTCATTATTGCTTCTCAAGCCCACCCTATTGCATCCCCAAGGGCATGTCGGTGGGCAACTTATTGCCACAGACAGTGGCAAATACAGCGCCCTTGAGAGCTTTGTTGCTCAAGTCAAAACAGACGAATGCGATGCTCCTGAAGAAAAAGCCGACACGCCTTGTACAGAAGTTAAGCCCGGCGAACGGGTCCTAAGACGACTCACAGGTCGAGAGTACGACAACACCATAAAAGACCTCCTCGACGTAGACTCCAGCTTCGGAAAAGACTTCGTCACGGACTTAGTCGTGAACGGTTTTAACAATAACGCTGAGGCCTTGGTGGTCAGTGGACTTCTTGCTGACCAGCTAAGCGAAGCAGCCACTTCTATTGCACAATCCGCGATTCTTACTCGTTTCTTACCCTGTACCGAACAAACTGAAATTTGTGCACGACAATTCATTACTGACTTTGGAGAACGAGCCTATCGACAGCCCCTGACAACCACTCAGGTCAATCGTCATATTCTTCTCTACCGAATAGGATCTGACTTCGAAGACGGTATTCGTTTGGTTATTACGGCGATGCTGCAGTCTCCCCATTTTCTATACCGAAGTGAATTAGGAGCACATGTTGCCGACGGGAATTACACCCTCAGTTCCTACGAAATTGCTTCGCAGCTTTCGTATTTTTTGACCGAGTCGATGCCAGATGCTCAGCTTATGCAGGCTGCACGAGATAATGAACTTCAAACTCAAGCCCAGATTGAAGCGCACGCTCTTCGATTGCTTGGTTCTCAGTCTGCTCAGGCTCCGATTGAAAACTTTATTGGTCAGTGGCTGCATCTCGATCACCTAAAAACGATTCCGAAAGACGCGAGTACCTACCCTGAATTCACCGAAGAGATACGAGCCGCCATGAAGAATGAAACCAAGCGCTTTGTAAACCACGTGTTTGATAATGGCGAAGGCACACTTAGTGAATTGCTCACCGCAGATTACACCTTCGTCAATAGCCAGCTTGGGGCTTTTTATGACTATAGCAGCCCGGGCTCAATGGAGTCCTTTCAGCGAGTGGAAGTCCAAGATGGACGTCAGTCCGGTCTGCTCACGCAAGGAAGCTTTCTTGCTACTCATGCTCGGCCAAATAGTTCCTCTCCGATTCACAGAGGACTCATTGTCCGTGAACGAATCCTGTGTCAGAAGCTTCCTCCACCACCACCCGGTGTAAACGCAGACCCACCAGACCTAGATCCATCGCTCACCACGCGAGAGCGCTACAAAGCACATAGTGACGTTCAACCTTGTGTCGACTGTCACCGTTTGATCGACCCCATTGGATTTGCCTTTGAATATTTCGACGGCATCGGGCGAACTCGTGACGATGATTCTGGTCACCCCATCGACGCCAAAGGTGCAATTATCGATACACCGAGCAGCAACGGGGAATTCGAAGGGACCCAAGAATTAGGACAGCATCTGGCCGCCAGCCCGGATGCTTTCGATTGTTTTACGAAGCAATATTTCCGCTACGCCTACGGCATTGACAAGAACGAAGAGCGAGCTTGTTTGGTCGACTCTCTTCAGCGTGATTTTGCGCAATCCGGTGGCGACATCAAAGCTCTTCTCATCTCTATCGCTTCAAGCCCTCACATTACAACGCGAGTAGGTCCCGTTGACACTCAGCCTGAGCCCGAACCACCCGAACCAGAACCTCTACCCGAGCCAGACCCGCCGGCGCAAAGTAGTCTCGACGTTCAGGTGAGAAACGATTCCGATTGGGGTGCGGGATACTGTAACAATATCACCGTAACGAATAATGGAACGATGGACGAAGACTGGGTGGTCGAGCTCGATATCGATGGAACCATATCGAATCATTGGAATGCGCAAGCCAGTGGGACCTCAGGTAAAGTGCGCTTTGGCGGTGTCCATTGGAACGATGTCATTGCTCCAGGAGCCAGCGCAAATTTCGGGTATTGTGCAACTCGATAGGCTCGCAACTCCTTACACACGAACCTATTCATGCTAAGGTGAAAGTATGCCGCCAATCACGCCATGGGTAGGACTGCAAAAAAGCTACGAGCATCCTCGAAACGGGATGACCCAAGCGGACATGAGCGCAATTTGTCGCGTTGCGACAATATACAATGAAATCATCATGTTTCGGTCAACCGGCCCCTGGTCTCTGCCCTGGTTAGAACTCAACTTTCCATCGAAGTCATTTCACGTCAAAGGCAAAAGTTCAGACTGGGGTCCCATGGCCGGCTTCGTTCCTTATCGTTCTGAACTCAGCAAAAAAGGCGGTCTCACTGAACAAGAGAAGAAAGGAATCAAAGCGAACAATAACGGGATCAGTGAGCATGGATTTCGAAAGCTACCTCTCCGTCTGAAAAAAGAATGGTTAGACGCTCTTTGTACAAACCGAAGAGACGCAGAAGATCGCGAAGGCTCTATTGTGACTCGCAGCGCGATCGCACGGATGACGGCTACTCACGTCAGAAAGACGATTGAAACCCCGCTCGGCCCCGCGCAAGGAATAGACACCACAAATCCCGACTATCTCATCGAAGCCACTCGCCCTAGAGACGGCCAAGAATTCTTGTTTCTCGCAGTTTATTCGTCAGACCCGACTTTGGCAGGCCTTGGAGAAACCGATTTCGTTCGTGGCGAACGCCCCTACTGTTTGTATTTCAGTCCTCCTAGTGGCTTTGTCATAGACCGAGCGGACGCGACACCCCTCGATTTTTCTTTGCCCTCAATCACACACGAGAGCGAAATCTTTTATCCGCTCGAAGTCATGACACCACCTTCGGCCTGGGAAACAGACTTACCTATGACCGGAGACTATGACCTCTGGTCAATATGCCCGAGGAAAGAAAACTTTGGGGCCGGATATGGTCCTGTAGTTCCTCGAGACGCCGAGGGGCGACCACTGTCCGCGGAAAATGTCGACTACAGCCTGGTGAGTCGTGACCCTTTGATGGGAAATATTGTCGGAATTCAAAACTGGCAATACACAAATCTCGATGCAGTACTCGACCCAACTTTACCGAACACCTGGGCCGGTGGATGGCGAAAAGCATACAAGAGACGCACGGGGTCATCACCGGGTGCAGGCACAACATACTCAAGCTGGGAGCTTCAAGATGATGGTGTGTGGGCCAAAACGGGCACGCGAATTAAGGTCGACCAAATTGCTATCCTAAATGCAGTCGGCGGTGGAGAGTCCACCGGTGGAGGTCACGGCATGGGCGGAGCCTGGGAAGACCAGCATATGGGTAACATCACGCCGCGCACCTTACGCTGCATTTTGGCCTTGAATAAGGCAATGCCTCATCAAGGCACTAAAGGCCAATTCCGTCGAGTACACCACAACATCGAATCACATCGTCCCTATGGTGCTGCGGGCCCCGAAGAGTTGCTCACGCAAGTCGATCAAACCTACGGTGATGGATTTCCAATCACGATATTTCAACCATCAACGCCTGACATCAACGACTCTCCGTACATCAACATTCGTGGAAATGAGAAAGTAGCGACGCTAGATAATTTGGAGCAGTTGCTTATTTATTACCGGGCCATCTTCGCACGAGGCTGGTATGTACCGCGAAACCAAGCCTGGGGAATTGGTCCCTTGGAGAGTCCAAGTGTTTTAGAAGACAGAAAAGAAATCAAAAATCGAATCGAGGCACGGCAAAGAGCTCATCAGCATCGACTTGAAAATCCTGTTTTCGAAGAGTAACAACTCAAGTGACCAGATTCAGTGATCGCCTCACTCGCTTCGGGGTCATTCACTCACGCTGCCAACAACACCTGGCATACAGACTCTCCGTGGATGTAACACCTCTGTGGAATTGACTCGCTTTGGCCAGCCCACGCTCAAGCGGTCAAAACAGTAATATTGCGCATTTAGCCCCCGTACCGGGCCTTTTTGAATCTCAACTCGATTTACAGTAGTTTTTCGGCAAGATGAACTTTCGTAAAGTCATAGCGTCACAATCGTCGTCTTTCATAAAGGCGACTTTAGAAGACCACTAGCGTTGCTACTATTCGCAAATGAATCCGTAGTCGTTACAGCGGTTATCACTATAAAGTTTCGTGGGGCGCTTGAAAAAATCGACAACATTTTGTGTCCATAAACGTTCCTCCCAAATAAAAGGAGGGCCAAAATCGCCAAAAGTTGTGTTCGCGCGTTTCCCAATAAAACCTTTGACCGATTCAGCCGTCACTTCAAGACCGTGATATTTGTTCAGCTTGGCAGAATATCGCTTGGCGCCTGACTTAAGATTCGCCCAACGGCCCTTTCGAGCGACAGCACTTCGAACATGGAGGAGCTCCGGCTGATTGTGCATCCTCATATCTGTTGGTTCTTTAAAATTCCTGACCTTCCGTTGGCGTCTAAAGTTTTTAAAGATTTTTCTTGAATTATTTCTTATCAAACGGCCTTTCTTGACATGCCCAAAGCCTCTAGCACCAGATACCGCAATTCTGCGCCGCAACGGTGCACCTATTCTTCCGAGGATCTTACCACCGCCGGCTGCTGTCAGACTTCTCAGCTGTCGTACGCTCAATCCTTTCCATGCGGCCTTGAGCCCTTCCCTGCCTGCCTTAATTGAGGTAAAGAATGTTCCGCCCGCACCGCCAATAGCCCCAAACATGGCTGAACCTCGAAAATCACCTAAGTCGTAACCTTTTCCTTGCGCTGCATTCATCGATGCATCTTGTGCTGTCTGAAGTGCTATCCCGGATACTACGGCTATACCCATGCCTTTCGCGAAGGCTACCGCGCCACCCGCAGCAATAACAGTACTGGCTCCAGCCGAAGCAACGCCCATCAATCCGCCAAAAGCCGCACCAATCGCAATTTGTTTGACATCCCCGCCAGATGCAATGCCCGCAGCTGTCCCACCAATAATTGCTCCCGCTACAAATGGGATGACAGCCCAGAACAGATCGCCAGTCGGATCCGTATATTTCATCGGATTATTCCACGCGTAGCTATAGCGATTGTAAGTATGCGGTTCATTTGGATCTTGAACGAAATTGTCGGGGCTTAAGAATCTGCGGCTCACCGGGTCATAAATTCGACTACCCATATGAATGAGATCAAAACCGTCTAGCCATTCATGGCCGGTGTAACTTCGGTTGGTCGCGTAGTCCTCACTCTTATCGATTTCAGCAGGTTCTTTTTCACGAGCACCGAAAACATCAAACCCATATCGAGCTAAGACTTTTCCATGCCCATCGGTCACAAGATCAACATTGTCTAGATTGTCGTAATGAAGATACGCAATGTGGTCATCAAGAATTCGTTGACTTGAATCCTCTTGCACGGTGTGTTCCGCAACCAGTTCACCACCAGAGTAAATGAAGTACTTATGCGTGTGTACGTTTCCGGACGCATCGATCGTATATTCATAGTCCTTTCCGATATAGTACGTTGTTGAACCGTCACTCGACTTCTTCTGAATATGATTACCATTGTAGTCGTAGCTGAACCGAAGTTCTCGTCCACCTTTTTTTAGTAAAAGTGGTTTTCCATAAATGCTCCAAGTTAACGACAATTCCTCGTCCGGAGTCGACTCATTGACATTAACCTCGCTCACACGACCGAAGCTATCGAGTACATAATTACGATTTGGGGCAGATAAAGACGAGATAGAGAACGGTCCATTATAGCCATAATTAGAAATCACTCTATCGTCGTTAACCACCTTTGTGATGTTTCCCGTCGAGGAGTAATAATATTCGGTTTCGCTAGGGCTCCCTGACGCCTTGGTTTTCTTAACCTTCTGCACGCGGTGCATTCGATCGTAAAGAAAATCGGTAGTGCTCGACAGCACAGAGTCAACTCGTTTCGTTGTATTGCTGTAGCCGTCATAAGAGAAAGACAATGCTCTGACAGGCGCCTTAAAGCCCATGCTGGTCGTAATATTCGTCATCCGATCGGCTAAGTCATATTCTTGACTTGTGACTAAGCCATTGCCGTGCATAAAGCCGAGCAATTGTCCGGCATTGTCGTAACCCAAGGCGTACCAATACGTGATTTGATTATCCGCCAGTGCGACTACCTGCCCCAATGCTCTGGCCTGATCTTGAAGCGCTTCGTGGGCGGTCGATGCATCCTCGGCCCAATCGAGGTATTGTTCCGCCAGCCTAACCATTTCATCTACGGTTTTATTCAACTTCTCGTGGGGCCATTGCTCGAATACTTGAACCTCTGCAAGCGAGAGATAATCATTCTGCACGTTCAGTTGTACGAAACCGACGTTGGCTGTGTTAATCACTGCCGTATACGCAGCACCTTGTTTAGTAAACTCGGACAGTTTCATGCTCTTCAAGAATGTCCACTCAGGCGTGTATATATAAGCAACAAGACTATTTAGCCGATGCCCGCAGCAATCGGTTCGATTGTGAATTTTGAGCGAATGAACATCTTGGCCTCCGGCGGGCAAATGGACCCACCACCACGACGTTGGAGCGAGATGTGTATGCGTCACAGACCCGTTCGAATAGTTTCCGTCAGTGTTCCCATCAACCGCACGAGAAGGATCACCACCCCAACCAGTTGAAGAGGCGTGCGCGCGTTGATTGAGAACAAGGTTTGTCCTTTGACTAGAGTGTTGAGACAGCGACTTATACTCCTGCGCCTTGGCGCTATATTCTTGGGCTTGTGAGAGTAATTTCGCGGCATGCTCCTCGGCCAATTTTTTAACCAAAGCGAGATGGTCTTCATCAAAGCCTCGCACGTTTTCTCGGGCTAGCGTGCGCGGGGTACTGACTGACTCAAGGAATCCTTTTGCATTAAACCCGTAATCAACTTCAAAATCATTCGGGAGAGTGTGCTTCGTTACCCGACCTTTGTTGTCATATTGAAAACGCTGAACAAAGATACGCTCATCAACGCTGTTTCCGCGCGTATCCTTCACTTTCGTTGTTTCTGTGGTTACTCTATCGTAGAGGTCATATTCGTACCTGGTCTCGACCTCCCAGTCTGCTTCTGACGAATTACCTCTATTCGATAAAGAAGAATCTCTCTTCGTGACAACTTCTAGCGCTTCACTCTTATCGTAAAAGTTCCACACCGTTACGCCCTCAGCATCTTCCCGACGAACCAATCGCCCTAAGTCATCATAAGCAAACTCAATCTCGACATCATCTTCTGTTCCAGGTGAAGTACCTCTTTGAGTCTGACGAATCACGTCGCCAAAAATATTATACTTATATTCGACGACGCCCGTTGCCGGGTCTGTTAACTGTGTCTTGTTTCCTAGCAGGTCATAGCGAAATGCCCAATTCGCCGCATTGCCTCCATCGCTTACGGAAACCTCAGAAACAAGTCCAGTTGCACCATCGTAATTCGTTTGCACAATCGCACCACTTCCATTGTCCGAGCGAATCACTCGGCCAAACGCATCGTACGTCAACGCTTTTGACGTAAAATTGCCGCCTCCAGCGATTTCAGTAACCACCGATGTTGGTCGATGAATTTGTCGGGTGCTTATTGCCTGACCAGATACTCCGGTTGGAGTGCTATACGAAGTAGTCTTGCCAAACACATCATAGGCTTGATGACGAAAAATCCGTTCAGCTGCTGCGTTGGCAATGTATGGCAAGCTTTGGGCAATGATACGGCCACTCGTATCGTATTTTGTATCTGTATAAAATTTAGTCCCTTCGAAACCATAATTAACTGCGCGCAACTTTTGTCCGCGGTGATTCCAAACCACCTTTTTACTCGAACCATCAGGTCCCGTAGTCACCTGCTCAAGGTAGCCACCCGAGTGGTCAGACGAACCCGAAATCAATTGTGTACTGGTCACTAAACCAGAGGGCGACGTAGTCCTTATCTTTCGCCCCAGCGCGTCGAATTCATACCTCGTGGTCTTGCTTCTTCCTTGAGTATTTGTCTCGGTAACATTCATTACCGATGACTCACTAAGCTGGGCCCGAGTGACATACCTGCATATTTTTTGAGAGCCTTCGCCGGAGCAGAATTGATTTACATATTTTCCGGAGTCATCATAGGTCTGCGACCGGACACGAACCCCACCAATATTCGGTTGAGAAGCCTCGCTGCCAACCTCGGCCTGACCCTGAACAATTCGAATAACATTTCCGTATTGATCGTAAGAAATATTCGTACCCAATAAATTTATCGGTTCGTCAAAAGAAGGGGTTAGTGGAGATGGGACCTGTAATCTAGAGGCCCGCCAGGGAGCTGACTCGTCATACTGAGTATAGCGAACGTCAACGGTTTTCCAGGTATCTCCCTGCGGCTTGACCCGTTCAGTCATTTTTGTTTCTAGGCCCGGAAGCCAATAACTCTCAGGCCTATTTGGGTCAGTAACATCTACTGGCTTGAACTCTCGAATGACCTCTGACTCTATTTTCGAAGCTCCATGATCTTGGGTATAGGTTCGGACCGCATACCCAAATTCGTCTAAGGTATAGGACGTTTCGGTATCGTACCCCGCGAGACCCAAGTGCTCATATTGCGGTCCGTACTTCGATTCATGAGTGATAGATGCCACGGTGCCGGGGCGAACTTCTGCTCCATTATCAGGCTTTCGCAAAGCAAAACCGTTTACAAAATTTCCGCGGAAGAAACTAGACGTGCTTGCCCTATTACAAAGGGTGTACATACATTTCTGACTTGCATCGGTTGTAAGACAATTTTTGCTTGCTACTCCCCCACAGTTTGGATCTGCATCACAGGCTCCAATCGCTGCACCTAAACTAGCACTATAGTTAGAATTTCCGTATTCAGACGAGCAATAGTGCCGTGTCCGTACTTCATACGAGCCGTTATAGGAAATAGAGTTTGTCGATAAAAGCTTTTCCGTTCCGGCCTCTACGAGACTTTCTTTCGATACGATTGCCATTCCGCTCAAGCGATAACTCTGACTGAACCATGTTTTCGATTTTAACGTCGAAGCCGTTGAAGAGTTTTCGCCGTGAACGACACAAGTTTCTGATTCGACCCATTCAAAACCGAGCCCACCTCGACCTTTCGGATCAACGCCCATGTTTCCGTAATTGTAATGTGTATATTCAGGGTTACAAGGTAAGCCGCGATGCTCGACCAATGACGGTCGATGTACATTTTTCACCACGAAATATGGCTGAAACCGGCCCTCATTTTGCTGTGTATGGTGCGATGCCCAGTTTTCCTTCGTTGTGAATTCATAGTTCAGTGTCGTTTTGATTCCGTTTTCTGTAATTCCACTGATGACGTTTGGCTGCATACGGTTCATCCACACTGAAAAGTTATTATTGGCCGAATCTACCCAATTGCCCCATTCTTGGCGCAAAATATCGGTATAACCATCACCGTTGTGGTCCGCTAAGATCACACTTGCGCCTGAACCATTGTAGAATGACTTGAAACGAAACTGAGCATCACCGGCAACCGGCGACCAATGAGAAAAAGTTCCGTCACCCTGAGAGAAAAAGAAAAGGATGTTGTTCGAATTATTGTCTGAAGCCCACGTACCTGTTTGTACATAGACAAAGTCAGTCATCGAGTCCCCATTGAGATTGGCGGGAATCAAAGTAGCGCCCCCTTCAATGTCACCTTCTTTCTCCATCATCCTGTATTGACCAATCGAAGAGTCTTCGGGAATAACGATTTCGAACTCACCGTTCCCTTTTGAGAAGTAAACGGCGAAAGAGTTATTGGAGTGCCATGTAGTCCAGACGCCTCTCGATTGACGAATGAAATCAGTCTTCCCGTCCCCGTTGTAATCGCCGGGAATAATGTTTGCACCCGGATCATAACGCAGCCAATCTTGGAACGGGTCGCCCGCTTGATTGCGACCAGGCTCCACAATATGAAAACTGCCGTCGTTGATCGTTTGGTCGGTCGCAAAAAAGATTTGCACAGAACCCTTAACATCATCATCCCATCCACCTTTTTCCTGGCGAATAAAATCCGTTTTCCCGTCACCATTAAAGTCACCGGTAATAATATTATTGAGTGAGCCTCGAAGGCCGTCCTTAGCGAACCAGCCACTAGGCGAACGGATAGTAAAGGTGCCATCGATTCGAGTTTGATCATTCGCAAAGTAAATCTGCATGCCTTGATGGCCGCCGCTTTTGCCACCCCAAACATTTTTTTCTTGGCGAATAAAATCGGTACGCCCATCGCCATTGAAGTCACCGGGAATAATATTTACGCCAGGTGGCTCCCGCAAATAGTCTTGATAAGGGTCGTCATGATTATTCGTTCCGGGCCATTTTTCATCAAAAAGCCCGGTGTCTTCCGTCGTGTCGGTCGCGAAATAGACCGCAAAAGAGGCGACCGTATCATCGGCCCAGCCTTCTTTTTCTTGGCGAATAAAGTCAGTCTTTCCATCTCCGTCAAAATCGCCCGGGATAATGTTTGCACCGAAATCGAACCGCAACGCATCTTGATAGCTCCAACCCGGCGGCGTTCTTCGCTTAAACGTGCCGTCGCCTTGAGAGAAATAAACATTGAATGATAAGTTTACGTCATCATCCCACTCACCTTTTTCCTGACGAATAAAGTCGATCTTGCCGTCGCCATTGAAGTCCCCCGTAATCACATTGGTCTTGAGGCCATCGAAATCACTCGAAGGCGAATTCGCGGCAGTTTCGGCGAAGGTTTTCTCCTCGAATAATTCGCGGTTGTTGGGAAAATCCCCTTCAAACGTCCAATCAAAGGTGATTTCCGGCAAACATTTCCCCGTCGAGTGACCGATGCACTTCTTTATATTTCGGACAATCGTCTTGCCGAAAAGCGTTCCCCAATAGCCAATATAATAGGAAGATTTCGCGGGCCCGCCGTCGGTAGTCATTGCGATAGAACCCAAACGCGTTTTGCTCAAAAGCGCATAGCCTAGTCCGCCCGCATGATAGCCATTCCGAAAACTGGACTGACCATAGTGATACGTAAAGCTCTTATCGGGTCGATTTTCATATCGAAAGTGAATTTCATTGCCCGCGTACTTGATTCGTTCGATTTCAAACGTTTGAGTCGCATCATTCGTCAATTTATTGTTCGGCCAGGGCCCGGATGCATTAGCAAACTTAACTCCACGATGAAGACGTTCACTGATATCAACCGTAGTATTTCGGTATTCATATTCAATTTTTGTTCCTTCTCGAGTTCGCTTTTCAACGATGGCCCACATGCCCCGAGTAGAATTCGGTGCGCCAACCAATCCGTGTGTACCGCCCGCGCCCGTGCTACAAGAACCATTTTCTGCGCACCCATACCGAGAGATCAGACCGTTCTTCTCGTAGACCAAGAAATAATCGGGCCCGTGAGGACTCGTTCCCTTTGAAACAATGCGTCGACCAGTATCAATATAGGTCTGGTACACAGCGTTGTCGGAGCCGTACGTTGCGCTTGAACCTGACACAGGCACCAGTTCACGTCCGTCCAGACAGAAACGATCTGTGCGGTCATACTTGACTGTATTTCGAGCACTCACCTGACCATCAGATGATGTCGTCCGCTGTGATGCAGGGCAGCGAGTAATTGCGGACATCGCACCGCCTAAAGACCATCCAACTCCCAAAATCCCATTACTATTCGACGAAGTATAATTGAGACTCAAAACCGGTTGAAGGCCGTTGATTCCCGGAGGCACCTCCAAAGGGACCGAATAATTAGCCACGCCTTGGTTTACGGATAACTGTCCGTCAAAGAATCCGACGGGAGTGCTGCTTGAACTAGACGAGCCGCCACCGGTCGCCATTCCGGTCATCTCTGGCCGAACTTGCACGAAAAAAGTGAATACAAGGCTCAACACAAAAAACGTGATGACCGGTGGATGAGAAAATACTTTCTTAATCATATCTCCGTCCCCTATTTCTGCGACTGCAGCTTTTTCAAACGCGCCTGAAGCGCATCTATTTTTTTATCGGTTTCAGTGGGCGGGCCTTTGGCTTTCGGTGCTTGACCCGGATTGGCCGCCTCGTATTCTTTCAAAAGATGCTCGTTGTCCTTGACGATGCGTTCCGCCCGAAGACGAAGCTGATCGACCTGATCGACCGGATTCGGAGGCGGAGCCGGCGGACGAGTTTTCGGAGGCTCGTTGAAGACGATCGTACTCGTCGCGACCTCGCCCTGCTCCTCGGTACTGTTTTGCGCGACTTGGGTCTCGCTCGGACTACCCTCGGTGACACTTTGATCCGCAGTCATGTTTTTTACGGTCATCGCGACCAAGGCCGCGCCTATGATTGCCAGCGTATATTGAAACGCCATCGGAATTTTGTTCAGCATTGCTGGTAAGTTAGCAAAGTTTCTAATTTGCTAAACGCCGAAACCACAATTAAAACAGGTTTTTAGAGAGTGAGACAACTATACCCCACCGGAAACCCTCAAAGGTACTTTGCACTATCAATAGACCGAGCAGCTTATCCCAATTGAACCAAATAGAGATGCAGCAGAGTGACTACGAGGTCTTCAAAAACGGTGTGATCAATTGTCCGCCATAAATGCGTGAATCAACCGTTTGTTCATCATGGTTCAAGGCCCGTGCGAGCGACTTCCCAGCGGCTTCCAAGGTTTGCTCTACCCCGATCCCATTGTTTCCGGCAACGCCCTGTCCAGTGACGGGGTCAATCGATTTTGAGCGACCATTTTCAGACACACCGCCATAAACACCGCCTTGAATCTTTGAACCAAAGGCAACCATAACGTTATGATGACGATTGTGGTTTCGTCCACCCGCCGCGTTAGGCTGAGGTGTACGCCCGAATACATTGAGTAATGCAAAGGTGACATCGTCCTGCACACCCGCGTCATTAAGCTCCTGCCAAAGCTGCCCGATGGCTGCCACACCGGAGATGGTTTGCTCGGCTTCGACGCTAAGATCATCATCATTATGATTGTCTCTACCAAACAAGATGTTAATCGTGATCACCGGAGCTATTTTCAGCTGAGCGAGAGCCACGGCCGCGATGACCTGGTCGCTAACGCTATTACTATTCGCGGGTTCGACAGGGATTCTCTCGAGCAAGGTCCCGAGCTGTTCGCCAAGTTGACGCGCCTGAGTTCTACTCGCCGCATAACGATCAACAAAGGCGCGTTGTGCTTTGGTTCCTTGACTTTGAAAATCTCTATATAAAGCATCGAGCGTTGCATCCCGCATGGTCCGCAAGTCGGCGATATTTCCTTCTTCGGACGCGAAGAGCGCCTTAATTTCACTCGGGCGCACCGACTGAAGAGGCTGACCCTTGAATGTCAAAACGCCCGACGACAGGGGCAATGGTTCTTTTTGCAATGTGCCAATCTGCGAGTGGGACAAATCCGCCATCGCTGAAGCAAACATCTCGCTCCCATTTCCGACTTCGTTTTTGACACTCCCGTGAAAACTCATGACCGCTTTATGCTCGGGGTGAGCCGACGATCGACTTGAGTGATGAACAAATGCCAAACGCTGTCTCAAAGCCTCGGGCAAATCGGACCAAGGAGCAGCCGCTCGACTACTGGTCTGACCATAGCTAGCGACACGTGACTCTAAAATGGGATTATTAAAGATGCCTTCAACATAGCTGCCGGGACAATTGGCGTTCACCGGATCTCCAGCGGACGAGGTCGACAAAATCAGCGTTTGCGGAGGCTGTATGGTTTGCGCCTGAGCAATGTGATTTCTCAAAAACCATGCGGGCGGGAGACCGGTCGCCAAACTACGGAGCAGAACCCCTGACGTAGACATCGAGCAACCTTTTAGAAATCCTCGACGGGTAAAAGATAAGGTGGATGACTTTTCGTTCGGTTGCTTCTTCATTACAGCCCTACCCCCATGACATCGGGTGACAAGCACGCGAGTGTAAATGCTGACCGCAGGCTGTCTCTTTCGTTTCGACCTGCATCGATCAAAGCTTGGTAATGCGCACTCAGCGCCGCAAGAGCGGGTCCGTATCTTGAATGCCCCGACGGAAGCGCCATCAATTGAGACACCAAACGTTCAATTGAGGCCTCTGGTTGACTGAAAGAGAACACTTGAGCGTTCTGCGTGACCACACTTATCGCTACCGCCTCACAGACCGCTTCTGCTGCTGCAAAAAAGAAAGCGCTCGATTGCGTGGGTTGGCTTGGGTCCACCGCACCGCGGGCAAAATCATCTCGAGGAATAAGACCAAGAACGTCGCTGACGCGACTCAGGCCGCAAACGTTGTTACGACCTGTTCTTTCGTCGAGAAGCGCACAGAGATTTTCCCGGCGCAAAATACTCACCATTGGTGTCTCTTTGCCCCAGGTTACCGTTTCTTCGGAGCCCGTTACGAGCGGCGAAGAATAAAGCTCAGTCATCATTCTTTTGAAATCAAGATGACCTAAGAAGTCTCGTGCAATTCGACGAAATTCAGGATCCTGCTCGTCGCAGCGCGCTGAATTTGCATGCAAGCACAACTTCTGGACCCATCCCACAGCAAATCGAGGATGATTCGAGAGAATTTCAGCGAAATCATATAAGTCTCCATCAGTCTGCGTCACGCCACGAAACGCAAATGAAGAACGAGGCATTGGATCAAAAATAGGACCATCACCTCTAGCCTCGGTTTGCAGCTGATAACTCACATTATAGTCCTGCGCGAAATATACACGCATTGTATCTAGCTGACGGTGGCACCCGTGGCATGAGCTTCCGGGCATAGCATGTTCAGGATCAAGACCTTCGGCCAAAATAGGTACCGTTGGTTCTGAAGCAGAATAACTAAGATGAAGGGCGCCGAGAAGCGCCTGGTTGGTGGTCACCCGAAACTGATTATCCACATTAGTTGCCCAATTATTTAAAAAGACGTTCGTGGTAAAAAAGCCAACGCGAGGGACTCTCGTTGAAACTGTTTGCGCAGTTCGTAAGGTACGAACATCATAAAATGGGATGAGTCCTTGTGACGGATTGGCATCGGCGTCAACGAATTCGACGAGTCTCCAGTCTTCAAAGTCTGCAAGAGTCAAAGGGCCATCAGTGAATCGTAAGTTTCTGTTCGCGCGAGGTGTGCATGCACCACGAACAACAAACCCAAATAGCATGTCGAGGGCCGCGGTCTGTGATACTTCACAGTTACTCGGCGCAGAAGCAATATGCCAACGGCGCTGCGCAATTTGCTCACGCAAAGACGATGGAGCGTCCGCAGCATTCGGGAAGATAAAATGTCGTTGACTCCGTTCGTCCCGGGTTTGATCGGCATAACGAAGCAGAACCAGATTCGCAGTGGTCACATACCATCGGCGTGTAGTGAGGATTTCAGTGAACGGTGCACCTCTTTCGACAATATCCAGAGCTGTACGTATGAAGGACTCTTCTAATATTTGGCGAACCGGGCCCGAATACGCGCCCACCGTGCGAAGCCTATCGAATTGATCGTTGTTTTCGATTTGAAATCTTTGCTGCAGCGCAACGATCAAAAAGTCAGATAACTTCCGTGTGTAAGCATCTCCGTTCGCCCATTGCTGGACCAACTGCTTAAGGCTCACATCGCCGGCAACTAGCCGGTCAACTTCATCCTGAGTCGGTGCTTGCCCATTGACCAAATTTTTAACCTTACGAGTGATTGCGTACACTGACGCCGCTTCGAATGGCTCAGGTGGAGGTTCAGGAGGCTTATGAGCCTCTACGACGTCTCTCACCCACTCGCTCAAACAAGTAATATCTGCATCAGACATTTGCGTCCAAGGGACCGGAGGCATCACAATTTGACAACTATCGCCTTGTTCAGGTGTCGACTCCGAAGCGCCTACGGATTGAAGCAAAAGGCTCTTGGTATAGTCGGCGCTATCAATCACTTTTCTATTTTCACACCCGGACACATGCGACGGTGCATCGATAAGCCGCTGAGCTAGGTTGGGGGCAACTAAATCTAATGAGGCTTGCACCGGCGGCGCATGACAGCCGCTGTTTGCGCAACGGGAGGTTTCCAGAATCGTTTTGATATTACAGGTGGCTGGGCCAGGCGGAGCACCTGCGTCTGGATTCATCGGCGTAGCCACGCCTGAATCAGGCCTTTGAAGAACCATTGACGGACCACGTGCCCGCTCTGAGAAGAGTTCCCCCTGAATCTCGTTTAGTTCGCATCCCAATAGCGCAACGAGAACTAGGATAAATGCAAACACCCTAAGCCGAATAATGTCCCAACGAATACAAGGTCGATTGAATACGGTGGGGCTTAATCCGGTTCGCTCTTTATATGCCCAATGTATGAGATTTCTTCTCATAGGAGACAGATTTGCAGGAAAGATGCCAATTGAAGCCTCAGGACAAACGCCGGGTTATCATCAAATATCTGAGGACAGAAGCCCAAGATTCAGGAATATTGTCGCCAGCTTAGGTGTGACCGAGGTTACTATTCTTGAGCAAGAAATGAGGGAAGAATATGTCTGCGGCGAAAATTCGCCGCAGAGCAAAGGTGATTATTTGGTGAGTTTTGTCCAGCTGAAGCCGCCGCAGCCGCTGTTTTCTGGGTCGCTGGAATCAGCCGTCTGGGTTGATGATTTCGCCGCCTCGAGGGTCGCAAGACCGAAGTCAACGAAACAGTAGTAGAAGGAGTTATCCGTCAAACCTGTCCATTCAATCTTGTTGAACTCATTTGGACCAAAGGCTGCATCAGCTGGGTTTTGCGTGTATGCAACAAATGCGTCTGCATCGAAGTCCGCTAATCTAGAGCCATTCCAAGAGGTTGAGGTGATCACTTCGGTACCACCAAAATTGCTGGTCCATGTACCAATCAGCGGGAATTCCTCAGCGCCGCATGCGGAAATCGCTGCAGCAAGAGCAAATATTGAAGAAATTGTGATGATTCGTTTCATTTCGGTACCTCACGTCGGTCTTCCGCCGACGGTACATCTGAGGAGTATCAACAGTATTCTGACTACGCCGAAAATGGCTTCACAGTGGCGGGACCGTGCCAGATTTACACCGGCTTCCCTGCTGTATACTCAAGTTAGGTTAGGAGGCGCGTATCACCCTAAATCAGCACACTGTCAACAATAAGAGCGGTATGTTTGGGAATTACTTCAAGAATAGGCGTAGCCAAATCCCCGAGTGATTTATGATGAACAAGCAATATGCTATGCGGCGCTCGTGAAAAAAGTCATATCTACTGAAGCGGCGCCAGCAGCTATTGGGCCATACAGTCAAGCCATTGAAGCTCATGGAGTGCTTTATTGCAGTGGTCAAATCGCATTGGATCCTGCGACCGGCGAATTGCACACTTCAACTATAGAGGAAGAAACCGAGCAGGTACTCAAGAATCTTGGAGCGGTACTCAAAGCTGCTGGCTACACCTTTGACCACGTCGTCAAAACCACCGTTTTTTTGGTAGACATGGACGATTACGCGACGGTCAATGAAATTTATAATCAATATTTTAGTGAATCGAAACCGGCTCGAGCAGCAGTAGCCGTCCGCACTTTACCGAAACACGTGAAGGTCGAGATTGACTGTATCGCAGTGAAGTAAACATTGACCGATTTCGTTGAGAATCATGACGCGCGCGGCATAAGCTTTCGATGCCGTCGCATGGGCAAAGGCCATTCTGATTCAGCCGGTGCCACCGGTCGCAGCGAAGATTTCTAACTTTGCTAGGCCTCCATTTGGCGAATCTTACACAACTAAGACCGACGCTAACATACTGAAAACATTCATCAATCATCAAAAAGGGGCAGTATAACTAGTCAAGTCAAATGGTTTTGCAGGGTAAGAAGCAGTATTGAAAAACACGTTCAAATTCGGGGAGAAATAGACTGAGCACGTCGGAATGCCTGAGTTTACAAATCGTCAGCCATACGGAAAAATCGCCGTACTCGGATTCGTTGCATTGTTCACTTCGTGCAAGTCGAGTGAACCCGAGGAATCGCCCCCAAACCCGGTTGCCGCAAATAGTGCACCCCTCATTGCGCTGACACCGACCGAATACAATAACTCCATTCGAGACTTACTTGGTTTGCCAAATAACGGAAACGAATGGCCGGCCCCACCAGCGGCCGCCGCTCGTATCTCACCGACTGAGGGAATGAGAGCAGGATTATTCGGGTCACAAGCTGCCGAGACTCCTCCTTGGCCTTGGAGCTTTCCCAAGGAACTTGGCGTTGACCACTTCGAAGGTATGGCCGACGGGCAAGTCGCTTCTGCGTACCAATTAGAAGAGGTACAGAAAGCCGCGAACCACTTTGCGGCCTACACTTTAGTGTCACCTCTCTTTTTCGTCTGCACAGACTGGAACAATCTTGATGGAGAGGCAAAAAAAAATTGTGGTTGGCAAAGTGTTGAGCGATTTGCGCAACGAGCCTGGCGCCGTCCGATAAAGGAAGATGAGCGCGAGCGCTTAAAGAACTTTTGGACCTCGAACTGGAATGCCGGAGACGCCGAAGAAGCTATTGCGCTTACCGTGTCTGGGGTCTTGCAATCTCCGGCTTTTTTATTTCGCGTCGAATTCGGACAACAACAACAACAAGCAGGGAATGCTTTACCGCTCTCAGACTGGGAGATGGCCAATCGCCTGTCATACTTTTTGTGGGACAGCATTCCCGACGTCACTTTGTTCGCAGCCGCCGCGCGAGGTGAACTCTCGACCAAAGAACAAATTCGTGCCCAAGCCACGCGCTTGCTGAATGATGACCGCGCGCGAAAAACAGTGGTTCGCTTCCACGAACAGTGGCTAGAAGCAGATCAGATTCGCGGTATGTCCCCTGCCCGTCGAGTATTTGGTCCAGTCTTTGGAATAAGTCCCGAGCCTCCTCTCGACACTACCGGCGATGGCGTATGGCCCGCAATTCTCGGGCCGATTCGTTACTCTCTCGAAGCCGAGCTTCGATACTTCATAGAAAATATAGTTTTCGATGGTCCAGGCACCCTCACCGCCTTGCTTACCGACAATAGCGGATTTATGTCCAGCAGCACTGAACCTCTCTACGGACCAAACGCCAAACGCGTCTCAGATGAGACGATCACTGTGCCTATTGATCTCATCATCTTCTCGCAAGGTGCGAAGCAGACTCTCAACCTGTATCCAGCGACCTTCCCAGCAAACGAGCGTTCTGGTGTACTTACCCACCCAGGCATACTTGCAATGGGAGCGTATACCGTCCACCCAGCACCAATCATCCGTGGTAAACACCTGCTTGAACGTATCGCTTGTCAGTACTTTGGATTACCACCTCCTGGAGCCGAAGCCGAGATTCCGCCGGATACGGAATCCGTAGCGGCGACCAATCGTGTTCGTACGGAGGAAGCAACCAAGCCTCCAAGTTGTAACAGTTGCCATCAACACCTTAATCCTCCCGGATTTGCTTTCGAACACTACGATGCAATGGGTAAGCTTCGTGCTGAAGATAATGGGCAACCCGTTGATGCGAGCGGCAACTTCAATCTTTGGAGTGGAGAAACTTTTGAATTTCAAAATGCCGTGGAACTTACGGCACAATTAGCACGAAGCACGCAGGTACGGGATTGTTACAGCTTACGCTGGACGCGATACGCAACCGGAATCTATCTCGATGATAAACATCCGGAAGTGCAGCGACTCCAAGCTTCATTTAGAGAAAACGACCAAATCAAGGATTTGCTTATCGCCATAACCACCAGTGATCTTTTTCGGTATCGAAACAGCGGAGGTTCTCAATGATAAGCCGACGCAATTTTCTCAAAGCTATCGGGGCTTCAAGTGCATTTACCAGCAGCGGCCTCTGGTCACCCATTCAAGCGCAAGCTCAATCCATGGCGCCTAAGCGGCTCATTATCGTTTCGCACTGTCATGGGTGGCCGTACAATGCCTGGAAGATAAGACCAGAAGGAAAACGCGAAACAGAAACTTGGACACTCAATTTTAGCGAGATGATGCGAAGCGAATTCAGCCAAATTCTGGCGCCACTTTATCGGCATAGAAACCGCATGCTCGCCCTAGATGGACTATCGTTAGTCACTGCCGAGCTCGATATGGATGGTAACAGACATGACACGGGTTGGGTGCATGCTTGGACGGGTAACTGGGCGAATTTTAGCTCTTCAGACACTCGGTCCCGTTCTAGCTCACTAGATCAACTCATCGCACCACACATCGCTCGCTCAGATCGGCTGCCATCGATCGAGATCTCGGTCGACGATGCCAGCGAAAATGGTCGACCGATCAGTTATGGCGCGAATGGTGTAAGACTACCCATCGAAAACACCCCCCAACGAGTTTGGGAAAGATTATTCGGGCCATCCGCCGCGCCTGATCCCCTCACCGCTCGTCGTAAAAACGCTATTGACTTTGCCTACGCAGAATATGCGAAGCTCGCACCGCGACTCGGCGCAGAGCAACGCATGAAGCTGGACGCGCACTACGACTTACTCTCCGGCCTAAGTCAGCGCATTGAAGGCATGTCTATGCTGGACTGCAAGGATACACCGAGTCCGGTGATGTCTCAGCCGGATTATGACTCACGCTTTGATACATTTTCGGATTTAGTCACCGCAGCCTTCGCCTGTGATGTCACGAGAGTGGCAACGCTATCACTCGGAGAAATGCCAACCGCGAACTTTGGTGCAGATGATATCACCGACGATGTCCATAAAGGACTTGCACACGAAATTTACAATTCCCCCGCTAAGCATCAAGCCATGGCCGATTATCTGACGATGCATATGACGCAGATCAGTCGACTCGTGGACAAGCTATCAGACATGCCCGATGTCGACGGACGCAATGTCATGGATAACACACTGATTGTGTCCGGTTCGGAGCTTGCAAACGGCTGGCATGGTTATCAACACTATTGCCCTGTTATTCTCGGCGGAGACTGGCACTTCGAGACGGGACGCTACCTGCATTGGCCGCACGAAACTCCAAGTCGGGTGCTTGCGCCGGGTGGTTTCACGGAGACCTCTGGTTTACCGCATCAACATTTGCTCGTCAGCGTCGCGCAAGCCATGGGCATCGACACCAACCACGTTGGACTGAAACACGTTCAAAGCCAAGATGGGCATCACCTCGACCTTATTGGTCCTTTACCCAACCTCACTTAATAAATATAGAGAATTTAGTATGCAGAAACTCATCATCATTAGCACTTTCTTATTAGCCTTTGCTTGCTCAGAGAATGAAACGAGTGAACTCAACTCTGGAGGCAGCATAGACTCAGGAGAAGCGTGCGATCCTGCCACTGACTTTTTCTGTGTCGATACACCTGATTCAGGAATGACGTCCACCTTTGATGCGAGTCAAAACAATGGCAAGGGTGATGCAGGAAATATTAAAGGCGATAACAAGGGTGATGACAAAGGTGATGCTGGCGACAATAAAGGTGTCGGCAAGCTGGTTTATCGGCACCAAGCTAAGGTTAATACCAGCAATGGACAAGGCACCTACGAACTGACCGCCACGTCCGGACAAGAAATCGATTGTATCATTATGTTTGATTTCGCTTCTGCTCGTGAAGATACCACCTGCCCTTCAACACAGTGTGATTTCGCATGGGCACTCGAATTAGGAACCCAAACCACGAGTATCTCTGGCTCAAGTTGCGCCACATTCAAGGAAAGTACCGGAAGTATTCTACAGGTTGGACACCGTGCCCCCAATCAATTGGCTATCGGAAAAAGTGGATCGTGGTCAGATTTTGGTGAAAGCGAGGTCTCAGGCGACAATTGGGACTTTTTCTTCGAATATAGCTTCTAAAGTCGGAACTGTGCTCTCACTTTAGACGGGAGTAATCGTATCTGATTGCTAGTCTATCGAGCGATTTAAACTTACTATCAGTGCATGAGTATCAGTGAAGGCCTGATGATAGATAGGTATCGTATTGAAGGTTCCGTCGGTGAAGGCGGTATGGCTATCGTATATCGGGCGCGGCACCGAGAACTTGGAAGCATTCATGCTATCAAACAAGTTAAGGTCCTCAGCGAAGTCGTCAAGCAACGACTCATCCAAGAAGGTCGTCTTCAATCGAGTTTTACTCACCCAAATGTACTAAGCGTCACCGATCTCGTCACGATCGAAGATACACCGGCGCTAGTCATGGAGTATGTCGATGGCCCTGCACTCTCAGCTTTTTTGTTCGAAGTCCATCCGACTGTCGAACAGGCCGATTACCTTTGTCGCAGAATTATCAAAGGCGTCGCAGCTGCTCATAATCACGGATTAATCCATCGAGACCTAAAACCGGGAAATATACTTTTGGCTGTCACAGATGACGCCATCATTCCCAAAATTGCAGATTTTGGGCTCGCGAAAGCGTTTGAGAACCCCTCGCCTGGGCAACCTCTCACTCAAGAAGGTTCCGCGATGGGAACACCTGCCTATATGGCGCCCGAACAAATTCAAGATGCGAGTATGGTCGATGCACGTGCGGACATATTTTCGCTCGGCGCAATTTTATATGAAATTGTCACGGGTCAGCTCTGCTTTGGACATGGCAGTATCATGGAGGTTTGGGACCGTGTGTGTAACGGGGAATTTACCCCTATCGCAGCATTGGACCTAGATGTTCCCGCTCGGATGGTTCGAGCAATCGACGGAGCCCTCAAAGTTGACCGAGACGAGCGAATCGCCGATATCAATAAACTTTATCAATTGTGGTGCTCTGATGAATCCTCTGAGCATATCCCAGTAACCGGCGAAGGCTATCCCGATTTTTGGCCTGAAGACGTTTTGCATAAGGCCAAAATGCTCGCCCCAGAAATCTCGCCTATCGCAGGAGTTCCAGGCTCGAATATCAGCAGTGGGGCTAGTATTACGAGCGCGCCGTCTGAGCAGCCGGAACAACGAGTATCTCCTCACGCCGAAACAAATGCCTCTCAATTTGAAGCAACAGAAGCAGATGAAAAGGAATCTCAAGACGAGAATGTCTACGCGATGAGCCACAACAGTCAGAACTCAATGATTGGATATATCGCAACGGCCACGCTCATTATCTTGCTTCTTGTTGCTTACTGGGGTGCCGACAAATTTCAGATGAAACCGAAACTCGACCAAGCCCCCAGCGCTCAAAATATATCACCAGAGTCGAGTCAAATTGGAAGTTTTGCATTGATGCCAACCGCGTCTTTCGAAGATAAATCTCTATTCAACACAGCGATGCAGAATTTACGGGAAGGCAAACCAAATCAAGCCCATCGACAATTTCGCAAATTACAAACAAGCCGTCCTACCTCAGCAGTCACCAATCTTGGTCTAAGCGTAACGTATTTCTTCAAAGGTCAAACCGAGCGTTCAGAAGAACACGCGAAAAGAGCGCATCGCCTTAGCCAAAGTAAAATTGATGATCAAGAAATAATCATTCACTTGGCCGCTGCGACATTGAGTGGTTTGTCGAAGACAAATCTGAATGAATGGCAACAATTACGAGATCGAAACAAGGATTCATTCTTTGAGCTGCTTTACCTGATTGCGTGTCGTGAAGTGCTTGGGATGGAACTCGCTATAAAGCAGGCCGAAAAAGCGCAAAAAAGATTTCCTTCAGAACCCATTTTCAGCATTCTCGAATTACGTTTACTCTCTTCCGGAATTAGTCCTGCAAAACTGGCTGCACGGGCAGAGAACTTACGAACTTCGTTTCCAAGGAACAACGACATCCTTCTTATGCTAGCAAAGGCTCTGTACAAAACAGCGCAATATGACAAAGCGGAAGTTCACCTGAAAAACATCCTTCTCACAGAGCCTAAATTCCTTGATGCACGTCAACAATTAGCAAGAATCGCGATTGTGAAGAATGACATAGCCATGAGAACACAGCAGCTCTTGATGACTATGGCCGACGATATTCCTAAAGGGGACCAATTAGAATATCTGCGGCATAACGGGCTTCACCTTTACGAAAATGGGCAATTGAGTGAAGCACTCAAAGTCTGGGATTTTTGCATCCGACAAGGGACTCAAGCAAAAGAGACTCATTTTGCTCTAGAGTGTCATCGCCTGGGGACTCGTGCGATCATCAGATTTGGCCGTTTTGGAAAGCTTCAAGCCTGGATAGATAAAGCAGAAGAAATAGCTTCAGGTTCACCTGACAAAGGTGATGCGACCGTTTTATTCGAACTGACTCAGTTGTGGGCCAAAACCAAAATTGCAGTACAAAATAAAGATTCCAACCTTACTCGTGTGCTTATTGATCGAATAAAAAGCACTGCAACGAATGAAAATAATATTGCTGCTAAGAAGAGACTGCTCGCCGTTAACGAAATTGAATCAGCTTCACTGATTCAAGACGACGCCAATCGAGAGGAAATCATCTTGCGAACCACTCAATTCGATTCAAAAACTGCATGTGCTGAAATTTATGAGAGAAGCACTGCCGCAAAAGAATTTCTCTCGCGATCAGAATTTAAAACAAGACTCGTTGCTATCGTTTCGAACAACTGTAGATCAACAGAAGAAATTAATGCCATCGAGGCACTCTCTCAGGCTGAACTTGCCCGATTATTTATCGACGATAATCAACCCGACAAAGCATCTGCCAGTGTACAGGCCTTCGATAAAATTTGGCCACATGCTGAAAAATCTCTTATGGCAGTAAAAAGCGTAAGACAGACAAAAGCCATGCTCAAACAATAGCTATGCTTCGGTTACATAATCGCCTCTGTTACTCTTAAGCGCTTGTTTTTGCCGAATAATTCGGCCTTATCAGCAAATTCATAGGCGGAATTCTGCAAATAGAACATTCGAACGAGTGATTCTGTCGTTGCAGTAGCTTCACACGAAAAAACGTGAAAGAGTTCTCCTCAGAAGCAAAATGACGAGCAAACATAAAGCAAAAAGAGGACGTCCAGCTCACAACTCAGGCGATATTATGGCTGCAAAGTCTTCTATCCTTCAAGCGGCAGCCAATGTTTTCGACCGTTCCGATGAAGAGGCGCCCGTCGAAAAAGTCCTCAAGGAAGCCCAAATTTCTCGCGCCACATTCTACAAACACTTCACCAGTAAGGAAGCCCTCAAAGAGACATTGTTCGAATTCGCAGCGAACAATGTCTTCCAAACGATTCAAGATGAAGTCAATCAGGTAGAAGATCCTCTGGAGCGGCTCAGTCGCGGTCTTCGAGCTTTTCTGTCGTTTCACGCAACTCGGCCTCGGCTCTATCGAACATTACTCACTTCGTCTCTGACCCCAGGCACAAGCCTCTATTTAATCCGGCGAAAAATCATCGCAAAATTTTCGAATTTTCTCGCTACGGAGGTTGAACGCGCAGGCAGAGATCCGATTGATCCACTGACCTATGAAGCACTTCTCGGCGCTGTCGAAGGAACCTCCATCAATGTCCTCAGAGGAAGCGGAGACGTGGATCCAACCACAATTCAGCGTGCTCATGTTGTGCTCATGCGGATCATTGGATCTACATTGGCGCTAAAAGAAGACGAAATACCGCCTCTTCCCACCGCCCATGATCAATCCTAATCGGCATGTTGCACTTTGAAGCATTTTGCTAACGTTACAGTTACCAATGAAGCGTTTTCAAAAAGTGTTGTGCTGCATCAATCCGACGCTGTGAATGGGGTTGGCTAGGCGCAAAGTAGTTGCGCTCAAAGTGCCTCGACAGTTGTGAAAGTGAAGCATCCGGACCAGGAAGATTTCCAAATGTATTTCGCCAACCAATCAATGATTGTCCGGGACCAGGATCATGCAATCCGCGAAACTCTTCTCCAGCATAACGTAGCTGCCAGTCGATGTCATTCGGATTTCCGCCATTGTTTATGTGCTGCGCTCGGGCGACGTCGTAAGGTCGACGGCGAGCGTGCGAGTACTGTGCGAGTCCACGACCTGCTCCACCATTATTTCGCTCAACGATGTCTGGATTATCAAAAGTACGACTACCAGTTTCAACCGCATAATTCCCCAACAAGGCTGCGGCTTCGTGACGAGTAAGATTACGTGAAACGCCCCACTCTTTTTTGAAATTTCCGGCCTTGCCAGTGAAGTAGTCCGCCATATATTGCGCTTTGGATGTAGACCCTTTATTTGGGTCTTGACCGACTCGTCTAACTGTTGCCGTCTGTGGCTCTGCGTTATTCTGTTTGCTCGCTAAGGCCGGCGCATAACGCTGTGCCATCGACTGAATGTAATCACTCTTTGGCGCCTTTGCCCATGATTTAGCTGTTGGTTTTCCGGTCGACTTCGTAGACCTTGATTCGTACTTTACACGACTTCCTTTTGCGCAGAAGGCTCCAGTTTTCGAAGCGCTTCCTGTACTCGCAGTTGTCGTTTTTGCACTGCCTATATTCATTAAATTCCCTCTCTTTCGAGTAGCTCCTTTTTTTGAGCTACCCCCTCGTGCAGAAACACAGCAAATCTAATGCCAAACTAAACATTTGAAATTACCGAGCTTTTTGTGCAACCCACTAAGAGTTTACACTTAGTCGCTGCACCAAATGTTGAGCAACCGTATGGAGAAACTGCCCTTCATGCCAGGAAACAAAAGCCGGATGTAAGTCGTCCATTGACGCATATCCAAGAACGGTAGGTTGCCACATCCTATTATGCTGTTCGTCGGCACAATCAGACATAAACACTACGTAAATTGTCACTGTTCACAGCGCACAAATCGTCAGGTTCACCAGTTCAAATATTCCACAACTCCATTCCATCGCCTGATTTTCTTCAGTTGTGATATCAACAGCAGTTTCGTATTAAAAAATCGCACACTCATGCGAAAAGGTACTCAAAAAAATAAACTGGCCTACTCTCGATAATGAATTCACTTCTTTCACTCAACGACCAGACCAGCTCAACTTCAAGTATTGGGAGACGCGGTTGACATCTGCAGTCGGCAAATGGATACCCCCTGCATGAAATCCATTCTCTTCGTTCTTAATTCTCCGACGGGTGGTGCAGCGTTAAGCGCCAAAGCCGTGATGAAAGAACTAAAAGAACGTGGATACAAGTGCTACGTCGTATGCCCACCAAACAATTACCATAGTCCGGAATCGGTATATGGAGACGTCGCAGAAGAAGTAGTGTCCTTGTTTATGAGAAGTTGGGACCAACAGTACCGAGCCTATTGGTTAAAGAGGCCTGCTCTTTTTACCTACTATATGCTCAAAACAAGAGCTCACTTTCGACCCGTTTCAACTATTCTTAGACTTATTACAAAGTGGAATATTGATATCGTTCACACAAATACAGCTCTCACGCTTGATGGCGCCATTGCAGCCAAACTAACAAAGACTCCTCATATTTGGCACATTCGTGAAACCATCGGTAAAAGTGAGCTTAGAAGATGGCCTATTCCTGAGCCACTACTCGCCACCATATTCGAAGCATTGAGCACGCGCATCATTGCGAATTCCGAATTTACAGCCCGTTTTTTTGTTCGCAACGGCGTGAGAAAAAAACTTCAGACCATTTACAATGGCATAATGCTAGACGATTTCTCTCGGCAAGCTCCGAACAATCAAGAACTTCGCCAAAAATGGAATGTTTTAGAAAACGAAGTGCTCTTTGGAATGGTCGCGAACATCACATCGCATTTCAAAGGACATGACCTGTTTATTCACGCAGCTTCAGATCTGATCAAAAGCGGTATTAACGCAAAATTCGCCCTCATCGGTTTTGATCCAGCTCAGCAAAGTGGTTACAAATCTGACAACTCATATGCACAATCGTTGAGAAAACTTGTCAAAGATCTGACTCTGGAATCACATATTATCTGGGCAGGCTATCAAGATGACATTCCTTCCGTTATGCAAGCTCTGGATGTGCTCGTGCACCCTTGCGAACACGAGAGCTTTGGTCGAATCGCAGCCGAGGCGGCTGCATCATCAAAGCCCGCAATTGTTGCACGAGGTGGCGGAATTCAAGAAATCGTTGAACACGACGTCAGCGGCTATAAAGTACCTCCAAAAGACATTGATGGATTCGCCCAAGCTATGAAATCGTTAGCGACAAATCCAGCACTCCGAACAGCTTTCGGTGTCGCCGGGCGGCAACGTGCGGAGACCTACTTTTCTCTCGATAAGTGTGTTGATGATATAGAAATGCTCTACCGCTCTATGTAGAGTCGATGCACTAAGCAGTCTTTATTCCAAAATCCGGTAAACCAAGCGTCCTCTTTGAGGCCTTGCTGTAGTGGCTTGGCAAAGACAAGCTCAACAGATAACCGTGCACAGAGGCACGTAAGTGGATTGTTAGATTAACATACTTTATGCGTTCGGAAAGTAAATCTACCGACAATCCGAAGACAAATAGTCTTCAAACTCATTCTTTTCAGACATCATCGCTGGACGAGTAACACTGCCGGGTACTGGACGACTCGAAGCCCAATACATAGCCCAAGAGCGCAGAAGTCCATCATCTAGTGGTGCTGTCTTCAACTGCTCAAACGCAGAGTCAGCATTAATAATCGCAAAGTTAGTCAGTAATACACTTTTCCAACCGGAGTTTAGATTCGGAATGAGGCCACCAATATGCTCCCACTCCTCAGCAACAAAATCGCTGTAGCGTACTTCTTCAGTCATTGGCGTGACCGGGAGCATTTGAATACCGTGAATAAACTCTCGATTGCGGCCAAACCACGTCGTATAATGACACTTATTTTGAAAAAATATTCCCGTCACTTTGTTTCCAATGAATCCTGGGGGGTGGACGGTATTATCATCTCTCATCAGAAAGTAGGTATTGATGGACCGAGAGGCTACGGCGAGCATGAGTCGCCCTAAATTATATAAACGCAAATTATCTGTCGCGAGTCCCCAGAGCATCATGCCGTAATGAAAGTTTACTTCTTCTGAGGTGGACTCCTGATCTTTCCCGTCTTGACTCAAGAAGATGCCTTGCGACCAACTGTGTCCGCTAAACCAGTCGAAACTTCTAAAATAAGGAAAAAACTGTGAGCTGGCATCCGTGTTGCTCACATCGCGAATCAATGTTTCAACCCAGGTACGATTCGCAGAGATCCAAGAGGGGTCAAGATGAGCGATTATTGCGGCGGTCGTCACATAGTATCCCCAATGATAGTGGTGATCATTATAATAGCTGTTTCCAAAATCATTATAGGGGTCTGCGCCTAGCCCTGCGCTGCTGATCACTCCACCCCAAGCCTGGTCATACTTCACCTTCGTGAATGCATTATTGAGAACAAATGGAGACATAGCCGTTTTAAGCTTGCTCAAGCACATTAAACCTAAATCGTCTCGCCCTAGTTCTTGGGCCATCAGGCATAGGATTGCTCGCTTATAAAGGCTTTTACCGGCAAAATAGAAAGAACCAGATGGAACATCGAAGCTTTCACGAATATCACGTTCGAGTTGGTTTTCGACGTCTGCCTTATGTGCTTGCTTAACACTTCGAGGAGGCAACCAGCGAATGCTAGTCAGCTCAGGCTCGATGAGTGTCCATCGGATCCCAAGTACTCCCTGCATCAATCCTTTGGTCGTTGAGCGTAAAGTTATTTCCGACACGGTTTCCTGATCTTTCAGAATTTCTATGTGGTGCGGGAATGCATAATGGAGAAGTTTGGGAGGAAACCGTCCTTTCGTTTGCCAGGTGAAACTGTAGGATGCCGCATCTTCGCTCTGCCGGCCTAAAGCCGCCGTCAGATCACCTCCAATGGGATAGGTCTTATGGTGCTCATCAAGAATTTTTAGGGCACTAGACGAGCTGCTAGGTGCTTTTGCCACCCTGAGCACGTAGGAGCCTGCGATTTGCGCAGTGAGAGACCGTTCCGCGACCGAAAAATCGACCGTTCCGCCCAGGGAATAGACAATCCACGTGGTTCCGTTTGAAAGCTCAAGCTGGAACCTGGAACCACTCACGCGGGAATTCTGAGTTATTTCACGACCATTTATGCGGGTAATTCGATGTGCGGAATGAAGCTGTGGTGTGACCTGTGAATATTCGGCTGTTACGTATGCCATCCCACGTACAATAGGAAATTCAAGAGTTCCGTCGTTTGCGAAAAATTGTTTAATGTTCACGCTAAACTCATCGAAGTCATTAATCCTAGTCTGGGAGACGCTCTCTACTGCAGACAAGCTTAGGTCGTTTGTATGATTGTAACCATAAAACTCAAAGGCGTTATCAAGTCCCTCGCCACCACTAAAAAAACTGGAGGGATGACTTACGCTCAGGCCACTCGGATCACCCAACAGCGCAACGGCATAAGGTTGAACAAAGACGAAATTTCTCGATTCTTCAAACAAGAGATTAAGCATGAAATGATTCGTCGGGGTTGGCCTCCTCGTATACTCGACACGGTCTGGCTTTTTAGGATGCTCGACTCTTGGAAACAAAGTGAGGTCAACCGAATCAACGAAGGTAGGTGTGAGCAGGCTGCAATAGTCCGTAGAGGCGTCCTGCTGCATTCCCGCATCCTCAGTCGAAACACTGGCGTCTGCAATCGGTGGTGATTCGGCGGCATCGAGGAAGAGTCCTCCATCTGCTTCGCCTGATGAATTTGAGGCATCCGTATTGTGTGAATCAGTAGATGTTGGGTCCACCACAGCGGAGCAACTATTTAGAAGCGACAAGAACACGAGATAGCGAAGTTGCGACATAAGATTCATGGGTCGATACGAACTCATCAAAGGAGGGAATGACTCGAGCAAGCTTTCATTGCTCGAGTCAACGGAGTTGCAATCAGCGGTAGAAGTAGAAGTTGTCGATAAACACTGTACCGCCGGTCGGATTCATTCCAATGACGTACTGCTGTAAAGAACTTCGTCCGGTCAGACCGGTGAATGATGATAACGGTAAATCGATACTATACCAGGAGGAATTTCCAATCGCCGGCATAGAGTTTGCGTTGATTGCAATCTCATGTTCGCTATCATCACCGCCGCCAGGTGCGCCATCCATACCAAAGTCGACAATTTTGAGACGAAATTCCGAAATGTTTGTCGACCAAAAATCGAGGTGCACATGCGTCATTGTTGTAGCGTCCACTGGAGTAGACGTCGTTTCGAGACCGGCATAGCCAAGTCCCGAGTATCGTTTAAGAAGGTCATTATTCGTGCCGATGACTATATTACTCACGACTGGAGATGGCGCACTCCAGCTCGTCGCAAAGGTATCTACCGTAACATTCATATAAGCATCGCTGAAAATAGAGATGACTTCGGCTGCAGCTTCCGTTGGCGTCGGCGCTGACACGGTCGGAATCGTTGGAGGCGGAGGTGGAGGCGGAGGCGGAGGCGCAGAATGGTCGTCGTAAAAGTATAAATTATCCAAATAGACCGTCCCACCGCTCGGATCCATGCCAATAATAAGCTGCTGAATCGAGCTTCGACCCGTCAGACCCGTGAAAGCGGTAAAGGGAACGTCGATACTGTACCAAGCGCCATTGGCGAGTGCTGGCGTTGACATCGCATCGAACTTCAACTCGTGTTCGCTGTCGTCACCGCCACCCAAGGCACCATCCATACCGAAGTCCACAATCTTGAGACGGAATTCAGTGATATTTGACGACCAAATATCAAGATGGACGCTGCTCATGCTTGAGGCATCAATGGGATTCGATGTGGTTTCAATGCCCGCAAAACCGAGACCCACG
>Ga0163109_10000121_pt1 | contig 61562 bp, 88 predicted proteins | sample CRUFie1St13metaG_FD_108704 | JGI IMG/M metagenome (GOLD analysis project Ga0163109, IMG submission 108704) | Marine microbial communities from the Costa Rica Dome - CRUD Field 142mm St13 metaG | ecosystem: Environmental > Aquatic > Marine > Oceanic > Photic zone | place: Costa Rica: the Eastern...
CGGGTTGTTACAGAAGCGTATTCTGAAGTACATGAAAAAATCATAAATTATTATCAATCAAAAGGAGGAGAATAGGATGCAAGGCTTTGAGAGCGCTGTTGATATATCGTACATTACACTTACCCAACAGAAGATGACTTTCTTGACTGCAAACTACGGTCTTTCGGCAGCGCAGGTAGAAGCCTTCGCAGATGGGCTTGGCAAGGCCTATTGGTCCCATAGCGCAGAGATCGAACAGTCATGGGCGGAGTCTGGCTGGAAACCAGAGAACCCTGCTGGCGCTATGATAGAGTGTCTGGTTGATGCAGATAGGCTTGAAGACTTTCTAGATGATTACGAGGCATTCTGGAAAGAATGGCTATTCAAACAGGAACTCGCATACGATCTCTATGACGTCGATATGCCTCTTTTCCTTACGGAATATCTTCGTAAAAACAACATGACATGGTGGAACGCAGCATGAGTTATACTCCTTTCAAACCGACAAGCCCACGAGCGATCGCAGGACTCGGGTTCCAGCAGCGCGCTTACGACGCTTTTGTTCAAAGCCACCCGGATATCAAGTTCGAGATGGTCTGGGACTACTTTGCAAAACAGCAGCCGGAACTAGATTCAAAGGAACTCGCCATTCTGGAAAAGGAATGGGGCGATATAACGTATGAAGTAGATGGCGTACGACATTGGGTCGAATGTTGCTTTGCAATGGGTACCCAGATTTCAAGACTCTGCGAGATGAAGCGTACTCGCTTTCTTGGAGAACGCAGGTGGTACTGTTATGGCTTCGCAGGTACCGACGACATGGTCTTTATACCGAGCATGACATGGCATAGCTACACGGCGCATATCAAGCAGGAGGATAAGTCCTGTCGTATAGTGCCACTGCGCAGTATTCGAAATCTTAAAAAGGGCCGGTTAGGCATTGATAATTACTGGAAAGAGGTACACGGATGAGTCTAGGTGGAATCATATTTATTGTCCTGTTAGCGTGGGCTATCGGAGACACCGTAAAGAACATCAAGAACAGAGGGGATAAGAATGACAATGATTGAGTGGGGAGCCATAATATTACTGGCTGCTGGATTGATTACCGTCGCGATGGGAGATGAATGATCTGGTTTATGGGGTTGGCCATGGCTGAGGAAACTGTGCTGTTTGACGATCTTCGAACGGCCGAGGACATATCATATAGCGAGCAGACTATCTATCGCCAGAGAGCGCAAAGCGCCATGATTAGGAGGCTTGCAAAGAAGTATCGTGTGGTCGGAGACCATAACTTTATACCCGAGATGGAAAAGTCCGACAAGAGCATGAACTGTGTGAACGCGAACTGTGCACTGAACATGGCTCGGGATCTCGGGATGAATTGGCTTGTCACGTCTGATTGGACCGATGGATACTTGTCGGTAACTCTTCTGAACGTGAAAGCCAATAAACCCGTGTGTTCCGATATGCGGGGGCCGGAGGGGAGGAGTTTACTACTCACCTACGAGCCTGATCCTATCATCGACTGCCTGAACAAGCGCGCCGCCTGGCTACCCCAGGTGCGCCTCCCGGGGCTCCCGGAGGTGTGGGTCGAGCCGCCTTCGGCGGAGAATGTGCGTGATGTCGCGATCGCCGCGGCGGTGATTGCGCCGATCCTATATATATTCGTCGACAACTTTTCAAACATCGCGGAGAAGTAAATGTTGCTAACCATAAAAGAGTCAATTCTGGTGAAAGCCTTTCGAGCTGATAAAATAGGACAGATTGGAACAATCGTTGGAGTAAGCCTTGCACAGGATTTCGATGACGACGGGCTTTCACAAGTTGTTTATATATTCGACATCATGTGGCCGAACGGTGTCTTTGAAAAACACCGGCATAGTGAGTTCGTGGTTCTTGACGACGAGGAAAATCCCAACGCGGTTTGGGACTGGCTGCAAAAAGAGATGAAAAATTCCCGGGGAAAAATTTGAACATCAAAAGCTAAATTTGTATAATGTTATCGTAGGAGGATTTATGAAAGACAATGGAAGACCCAAACTGGGCTATTCAAATATTTACTGGACTATAATAGACCGTAAAGAAAGAAAAAAGCCGATTGTTGTTGAAGAAGAAGTGTTAGAGGATCCAATCGTTATTCCTCTAGAGGGTACACATGACCAGATATAAGAAAGGCCAACAAATCGTTGCTAGAGAAGAACTGTGGAGTCGTACACATAAAGTCCTTCGCGGAACGGAAGGTATTGTTATCAACATTTGTAAAAGATACAAAATCGGTCTTCATTCATATCAGCTATATGACGTCATATTCAATTGCGGAACAAGAGCAACAGTCAAATCGGAGAACATCAAGGAGAAGTTATGATACCAGACAATAAATGGAAACCCGGGGACAGGGTCAAAACCAACGCAACGATTAGAACCGTTAATTGTGTTATACCGTACTCTGTCGCAGGAACAATCATGCAAGTATCAGATAGAAAAAATCTAAATGGTCAATACTTGTACGATATTATATTTGATGACGGCCAAAGAGCCACGATTCAGGCTTTTGATCTTACAGACGAAAAATATAAGTTGCCTTTTTAGGAGATTGAAATGTTAGAATGGATAAAAAAAATATTCGGAATCAAGTCCGAACTTGAAAGGAAGCAAGAACAAATTAGAAAATTGCACAAAAAAGCTTTTGACGCGCAAAGGATAGGCGACTTGTCTCTGGCCGGCAAGTATCAGAAAGAAGCGAATGTTATTGCAGAGAGCATTCGAGAGGACGAACATGAAGAAGGGTGATTTGTGGGTTGAATGGAGACGCTCGGATCAACTTGTATTATTAGAAATTACTTCTATTTTTTGGCTAGGAAAAACCCAACATGTTGAAGGGATATTTGTTTCTGGTCCGGTGATGGGAAAATCAAAGTCTTGGGACTGGAGAATGTTTGAAAGAAGATTCAAAAAACTCAATATGTTCAATGAGGAGAAAGTATGAAAACTTTTATTGCTGGCGCAATGTTCGCAGCTGCTCAAGTTTTGGCTTGGTTCCAGTCTAATTCTGGCATCATAGGTGGCTGGATGGCACAGAACTACATCTACGTAGCTATCGTATTTGGGCCTATAGTATCGCTACTATTCGCTGTTGGTACTAAAATGATGTATAATGAAGGAATTACATTGTGGTCAATTAGGTTTCTTACCTTCGGTCTAGGCTACCTTGTTTTTATTCCGTTGACTTGGTATTTCTTAGGGGAGGAAATTCTTACCGTCAAAAACGTTCTTTCCTTTCTCTTGTGTGTCGCTCTTATCTCTACACAATTCTTCATGAAGTAAAACATGACCATTGGAAGCCTAGTAAGAAGAAAAGAAAACGAATGGGAAAAGCATAACCCGTGGATGAAAAAATGGCAGAACGCTGACGAAGTCGGAATTATTGTTCGGGTTGGAAAGTCAGGATACTGGGATTATGAAGTGTACTGGACCAATGGTGTCTGGACTCATGATGAATCGGAATTAGAGGAAGTAAATGAAAATTGAATGTGGCGATTTATACAGAGTAAAACTTACAGGAACACATAGCCCTTGTCAATTTGGGGCTTACGTCGTTCTAATAGAGAGATTACGCGAGAGCCAATATTGGTCTGCCACAAATCTAAATACTGGGAACTGGCATCATTACAGGATAACAGATTTGGAATTTATTGCAAAAGGAAAAAAATGAAAGTAGGTGACTTGGTAAAATACAAAGACCGATACAAAGAAACAATTGGAATTATTGTAAACCTGCAGGATGTTATGAAACATGACATAGGTCATATGCCACACTCTAGTCGAGAAGTAACTGTGTCATGGACCTCAGATGATGGAAGCATTTGGGTCTCTAATGAAGATGACAATGAACTAGAGGTCGTGAATGAAGGTCGGTGATTTGGTAAGATGTATATTTACAGGTGAACTACTTCTCATAACATCTCCGGAGGATCCTGGAGGATATCATGATGTTTGGTTTATCGTAAGAGAAAAGGAATACCTTATGCCTAAAGAACACCTGGAGGTGATTAGTGAAAGTCGGTGACCTTGTAGTAAGATGGTGGTGCAATAAACCACTATGGAGAATGATTGGAATTATAACAGAAGTGCACTATCAAAACGACCAGCGTGAAAATAAATTCGTGGTATATTGGAGTAGCCAAACAATAAAAAAGCAGCGTGACCGGTGGAGTTGCAGAGAAATAAAAAAAGTTAATGAAGCCAGGTGATTTGGTTTGGCGGAAAGAATTATATCTGAGCGGGAGGAAACATAAGCTTCCAGCTGGGCCAGTTCTTCTGTTGCAGCAAATTAATTCAAACGAATGTTGGTTGGCGAACATGGGTATCTATACATGGAAGGTTCTGGATACAAATGGCCAAATTATGCAGTATACAACCATACAGTTGACTTGCGAGTGGCCTTGTTAAAATGGCATCCCTTCAGGAGGTTCTTGCTCCGGTGCGTATGGGTCAATTCCTTGTCGATATAATTCCACGTTTCTCATAAATATTTCTGGATCTAATGCTGGCGGAATCTTGGGAATTTCTGATATGGGGACCATCTTGTCTCCGTTTTCCATTACAACCCAAACCGGCAACCCGGTCGACTCTGCGTCTTCTCTTATGAAATATCCCAGCGATTCATATCGATCGAATAGATCGCCTATGTTTATATAAATTCCAATCGGTTCCCAATTATCCAACAATGTTTCTGCTGACCAAGTCCATTTTTTTGTACCATCGATCGCGCGATACTTGTATCCGGACTTTCCGGCACGTTTTGCAATCCCAGAAGATCGTTGATGTTTTATTAGACCAGGAGGGAGCGAGCCTAAAGTTTGAGACATTACGTCTACCTTGGAGACAAGAACCGGATAGCCTTTCATAAAGAAGCCACTTTCAAAAGCATAGGCTCGAGCATTATCTCCCTCTTTGCCTGGAGCGGTTCCAAGAGGTTTTGACCATGCAACGGTCGATATCACGTCATTGTTTTTCGACCCATATTTTTTCAACCAATCAGTAAATATAGTTTTTGATAGTTTTCCAGGGTTTTTTTGGCCAACAAAGGCTGCAGTACCTGAATAAAGTATTGAATGCGCACAAGTCACATTTCCTTTTCCGGTCATAAAGTCTTGAATCAATTTTTGACCCTCTGGCGTTGATCTGAGCTTAGCTTGATAGTCTTGCAATCCTTTTCTTTCTTCTTCAATGTCTTTCTTGTCCTGAAGACCTAGGGCTCTCCAGGTTCTATTGTCCGGAACTCCATATCCCATCAGTTCCCACTCTTCTTCGAGCTCGGCTCTTTTTGCCAGGTCTTCTTTCGAAAGTTCATATACTTCTAACAATATCTGTCTTACTATTTCTCTGATCATGTCAACCTCTATGTAAAAAACTGTTCGTAAAGACCATCGCCATCGTCTTCCCATTCGTCATCACTGATCCATTCTGTCTCGAGATAGTTGCCGGTATCATCGATTATCCAACCTGGCAGCCCGGTGCTTTTGGCATCAAGAATTATATCCACGGCTGTCATTACTGGAAGATCCCACAGGTAGTTTAGACTCATGTAACATCCAATTGGCGTCCAATTATCTAGTAATGTTTCTCCAGACCATTGCCAGTTGTCTTGACCATAAAGTGCGCCACTCAAATCCCCTGTTCTTTTCGCTATCCCGGAAGATATTTGATGTGCTTCTAGGTCAACAGGTATTCCTCCTAGAGTTTGTGACATTACGTCATGACTAGAAACATAGACTGGGTATCCTTTCATCATGAATCCAAAACTACTTAGCGCTTGCCAATTATCTCCTCTTTCCTCAAGTGGTCCATTTCCTAAGGATTCTGTCCAAGAAACTGTCGATATCACGTTTCTGCTTTTTGAACCGTATTTACTGAGCCATTTTGTAAAAGGATTGGTTTGTTTTTTGTCATAATTTTCTTTTGAACCGACGTTAACAGCAAATCCTTCGTACATAATAGAATGAGCGACAGATATTTTGCCTTTTCCGGAAGTAAAATCCTTGATCATTTGAAGGCCTGCTGGATTTTTCTTAAGATTTCTTTGATACACTTGCAACAAGGCTCTTTCATGTGCGATTTCATAAGGGTGTTGCAGTCCAAGAGCTCGAGCATAGTCTCCATCTTTTCCCCAGAATTCCTCAATCTCTCGCCTCTCTTCCTTTTCTTCTGTGGACATCTTGTAAACTTCACGAAGCGTACGTCTTATTAGTTGTCTGATCATAGTTACTCCTGTTGTGAATAATTATATACATAAAGAGGTATGTGCTCACATATTTTCACCGCGTGTATATCCTCCCGGGAGCTCAAATGAAAATTGGTGATCTTGTTACTGTGTATGATAGAGGTGTATATACTGACAACGATATATACGGTATCGTGGTTGGTTTTGAGAATGACAACAAGTCTTATGTAAAAGTTTTTTCTTTAGGCAGAATTATAACAATAATGAACTTTGATTTAGACGTTATATCTCCTGCAAAAACAAAAATAAACATTTAGTCTGTATATTTAGTGTTTTGAATGGAGAAAAAAATGAAAATTACCAGAAGACAGCTCAGAAGAATCATCAAAGAATCTTTGCTGAAAGAATCTCTTTCAAGAAGAGTTAGTGATATGCTTAATCGTGAATATGAAATTGTGGATGATCAAACTAGTTATCCGTATGGTCGAAATCGGGGTGACGTTAGAAGCACAACAACTTATGTAAGAAAAGATGGTGGACTTGTTCCGGAACAGGATATGGAGTTGCTTAGAGCTCGAGATAAAGATATCAGGGACAGCGGAGGTATTATGGCTGCATTAGGCGGCGTATATACGTCAATCCTATCTCCGGATGGATATTCAATAATAATCAAGTACTATAAACATACATCGGGATAAACAATGAAAAAAAGATCGTCGGTAAAAAAAATATGCGACAAATGCAAAATAATAAAAAGAAGAGGCACGGTCCGCGTTGTTTGTATAAACCCTAGACATAACCAAAGGCAGGGATAAAATGAAAATAACAAAAAGACAATTAAAAAGAATTATCAAAGAAGAATATAGCGCGCTAAAAAGAAACGCAATGATTCGTGAGAGTATCGATCCAGTAACTGGGATCGGCTCCCAGGAAGCCGATGAAGCAATATATGATTACATGGAGTCGTATGCCGAAATATTTGCCAGCGAAGCTGTAGAACACTATATTTTGGGCCCTGCGGTTTTACAGGGAGACATATCTATGATAGCTCAATACATAGATAGACTCGAGTCTTTCAATGAAATGCTTCGCATGTTGAAATATGATGGAGTTATTGTAAGCGCTCGTTATCTCAAACAAACACTACAAGAATCCCCATTTTTTGATATGATGATTGAATCCGCTCAGGATATGATGGAATATTAAAATGAAAATAACAAGACGACAACTTAGAAGAATCATTAGAGAAGCTGTAGATATGCAACAGCAACCATACAAGGCAATAAGGGCCGCAAAGTCCCAGATTCAGCTTTTAGAAAATGATCTTGATGAACTCGCAAGATCTATGGCCGGCGAATCTGATATGGAAGAATTAGAAATAAAATGGCACATGTATCAAACGGCTCTATCAGAACTACAAAAGCTTACTAACGATCTACACAAAATATACAAGAAAAAAATATTAAATCCAAGACTTAATAAAGCTGCTGAATACGGGAAAGCAAAAAAGGCCGCAAGAAAAGCTAGGACCCAAAGTATTCGAGACGAAGAAATAAAAATGCCCGATAAAGAAGCATATAATATGGATGACCATTTCTGGGGATAAAATATGAATAATCTTAGACACATAATCAGAGATCTAATCTTAGAAATGGCTGTACGACAAGATATCCTGGATTCTGTAAGGGGCACAAGAAAGAAAACAATGTTGCTCGGCAAAAAACTTGATTTCAGTACTTGGTCGGATGGCAGAAGATATCAATCTAGTTACGGAAACCAGATAAAACCAAATGGCTTGTGGTATGGATATGGTTCTGAGTGGGTTGATTTTGCGATGGATCCTGCAAACAAAGGCTTGTCGGGAATGGTAACCGGTGCAGATTATTTTTATGAATTAGATGTGCATTATACTACCTTAGAAAATCCCAATAAAGATAAGGTTTTATTGTTAAGAAATTACGAAGATGCCGGCAAACTTTCAGAACTAATCGACGGAGAACTTAACAGAGTCGGAGGAATGATGATGGCAAATTGGTACGCGATTTCAGCTCTCTTCGGCGGACTAGAGGTTGCTGATGGATTAGAATCTTATTTTGGTTGGGATATACCTTCCGGTTGTATCTGGTCAAAGAATGCAATTAAGAGCATAAATTTAATTCAGGATCCGGAAACCATGGAAGGTATTCCTCGAGGGGCTAAAGCCCTAGGTATTAATTTTACTTTTGACCCAGACGCAAAAACTTTTGCCGATATCGATAATGAAAAAATATTAGAACTTATCGAAGAATATGACGATGATTTTCATTGGGAGGGCCATGCAGAATATGAATCCGAGGAAGCCTTGAAAGACGGAGCCGAGAATATATGGGATGCTTTGCAAGTCGCATATAACTTTGAGGAAGAAGACTGGTTCGAAGCCGCGGTAGATGGTCGACATAGAAACATATACCCCCGGCAAATGTTGTCTGCTGGAATCTGGTTAATTACACATTTTAGGGAGAGGGATGGGTCATATTGGGGAGTGTCTGGCATGCCCCCGCGGCTTCCCAGAGATGCTGATTACAGCGATGTTTTAGACAATATCAACGCATACTTGACCAGAGTGTCAAATGAACTTAATCTAGGGCTCGGTAACATAGATCTAGATGCCGACGGCACCTGGGATAATGCTGTTTCTGCAGAAATGGCAGCAGAATATGGTTATTAATTTGTAAACCATGGTTTCTCTTATTATAATAATCTAGGAGGAACCTATGTCAAATCTTGAGTGGTTTTGCACATTTATATTTAATAATCCAGGTGCAAGATATAGCCAGATTATGCATTCATTCTATGAATGGAGAGGCATTGATTTAGAAAAAAATAGAACAAAAGGATGGTGTAGTAATTATTTTAACACTGGTACTTTTAGTCCAGGATACAATGGAAGTTTGTGGAAAAGAATAAGGGACAAAAAAAGAACCGGTTATATTATTTGCACACGAGGATTGCAATACGTAAAGCCAGAAATAAGGCCGTATAAACGCATGGCAAAATACAGAACACTGATGGAATAATTATGGCATTATCACACGAAGTAAGAGAGATTATCAGAGAAGCTGCACGACAAGCCGGCGACGAGTTAAAAGGAAGACTCCCGCCACATCATATGCATCCAAAAGGTCGTAATTCATACGCACACGTGTACGAAAGAATCCGTTCTAAGTTTGGGAAAAGTTACAAGGATTGCGATGACTCGGAAGCTTATAAAATACTTAGCTACATTGAATGGCTAGTGAATAATCCATGTTAATAAAATATTGAAAATTTACATAACGAAACGTAATATATTCTTTCTGACTAATCTGCGAAGCTGGGATTCTGATAATTTCATTGTTCCTTTTCTTTTATGCGAAGCATGCAATTTTCTCGACTCGTACCAATCTAGATGTCCCGGGACATGCGGGGCAGGCTTCTTCTTTGGCTTATAATACTTTTTATATATCACAAGTCCCGCTGCGGCTAATATCTCAACAGTAGGAACGGCAGCCAAAATACCAAAAGCAGGATTGATTGTGGAAAGAAAAGCCGGCAACAAAGCGTGTTCAAATATTTCTATTGCGACAAAAGTCGCTCCGGCCTTCCATCCATATTTTTTCTGAGCCAATTTCATCAAGGCATGAATATCATCAAATTGTTCTTTTCCAAAATAAAATACCTTTTCAAGGGCATCAATAACAGCTTCTTCAGTAATTCTTTCTTCGAAGTTCTGGATTGCGGATTTAATTTGCTGAGTTCTTGTTTCAACATCTACTATATCCTGCATTCCTCTAGATATTTTATTGAAATTTGCTTTCCCATATTCATAGCCGGCTCTGTATAGATCAGAATCAGTCGGAGCTTCTTCGTATTTTTCTTCGAACGGATGTCTATAATCCAGCATGGACTCCATGTCATCTACAGCATCAATAGCCCCTTCATAAAATTCATCAACATCTTCGTCAACTTCTCTTTCTTTTATCATTGCAACTAATTCAGGCGCCGCTTGCTTTATAATGTCGTCTACAGCGTCGTCTATTTCTCTTTCTATCTTTTCATTCAACAATTTCATTAATAACATCCTAAAATCTGTGTAAATTACTTGCACATTGGTTAAATATATATATGAAGGTTAAAATACCACTTGGAGGTAACGTGAGAAAAAAAATAGATTCAATAGCTTTATTTATGTTGGCTGTCACAGCCATTGCCTTCGTTCTATCTTTCGGGTGAATAATCAATGCAGTATATAAGAAATGTTGTCAGGCAAATAATTTGTGAAAACGTTATGAATATTAGAGGAGGTATACTTTTAGATGACCTCCCGGGTTACGGTGTAAAAAAACCTATAAATATTTCAAAAGCCTTGGTTGACCCCGCGAATATAGAACTGAGATTTCATGTTTGGAATATATTGGAGTTTTCGTATAATTCTTTGGGCGGAAATATATATGAACAACCAGAAGACCTAATTAATCATGGGCTGAATGAATTTCTTGCTTTTGATGTCACTGGAGATGGATTACCAAATGTTATTTTTTCAGGCTGGAAATCAAAGAGAAGTTCTTACAATATGATTAAGTCAACAATGTCAGGTACCGATGGGCTTGCTGAGTCTATCGCATTTTACAAAAAAGAACTAGTAAAACGTGTTGCTAATGGTGAAGCGTTTCATGAAGTTTCAGGGGGCCCAGCGGCAATATTAATGAGGGCCGGATTGCGCCCACTAGACCAAGATCAGATATTGAAATATTTTCCGAGACCGAAAAGAACGTGGTTTGGAAAACACCCAGACCCTAATTCTAGAGATGCAAAAAATGCAGCAAAATATGGGCCAAACGGTGAATATGATATGTGGGTAGGAAGAATGCTTTTTGGTAACAAACCGATAGTAAAATTATTTTTTGGAAAAATGCCATAATTTTTTGTAAATCTAAAAGCAATTCAATATAATATAAATGTTCCAACGAGAACAAACCAATAAAGCTTATCATGGAGAAAAAATGGCTGTACAGGTATCAGAAAACGTCAATCAAGCAATCTACAATGGAAAACTACGAATGGATCAAATGCAACGTCTAAGCGAGGCTTACAAGATTGCAAACCGAAAATTTGGAAAGCGCAAGGCACAATACCGAATTCAATTTGACGGCGACAATCAATACACAGATCAAAACGGCAAAATGATGCGTACTGCGCTTTTTATCAAGCGAGTAGACAACGAGAAAGTGTTCGAATCCTCTCAAGGAAATGACACATCGCAGGTTGGGCTTTTTCGATTTATTCGTGATTATCGAGAATAAGAAAATTACTTCTTGTTGAAAATTCGGGCAGCATAACGTTGCCCGTCTTTATATTTAAAATAGAGGTGATGTATGAAAATAAAAGATTTGATAGTCGGGGAATTGTACGCAATTAAGGACGATACTATGCTTGATATGTGGATAAATGAGGCTAGAAGAAAAATAGGTCAATCGAATATACCAATTTTAAGAGGATGGAAAGCTTTTAAAGGATACCCAAACGAAAATAATCCGCCGGTTGTTTACCTCGGTTATCGATATGATGATTGGACTTACTTTTATCGACATACAAAAAAGCATCATTACGTTTTTTGGAAAGGCCAGGAATATCTTATGGATAATTGGTTTGCAGATAGACTAGAGACCATCGATGAAAATCGGAAACGTAATCATAGTTAATGGTATATGGAAATTTAGAAGTTACGATGGAAATTTTTCAAATATAGGGATAATTATATCCGTACAAGGTGACTGGGCCTTGATTGATTTTGGCGGAGAATCCGCAACGCTAGTAAAAGGGTCATTTTCTATATTGGAGTAATTATGTCAGTGTTACGCAGTCATATAAGGAATACAATATTATCATTACTAGAAGAAGAGTTTAGAAAACCTGGAGGCCTTCAAATCAATCCAAAGATTAAATCTTTTTGTGATACCCTTCCGGAAGGTTCTAATATACTAGTAAAGACCATGGGTCAACAAATCACTATACAGGTGGTCCTAGGTGACGACGAAGAAGCTTCTCTCGGTGAAATAAATTTTAAGAAAATGCCGGCAAGAACAAATGGCCAGTGCCTAAATGCGATGCAGGTCAAGTGGTCAGACAGTTCGAAAACAGCACCAAGGGCTGCGTTGGTTTGTTACGAACTCGCGATAGAGCTGTTGGGCAACGAAGCCTTTGGTTCTGGTCTAGTTGCCGATAGGGAAGAAGTTTCTCACCCTGTATGGAAATTATCTCCAGTAGTATTAAAACCACAAGGAAATAAAGGAAAAGGATTTGCATACGGCATATGGAAAAAATATGCTGAACGAACTGATGTTACGAAAACCCTTTTAGATCCACTCGAGTTGCATTTTACTCCACAGCCAGAAGATGACTGTAATGCCGGATCGGCACTTGCCTTATGGTCTTTGGACAACAATAAAGATTATCGAGATTTTATAGCAACAAATCCTACCAGGCGTGAGATAGCAGATTGGGCAATTGATTATCATGATTCAGAAAGTAGAGAAGCCAAAGGGTTAGAACTCCCAGATGATCCTTTTTTCAAAATAGCTTATTCCGGAAAGAGAAAGAAAAGAAAATTAGGATTTAATCCTTTGATACAAGACGATTCGGAGTTACGAAAAAGAATAATGGACGATTGGAAAGAACACAAAATTCCCCTGATGCTGATGTTGTCAAAAGAATCTATGCCGACCTGGGAATACCTTGTGTCAAATGGGTCAGCTGTAATCATTCAGACCACTAACCGCAAAATTAAAAAAGCACTAAAGAAATTTTTGTAAATAAATAAATTCTATTTTATAATATTAGTGTCTAAAAAATTTTAGGAAAACTATGCGAGGTAATAGGTTATGGCAATTAAATCAAAATCAGAGCGCACAGAACATCGAATAGAGGTAGATCTCTCCGGTCCAGCCGGGAACGCATTTGTTCTATTGAAATTAGCCGACGATCTTGGAAAGAGATTAGGCTATGATAGTGATCATAGAGAAAGAATACTGGATGATATGCGGTTGTCGACTTACGAAATGTTACTCCAAGTATTCGATCGTGAATTTGGAGACTATGTTATTCTTTGGAGGTAAAATTGTTTAATTACAAAATAGGAGACACTGTTCAGTTATTGCGCACTAGCATGAATGATCCTTCTTGCGGAATGGTTGGAATAATAATCGACATACTCCATCATGAACCTGCTCGTTCGTATGCAACTGTTCTTTGGAGTAATAATAAATTAGAACACTTACACCAGTGGGAATTATGCCTAATTACAGCGTGACGAGTCAAAAATTTAGACCCGTTCAAAGAAAAAACGATATAGACGTCGGAGATTTAGTTTGGCTTGAAGTTGCAGATGTTAGTGATCCTTTTGGGACACATGCGGAACTAGAAGGTCCTTATTTAGTTGTAAAAGTAAACAGAGGAGGTCTTTTGGAGGCAGACACTATTGTTTATATTGGATCAAAAAATGGAGATAATAAATCTTGTTATTGTGATTGGGCATACAAGCTTGTATGATAAAAACATGGGAAGAACCTGAGATAGGTGCCCTCATATACGTAGCATATTCGTGTCGGCCGGAAGATGCCGTTGGTCCTTTCCTTGTAATCGGTATTATAAGAGGAAATGCGCAGATTCCGAAAGATGATTATTTATATCAAATTTTGACTCAGGTTATATATTTATGTCATGACGGAAAAATCAATGTATGTAGTTTGTCAAAAGTTTTTATTGGAGACAAAAATAATGAAAAACAAACTTAGAAAGATAATTAGAAGAATTCTAAATGAAGATTCGGATCTTGCGGTTGATAGAAGTTTAGACAGAGAAATAAAAATGGCGCCTGGAAGGCTCCGCGGGCCCGAAGGGGAGTTTGGGTGGGCTCAACCAGGAACAAAATTTGGCGGCTCAGACCCAGGAACATTTGGTGTTGTTCGACCTGGTGACGAAATGCACGTCTTCGACTTCGATGATACCCTGGGAGAAGGCTTCGGTCCAACTTTGGTAGCTGCAAGTATGAAAATAAATGGCCAGATATTTCCGATAACTAATTTCGCAGATGTACTCAAGTCTTTTGGAATACAAGCTCTTACACCCGAGGAGGCAGAAGACCTAGAAGGATTCCGAGATCCAAAACAATCTAATGCTGTTAAGGTAGTAAAAGGAGAGTATCTTGGTGGCAATGTTCCTGACGAAATAAGGGGTGCACAAGTTGTCACATTGGATACAGCTGCATTTGCCGATTTTCGATCAAAATTCTCAAAGATAAAATCAGATCAAAATTTAATTGTACCTGCAGAATTCGGTAGAAGAAATATAAAGGCGAACGTAGTAATCGGCGCAAAAGGGTTTGCCACATATGACATGCTGAAGGGCTCGATTGAGAAGATGAAAAATAAAGCAGATGGATCAATGTTAATAGCGTATGATTTTAGCCCTTCTTTGACTCTCGGTGACAATATCGAGAGATATGCAGCAACAAACGACTTGGCTTTGGCTAGTCAAGCCGAAAATGAACCTATAGGTGTTATCACTGCGAGAAAAGGAGTGTCAGAATTTGATTCTTTTTCTGGTAACAGACCTGTAGCCTTAAATGCAAAAGACATGAGAGATTTTCTTACAAAGGGAGGACTAAAGTGGTCCCCCGAAAGCATGGATGGTGGTCTTAAGTTTGTTCATGGTGCTGCAGATTACTCAAATGATGGTGGCAAACAAAAAGCCAAATTAGCAAAAGGTGAATGGCTGCGCCGCGATCAAAAGCATCTTAGATTTTATGACGATGATAAAAGGAACGCTAAAGAAATGAGCGCGTTGTGTGATGATCCGGATATATTGAATCAAAAGAAAGGCGGAAGCATAAACATATACAGTCAACCTCATGGAGGATTCAAGACACAGATTGGAAATCCTATATTCTCATGCATGATTGAAGGAAAAAAAGAGTATCTCACCGAGGCGGAGTTCCGAAAAATGATCAGAGAAGTGCTCATAAAGGGGATTAGCTAATGATTTTTTCAATATATAAAGAAAAATTATCGCAGCTGTTATTTGAAGAAATGGCTGGATTCCATGGTTTCAAGATGACCCCTAAGGCCATGAAAGGAATAGATTTATGTTCTGTGGATCCATTCGACCCGAATACGGCACCAGATTCTAGAGGATGTCCTCAATTTACCGACGAAGCCGAAGTGTCTGATGGAGACATTGATGAAGCCGTGCGGTACTTGAATAAAGTAAAACCGACAGAGTTAATAGCTTATTCTCGTGGCACAAGCGTGTTAATTCACGCCCTAGGAAACCCGGAACTTAAACACGTTCCTGGAAGCCTTTTCTTCATAGCACCGGCTTGGAAACGTTGGGGAAGTAACTATGATTCTGGGCTGGCTGGGCAAAATATGAAAAAAGCAACGTGCCGAGTTGTTATAGGCTGTTGTGACCACAAAGTGCCTGTAAAACACGCAAAAGAATTAGCTGACTTTGCCGGTGTACAACTAGAAATACTGTTGGGATATGATCATGTTTTAGGAAAAGATTTATTCAAAGGAAAATCAAAATATTTTAGTTCTTCAAATCCTACCGACGTCGATGATCAGGCAAAACAAAAATTACTAGATGTTATTAAATCTTACAATATCGGTTCGTCTAAGAAAAATTCCCCTGCACGAGTAAAATCAGGAGGTCTCGGATTTATATGGGACGGGCTGAAGGGAGAAACCGTTCCTTTTCCCGGTGGGGATCTTCCCGAATGGGGAAATAAGTCTTTTGCTACACCGGAACAATTGATCCAACAAATAGAGACATGCCATGGCAAAAAAACACCACAAAAAGAATCAAGGCTATACAAAAGTCCTCTTGCTAGAGCAATCTTTTCTTGAAAGTATATTTGGCGGATTTTTTGACTTTCTGAGGAATATTTCTACGAATTCAAAGAAATTTACCAATGATAATTACAGAAGCTTTAGAAAAAATACAGCTTCTAAAGTTTCTAATGTCAAGCAATATTTTGAATGGCTAAATGAAAATCTTCCATTGGAAGAGGAAGAATTATATTACATTCCCGATGATGGCATTGAGCCTTCTGATTTTTCAGATGAAGACTTTATATCGCCTTTTGTTTATGGAATTAGTTCAATCAAAAATTTTAGCAGCATACTTTCCGAAAGGGAAGGAAACTGGAATTCAGAATTTGTCGGCGATGACTCCGCTGTATTTGATGCTATTTTGTGTAGTTCAATAATGGATTCCAGAAATGAAAAACAGGTGTACAAAAGGCTAGCCGATAACAAAATAGATATAAATGATGTTTCCAATGTGATAATAAATAAAAAAGAATTGGAAAAAGGAATTAAGTCCGCGCAACAATTTCAGTCAATTTTAGCAGACTTCTTTGCGTGTGTGGCTTTATTTGCCAAAACTATAGAGTATATTGAAGAAGCAAAACAAACCGCTAGAAGCATCGATGAATTGTTTATGAAAGATGAAAATTTAAATTTTTTATCAAAAGATGGGTTCAGGCGCTTCAGAAAAAAAATGGATTCTTGTTTTAAATTTGCAAGCGGTCTATCTGTTTCTTTTGGCGATATAACCAATAGAATTAGAGATAAAATGCCTCCAGAATATGGGGATTTTGAAATGTCCGAAGAGGATTGGAAAAAGCAATCAGAGAATATTCCGGAAGAATTTTGGGAAATGGACATTCGTATAAAAGATAATCTAATCTCCATAGAGGATGACGTAGATAAAATAAGAACTAATTTATTAAAATATATTGATACATTTTCAGATTCTTTTATCTACAATGATGTGAATTATGAAATAGAAGATTATTGCAATTTGGAAGCCGATATTTGCGATCTGTTTCTTCGGCAAAAAGAATACGAGGATGACCTAAGAGAAAAAAGAGCTGCTGGAGAAGAAGCGCAATATCTTATCGATATTGTCAACGAAATTAGAAAAGATAAACTGCAAAAAGAAAAAGAGATAGAAACATTCAAAGGAAAATATTCATCGATGATAAAAGAAGCAAAGCTTATCAGAAATTGTATTAAAAATATTTTACAAGAAAATTTTACACTTAGAGGTATTTTTTGATTGGGTATTTATTATATAATAATCTGGACAGTAAGTCCAGCGGGATTATCACATCAGAAACTATAGAAAGCGGATACGTTTATTTGTCTGTTTTTTGTGTGCAAGATTATTCGTTAAGTTTTTTAGTTAGAAAAGACATAATTTTTAATTCTAATATATGGAGCCTGATAAAGGTAAGGGATCGCAAAAAGTGAAAAAATCCAACGTTATTAAATCTCTATCAATAATGAAGCAGACAGACACTGATCTTTTTTATTCGGAGGCTTTATATATTTCAAAATGTATAAAAGAAAAAAAAGATTACTACGGAATGAATCCAGAAGATTTGATTTTGATACTCGAGGACATTTGTGGATTACATCCTTCCAGAGTAAAAAGAGAAGACCTACCACAACATAGAAGCGTAAGAAAAATTATCAGAGAAATACTTCGTAATAATTAGGTAAAATATAATTCCTCCAATACTTAAATTTAGGGAACGTTAGTTGGGGGAGATATGATATATGTTATGGGCCGCAGTTTTATTTACTTTGTTTTTTGCTTGTAGTGACAACACTCTGGTCAAGGTTATTGACTCAAAACCCGAGATCATGGTACATCCGAATGAGTTATTTTTTGGCCACATTAGATCTGGTGATGAGATAGGACAAGAGTTATTCTCTATTATCAACGTTGGCAATGCTACCTTACATGCAGAACCAATACTGATGGATGGTAGTACAAGATATAGTATACCTGAATTTAATAATTCTGAGATGACAATTGAACCTGGCGAAGTACTCGACGTTATTGTTGACTACAACCCAAAAACCTTTGAGCACAACGGAGCCGTAGTAAAGGTAATCTCAAACGACGAAGAAAACGAAGAATTATTCGTGTTAATGGAAGGCTATGGTGACGCACCAAAGATTAGTGTAGATCCAATATCTGTCGACTATGGTAACATATCTATTGGCTGCGATAACGAATACCGGGTTACAATAGAAAATATAGGCAATCTTGAATTACAGATTGATGATGTAGTACAGATGGCTACTCTTCCAAACGATATTGATATTGAATACGGAAGTCTGCCAGAACCACCTTGGAATATGTTGCCAGAAGAACAGATTGATTTGTTGGTCAAGTATATACCATCAGATGTTGGCAACGATGAAAGCAACGTAAAAATCACTAGTAACGACCCACAAAAACCAGAAGTGGAACTGACTCAGGTTGGCAAGGGAGATATAGAACACTGGATAATTGAGGAGTGGATTCAAGAAGAAGAAAAGTCGTACGACGTTTTGTGGATAATAGACAACAGCGGCTCCATGAGAGGATTTCAGACCAGATTGTCACAAAATATGTTGGACTTCGTTAATCAGTTTACCTATCCTGGAAACGTTGATTTTCGTATGGGGTTTATTACAACAGATAATGCATCCCTGGTAGCTCCGTATATAGACAATAGCACAACAAATCCGGCGACAGTAGCTTCGACAGTGGTTGACAACATTGGGATCAGTGGCAGTGGAAATGAAAAAGGACTAGAAAAGGCTCTTGAAGCGGTTATTGGGTTCTACAACACTGGCAAATTTATGAGAGAGGATTCTGATCTGATCTTAATTTTTGTTTCTGATGAACGTGATAATTCTCCTCTTCCTCATACTCATTACATTAATGAACTTCAAAATTATAAACCTCTCGAACAGATAAAAGCGTACGCAGTCATTGGAGATCCTCCGTCTGGATGTAACAGTTCTTGGGGTGGACAATTTGGAGGCAACGCGCAATACGGCGGTGGATACTACGACATATCTTCGTATTATGGCGGAGATTGGTATTCCATTTGCGAATATGATTGGGCTGTCAGCATGACATCCCTAGCAATGGATATTACTATTCAATCTGCCTTTTATTTCACTAAACCTGACCCAATTATTGAAACGATCGAAGTTTATGTTAATGGACAAATAGTTACGAGTGGCTGGGAATATGATGAGATCGAGAATCGAGTTTTATTCGATAGCAACAGCGTGCCTAGCTCTGGCCAAACAATAAGGATAGAATACGCGACTTATGGCTGTGGCGATCAATAATGAAATTATTTTTTGCAATCTTAGCCGGGATTATTATCGGTGGTGGCGCCGGTCTAGGAATATTTTATCACCATGAATTAACAAATTTTCGAGCTGCGTCTTGGAAATACCCTCCTATAGTTGTTGATTGTACTTTTGGAACATTGAAAGAAGAAAGAATCAATGACGCAATAAATTATTGGGATAACATAGATCATAAAATTGGATTTGTAGAAATGAACCCTTCTTCCGAAGTCTGTTCAAAGGACCAGATTCACGGATTTATTATTATTAAAAATGCTGAACTTGATTGGCCAACCTTGGGGAAAACTTTGCGTAAAGGAGCCAGGATAGGTACAGTCGATTCTGCGATAATCGAGCTTTCTATAGGTAATGCAAACATGCCAAAACTATTAGAACACGAGCTAGGACACGCATTTGGTTACAATCACTTAGATATTGATGGCCATATTATGAATTCAAGTTATGATTATTCCGGATACGATTTTTATTAACTAGAAATTGTATATCGCGTCGTAGTGACTATAAAGATCAGATATTTCACTTGCAGTTAAAGCACGATTAAAAATAGCTACAACTGCTATCTCTCCTTCATAATCTGCGCCGCTACCTCTAGATTTACCAATGTAGTTTTGAGATCGGTCACCGCTAGTTGGAAGATATGTGTAAGAATTAGTTGTAATTAAACTTCCGTTACGATAAAACTTTGCATAAGATCCATCGGTTGTAACCACATAATTTGCCAGTGTGTTGTTCAAAATTATGTTTGATGATGTTCCTCGTTTAGAGGGGTCGTAATATTCTAACGTCATGTTGGAAGTAGATTGATTGCGACCAACATTGAAATGGTTACCACCGACACTAAAATCTACAAGTCTTTCCCAATGTTGTCCGTTTCCTAAATCTGCGACAAAAAAGAACGTAGCTCCACTTGAAAAATCAGAGAAACCAGTAGGCAATGTTACATGTTGGCCACTGGTACCATCAAACTCAAACCACTTGTCAGTTCCATTCCAAGTAGGTGAATTAACCAAGGTTCCATTCTTTGAGTTGGATGATATGTCTGTCCATGTTGTGCCAGAACCGTTGTAGCTATTTGTGTCAGACGCATCTAAGAAAACTAAGCAATTATTTGGAATAGAAACGCCAGCACCGCCGCCTCCGCTAGGAGCAGCAACGAAAATAGTATTTGAAAACCTTGCAAAAACATTATAAGTATCTGACCTTCTTGTTATTTTATAATCCACAGTATCAGTTTTATTAACAGAAGCTGTAGGGTGCGCTGTTCCTTCCCAATATATGTTTGATCCTGTGCTGTCAACTTTAAAAGCTTCCGGCAAATAACCAGTGCCACCTTGTGTAAGAATTAAACTACCTTCAGTAATCTGATTGTTTTGCATGTTTAAGTTTGTAAAGTTGGGTGTAAAGTTTCCTGCTATACTTGTATGATAAAAGAAATTAGAATTAGTACAATCATGTACAACTTCTCCGGACGCATTTGTTATATCATTTAACGTGTTCAGAACAGAGTTTCCGCTAGACGGATCAGTCCAGCTCAAAACTCCGGCGCCATCTGTTTTTAAGACTTGATTATTGTTTCCGTCATTATTAGGCAAAGTTAATGTGTAAGATGCAGCCGCACTGTGAGGTGGTCCCTTTATAATTACGCCATGCGAGTTAGTTTCGCAATTTAACTTAAATTGCCCTGCTCCTTTAGTTGCATTACCTTTGAATACAACAACACCTGATCCATTAGGATCTAGATTAATATTGCTGTTGTTAGTTGTGTCAATGTCGCCTACTTCTAAAGTGCCTGACACAACGATATCGCCGCCAAAGACAGAAATTCCTTCGGTGCCGCTTTTTGAACCGGAGACAAAAAATACGACGTCTGCCGGTAGATCAGTAGCAGATTCATTACTGTTGCTCTGCCCAACTTCAAACTTAACTTTTCCATCGTCAAATACTCTTACGGGAAAAGTGTATGGATCACCTCCTTGATTTGTTCGTTGTTGTATATAAAAATCGGCGCCTCTGCCGGCCGATATGTAAAGATGTTCTGCTTGCTGATATGCAAAATATGCGTTATATGATGTTCCATCGTTAGCATTCTTGAATTGAATAAAACTAATTTCTGATTCGCCTTTTTGGAATATTAGATCTGACCCTCCCGTAATTTCAACGTTTCCCGATACGATCAGGGCTTGACCGGTTGATGCGCCTCCTGGTGTTGATGCATCTCCTCCGATAATTGCACCTTCTCCAAATTTCATTGTTGCAGTGCCCATATTTTTTATTCTTGCCATTATTTTCTCCAGAAATCTTTACTAGTATAAATATTGTAAACAAGGTATTTTTTTGTTACTATCTTGTTGGCGGTAATATGAAAAAATTATTAGGATACTGGGCGGACTTTGATGAGTTCTTAAAAGACCAGCTAATGATAGGGTTGTTTATACAATGCACATGGGCATTGATATCACCTATAATCCACAAGTTGCAAGGCACTATTTGGACTACAACATACATATCTATTTACCTTATAATGATGAGGTCTGCCGGGCTGGTTGTTCCTTATTTCAAAGGAACTCATATAAAAATAGCATACAGAATGATTGTTTTTCTTAATATTCTTTATGTTATTGCAACTCTACTTTATTTTTATGACCAGAATATATTCTTAATTACTGAATCTTGCCTATCGATTGCTTTCTGCGTAAACTCTGTTCTATTAGGGATTGCATGGGATCTGTATGTGATAAATAACTATGACAAAACAATCTATGAAAATTTTAAGTACGTTGCAACGTTCAGAGACTCCCTTGGCGGAATCGGTGGTTATTCTACGGTTATAGTGATATATTACTTTTTAGACCAAAGACAATCAATGATGTTGTTTATGTTTATGATGCTCTTTGTTCTCTTAATTCAGATAATAAATTACAAAAAACATTACTCAAAAATGGAGATAAAAAATGTCGAACCTTAATTGGTTTTACTCACAAAGGTGGGCTCAAAAAAAATGGGAAAAATTGTTAGAAACAAGAACTGTAAAAATCGTGTGGAAAACCGATGGAACTGACTTAGATCTTCCGGAAAAGGTTAAGTTGCCAGATGACCTAGATCTTACAGATGGAGCAATTTCTAATTACCTGTCAGACGAATATGGACGATTAGTCTTGAATTGGACGGTAACGGAGTAAAAATGAAGCACGAATTTAGAATGTATGTAGGTCCAATGTTTGGCGGAAAAACTACAAGAATGTTGTCTCAAGTCGAAAGATATGGGTACATGAATTACAAAGCACATCTTTTCAAGCCGGCAGTCGACAAAAGATATGAGGCAGATTCAATAGTTTCTCACACGGGGATAAAGCACAAAGCCATACGCGTACGTTGCGGGATGGATATTGAAGAATGGGTGGAAAAACTCGGTGGTGGAATTGTTGCAGTAGATGAAGCTTTCATGATTCCGGGGTCTGGTCAAGCAATTATCAACCTATTCAAGAATGGCTATACAGTGCTCGTAAGCTCATTGCAACTATCATCGGATGGTTCTGCATATGAAGAAGTTCAGAAGATGTTTCCTTATGCAACATATGTGGCAGTATGTCCAGCAGTTGATCCGATAAGTAAACACGATGCTTTTTATACCGAAAAGTACGGAGGTAGAAAAGACCATGGTATCGAAGTAGGCGGAGCAGAAATGTATCGACCGAGAGATTGGAATGGATTTTTTGGTGACGAAGCATGACAGTTATAATAGTAAAAATATTAAAAGAACTAGATATTCTTAGGAAGCATAACAAGTCTGGTGATCAGCACAGAGCTTCCAAATCGATAGATAAATTAGAAAAACTTTTTAAGTTACTGAGAGCCGAAATAAAAGATTAATTTTGCATGTCTTTACAATCTTCGTAGTAATTATGTCTATGGAGATAATTGATGAAAGCAAAAAAAGGTGACTGGTTTTCTTTGACTTGGGATATACAGGATTTCTATGACCCTTTGTCCTTTGAGCATTATGCGCTTGCACCGCAGTTCATATATGCCGAAGAAGATAGTAATCAGATAGAATATGAATACATCGATCAGCTTTATAGACTTCGTCTTACTAGCATATTTTTAACTAATGTTTTTATCACTAGTGAAGATGGAGTAAAAGTTCCCACTCACTATAAAGCTGGTTCTTTTATGCCTGGAGACGACCTATCATATGATAAATGGCTGGCACGTTATCATAAAATAAATTTCGAAATTACTCATTATGTAAAAGCAAAAGAAGCGTTGAATCAAAAAAATATATACTTAGAACACGCAGCAAAAATAATAAGGCACGATATGCATTCCGGGATAAATACTTATATTCCTCGGGGATATAAAAGCCTTATAAGACGACTGCCAGAAGATGTTATCAAGAAATACAAGTTGGAGTCTAGTGTCAAGTTGTTGTCAGAAGGAATAAATCATGCGCAAAGAGTCTATAAAGGAGTGTATGCTTTTACGAATCTAGTAAAAAAAGATTCTGTGTTGGAAAAGTCAGATTGTAACCTATCAGATATACTCAACGATTACATGAAAGGAACAGCATATTCTGACCAAGTAGGCATATCCGATCTGGGTATAGGCAACGTTAACGCGTCGTTGTTTTGCACGGCCATAGATAATCTGATTAGGAATGGATTAAAATACAACGATTCCCCTTCAAAATGTGTTAGAATATATCGGGAGTCAAACTATATATGTGTAAAAGATAATGGAAGAGGATTATCTAAAAAAGAATTTGATCGCTATCGGCGGCCATATATAAGAAAAGATGATCAATCTGAAAGTGGATCTGGCTTAGGCCTGAATATTGCAGCCGCTATTTTGGAAGAACATGGATTTTCGTTAGAACCAGAAAAGTTAGAAGTCGGAACCATCATGAGGATAGATTTAGATGCAGATGATAAAAAGTATATTATTAGTGGACGATGAGTGTTTATTTCATTTGGTCTTTGAAGATGCGTGCAACATTTTAAACATATCTTTAAACCTAGAATCGGTTTCTTCTGCAGACAAAGCAGAAGAACTTTTTATAAAGTACTCAAAAAACCCGGTGAGCAAGCCGCAGTGTATATTTGTCGACTTGAACATTATTGGCTCGTCTTTCAACGGCATAGAACTAGTTAGAAGAATAAACTATAAACACGGCAATGGCGTTGTCATAGGCATAATTTCTTCGTCTAGTGATAAAATAGAAATAGAGAAAGCAAAGCAGGCCGGTGCCATGTTCTGGATTGTTAAGTCAGACGACATAGAACCAAGACTAGAAGAGTTTAGGAAAGATTATTCAGGGTATGAATCAGGAACATCTGTTTTCAAGGTATATAAATGATAAAGCTTTGCGAAAAGGACAAGAAACAACTATTGCAGTTGGTGACTGATAACAATGTATACATTGAGGGTCCACTCTTGAAATTACTAAGTGCCGATGGAGATGAAGAATTTCAGCAATACTTGGATGATGCTATCGAAGCCGACCAGGCTTCTCGCAGAAAAAGGCTTGAAATTGCAAAGAAGTTACAAGAGCAAAATAGGCAATTAACTTCAAAAGCAGAAGAGAACGACAGACTTATGCTTGAATTAAAAGATTCGATAGATAAAGCAGAGTGCGCAAAAAAAGAAGCTATCGATGATTTAGATTTGTTGCAGAGAAGAACTCAGACAGAATTAATTGGAAATATTGTCAATGTTGCGTTATACACTATCACCGGAGTTGGTTTAATAACTACAGCCCTTTATGCCGCGGCATTGTTCACAGAAAGTGCAGATACGACCCTGTTGGGAAATACTTGGTCTAATTTATTTGGTATTCTCTTGACTAATTCATTTTCAATCATAGGTACGATCATGGGGGTGAAATACGCAAGTAACGGAGAAAAAAGTGAAAAAAAATAAAATCACGTGCATATTGAAAACAGAAGGAGTCCTTTCTGAACAGGGTGAAAAGGGCTGGTGGTATCCAAATCAAAAAAGGCCAGTTTTTATTAAAGAAGGTTCTCAAATAGAACACTTGCAACTTTGGAGACACCAGGGAGACTATCTGGCTTTTCGAGTTCGAGCAGAAGATCTTGACAGGACCTTTGAAGAATCAGATAGACATATTTGTGTCTGGATAAAGAAAGAAACGTGTGGTTGGTTGTTCCGAAATCAGGAAGAGCTTAGTTTGTAAATTTCAGATGTACTAATTATAATTATAGTGATAAGGGGGCGCAAAGGTTTCGACAGGGTAGATTGATTGCTGTGGTGCATGTCGGTTGAGAACGACCGTAAAAGTTCAAAAATATATAATTGCCAATAATAATGAGCATTTTGCTCTTGCAGCTTAACAGCCAAGAGTGAACGTCCGGTGATCCGATTCTTGGGTCCTTCACTGGGCGTGTAAAGACCAAGATAGTCCTGACCGATTTCTACGGAAGTATATTGCAGGGGACGATAAAGGAACCAGGTTTAAATCTTCTGTCTATTATAGGTAGGTTTCCATCACCGTCTATATTTAGTAATAAGCATGGATAAGCATGTAGGACCACTAGTTATTTTGCTGTGGACGGGGGTTCGACTCCCCCCGCCTCCACCACTTACATAAGGAAATACTATGAAGCTATCAAAAAGGCAATTACGCAAAATTATAAAAGAAAGAGTATATACCTCCAAGAATATGCAGAGACTATCGTATAGTCATGAAAAGTTCTTAGATAGGCAGCGAGAAAAAAAATACTTACAATCTCCAGAATACTATAATAAAAAAATGATCGAGTATTCTGTTGGCCTCTTAGAAGCTTTTACTGAGAACGATGAAGAAGAAATAGAAGAATACCGGGATGAACTAGGCACTGACGATATCGATGCAATCATTGAGATATATGAAGGAATTATTCGCAAACTAAGAGAATCATAGTGAAAATGACAGAATCAAAATTAAGAAAAGTAATTCGTAGAACCATTAGAGAATCGCAAAGATATGGTTTTCCTCTCTGGCTTTATTATGATGGGACTCATTATTCTCTGAGTAAGAACCACAGTAGAAAGTATTACGAAACCGATTATGATCGAATTGCGTATGCATTAAGAGCCGCCAAAGAGGAAGGGTACGACGAGGTTATAAGGGTAGTTGGTAATCAAGAACCAAAGGCTCCAGAGCCTATCGATAAAGTAATAAATTCGTTTGATGGTAAATCAATTGAGGCTTTTGCATATAGAGACTACTAGACCTAGGAGAAAGTTGTGTTAATAACAGAAAAAAAGCTTCGGAGGTTTATTAGTGAAATATTCATGAATTTTCGGAATGACCCCAAGGAAAGAATTAAGCGACGACATCCTGCATTGACTGATATAGTTAATGCTGTTAACGCAGCAGCAGAAGTTGTCGGATACACAACACTCAAAGATTTTTTGTGGTCAATAAATCATAAATTTGCAAATAACAAGGTAATAGAATCAAGAAAATATATTTCAGAAAATATTAAATCTCAAGAAGGCTGGCGGGCCGGTCCGGATATGGATTGGCCAAATTATTACAGAAGGTCCGAACGTCAAAAACCTGCAATGGTACCGGTGCTAGATTCAAGTGACTCTTATGAAATAGAATCAGTTGGAACTCATGGTGGTTTATCACATATGATAAAGCATCTACACGAGTGGGACGAGTCGATAGTTGATAATCTCGCAGAACAAATAAGGGAATTATTTGCAGCCTTATTGACCCCGGAAGGAAAGACTTTAACGTTACGAACAAAATCTGGCGAGACTCACACGGTGGAATCGGTTGATGACTTAAAGAAAGGGGTTTTTATAACCTATCTGGACTATATAAACGACAAATTAATTTCAGATGGCTACTCCGAACTTTCCGTCTTTGAAAAAGAAGTTTTAGAAGTTGCTTCTTCTGAATATTACATTTACAATGCATTGGGCGAGGAACTCGAAAACAAAGCTGTAGATGTAAGTGATAAAGCTTTTCCTGATATAGAAGTGCTAGCTGAATTCTTAGAAACAGGACCCACTATTGAATATGAAGAACACAGGAAAATTAGTGACAAAATGACCATAAAAAGAAAATGTGTTATGGACCTGAGTACTGGTTGGTTTGTTGGATATGATTCAGTTGATGGATCGGCAAACTTGCTTACAATATTTCAGATGCAAAAACAAGCGAAAAAAGGAATTTATAAAACACTTCTGTTGTTATCTCCTACAAAACGTTCAGCAAATCGGAAAAAACAAAAATACACACACACAAAAAATAAATCCCAGTTGACAAAGGATTATACAAATTTAAGAATTCTTTCCATGATCGCAAATGACAAAAGAGGGTTTATTAGTGCTGCTCAAGCGGCGAAGGATAAAAAGAATTCAAAAATGAAAAAACCTATCCCTGTAACCAAAGGAACAGAGGACTTAAAGAATATCAAATTAAAAAGAAAAAAAAGAAAATAAATTTGTAAAAATAATCGTTAGTCTCTATAATGTAATTGTTCGAATACGAACATAACCCACAAACGGAGACAATAAATGAACAAACTTATACGATACAATAACCCTTTTTCTACATTTTCTACTTTTTTCAATGATTTTGATTCTATGTTTATGCCTTTATCCTACCGCAAAGATATGACAAAAAATGTCATGAACGATACTCCACGTGCCAACATTTATAAAAAAGATCACGGCTACACTATCGAGCTCGCAGCTCCGGGCCTTTCTCGTGATGACTTCGAAATGTCTGTTGAAAATGGTGTACTCAGCATCAAGGTAGAAACAGAAAACGGAGCGAACGAAAGCCAAGAGATTCGTCGACGCGAATGGAATTACATGTCATTCACACGATCCTTTACACTTCCTGAAACAACAAGCGTTGATAACATCAATGCTCGTTATGAGGCTGGAATCCTCCATATCGATGTCCCTGTTGAAAAAGAACGAAATGATCGTCGTACTATTACAATCGAATAGTACACAAACGAGATAGGTTGTTGGTTACTATCTCGTGAGAGGGCAGAAATGCCCTCTCTTTTATTATTTAGAGAGATACTTATCTACATGAAAAAGATAAAAGAAGAAATAGGCAGAAATTATCATACGTTAGATACCGATCCATACACGTGGAAAGATTATTCAGATGTTGCAGTTGAGACATATGCGAATGCAGAAGATTCAACTTGGTCAGCAAAAGTGAACTGTATATCTAATCCAAAATTGTCATCTCCAGAAAGAAGGTTTTCGGATGAGCAATCTGCAAATCATTGGGCTAGAATGCAAGCAGAAAGAATAATGAGAAAAACACTAAATGAATTTAGGAATATCATCAAAGAAATTATAATAAAAGAATTTGTAAATAAGTGATTTTATGGTTATAATGCCAATGCATAGGAGGCAACGATGGCAACTTATAATCATAAAAGACTTTTTTCTCAGGTGACTAGGTCACCGGTTGATGAATCGGAATCGTACGAATCTATATGGGCTTACTACTTAAAGTTTGATGGATCTGATAATTCTGTTCCGGGAAGATTCAGAATTAGAGTAAACAGAGTGTCGAATAGGGATATGGTACAGATTCTTAATCCTAACGTTGATACTGACGATGTTCCTGAGGGCTCTATGTTATCCGGACAACTGGATAAATGGTCAGAAAAAGGATGGATACCGTGTTTGGATTGGATTGGAGACCCTGATACTGCTACGATTAATTCAATAGAAAAAGACCTAGTTTCGCATTTCGAAATGTTTACATTAGGCAGTTCAGAAAATTCTTCAGAATGGATCGCCCCACCTGATGAGCCTACTACACCACCGAGAAAGAAGACAGAGAAAGACAAGGACTCCAATCCTGTAAAAGACGAAGTAGATGGACCTGATGATTTAGAGTGGATTTAATTTGTAATTCTGGTGTAACGAGTATCGAAACTAGTTAAATTATAATTGTAACTAACAACCATGGAGGCACCATGCGCAGGAAACTTTCGCGCGACATTGCAAAAGCTTTTGCCGCGAAAAAACAGGAATTGGCTTCTTCTAGTTCTCCGGAGCAAGAAAAACCAAAGTCACTAAAGCAGCAAAAAAGAGAAATCGGGCGTAACATTCGATACTCGGAAGAATTTTCCGACATGCAAGAAAAAAAGACTACCAGATGGTCTTACAAACCAAACATGTTGGTGCGATCAAAGAAGATTCGTGGCCATGCTCCACTTGGAGAAGACAGGGTCTTCTTAGTCGTCGACGTCCGCGGAGATTACCTAGATGTTCTTGTTGAGCAATCCATTCAGAATTATCACAGCAAATATTTTTTTCCAATAAACTAACAAAAATCAGTGTAGCCAACCTAGCCATAAGCTAAATTATATATGTAACCAAAAAACAACGGAGTCCACATGGCGAAAACAACCATCTCAATTTCATCCTTCAAATCCGTCGCACCGCTGCTTCCGCCTTCAAAAGCTATTCTTATGCGGGGCCCTACTGGTATCGGTAAGTCTCATCTTGCCAAGCAGATTGCCGAACATCACGGTTTGCCTTTTATCGATGTCCGCGGGTCTACAATGTCCGAAGGTGATGTTGGCGGCTATCCAGACATCGAAGGAATGAAAGAATCCGGAGTCATGACTTTCTGTATGCCATCATGGTTTGTGCGCGCATGCAACGAACCTGTGGTTCTTATGCTTGACGAGCTGAATCGTTCTCTTCCAGGCGTGCAACAATCTTTCTTTCAGCTTGTTCTAGATCGAGAGCTCGGGAATGACAAGAACGGTATGCCTTATAAGCTTCATCCACAGACTCGCGTAATTGCCGCTGTGAACGATGGTTCTGAGTACGATGTAAATGACATGGACCCTGCGCTTCTGCGTAGATTCTGGGTGTGTGACCTGCTTCCAACGGTTCAAGACTGGACCGTATGGGCAAAACAGAATAATATCAGTTCAATCATGATTGATTTTATCAATCAAAATCAACCTCACTTTCGTATCGATCCATCTCAAGTCGAGCCTGGAACTGTTGTGCCTTGTCCTGCTACTTGGGCTGACTTAGACCAATGTCTCAAGCATGCCGGGATAGACCTTCGCAAGTGTGCTGGTAAAGAATCTCCCGAAGGACTATACATTATGGCTCTAGGTCTTGTTGGTACTTCTGCTGCTGTGGCATTCTCTGCTTTTGTCAAAGAGTACGATATACAAATCTCTGCAGAGGACATACTCGACGGTATAGTTACAGAGTTCGAGGAGTATGATATATCTATGCTTAACTCTGTTATCGAAAAGCTTGGAGACCATTCTCGTGAGAATAAGTGGACCAAAAAACAAGCCGAATATGTTGCGAATTTTGCAAAAGCTATATCTGGTGAGATGATGGTATCTACATGGAACAAGATTACTTCCTCACAAAATCTAGACAACATCCAAAAAATTCACAAGCTAATGGGCCAAGACGTCGTCGCAGCTGTGCAGGCATCTAGAAATCTAGGAAAATAGATTGAATTATAAGGTTGGAGATCTTCTATACAAAGAGGACGGGAGTGCATGCGCTCTCGTCCTTGGTATAATTGAAAACAAACAAGAACCCGATTGGTCAAAAATTATGCTTTTCCATGATGGAATGCTTTATTCTCTTTTTGGCAGGTCAATAAGAAATAAATTTATTAAAATCAGTGTAACCAATCGATAGACTAGTTAAATTAACTATGTAACCAAAAAACGGAGGAGCTATGTCTGATAATCTAAATGACGCAATCGAGACCACCGAGGTCTCGGACGAGCAAGCCGCGGCCTTTGACCTCTCCCCACACCTTATTAGGCTTATGTGGGAAGAACCATTTTTCGCGCGAATATTTCAGACTATTGAAAAAACAAAGACTGAATCTATTCCAACCGCCGGTGTGATTGCAAAGAATTCTAGATTTCATCTTTATTGGAACCCTAAATTCCTGGCCGGTCTCAAAGCAAACGAAATAAAAGGTTTGCTAAAACACGAATGTTATCACTTGGTCTTTGAGCACACAACAACCCGAAAGAATGATCCACATATTATCTGGAACTATGCGACTGATCTTGCTATTAATTCTCTTATTGCAGAAGAAGAATTGCCAGAAGGCGGCCTCATTCCAGGTAAAAAATTCAAAAAGCTTTCTTCAGCCCAAATTAAAAGAATGGGAAAAGAGGCAGCTGATCGATACGATAAGGTCAGCTCAAAGATCGCTTCTTTTCCAAAAATGAAGTCTAGCGAATGGTATTTTGCAGAACTAATGAACGATAAAGAAGTACAGGAAGCGATCAAGTCCTCTGAGGCGATGGCTGGAAAGTCTTTAGAACAAGCGATAGCAGATGGAGATGTAAAGCTTGACGAGAACGGTAATCTTGTTGACAGAGACGGTAATCCGGTAACTGTAGTTCCTGGAAATGGCGATGGAACACCTATGGACTCTCACGAAGGTTGGGGTGAACTATCCGATGAGCAGCGCGAGATGATGAAAGGCAAAATGAAAAAGGCCATAGCCGACGCGATCAATCGATGTGACGGCTCAAACCAATGGGGTTCCGTTCCGGCGGAGATGCAGCAAACATTAAGAAAGATGTTAGCGAACGAAATACCATGGCAGTCTGTCCTGAAACAGTTTGTGGGCATGTCAAAGCGTTCTTCTCGACTGTCTTCCGTGCGCCGACTCAATCGTAAATATCCAGGAGTTCATCCGGGAACTTACAAAAATTATACAGCTTCTATAGCAGTATACGTTGATCAGTCTGGTTCTGTCTCAGACTCAGATTTAGAACTACTCGGTGGCGAGCTTGATGCACTGGCGGATAGGGTTGAATTCACATTGTACAACTTTGATACTAGCGTCGATGAGGACTCTGAGCGCACTATCAAGAAAGGTAGCCGACTTACACTAGAAAGAACAAGATGCGGTGGGACAGACTTTCGATGTGTTCAGGACCACGCGAATAAGAATAAGTCTAGATTTGATGGTTATCTAGTCCTCACAGACGGTTACGCCTCAGACCCAAAAGGGCACAACAAACTAAAAAGAGGATGGGTTATCGTTCCATACGGCCAGCTGCAGTTCCAAAATTCTAGCAGAGACTTTGTTATCTCTATGAAAAACAAGGCAAAGTAATGTGGATCATTTGGGCAAAAGAGTCCGGACAATGGAATAAGATTATGGAAACTCAATCTATTTCAGAGGCCTGTAAATATGCAGACTGGTTTATAGAAGAAAAATTATATAAAGGAAAAAATATTTCTATAATGGCGAAAGGACACTTTCCAAAATCTGATTAATCGAAGAAAGGTTTGCTCCCATTACACAATGCGGAAATTCCATATGTACCGAACTTATTATCCCGATAAGTTCGGATTTTTCGTTATATACAGGTGATCCGCTAGCGCCGCCAGTTGCTGGAAAAGACCATATATCATTTCCAAAAGGTTCTATTCCAGAATAATTTCCCTCGTACTTATGTAGTACACCTTCTGCATATAACCCTGCAGGGTATCCTACGTAGTAAACTTTTTCAAGTAACTCAGGCCTTTTTTCTGATATTGTTACGACTGATACGTTTTTATCTATTCTAAGAATACACAGGTCTGATTTTAAGTCGAGTGCTTGAATATGTGCTTTTGTTTCGTTGCCATAAATATCGTTAACGGATATGTTCGGCGTGGCAAAAAACAACCCGGGATCCCCCATACAAACGTGGGCAGCCGACATAATAAGAGAAACTCCGTCATAAGGATTAGAGACCGCCACTCCGGATCCTGTAATCACTGCAAATGGTTCTTCGTCCGTATCGTTGAATTTATATTCTAGAGCTATGAAATAAGAAGTATTTGGTATAGAACCTATTGATTGTTTATGAATCTTATTTATTTTTCCACAACAACCAATCCAAAAAGTAAAAAAAAGAAGGCACATGACGACTCTAATTAATTTCATTTATTTTTCCCCCGAATAAACAACTCCACAATTTTAAGTATGATTTTTATTAGTAGAAGGAGAAAATATGAAAAAAATAATTTTATTTGATATGGACGGAACACTAACTCCAGCAAGAGGAAGTATGGGAGTTAGAATGTCATATTATCTAGGAAAATTACAGGACAGTGGCTATGATGTTGGTATAGTTTCTGGATCGGACATGGAATATATTGAGCAGCAATGTCAGGTTTTGTTTGATATATCTAGCGCAGATTGGACAAAAATAAAATATTTTCCTTGCAATGGCACAAAATATTACACGGTGTCTAATAATAAATTTCAGCTTCATTATGCTAACGACATGAAAAAAACCATCGGAAAAAAGCTTTATATGAAAATTATAAGAGATATTGTTGACAAACATTCAAATTTAATTTGGCTAGAAGATGGCGATAAAATCCCAATGTCCGGTACGTTTATAAAATACAGAGGTTCAATGATTAATTGGTGTCCAATAGGAAGAGATTCATCGGCTAAGGACCGGGAGACATGGGTTGTCTTAGATAAAAAAAATAACTGGAGAAACCAGATACTGAATGTTTTTAACAGTACTCAGGATTATAAAGACATTACATTTAAATTAGGTGGAGAAACTAGTTTTGACATATACCCAAGCGGATGGGATAAAACGTTGGCTCTTCAGCAAGTAAAAAAAGAGGGATACGAAGATATATATTTTATCGGGGACCGTTGTGGCGACAACGGAAACGATTATGAAATATATAAAGCCGTTGGAGACAAAGGTTACGAAACAGAATCACCTGATAATACTGTTGACATAATCAAAAATATTCTTGGGTATGACGATGAATAAAGAAGAATTAGAAGATTACATTCACGAGATCTGCATAACAGAGAACGATCAGGATTATTTTGTTGACTGGCAATCAGACGATCAAGGTCTGCATCTGTGCATTTACTTCGAAGATAAAATAGGCGAACAGCTTCTGCGTAAAATACAATCGATCAAAACCAAATACAGAATAGTTACTATGACAACACCAATTGGTTATATTGGTATGAAATTTCAAAATTAATTTATACACGAAAGCTTTATGCAATATATTTACACAGAGACAATAAGTCTCTACACACAACACACACGGAGAAAATCATGGCCTTAAATCCATACGAACTAAGACAACATTTGTTACAACAAGCGCAAAGAATATTGACTGATGCGTATCACGTTGAAAGAGACAACTGTAGAGACGCAGGAAAACAATGCACAGCAACTTTTCCAACAACGGAAGACATTATCAAAGAGGCAGAAAAACTCTATCAATTTGTTCAAAAAAAATAACCCGGAAATACAAAAACCGGTGAAACCCTGTTAATACCGAGACAGGTGGCGCCTTATTCTCTGTTCCCCCACTTCCCCCATAAGAGAATGAGGCGCTTTTTATTTGGAGTCCTGATGAAAAATAGAATACTATTGTTAAATAAGTATACTTCCAATTACAAAATTGGCGACTTATTTATTTTAGATGGGACAGAAAATGTGCTAGAAGTTGATATCCGCGGAGGTCTTGTTGATTGCCATTTTGGGCCCGTGCTAGAGAGGGGTATGATAGCAATGCTTATAGAAAAAGAAGATTGGGAAGATGCTGGAGGAGAATTGATTTTTTGTGTTAATGGAAAAATTATGAGCATGCCATATAAGGATGCAAGACCAAAACTGGCCTTATTGGCAGACAACAGTTAAAAGCTTATGACGACTTATATTCAAGATAATTTTCAGAAAATCAAGGATCGTATGATCCAAAAATATCTAGTAGAAAAAAGACATCTTTTTAGTTATCCACCTTGTATTGTTCCGGCTTGGGAAAATTTAATAGACGATATGATACATATCGTCGAGCATTGGAATAAAAACAATCCAGAAAAAAGAGTAAAATTTTTTCAAGTAAAAGAAAAATTTGGATGCCTTGTTGCGTATCTTGAAATTGATAATTTAAATGCAACGGGAAATAATATCGATGCAAATTTAAAAGGCAAGATATCCATGATAGCTGATAAAGGTATAACTATTTGTAGAATATGTGGAAAAGAGAAAATAGAAACTGTCGCAGATTCTCGGATTGTCTTAAAGTGTTTGGATCATTGGGATGAAAAAAATTTTTTCACCAGAAGGATAATTAAGTGAAAATATTATCAATTGATATCGATTATATGTACAGCCCTTTGATTTCTGAATATGATGATCTTGTTAAAGGTAAATCAATCAGTGTTGAAGAACAAAAGAAAATACTTTCGGCCGCTGGGTTTACACCTATGGTAAATGTCGAAAAAAAGAAAAGTGTAATAAAGTATTTGAGTCGACTGAACTGTGTGGCGATACCGAAGGTTATTTGTCAAAATCATGACGAAATATTAGCGTTTATAGGGAATTTGCCGGCAGTTACAATTGTTAATATTGATCATCATCACGATGTATTTTATCCTGGTTGGCATGACATAAATGTAGTTGACGAGGGCAACTGGGTTCATCATCTTTCAAGAAGAACAAATCTGAATTATACCTGGGTAAGAAATAAAGATTCAGAAAATATTTCAGACAATGTAAAAATAGATTTTTTGTACAAAGAACTATATTTAGAAAAGTTAGATGAAAAAGAATTTGACTTAATTTTTATCTGTATTTCACCACACTGGACAGGCAAAGATAGATTTGGTGTCGTACAAGAATTACTATGCGAGATGATATAATGACATTTGAATATAACGGTCTGCACATGATGGCGGACATTATTGTCCAAGATAAAAAAAAATTAACTAATCCTGTCTTAGGCGAAAAACTTCTCGAAAAAATTGTTGAATCCATTGACATGACGATGATCTTACCGCCTTTAACCGTTAAATTTCCTCATGCCACATGCGAATTATCACGAGTGGTAAAGGAGCTCGAAGCGGAGGGGCTCTCTTCTTCAAACACTGCTATTTCTTTACGTAAGGCACTAAAAGAGAGAAAAGAAGAAGCTTACGGATACTCAACATTTGTTATGATTGCAGAGAGCCACATAAGCATGCACACGTTTCCAGAATTTGGTTATTTTTCTTTTGATTGTTACTCCTGCAAATGGTTTGATGAAAAAAAGGTTTTGGCCACAATAAAAGAAATATATGATGTAAAAAAAATTATTATACAGTCGGTAGAACGAAGGATTCCAGATGTTGATAAAGTATGATTTAGATGATAAAGGTACTGGTCATGTCTTCGACAGAAAAAAATTGATATGTAGCGAAACAACTCAGTTTCAAAAAATAGAAATTTCGGACCTAGATATTTTAGGAAGAGTCTTAGTTTTAGACAACATAATACAACTTTCAGAGCTTGACTGTGATCGCTATCACGAAGTCTTTGCACACATTCCCATGAGTAATGTTTCGAACCCTAAGAAAGTATTGATACTCGGTGGAGGCGATGGAATACTAGCAAAAGAACTGTTGAAATATAATGAGTGTACTGTTGATATGGTTGATATTGACCAGCGCGTTTGTGAATTATCTAAAAAGCATCTGTATTCTATGCATGAATCTTCCTTTGATAGTCCTCTTCTTAATGTTGTATTTGAAGATGCAATTAATTTTTGTAAAAGAAGTACGTCGAAATACGATGTAATCTTCGGTGATATTACGGACCCGCACCCGGATTCTCCATCTAGCTCCCTTATGTCGGAAGAAGCTATAGCTATATACAAAAATCTACTGACTCCTAACGGAATTTTTGTTGTACAAACCGATAACGTGCAGATAGCAAACGATTATTACAAACGTATTAGAAATAAATTACAGAAGAGTTATAAAAACACTGGCTGCTTTGGTACTATTGCCCTGACTCTTTCGTCTGTTTTTTCATTTGTTTGGGCAACAGATGGAGAACCAATAATGCCAAAGACTGTAAAAGTCAAAACTAATTGGCTAAACGATGAACGTGTCAGATTATGCCATGATATTATCAGATTAGCAACGGAGTAAATATGTTAACTGCAATGGGCGATGTAATGCGTCGAGCATATGAGAAAGGCTGGATTACCACAAGAGACGGAAATGTTTCAGTCAAAATGACCGGTAAGAATATATTGTATATTACTCCGTCAGGATGGCGAAAAACAATTATACACCCAGAACACATCATTAAAGTGAAGTTTGTTCCGGCAGGACTTGAGATACCGGAAGGAACTAATCCATCTGGTGAATTACACATGCATTCAAAACTTCAAAGATTTGCAAAATATACACGATCTGTCGTACATCTTCACCCTACAAATATCATCGCAGCCATGTATGCGGGGTGGAATTTACAAAAGCTCGCAGCAGAGTTTCCGGAAGTTTCTAGATACACTCGTGTAGGTCCAACTGTCCCTGTGCTTCCTGTTACTTCTCATATACTTGCCGAAGAGACATTTGAGGCTTTTACTAATTTTAAAGACACAGGAAAAAATTTAATCAAATTTGACATAGTCGGACAAAAGAATCACGGTGTATGCGCTGTTGGACCGAACCCTTGGGACGCATACGAACATATAGAGAGGCTCGAGCATATATGCGAGATTGTGCTCAAATCTGGTAAAAGACCTGAATAGTCTTATATTTATGTGTACAAAGCTTGGAGAAATTTGTGAAACATAATTTATTGAGACGAAACATCCGAAGGATTTTACTAGAATCAGCAATGTTGGATGAAGAGATACTAGACAAAATATCAGCACTTTTACAGGCAGACAATAAAAATGCAAAAATAAGTAGCTACGTAAACCCGCAGTCTTTTGAGTTAATTCGAGCCTTTGGAATGGAGCCAGAAAGTTTTGATAGACACATTGATGATATTGAAACTTTTCAAGCTTTGCTTAGACTATGCATTATTCCAATTTTTCCAAATGCAGGACGCGTTAATATTATCGGGGATGCCATGGCTAAGTTTCGGGGAACTGCGGCAAAAGACGGTAAAATAGCAGTAGATTTTCCAAAAACAAATGATAAAAGACATCATTATTTTTATGTAAAATTTGATTACAAAAACAAAACTATGAAAATAATTTGCGGTATTCATGTATACAAGAGCCATTGGCTAGCAAAAAGAGATAGTCGCGGAAAACTATTAAAAAGCAGTTCAAAAGAACTTTGGCCAGTACTCGATGATACACATAGTTTATACCCTGCGCCGTTGGGAGAAGTGCCGTTAGATCTTAAAAAAATAATAAATTGCGCAAATGATTTTAAGGAACTCATAGACCAGAATCTTCCACTGGCCGATGACCCAAATCGAACAATAGATATGCCTCGTTTCTAGGTGAATGTAATGCAAGGTGACTGTTACGAAGTACATGGTAGATTTATGCTGAATAATTTTCAAGAAGCAGATGAATATATTCTGGTACATGCCGAGGTAATGGGGCAGGGTCGATTGAATGGTGTTCCCTACGGACATTGTTTCCTTGTTCACAAAGCAACAGATACTGTGCACGATAGATCTAATGGCCGTGATATAAAGATGCCACGTGCAATCTATTATATGTTAGGTAAGATAGATCAGAGTAGATACTGGGATGACAATCTAGGGCTCGTTGAGCGGACCCCTAAGATGTATGAATACACCAGAGAAGAAGCGGTGTCGTGGATGAGTGAGACAGGTACGTTTGGACCGTGGGAACTGGAGACAGAAAGTGGATACTAGAGAAAGAAATAAACTAGCAAGACGCCGCCTGCGATATGGACAAGATTCATATGAACTTGAACAGATGCGACAGAAATATACTAAAAATGAAGTCATTGACCAGTGGGATCTGTTCTGGAATGAGGAAACTAAATCTTGGTTTCATTCATTTTATGACAGAAACGGAAAGAGAGACGCATATGACACTCGAGTTGCCGACCCTTTGGATCCATGGAGAGCAGCGCTAGTAGCAGATCCTGTATCTTCAGAAGCAGATTTTTTTAGGGCTAGTGGTCAAGTTGGTGCAATGTTAGAAAATATAAAAATAGATAATTACGAAAATCCTTTTGCTTCTCGAGAAGAAGAGATAGGTGAAAAAGACGTTAGGGTAGATTCTAAAAATATGATAAGAGAATCTATACGTCGGCTAATATTAGAAGAAATAACTGTTGAGAAACCTTTATCATATGTTGATAAATTGGTTGATATGGACGGAGTGGTGCAGGTCAAAGGTTACTCGGATAATTTTGTCATTCTTATAAATGATGCAAATGGAAAGCGATTGGCTGAAATAGAGACAATTTTAGCAGATGATAAAGAACCTTTTGTTTTGAATTATCAACACAGCGTACACGAGGCAGGATATGCGTATGGAGGCCACGTGGTTGTATACGCAAAAAATTATTCAGACGACGGCTTTGGTATTCTTGCCTACGAGATTGCTCTAGAATTATGTTCGTTATATTCAGAAGGGCTTTGTTCTGATAGGTTTGAAGTTAGTCCTGATGCATTCGAAGTATGGAAAAATTATAACTACAGGAATGATGTACTCAAAAAACAGCTTGATATGTTAGAATATCCGATGACTAGTGACACCACGGACGATGCATCCATTGTTTCGTCTGTGAGAGCATATTATGATTGGGATGACTACTTTGGGTCCAATATAACCGCTGGGCTCATAGGACCTAAAGATTACGTTAAAAATATAGGATATGTTCAGAATTGGTTTGGCAGTCTAGACCCACTTTCAAAGTTATATTATAAAAATACTTTTCCAATTCTCGATGAATTATTGGCGAACAGTATGGATGGTGCTGAACTGATACAGTGCAACGAACAAATGATGAAAGATCTACGAAAAAAATTAAGTTATTAATATTAATTTATAAAATTATATGTTTTCTGTTACAATCCAGTTGCAGGGGGCAATATGAATTTTGAATATAAGAAACATTTTCCGTACGATCAAGTTAGACCGGCACAAGATAAAGCCATAAAATTTGCGCTGGATTCTTTTATCAACAAAGATAAAAGATTTGTGATAATTGAAGCCGGCACAGGTGTCGGGAAAAGCGCGATTGGTCTGACGATAGCGAACTATCTGGGTGGTGGAGCTTACTTTCTGACAACACAAAAGGTTTTGCAAGCACAATACATGCGAGACTTCAAAAACGAAGGACTTAAGTCACTTACTTCTTCTACTAATTTTCGGTGTCAGTATTACAAAACAAAAGACTGCTCATCAGCATTGAGAGAAATGAAGGTTTCGAAAGACCAACGATTTAAGGCTAGTTGTGGAGGTGGCTGTGTATATAAAAAAGCAAAGGGTGAGTTTATAAATGCAGAACTAGGAACAACAAACTTTCCATATTTTATGGCAGAAACAAATTATTCTGCGCAGCTAACGCCTCGTAAGCTTCTTGTTATCGATGAATGTCATAATGTAGAGATTCAACTTGGCAATTTTGTTTCGATAGAAATATCAGAGCATTTTGCAGAGTCAATATTAAGACTTAAAGTGCCAGAATTAAAAACAATGTATCAAGTTGTAACCTGGGTAAAAAGTGATTATCTTCCTCGACTAGCTAGAATGAAGTCACACATGGAAAATCAAATTGAAAAATTCTCGCTTGGATCAAAATTAAAAGAATTTGTTGCTATCTCAAAAAAATATGAATTAATTGACAAACACCTGTGTAAATTAAATCGATTTATATCTGTGTACAATAAAGATAACTGGGTCATGAATGAAATAATCACAGAAGGCCGAGCAAAAAGAAAGTGGGAATTTAAACCAATCGATATCGCGCCGTTTTCAGAAGATAATTTATTCAAATCTGGAGAGAAGGTACTTCTTATGTCTGCAACCATAATGGATAAGAATGCATTTTGCCAGATCCTAGGTATCAATCCACAGGAAGCTGCTTTTGTGTCTATACCATCTCCATTCAAGAAAGAAAATAGACCAATCATATACGCGCCTGTGGCAAAGATGGGAATGAGAGATATCGATGCTTCTCTTCCGAAGATTGCAGAAGCGGTAAAAGCAATCTTGGAACAACATAAAAATGAAAAAGGAATCATTCATTGTCATTCATATAAGGTAACAAAATTCCTGAAGGAAAATATAAGAAGCAAAAGATTGCTTTCTCATGATTCCGAAAATAGAGACAAGATCTTGGCAAAGCACCAAGCCGATCCGAGGCCAACGGTTTTGCTATCGCCGTCAATGACTGAGGGTGTTGATCTAAAAGGAGATGCCAGTAGATTTCAGATCATTTGTAAGATTCCATATCCTTACTTAGGCGACAAATTAGTCAAAAAGCGCATGAATAAATGGCACTGGTGGTATCCTTTACAGACCGCAAAAGTTGTTGTACAATCTGTTGGTAGATCTATCCGAAACGAAGAAGATCATGCGGTGACTTATATTCTAGATGCAGGATGGAATTATTTTCTTAATAAAAATAAATCGATATTTCCAAAAGAATTTTTAGAATCACTAACATGAGGGTTGTATGATCGTAAAAGACATAAAAGCAATGAGAGAATTAATTGTAAAATCTGGTATTTCTCACAGGCCAATATACATGACATCTGGAGGATTTGATCCTTTGCACATTGGGCATCTAAGGTGTATTCAGCAGACTTCTAGCATGGCAAGCAATGCAGATATTCATCCGTATAACATGACTGGCTTGGTGGTTGTCGTGGTAAATGGAGATCAGTTCCTAAATAGAAAAAAAGGTTATTCTTTTATGCCCTTGGCAGAAAGAATGGAAATTATCGATGGCCTAAAAGGAGTTGATTACGTTGTTCCATATGATGCGCCGTTTCCAGATCAAACAGTTATTGGTGCTATTCGAATCTTAAGGCCTACCTATTTTACAAAGGGAGGCGATAGGTTTGACGCGTCTACTATACCAGAATGGAATATATGTCAAGAAATTGGATGTAAAATAATTACAGGAGTTGGTGGTGGCAAGATTCAATCGTCCAGTGACTTAGTAAGAAATTCAAAGGAAAACGTGGGAACTAATACTAGGAGATAATGATGAGAAGAGTCGACAAGCCATGGGGATATGAAGTAATTTGGGCAGAAACAGATGACTACGTAGGTAAAATTATGGAAATAAATCCTGGCCACAGAATGTCGTTACAATATCACGAGAAAAAAGAAGAAACAGTATATGTCGTAAAAGGCAAACTTTTGGTTTGGCACTCTGATGATGACGAGGATTGCACTGTGTTTGGTCCAAACGAGGTTTATCACGTAGCCCCTAAAGTAATTCATAGATTTGGATGTCCAGAACGGGAAGACGAACCTACTAGAATCATAGAAGTATCGACAAACTACTTGTCGGATGTTGTTAGAATAAAGGATGATTATTCAAGGAGTTAGTTATACTTAAATATCGTGTCTAAAAAACGGAGAATTAAGATGGGTGCCGGAATCATGATCATTAAGTACAATAACCAAATACCTTTATTTCTGGGCCTTCTAGCAAAATATAAACAGATACAAAAACACGGCGGTCAATACGACTTGCCAAAGGGCACACCTGAAAGAGGTGAATCTGCATGGCAAACAGCGCAAAGGGAATGTTACGAAGAAACAGGGTATGTCGTTAATAAAAACGAACTAATTGCTGGTCCTTACACAGAAAACGGCCTTACCATGTGGGCATGTGTGGTTCCTCGCGACACTCAGATTGTGTTGCCTATAAATCCTGAGTCTGGCAAATACGAACATGAAGGTTATGATTGGCTAGAATTTAATGAATTATGTAATAACTGCTTTGGTTATCTAAAGCCTTTCGTCGAATGGGCACATAAAAATTTATAGTCTATAGAACCCACAGATTAAAAATGTTTATGGTTTGCAATACTTAGATATAATTAATCATATATATCGAGGTATAACATGGGATCAGTATTCTCTCACCATAAAACAGTAGCGGACCGGTCCGCCGGGGATAGAAGAAGACATAAGCAAAAAATAGATAAGGCGATTAAAGACGGAATACACTCTATTGTTGCTGAAGAGTCTATAATTGGAAAGGACGGAAAGAAAAAGATTAGAATACCGGTGAAGGGAATAAAAGAATACAAATTTGTATATGGATCCAATTCATCAGGTGCTGGTTCTGGTGGAGAACACGATCTTAAGAAAGGACAAAAAATAGGCCAGAAAAAGAAACAAGGCCAAAAAGGAGATGAAAAAGCAGGAAATAAGCCAGGTGAAGAATACTACGACGTAGAAGTAACACTTGAAGAATTGGCAGATTATCTATTTGCTGATCTAGAACTTCCAGATCTTGAAAGAAAAGCAATGAAAAAAATCATCTCCGAAAAATGGAAAAGAAAAGGTTATCGAACACAAGGAATTAGGCCTAGACTATCCAAGAAAGAAACTGCAAAACAAAGAATACGAAGAAAGATGGCAGCAAAAAGATCTGGAAACCTAGACGAAGAGGAAAGCTTTTCTTATATAGAGTCGGATCTGCGATACAAACATATTAAAAAAGCCAACAAAGAGACATCTTCGGCTGCCATTGTATTTATAATGGATGTATCTGGCTCGATGTCAAAACAAAAAAAATATTTAGCACGATCATTCTTTTTTCTGTTGTATCATTTTATCAGAAGTCGATATGAAAATACCGAAATTGTTTTTATTGCTCATGATACTAGACCTTATGAAGTCGACGAAGATAAATTCTTTAACAGAGGCACAGGTGGAGGAACTATGGTATCCCCTACGATGGAATACGTTTATGATGTTATAACAAAACGATATAACCCGAACAATTGGAACGTCTATGCTTTTCATTGTTCCGATGGTGATAATTGGCCTACCGATAATGATCTTGCGCTAGATTTAACCTCAAAAGTATCAGATTTGTGTCAGCTTTATGGCTATTGCGAGATTGATCCTACGTCAGAATCTACAAAATGGTTGAATAATTTTAGTCTTCTTGAACTTTACGGCAAATGTAGTAAGATAAAATGCGTAGAAATAAATAAAAAAGAAGACGTCTGGCCGGCATTTAAGAAATTTTTTGGCGCTGTAAACAAATAGGAAGATTATGTCTAATTGGAATTTAAGTGATTTGGAAGAATGGGACGACAAGATATGCGAAATAGCAAAAAGTCACGGCCTAGATTGGTATCCTATAACGTACGAGACTTGTGATTATTACGAAATGATTGGCAACATGTCTTATCATGGGATGCCAACACATTATGGCCACTGGTCATACGGTAAATCTTTTGAAGTACAACATGCGCAGTATCAACAAGGCATGACAGGATTGCCATATGAGCTAATAATCAACTCCGACCCATGTATTTCATATCTAATGCTAGAAAATCCGTTATATTTACAGATTCTTATTATGGCACATTGCGTAGGGCATAGTGACTTTTTTAAGATGAATAGAAATTTTATGCACACAAGAGCAGAGACTGTGGTGCCTAGAATGAGAAACGCAAAAAAACGAATACAAAAGTATGTAGAAGACCCGGGAATAGGTATCGAACAAGTCGAAGAAATAATTACTGCTTGTCATTCAATATCATATCAAGTCCCAAAAATGCCTGTGAATCTTCGGTTACTGAAAGAAGAATACGATGAATTTGAACCGGATAGAAAAGGTAACCCACCTTATCAAGAGTATGATATTTTGGGATTTATTGAGTCATTTGGGACAAACAAAGAAACCTGGATCAATGATATTGTTTCTATAATAAGAGATGAAGCACATTATTTTATGCCACAAATTAGATCAAAAGTAATGAACGAAGGATGGGCTTGTTTTTGGCACTACAAGATACTTCATGAATTGAATTTACCTCAAAAGCTTCACCTTCCGTTCCTGAAGTCTCACAACCAAGTGGTTAGACCACACATCGGAAGAATCAATCCGTATCATCTAGGATTTTATCTTTTTAACAAAATAGAAGAAAGGCACGGAATACAAGAATGTTTTGTTGCAAGAGAAGTCCATAATGATGAATCTTTTATCAGACACTATCTTACGCACGAAGATTGCGAAGAATTAAACCTATTTTCTTTTACCAGCAACAAAGAAGAGTATATAGTTGAAAATGTATCTGATGATGAGGGGTGGAAGGAAGTGAAAAAGACTCTGATAAATCAAGTTGCCGGGAATTCTATTCCGGTGATCTATGTTGATGGGATTGGACCTTCTGATACATTGATTTTGCATCATGAACACGAAGGCAGAGATTTAAAAATAGATCATGCAAACCAGGTCGTAGAACATTGCAAATTGTTGTGGGGAAGCGACGTTAAATTAATTACAATGGTAGATGACGCGCCATACGAAATCTAGGAGCAAATTAAAGATGTCGAAATTTCTAAAAATTATTAAAAAACAGCGAGATCAGAAAAAAGATAAAAAATTCAAAGGGACTTTTCTAGAATATCTAGAACTATTAGAAAAAGATCCTAGTATTGCCAAAACAGCTCACAAAAGACTTTATGATGCAATTTCTAGCAAAGGCTCAAGAACTTTGCCGGATGAAGACCCTAGAAAAAGAAGCATTTTTGGAAATGAAAATGTTCAAGTATATGAATATTTTGACAAAGAATTTTTTGGCATGGAAAACGTTATCGAAAAATTAATGAGATTTCTTCGCGGTGCTGCAATGAGAGGAGAGGAATCTAGACAGGTTCTTTTGCTCATGGGCCCTGTCGGTGCCGGAAAATCAGCATTAACAGAGCATATCAAGGCTGCGGTCGATGGACTTAAGTATTATCATCTGGAAGACGACCCACAGAAAGGAGAGCCGCTTCAACTAGTTCCAAGAGGATTAAGAAAAGAATTTGAGTCTATGCTAGGTGTCAAAATAGAAGGTGATCTTTCTCCTGTGGCAAGGTGGAAACTTCTGAACGAATACGAAGGCAAATACGAGAAGTTCAAAGTAATAGAGTCCACTATTTCTCAAAGAGGTCGCAGAGGCATTGCTTCTGTACCTCCAATGGATGCAAATTCGCAAGATGTCAGTGTGCTCATCGGGTCAGAAGACATTTCTAAGCTTGACAAATTTTCCGAAGATGATCCTCGAGTTCTTAATTTGACCGGTGCATTTAACATTGGCAACCGAGGCATAGTTGAACTTATTGAAGTGTTCAAAAACGAAATAGAATTCTTGCATACGATTATTACAGCAACGCAGGAAAAAAGAGTTCCGTCACCTGGAAAACACGACATGGTATTTTTTGATGGCGTTATCCTTGCGCATTGCAATGAATCTGAATGGAATCGCTTTAAATCAGAACATACCAATGAAGCGATACTTGATCGTGTCGTCAAGATCAATGTACCCTACATATTAGAACTAGATCAGGAATGCAAGATCTACAAAAAAATTCTATCTCGTTCCGATTTTGACGCTCACATTGCTCCTCATACCATTAAGGTTGCATCAATGTTTTCTGTAATGTCTAGACTAAAGCAATCTAATAAGTGTGATCTCTTGACAAAAATGAAAATTTATAACGGCGAAGAAGTGATTGAAAAAGGCCGTGTTAAGAAAATTGACATCAAAGACCTTCGGGAAGAAGCTCGTGATGAAGGCATGAAAGGAATATCGACTAGGTTCATCTCAAAGGCGATTGATCATGCTCTTACTGATACATCAAAAAAATGCGTTACTCCGATTGGTGTTATGAAGTCTCTTACAAAAATGGTAAAAGAACAAATTGTTGATAATGATTTCAGAGAACGATGTTTGGAAATTATTCAGCATTCTGTCCGAGAAGAATATCTCAAGATCCTAGAAACAGAAATTGCTAAGGCTTTTATTACAGCCTACGAAGAACAAGCCCAGAGTCTGTTCGACACATATCTTGATAACGCAGAGGCGTACACTACAAAACAAAAGATTCGAGATCAAATCACTGGAGAAGAAAGATCTGCAGATGAAAAATTCATGAAATCTATCGAGGAAGTCATTGGAATCACAGGTTCGTCTAGGCAAGGATTTCGTTCAGATGTGACAGCCTATATGTTTGCCAAGCTGCGACATGGAGAAAAAGTAGATTATACGTCTTACGAACCTCTGAAAGAAGCTATCGAGGCATATCTGATTAATTCAGTCAAAGATATGGCTCGAATCGTTACTAAATCTAAGTCCAGGGACGACGATCAGAAAAAGAAACATAACGACATGGTACAGACTTTGATAGAAGAGTATGGATACAATGAAGACTCTGCAGAAGAAATCCTGACTTATGCATCAAACAATCTGTGGAGAGATAGTTAGCCTAATTTTTTGATCATATCTAATTTTTTAGCTCGAGTCATTTTTTTGATTCGGGCTTCTTTTTTACCTGCCTGTGATCTATTTTCGACTTCTATATTCCATACCATTTTTACAGGCCGACGTGATCTAGTATATTTTGCCGATCGTGAACCATAGTTGTGTTCCAGTAATCTTCTGTCTAGATCGGTAGTGATTCCAGTATAAAGAGTTCCATCGGCGCACTCAACTATGTATACAAACCATTTATTCATGTAATAATTTATCCATTCAATGGAGGTTATAGTGATTAATATTAATATAGGAATGCCAGAATTTTTGTTAATTTTTTCTTTGGGAATGTATCAAAATTCCCAAACTATAGCAATTACCGCTTTTTGTCTTGCGGTTTTTGCCTCGGTCTGCAAATTTGCAATGACTCAAAAAGATTCTATAGATGAGCAATGAAATATATATTTTCAAAAGATGTTGACAAAAATTATGTAACAAAAATTCTTTCCAGAGCAAGATTACTCTGGAAAAAAGATACTCTATTAAAAAATAAAATAATAGGTCCGGCATCTGTATACAGAATGATTTTCGAAGATAACCCAAGAGGAAAAGATAAATTAATTAAGGACATATTATTAGACGCTCTTGTTTCTTGTGAAAGCCAGGTACCAGGTTCTATTACATATTTTGCAGATGATTTGCCAAATATGAACGAAGTAAAAACTCACGGCCGGATGGGAACTAGTCAGATAAGAAAAGAAATTTTATCTATTCCTGTTGGCGATTTGTCTAAGGAAATATACAAAAACGTTTGTAATTTAATGGGTCCGGAAACTAAGATAGTAGTAAAGAAAAATCCAAGACCAAAAACAATAATAGAATTATCGTCTGGATTCAAAATACCGATCGGTATAGAACCGCTATTTTTCAAAAATATACCCGAAGAATCTATAGATATATCAGACGTTGAAATTATATTAATAGAAGGTTCACCTGATAGTATAGGTGAGATTAACTATATACTAGAAAGATCGCATAATGATAATGTCAACATCCTGTTGATTTGTAGGTCCTTTTCGGAAGAAATAATTGCCACACTTTCCACGAACTGGATGAGAAATTCTCTACGAATTATTCCTGCAGTTTATGGGAATAACATCGATAGTGTTAATTTACCTCCAGACATCTGTGAGATTACCGGAGTGTTTCCTATTACGCCAAAATTTGGTGATTCTATTTCTGTTGCAATATGTAAAAAAGAAAAATATGGATATGCAAAAAGTATCAACATAAATGATTTTACATGCACAATTCAATCTAATAAAAACGTTGATGCGTACCGGGCTGATCTTTCTCAGAGAATGGAAAAAGAATTAGATAAAGAAAAGCAAAAAATACTTTCTGATAGAATATCGTCTCTTTCTTCTGAATTAATTACTGTTCTGGTTCCTGAAAAAGAAATCGTAGTGTTTGAGGAAATTGATGCGATGTTTAAAATTCATACTCAGTTTTCCAAATCTGGTTTTATAGAATTCAATAACAAAAAAATACCTATGTCGATATGGAAATGTGCAGCAGAGCATAAGATGCTCTATTACAACTTAATAGATTCTATAGGGGGAGTTCTTTTGATTGATGATTAAAAAATTATATGACTATATACAAACTAAAATTTTATCATTATTATGGCCAAAGAGATACTTAATAACTACAGGAGATCATAACGTGCAAAATTTATTGACTACATATCTGGACATTACAAATTTAATGAAAGAAAAAGTAATATCCGAAATTGTTCAGGCGGTTTCGTCCGGAGATTTAGATATTACGATCGATCAGAGAAATAAATTAATGGCTGTAATTTCTGCCATTTTAACAGACACTGCAGCTACAGGATATGAAACTTTACAAATTGTTGCAAAAGAAGAATTAAAGACTGTGACTACGAAAAAGAAAAAGAAATAATGGAAGGAATCAAACACATAATTGAATGCCATTGTGTTTTGCCGCAATATAAAAATGTAACAAAGCCTGTTTATCATAAATTTATTGTTTTTTCCATAATAGACGATTCAAAAACAATAATTCCAAAACATGCAAGTTGTAACAATTGCGGTGTTATACATAACGTTTATGATGTTTGTAAATCAGAAATTTTGCCTGGGAAAGAACTTGGTGCCGTTATGCAGATTGACGACTGCAAACTCATGCTTCCAAATACCGTTGTTAACGTTCTAGAAAACTACAATAGGTCTATAGAAGATTACGAACATGTATTGTTTATTTTACAGAACAAAAAATGGGGAAGTCATGTTGTAGTAAACAGAGAAGAAGAAGACGGCGTCGTATCCGGAAAAATATTAAAAATATCAGGGCCTGGACAATATAGAATAGAGCCATTTTCTCTATCGAGGACAATATGAAAGTTTTTGGAAAATCAAGTGAAGAACAAACAATAGAAGAGAGAGCAAAAGCAAGAGAAATATGCCAGGTCATATTAGATTATGGCGTAAATCAAAATCAAATAAACCACATAATATATCTTTTGGCGTTAGAACTAGAAGATAACAAATTAATGCAAGAAATAACACAGATAATAAAAAACAACAAAGAGGACGAAAGTTCAAAAATACTAACAGGAGAAACAAAATGAGCAATCAAGTTCAAGATAAATGGTCCGAAATTAAAACTCTTATCGAGTCAATTGAGTTGGATGTCCACAAAAATGCTGGAGGAAATGCTTCTGCGGGTGTTCGAGCTCGAAAGGGTTTGCGTCTGTTGAAAAATTACGCTTCGGATTTAGTAAAAATGACCATTGACCTAGATAAAGAAAGAAAAAACACAAAATAGTTTTTAATAATCTAGCATTTAAAAGGGAGATTATTATCTCCCTTTTGTTTTTAGAATGATATTTATAGATGACCGTACAATTGCTTTAATTTGCTCAAGGCAGACTTTTCTATTTGACATATGCGCATTCTAGTTAATCCGAATAAATCACCTATCTCCTGCAGAGTTCTGCTTCCTTCTTTGGCAGCTATTAGCACACAATTATTTTTGCTCTTGCAATTTATCCAATATTTACAGGATGATTTTTTACAAGAAGATTTGAATTCCAGATGGGCATTATAACATGTTTTGTTTTTCACAATCACCTCCATACTTGATATCATAATACATGAAATCAATTTTTACAAGGAAATAAAATGAGTAGAAAAATTTTCGTCGTTGACACCAGCGTCATGCTCTATGATAAAAAAGCCATTAAAAACTTTTCTGGTAATGACATTGCATTACCGTTGTGTATCCTAGAAGAACTAGATAAGTTTAAAGATAGACCAGGATTACTAGGAGATTCCGCTAGATATGTAAATAGGTTTCTTGATCAAATGAGAGACGCGGAAAAGGATCCTGGCGGATGGAGATTATATAGCGAAAAAGACATGCGTTATCGATTTGTTACAAAAAAACTAGAAGCATGGATACCAGATGGGCTAGATTCTACTTACAACGACAACCAGATTATTGCTTGCGCAAAATATCTTCAGGAAATTCATAAAGATGTATGCGTAATAGTGATTACAAAAGATATCAACCTTAGGGTCAAGTGTGATGCTTGTGGTGTTGTTGCAGAAGACTATTTTGCTGATCATATTGAAGAAGAGGCTACGAACCTTTCTGGATATGTCAAGGTCGATTTAGAATCAGAAGAAATAGATAAATTTTTTGAAGACGGATCCATAGAATACAAAGATCCCTTGCCGGAAAACACTTTTGTGATTGGAAAATGCGATTCAAAATCTTTGCTAGGAAAAAATATAGGAGGAAGAATAACCACATTAAATTACAAACTCGATGGTAAGGTTTCTGTCACTCCTAGAAATTCAGAACAAAAATTTGCAATTGAAGCTTTATTAGATCCGCACATTCCTTTGGTTACTCTTACTGGATTGGCTGGATCCGGAAAGACTTTTTTGGCCCTTATGGCAGGCTTATCCGGATTGCAATCACAGTTTCCTTTCAGTCAAGATTCTCTTACTGAAGAATTAAAAATTGGATATGACAGGCTTGTTATAACCAGGACTCTTCAGCCTGTAGGCAGAGACTTAGGGTATCTGCCTGGATCGATGGAGGATAAGATGCAGCCATGGCTAATGCCTATCTTAGATAACGTCAGACACGCTTTTAAGGACGTTTCAAGATTCAAAGACATGATCACTCAAGGCGAGATCGAAGTCGCGCCTATACCATATATACGAGGCCGTACGTTCAATAATTGTTTTGTCATTGTGGATGAAGCGCAAAACGCAACTATCCATGAGTTAAAAACAATTATTACTAGAATGGGGACTGGCTCAAAAATAGTTCTTCTCGGTGACATAGACCAGATTGATACACCGTATATAGACCGACAATCAAGTGGTTTGAGTATAGTTATAGATAAGTTTCAAAAATCATCATTGGCAGCTCACGTAAACTTATCTAAAGGTCAAAGATCTGGATTGGCTACTGAGGCTGGCCTTATTCTATAACGGAGGCACCATGTCGAGCACTACATTTAAGAATTTTGATAAGCAAAGATTTAGAAAAACATACCCCACTAGAAGACGAAGACCGGTAACAGCCCTGATATCTGATTCCAATTTTACTTTGGAATCCACTAGCTTAGGTTTTACAGAATCTTCCGGGGTGACTTCCGCCACCTATAATTTTACAAAGTCGTACGTTAATTCGCCTACTGTAACCTATGGTGTGCACTCAACAAACGGTGATATGGTCGTTGTTAGAATATCAAGTATCAGCACAACTTCTGTAACGATAGAAGTTTCGGCTCCATTTGATGGGACAGTTGATCTACAAATCCTGGAGGTTCAGTAATGCCTAGCAACATCATAGAAGAGGGAGTTGTTGCTTTTACTTTAGAGTCTCAAAAGACTGTAACACTACAACAGTTTCCATTACCTACCGGGTACAAAATAACCTTTATTGCGCAATCCTCTGGTGAATCATCTGTTGTTGGTCTTGCAAACCTTCAGGTTTCCGGAAAAGTAACTGGAGCTACCCTTGTTATTAATACATCATCTCCATTCACGGGCAATATATATTACTATGTAAGTTCCATTAGTTAGGAGTTAAAAGTGGCAAAAGATTTTAAAGCAAAACAATTACGAACAACTCAGGTTATAGCATCAGGGTCAGCAGTAGGCACTACACCATCTCTATTAATATATTCGGCATCACGAGCAACCAATGTCGATGGTGGTTACGCAGCATCTATGACTTCTACTGCAGGAAGTGATGTATGGATGTTCGTTGACGGTACAAAAAATGATACCGGTCTCGCGAATGAAAGTCATTCCGGCAAAGTGCTTTTTGCCGGTGACGTCGTAGTATCTGGTACCCTATATGCAGAAAAACAAATCTTAGAGGTGGATCTTTCTCAAAATTCAGACTTATTTTTGTCTGGAGCCTTGGTTCTAGGAGATCAAGGCGTGGCTCCAAATGGAGATGGCCAAACAAGGCTTTTTCAAACTATCGGAAACAACTCTGGATCTCTTTTCGTATCAACGGGATCGGTGTATCTTGGTGCAAAATCAGGAGGTGTATACCGGGAGACAGAAATCACTCCAAAAGTTATTCAGGCAGATAACGGAATTGGATCGCAAATTATTTCTGCTACGAATACTTCTTTGCATTTGGATATTAATAGTCTTACAGGCTCTTTAACAAATTCTAATATTGCAGACACTGATCTTTTTGCAGTTGCAGATGTAGGTGGAACCAACGAAGTAAAAAAAATTACACTAGGCAATGTTGCTACAAAACTAGCTGGAGACGGAATTTCTGCTGGTTCTGGTATTTTAGCCGCACAAGCAAGAAACGGAATTGCCGTCACGTCAAACGGAATAGAAGTATCCCTAACTGACATATCTGGTTCTTCTTCTATCGCTACTGGAGATAGTATTCCTTTCCTAGATACAGATGGATCAACGCAGATAAGCACTGTTGCACAATTAGTAACTGCCTTGGCTGGGGATGGTATATCTAACCTAGGCAATCAATTTCAAGCCAGTGTCGACGGATCGACAGTGGGCATATCTGGCGGCAACATTACAGTGAGAGCATCCGGGATTACAGGTACACAATTGAACACTTCCGTGGCAGGCAATGGACTTACAGGTGGCGCAGGCTCAGCACTGTCTCTTGATCTCAACGAATTATCAGCGGCAGATGTGGCTGTATCTGCTGATTCAATCGCGATCATTGATGCTGATGATAACTCGTCGAAGAAAGAGTCGATAGCTGATTTGGTTACTGGAATTGCAGGAACAGCATCTGCAACTGGGATTTCGGCAGCTTCAGGAGTTCTATCAGTTGATATCAACGCTCTTGCTGCAGATTCTAATGCTGGTAATCTTGCCGATTCGATTGCAATATCAGATAATAGTGATTCGAACAGCAATAAAAAGATTACACTGACTCAATTAAAAGCGTTGGTTGATACGGATACGACATATACGGCTGGTGATGGACTGAATCTCGGCGGTACAGAATTTTCCCTAGATCTCAAGTCTTCAGGAGGACTTAAAATAACTTCTGCAGAACTAGAAGTCGAACCAAGTGATTTTGCAGGAACCGGTCTAGAAGATGACGGTTCTGATAATCTTAGAATTGCTGCGTCTGCCGCTGGTTCCGGACTCACAGGAGGCGGTGGATCTCCTCTTGCATTAGACAATGCTGTTGTTCAAAAAACTATATATGCCGTTACAGGATCTGGTACTCATGGGTTTGGTACAGCAAACGCGCCTTCTGCATCAAATACTGATTCATTTGCCATCGGCAGAAGGTCTGTGGCTTCGGGCAATTACTCTGTAGCTATCGGTGCATCACAAAGCACAAACAACAATACTGCGTCCGGACTGTCTGCTGCAGCACTTGGAGGTGACAACGCGACTGCGTCTGGAGATTACTCTGCTGTTCTTGGTGGTTCTGGTAACACAGCTTCCGGAAATTATGCCGCGGTGATTGGGCGTTCATCAACAGCTGCGGGCGAAAACTCTATAGCAATAGGAAAGTCATTGACCGCAACTGAAGCTGATTCTGTAGCTATCGGAAACTCTACCAATAACGCGAAGATTGCACTGAGTGGATCTGTTGAGGTGTTTTCTACGTCTGTATTCAATGATGATGTATCAATACTTGGAGGTGGAGATCTTTTCGTCAACACTTTCATAAAACATTATGGGGATAACCATACAAGATTTGAGTTTCTTGGCGACGAAATAAGAACAACGGTCGGGGGTTTGAACAACGTAATCGTTAAAACCGATCAGATTCTTATACTATCTGGAGGAAGCGCAAATTCTAGTAACAATGCTGCCGCAGCGGATGTAGCATTTTATGTTTCCGGTTCTACTTCTTCACAGGGCACAACGACAAAAGGCACAACCTTACTCGATGGAGACGTATTTGTTTCGGGCAGTTTACGAGGGCCAACAGAACTTCAATTTGGTGATAATTCAAGCGCCAGAATATTCCGAGACGGTTCAGTCCTGAAATTTGATGATGCTTCAAACGACGTAAAAACTTTGTCACAATTAGCTTCGACTGGGGTTAGTGCGGAACATTTTGTCGGTGTCCATGGTGGGTCTCCAGCTACTAGTAAATTAAAAACAACAGCATCTGTTGCATTTGCTGGTGCATCGGACAATTTTGTTGACGGGCTTGCGGGAGAAGGTGTCGGTGCTGACACTTTTGTATTCTTCTCTGGGTCTATCGGTTCTCGTGGAACCACTACTCGAGGAGTAACGCTTTTTGGTGGTGACTCTGTATTCTCAGGCTCTGCTACATATCTAGGAACTACTGCTTTTACTGATTTGACTGCGACTGGAGATATAACGGCCGGTGCTTCTTTTGTTGCAAATGGTAATACAGTAAAAAATTCCAACGGCGATAAAGTATTCAAATTTAGCTCTGGTACAGGTGCGGCACTTATGGGTGACGGATCTATAATTGATAGTACAACACCATCTGCGTTTTTGCATATTGAAAACGCAGAAAACGTTCAAGCTGCTGCAACGAACGAAACAGCAAACTTTAATATCTTATTAAGAAATAGCACCGTTCAAACTAATGCGTTTGCAGGTATTGCTTTCGATGTATCGACAGAGCTTGACGCTGATTCTATCGGTGCGGCCATTAGAGCAGAACGAGATACATCCGCAGGAACAACAGTAGGAAACCATGCAACTAATTTGACATTTGCAACGAACAACACCGGGGATGATGCCCTTACTGAAAGAATGAGAATAACTCATGATGGAAAAGTTGGTATAGGTGTAGAACCTGGTTACGCTCTAGATGTGAGCGGCGACGTCCGAATCCGCGGAAATGATATCAGAGATAACAGTGGAAATGTTTTTATTAGTGGTGACGGTTCTGCAAACACAGTCGTAGCAAACGATCTTACCGTTAGTGGCGGAGATATTTTTGGTCCAACGGACGGCGACTTAAATATCAAATCAGATGGAAATATCACCTTTATTATCGACAATGATAACGACGAATCCTCGCAAGGGTTTTTGTTTAAAAATAATACATCCTCAGACGTTTTTGAAATTACAGAGTCAGGCGATATTCAAGCCGCGGGTGATTTAACCGTCGGAGGCAACGATATTAAGGACTCTGGTGGTAACACAGTAATTTCTTTTGATGGTTCTGGTAACATAGACAACAATGTTGATTTCACGGGCACTGTTGACTTCGAAGGTATAGTTCATGTTTCTCAGTATATTCAACACCTTAGTGATACTAATACTCGACTTGTTTTTAACGACGATCAAATAAATATTGAAGTAGGCGGCGTTGGTTTTATGTCATTGACCGAAAATGATTCTCAGGATACGATTGTTTTTAACGAAGGCTCAAATGATATAGATTTTCGCGTTGAATCGAATAATGAAGATTATATGTTTTTTGTCGATGCAGGAACAAACAGAATCGGAATGGGGATTAGCGGTCCTGCGGCAACTCTAGAGGTAAAAGGTGCAACAGCTGATGAAACTACAATTCTTTTGCGGGATTCTAATTCATCGGACATCATTGCAAAATTGTATCATGAAAACGGCGAGGACGATGGAGTCCTAGATCTATATGCCAATGGTGCTGTAACAGCACGTATCCACGGTAATGGAGATTCATTTATAAACGGCGGTGACCTGTCGATAGGCGAACAGCTGTCTGTAGTCAAAGGTATACCTAAGTCGGCTTCTGTTCTTTGTAACAGCAGCATTGACACCAATGAAGATAGATTTTTTAAGATTGCTACCATTGATACTACTATAACGAATCAAAAACAGGCAAAAACAACAATATTAGTGACTATGGCTGGTCCAGAGGTTGCCGATATATATGGCGCCGATGATACTTTTTTGCTGCACGTAGAATACGCTGCATCTAATGCAAGCCCATATTATCAGGAACAAGGTACTTTCATAAGAGTCGACACTGTGTCGGGCGCAACGGACCTAGAAGACTTTGATCCTGCAACAGATGTGGTCATGACTTTTAGTAACACCGGATTACCTACGCAAATAGACCTTTATATCAAGTCAAGGGAATCACACAGAACGGTCTATACGTCAATTCTAGGCGGTACTACATCTCAAGTACCTGGAGGTACTCAGTATGCAATAGAAGGATTTAGGCTTTTATCTGGACAGACTCCGGCTGCAGCAATTACTAGCCTTGGTACAGATGTATTTGGTACATGGGTGTCAAAATACTATTCAGCGGTTAGTATAAATGGTGGACAGCTTTTTAAGCCGGCTTATGCATCTGTAAAACTTACCTCAGACACTGATAATAATGCAAATGAATTTAATCCGTTTGATTCAGACGTTAACGGATCTCCAACAGAAATGTGTACAGCCGCGGGGATTACGTTTACTGCTAGCACTGGAAGATTTACGATTACCGAAGCTGGTGCATACGAAATATCAGCGAACATATTTATTAACGGATCACAACATTCAGGTAACCTAGGCGCCTTTAAACTAGAAAAAAATGGTAGTACAGATTTGTTAGCTGCTAACCCAGATGTATCTGTAGGCGCTGATACTGTTGAACTTAATTTAAACGGCATATTTGATTTTGCAGCATCCGATTATGTAGAATTTAAAATAGATAGTTTCAATGGTCTTACTAGTCAGCTAAATGTTGATCAAGGCTCAACACTTACAATAAAGCGTGTCGGATAATTAAGATATTAGTTTAATGAAATACTGATGTCATGTACTTATCGCTATAGCTAATTGGTAATTGATATTAGAATTATTAATTGGTTTAATTTAAAGATATAAAATAATTTAAGATGTATAAATTTAAATTACTTAAATTATTATAATTGTACATTTGTCCATTCTCAGGTACTATAGGAACAGTATTTTTTAATTGGAGAATGATATATGTTCGAAAGTCCATTTGGAACAAAAGAAGAATTACTAATTCCTTCAGAATGTGATGTAGTATTTGTCAGCGATCTGTTTGCTTCCCAGTATCTAGGAGGAGCAGAATTGACCACTCAAGCTCTAATAGATTCAGCGTCTGAAGGGATACGTACTTTTTGTATTAATGCAAAAGACATTACTATGAAGACTCTAGAATCTGGAATGAATAAATTCTGGATCTTTGGAAATGCAACACAGATGAATCTTCAGCTTGTGCCATCAATAGTTGCCAACCTGAATTATTCTGTACTAGAATATGACTATAAATTTTGTCGATACAGATCCATGGAAAAACATTTTGAGGCAGAACAGCAAGAATGTGACTGTGAACATGGAATGACAGGAAAATTATATTCTGCTTTCTTTCACGCCGCAAAGACAGTATTTTATATGTCTCAGGAACAAATGGGAATATATCATAAAACGTTTCCATTCCTAGCGGAAAAAGAAGGAAGTAACCAAGTAGTACTTTCTTCAGTCTTTGACGATAAGTTTTTTGCAGAAGTAAAACTTTTGAAAGACACTCCTAAAAACAGTAAATGGTTAGTCGTTGGTGGAAGTTGGATCAAAGGTACAGAAGATGGAGTAAAGTGGTGCGAAGACAACGGAAAAGAATACGAAATTATTCAAGGGCTTACTCATGAACAAGTACTTCAAAAAATGGCCGAATCAGAAGGTCTTGTTTTTCTACCAAAGGGAAAAGACACTTGTCCACGAGTTGTTCTAGAAGCACAAATGCTTGGTTGCAAACTTCACCTAAATGATAATGTACAACATAAAGATGAATTTCCTTTTACCGATGGAACAGAAGAAGATATAGAAATATACCTTTATGGACGAAGAGAATCTTTTTGGGAACAGACTAAGTCTGACATGAATTGGAATCCGAGAATCTCCGGATATACAACGACTTACAATTGCATATCTCAAAAATATCCATTCAAACAATCCATTAAGTCTCTTCTTGGATTCTGTGATGAAGTAGTTGTGATGGACGGTGGTTCAAACGATGGCACCTATGAAGAACTCGTAGCATGGTCTAAGAGTGAGCCAAAATTAAAAGTATATATCAATCCGGTTGATTGGAATGCAAAAGGTTCTGCCGTTGAAGACGGCAAACAGAAAGCTCGTGCGCGAGAAAAGTGCACTATGGACTTTTGTTGGCAACAAGATGTTGACGAAATTGTACACGAGACTCACTATGAAAAAATTACCAAGCTCTGTCGACAGTTTCCTAAGTTTATTGATCTTATAGCGTTGCCAGTTGTAGAATATTGGGGAGGATACGAAAAGGTTCGTCTAGACATTAATCCATGGAAATGGCGACTGAGTAGAAATAAGGAAGAGATCACTCATGGAATACCCAAACAACTGCAAATGTTTCATGAAGACGGAACGCCGTATGCCAAAATGGGTACTGATGGCTGCGACTATGTAAATAAAGAAACTTCTGAGCTTATTGCTCACGCTTCATTTTACACGCAAGAGGTACACAATGTTAGACTTGCGGCTTTACAAGGTATACCAAACGCACACGAATCATATCAACAATGGTTCAATACTCTAGTAAAAAATATGCCAGGAGTCTTTCATTATTCTTGGTTTGACATAGAAAGAAAAATAAAGACCTATAGTAAATTTTGGCAAAAACACTGGGAAAGTCTTTTTAATATAAAACAAGAAGACACAGCTGAAAACAACATGTTTTTTGACAAGCCATGGACCGAGGTCACCGAAAAAGAAATAACTGAATTGGCAAAAAAGTTATCCTCTGAGATGGGTGGATGGATATTTCATTCAAAAGTAGACTTTACAAAGCCGACACCACATCTTACATTAGATATAAATCCACCAGAGGTAATGAATGAACAGTGAAAAAATCCTAGTAACAATATGCAACTACAACCACTCTCAGTATCTTGAAGAATCTATTAAGTCAATTCAAGATCAAACATATCAGAATCTAGATATTTGTGTAGTTGATGATGGATCTGATAACCAAGAAGAAGTTATGGATCTAATGCAACAATTTCGCGAAGACGAAAGAGTAAGATTTTTCGTGAATGAACAAAACAAAGGAAAATGGTACTGTTTGAACGAAGCTATCAGAACTACAGACGCTACTATTTGTACTGCTCACGATGCAGATGATGTCTCGCTTAAACAAAGAATTCAAGCTCAACTTATGACCATGAAAGAAACAGACACTATTCATAATCTTTGTGGATTTTATCATTGTTGGAATGAAGATCACGTAAAAAAATATAAAATGATGAATTTAGCGGTTGATGCTCCTCTTTCTATTATTGGGCCAGCTGACATATCAAAGATTGTTTTGCAAGGCTATCAAATGCCGCATATCAATCATTATTACACTGGTAATTTTGAAACAGCAGGGGTGTCTGCAATGTTTTATAAAGCGTTATGGGACTATGGCACTAGATTTTTGCCACCAGATGTTGGTGTAAGAGTTTTACTTTCTGAGGATTCTGATTTTAATTATCGTGCAACAGCAACATACGGAAAAACTTCTATTGTTGCTGAAAAGCTTTATTGTTACCGAAGGAATACTTCAACAAACAAGGAGCAAATGTGAGGCCTAAATTAAAGATAGTCGTGCCAACTTATAATACAGAACAGTGGATTGTTAGGTGTCTAGACTCTATATACAATCAATCTTACAAAAATTACGAATGCATTGTTATAAACGACGCGTCGACTGATAATACCAGAAAAAAAATTGACACATACCTAGAATCTATTCAAGATGATCGTTTTACTGTCATTCATAATACGGTAAATAAAAAAGCATTGCAAAATATTGTAGATGGTTTTGATTGGTTGAAATCAAAGCACAGCCCAGAGTGCGTTTTGATGGCAATCGACGGCGACGACTTTCTATATTCTGCGATGTCACTTGAGATCATAGCACAAGTGTATGATAGACATAATCCTTTATTGACTTACGGTAATTGGATAGGTTGGCCTTTTGGAGGTCCTTCCAATAACCGTGCTATACCAGACCTAGTTCACAAAATGAAAAATTATAGAGAGTTACCGTTTGCTTTTTCGCATCTTCGGACATTCAAATCAAAATTATGGTACAACATAGACCAAGAAGATCTAAAGGATGCAAACGGTAATTTTTATGGAGTAGGATGGGATGTATCTTTTATGTTGCCTATGATAGAAATGGCGCAAGAAAGAGCAGTAATGATTCCTAACGTGCTATATTGTTACAACAGAATAAATCCTATAAGTGACGATAAAATAAGACAACAGGAACAGATTGCAGTTGATAACGAAATCAGAAATAAAAAACCTTATAAGAGATACACAGAATGATTACTTTTTCTCAATTAGGAAAGTACGGCCGCTTAGGAAATCAAATGTTTCAATA